>Ga0208005_1000312_pt1 | contig 19182 bp, 39 predicted proteins | sample DEB19_08_DNA_3_FD_184530 | JGI IMG/M metagenome (GOLD analysis project Ga0208005, IMG submission 184530) | Aqueous microbial communities from the Delaware River and Bay under freshwater to marine salinity gradient to study organic matter... | ecosystem: Environmental > Aquatic > Marine > Coastal... | reverse complement strand
TATTACACGTCATTTTCTACCCCGCAGGGCATGTTCCGCATGAACGCCAGAACCGGCGAAATTTCGCCCCTGACGGATGCAAACGGCAGTCCGATCATGAAGGCGACGGACGATCCTGGTTTGCAGGGGCAGATCGCCGCAGAACGCAAAACAGGCGAATCCACCGCCACGCGCGAATTCAACATGTCCGGCTTAGGTTCCGTCATTGATGAAGCACGCGGGCTGCTGCTACAGAACCCCACCCAGAGCGGCATCGGAACCGCCGTGGATGCTGCTGGCAGATTGGTTGGCGTGGACGTGAAGGGCGCGAAGGAAGCCGCGTCACTTGAGGCCGTAGGCGGCGCGCTGACCTCTAAGATGCCGCGCATGGAAGGCCCGCAGGGTGAAAAGGATGCGGAACTGTATCGTCAAATGGCCGCGCAGGTTGGCGACAGCACTATTCCGGTCCCGCAGCGGATTGCGGCTTTGGATATGGTCGAGAAGTTGTGGCGCAAGTGGGATAGCGCAGAACGGCCCAATGCCAAGCCCGCCGATAACATGACCATGCAGACCGGCGCCGGCTGGGGCATCAAGAAAAAGTAATGGCTACCTACGAAATCACCTCCCCGAGTGGCGAGGTATTTGAGGTTACCGCCCCCGACGACGCCACAGAAGAGCAGGTGCTTGCCTACGCCAAATCAAATTGGTCTATGGCGGGGAAGGATAAGCCGGCCAAGCAATATAAGTCGCCCGCGCCGGAACCGACTGCGGAACCGTCCGCGCTGGATTGGGCCAGACGCGAAGCCAACATGTTTGCCCGTGGCGGAACTCCAGTGCTGGCTGGCGCCACTACCGGAGCAATAGCGGGGATGCCCGCTGGACCACTCGGTATGGGCGCAGGAGCAATCGTCGGCGGGCTGGGCGGATCATTTCTAAAGCCGCTCACGGACAAGTTGTTTCCGGCGCCGGAGACGACTGGCGAACGCGCATTAGAGGCCGCTGGTGGGGCGCTTGCTGGCGCTGGAACGCAACTGCCCGCACTGGCCAATGTTGCCGCCAATGCCGCCTCTCCGGTAGTGCGTGGGGTCGCTGGGGCGATGACTCGCGGGACCGGTACGCAACTTGCCGCTGCCGCGCCTTCTGCCGCAGTTGGCAAAGTTGTCGAGGAAAAGACCGACAGCCCGCTTCTGGGGATGTTGGCGTCCGTGGTCACTTCCGCTGGCATTGGCGGGGCCGCGTCATTGGGCGGCAGCAGGGCAACTGCCCCCAGCCTGCAAGACCTGCGAGACAAGGCCGCGAAGTTATACGCAACCGCAGATCGGGCCGGGGTGGTCATTAAGCCCGCCTCGTTTGACGGCGCGGTGAACGATATTGCAAACACCATGAAGCAAGAGGGGTTCGACCCCGGCTTGCATCCCAAGATTGCCGCCGTACTGACCCGGCTTGAAAGCGAGAAGGGCAACGCCAAGACCCTATCTGAATTGGACATCCTGCGCCGCGTGGCGCGTGGCGCTGCCGGTAGCCAGGATAAGTCCGAGCGCAGACTGGCAACTATGGCCATTGAAAAAATAGACGACTTCATTGGCGGACTAAAGCAATCAGACCTGAATGCCGGCGACGCCAGTGTTGCCGCTCCCGCGCTGGCAGAGGCCCGCGCTACCTGGTCGAAGGTTTCCAAGGCCGACACACTGGAAAGATTGTTCGAGAAGGCCAAGAACGATGCCGGCGGGAAATACACGCAAGCCGGACTCGAACACGCGCTAAGAACTCGCTTCCGTCAGATCGCCAACAACGATAAGGCCATGCGCCAGTTCAATGCGGCGGAACAGGAAGCCATTCGCCAGATTGTGCGAGGAAGCCCGCTGCAAAACGTGCTGCGCGGGCTGGGGAAGTTGGCCCCACATGGGGCCATCTCCACGGCTGTCGGTGCCGGAGGTGGCGCGGCTATTGGCGGGCCGGTGGGAGCGATTGGCGTGCCGCTTGCCGGTTATGCGGCAGAGAGCGCGGCGACCAACATGGGAATGAACAGGTTCCGCAACCTAGATGAAATGATCCGACTTGGGATGCAGCCGCCCGCTACGCCCGGGATACTCGCGCCCATGACGGTGCGCGGGTTGCTGTCGGGGCTTTAATCGTCGGACAGTCCAAGGCGCCTCATGACCGACTCTAGGCGCACATGAAGCCCCAGCAACATGCTCCGCATCTCAATCAGGAAGCCGATTAATCCGGCGACAACGACAATGACAAGAAACGTATCTAGCGAGGGCATAAGGTGAGCGACGTAGGCACCTGGTCAACCACAGACGCATCCAACAGCAGCGCAGCCCCTAATGGCTTCCCCGAGGGGATGAAGCCGTCAGACCTGAATAACGCTGGCCGTGCTGTCATGGGCGCTGTCGCCAGATGGTTCTTTGATACCAATGGTTCGTTGTCTGCGGGCGGGTCTACCAACACTTACACGCTTTCCACCAACGCAGGTTTTTCTACCACAGCGGAGCACAGCCTACTGGTTTTCCGGGTGCCAATCAAGTGTGACGGGGCAAGTACCCTGAACGTGGACGGACTGGGCGCTAAGCCACTTCGTCGGGCGGGTGGCGGGGCATTGGTGGACGGGGACATCGTGGCCAATACCACCGTTGCCGTTGCATGGAACGACACCCAGCAGTATTACGAGATTCTAGGTCGGCAGACCCGGGACATTACCCTTCTGGCCTCGGGGTCGGTGACCTCCGCCGTTGCTTCCGTGACCTTCACCCCCAACGCCGGGTATACCTCCGCCATCTTGGACTTCTACGGGCTTAGACCTGTCACCGATGGAACTACCCTGTACCTTCGATTGGGGACGGGTACGGCCATTTCCGGTGCGGCTGATTACGAATGGGCCAAGGTGCAGACCGATTCCAGTGCCACCAATACCGGGACGGGAGATACCGCTGATTCGGAGATGGAAATTTTCACCGGGGCGGGGAATGCGGCGCAGGAATACATTTCGGGGCGGATTTTCGTCCACAATCTCCGCGACGCCAATGCCAGACCTGCCGCTGAATGGCATATCGGCGGCCAGAACTCCACCGACCTGCATGTGAACAGCACGGGGGCGGGGTCGTTTGTCGGACAGACCTCCGTCCATGCCCTGACGCTCCTGTTCTCCTCGGGGAACATTTCAGCGCCAGGCGGGGCGACTTCCGCCGTCTTTACCTACCGGCTTTATGGTGTCCCCTGATGGACGTTGGTTTGTGGTCCAAGACTGACGCCAACAACGCCAACGGCACCTCCCCTGATTACTGGCCGGAGGGTCAGTTGCCGTCCACCACGAATGATTGTGGCAGGGCCATGATGGGCGGCGCGGCGAGAATGTTCTTCAACGGGAACGGTTCACTGTCCACGGGTGGAGGTAGCGCAAGTTGTGTCCTAAGTCATAACGTCACGTCATCCACTTCTGGACATATCGGGCTAGCGGTATTCCGGTTTTCCAGTGGCCTGAATGCGGGCGCGCTGTTCAAGGCCAATCCCGGGCCGGGTAATGAGCAACTCCTCAACGGCGACGGCGATGCGGTGGCTTCCGATGAAATCATTGCCAACCAAATGGGCGTGCTGGTCAGGCATAGCTATTCACCCATCAGGGGCCACACCCTACCGCTTAACACTCGTCGCACCAAACTCCTCGCATCCGGTTCCATTACTTCCTCTGTTGCATCCATCACCATTAGCGGCCTGACGGGTCAGTCGGTGGTGCATGTGGCGCTGAGCGGGTTGAGGGTGGATAGTGCCATCGTTCCCCGAATCCGTTTCGGCAATCCCACGATCCAATCCGGCGTAAATGATTATTCCTATGCCTCGTTAAATGCCCGTGGCGCGACAGTAGTGGGGGACGGAACGGTTACTGACAACGGCATGGCGGTTTCCCTTCAGCCCCAATCCCTCACAACCGGGGCGGCTTCCCTGCATGTCGTCTGCAACGGGTTAAGCGACGGCACGCAAAGACCTTCGGCAAGATGGAAGCTGGGCATGATTGACGTGTCTGACCGCCCCGTCCACGCCTCCGGCCACGGGGTTTTTAACAGCCAACTAACTGCCAATGCGGTGCAGATAACCGCATCCGGCAGCAACTTCACCGCCGACTCAACCAACCCCATCTACTACAGGGCATGGATAGAATGAAAAAGTTCGTCATTGACTGCAAAACCGGCTCACAGGCATCCGTTCCCCTGACCCCGGAGGAAGTGGCCCAACTGGAGGAGCAAGCCGCCCAGTGGGAGGCCAAGGCTTCTGAACGGCAGAGACAAGCCATCATCGAGAGATTGGCCCAGTCGGACCACAAGCTGTCTAGGGTGGTGGAGGATTTGATCTCGGCCCTGATCCAGAACGGCCACCTGTCACTGATAGACCTGCCCGATGGGGCGGTGGAAACGCTGGTCAACCGGAAGCAGGCCAGGGACGAACTCAAGAACATCGTATAAGCCCCGTAAACGCGATATGGGGCGTCCTGTATGGGTGGGCTAGGCTACCCTACAGGGGTGTATATCCGCACAGTATAGCCAAACGGGTTAGCGATGCTGGCGTAGGCGCTATCCAGGCTTGCTCGCAGCAAACGGACTTCCACTGCCAGCACAATCGCCGCCTCGTTGATACTGCCGCGCTTGAACATGCTCTGCGCGTACTCATCGGCCATGCGCAGCGCCTCATCCACGTTCACGGCTGGCCTCCAGTGCTGCTCTGCTCATGTTTCCCTCCTGTTAATGGCGGCCCTTTGCGGCTGGCCGGGCTTGATACCGGCTGCCTCCCTTCAGGCTTGTTTATAATCCGGCTACGTACCATCTCTAACGGGATTTTCACTCGTTAGCCTTTAACTCTCCGCTCCGGATACGTGTCCATCCACGCCGCAGCCGCATTGGGCCATAAATAGGCGGGTGGCTGGCCCGCAGGCATAGATTATCGGTCAACATGCATTGCCACCAGGTAGTCCCCGCAGATACATGAAGCAGCCACCCATTGAGATCATTTCAGCACTTCCTCGACGCGGCGCAGGAGGTCGAGTGCCATTTGATCCATGTGCGAAGTAGCAAGATGCTCGTGATGGCCAAATGGCAGCGTTGCAACAATCGTATCCGCCACCCCGCACCGTGCGCACTTGTGGTTAGTCATTGTCGCCGCCAATTTCGCGCGCTTTGCATGGCTGATTAATGTCTAGTGACACGCCGCCGCCCATGAACGGTTCAACATAGTTGATTTTGCGAACCATGATCCCGACTGCACCAAGAGCCTGCAACTCTACGCACCGCAAGGCTGCTGCGCCGAATCCAGCCTCATAACGCTTCCCGGAATCGTCTACTAGAAACTTAACACCATTCCAAATACCGTAAAAATGGTCACTCATCCCGCACCGCCTCGCGCATATCTTGCGCCGGTAGTGGCAAGATAATCGGCACTCTACGGATGCCGTTCGCCATGCATATAGCATCATTCGCAAAGGGCGTCATACGAGCAACCGAAACAATCTCCCGCAGCGCATCCAGTTCCGCTTGCAGGCGGGCGTTGTCGGCGCGGAGTTGCTCAATATCATCCGGCGTTGTATAGGGCGGCTCTGGATTGCGTCCGTCATACTGCATGTAGTCGCCACCATTAGGTTTCTGCTTCATCGTCTTTTTCCTTCTGCTGGTAAGCGGGGCAGGTGGGGCCGTCCTCGGCCACGCGCAGGCGGGTCATGCGAACATCTTCTTGAAATGGGCGGCTTGCCAGTCGCGTTCCGCATCCCCCGCCGCATCCCGCGCATCCCGCGCAGCCCACGCCGCATACGCCGCATCCCCCGCCGCAATCCATGCGGCAGCCCACGCCGCATCCCGCGCAGCCCACGCCGCATCCCCCGCCGCATTCCATGCCGCATCCCCCGCCGCATCCCGCGCAGCCCACGCCGCATACGTCGCAGCCCTCGCCGCAGCCCACGCCTCCGCCGCAGCCCACGCCTCCGCCGCAGCCCACGCCGCATACGCCGCAGCCCACGCCGCCTCCGCCGCATCCCGCGCCGCAGCCAATTCATCGGCCGACGCCTCGCCGCTTGCAAACCGACGAGTGGTTTCAATGGCATGGCGTGGCCGCTTTTCGCCGGGATGCTTGGCCTCAAACATCGGCAGCACCCGCTCAACACAGTCGCAGGCGTAGAGCCTTGCCAGCCTGTCACGGCGTTCCTGTTGATGTTCTGGCACGGCGCGCAGGCACCACAGAGCATCATCAATGCCATTCGATTCCAGCACCCGGGCGAGCGGGATCGGGCGGTTCGGCTGCTTGCGCTGCGCAGGCGTGAGTGACTTCAGCAACTTCTTGTAGCCGTCCTCACAGGCGCCGTGCTGCTTGAGCGGGGCCAGGGTCGTATACAGCGGTGTTTCACTGGTACGCTTACGAGACATTCCCATAATTACCTCCCGGCCCGTGGCCGTTCTGCAACTGCCAGATGCGAAGGGCGCACTTGAACACTTCCCATCCCGTTGCCAGTTCCGATTCGGCATGCTCGTGGAAGTCAACCTGGCCATCCTCCAAGCAGATGAACACGTTGGCGCAACGTGCATTGGGCATGTTCAGCCCTTCCCGATAAGCGGCCAACTGCATCCGATGCTCGTTGTAAGCCATCTTCCCCGGCCTGAACTTGTCGGCGGTCTGCTTCGACTTGAAGTCAATCACCCATCCGTTTCCTGACAGGTCACACTGGCCAGCAAAGCCCATCGGATGGAGAAAGTTGCGCTCCGGGAGCCAAACCCTGCCGCCAGTGCGCAAGACGATTTCCGTGGCCACGTTCTCGCAAATCTGCTTATGCTCATCCGGCACCAAGTCGCCACTGAACCACGCCTCCAACGACTTATGTATATCCGTCCCGGCAGCAGGGGCCTTGTCCATTTCCAGTTCAGTGCGGCGCTTGCATTCATCAAGAAAGAGGCGGCGATCAAACCTCCACGCCCCCGCAAGAACTATCTGCTCTGCCAATTCAGCAGCCGCCTGCTCTGCCAATTCAGCAGCCGCGCTCAAGTGCATATCCACGCGCCAAGTGTTCAGGCCCGGTTTGTCCAGCACGTTCAGAACAGTGGTCACGCTAGGGCAGACCGTGCGGCCTTCCTTCCACCACTTCCGCACGTCATGGATGCTTGTGCCGCGAGTTTCGGACGGGTTCGACTTCTTGGGAACGTAGTGGCGCGGCTCAATCACGCCATCTTTTAAAGCCTCGTAATAGTGGGCCATGTCAGAACGGGAGGTCGCGCACGTCATCGTCCACGAAGTCACTCGCGGGCGCGGGCTGTTCCTTCTTGGGCGCGGCCTCGTCGCGCTTCCACTCGTTCACGGAGGCGTACCACTTGCCGGGGTCTTTGCCGGACGATTTGACATCCAGGTTGACCCAATCGCCCTCGCGCCCCTCAAGCCATCCAATCAGTTCCCGGCGCTTGATGCTGATCGTCGCCTTGACGAAAGAGGGCGCGCCGTCACGCGGGGGCTTCACAATCAGGCCGTCAACGAACTTGTTCTCGCTCATGCCGCTTTCCTCGCTTTGATTGCCTTGTCGTACCCCTCGGGCGTAGCCCAATCGGGGATGCTGTTTTTGTCCTTGATCTCGTACAGGTATTTGCCAATGCCCCACATCACGCAGGCCCGCTTGAAGGCGTCGGAAAACTGGCCCTTCTCGCCCTCGATTTGGGTTTCCCCCGCGCCGTTGGCCCGCCACAGCCATTCCCCGTTGATGCGGAGTCCGACCTCGCACACGCAGCCATTTTCCGTGACGTGGGTAAACCGGCACTGCCAGTCCATGCCCATCACGTCATCGAGACGCTTCTGGAACTGACGGGCGTCAATGTAGACAAGTTCCTTGGAACCCGGCCCCTTGCGCCACTTCAACTGGTTCACGGGGAACGGGCGCATCAACTGCTCGTGGATAGTCATCGTGGCGGTCACTGCGGGGACTCCTGTTGTGGGTTCGTGCTTGGCGTAGTCGGCAAGCCAATTTGAGACTTCTTCGCTATCAACTGCTCGTGCTCCGCTTCCCATCTCTCGGCCTCGCTGTTCAGCGCCTGCCACCAGCAAGTGAAATCGTCATCCATCACGGTTCCCGCGCCGGCACAAACTCATATTCCCGCTTGACCGGCAGACCCAGCTTGTCGGCGTTGCACTGGCGACAGCGGCCCATCCTGGATTCGTGTTCGCAGCGGCTGATCTTCGCCCGGCAATCCACGCACTCGGCCTTGCTGATCTCCCACCGGATGCCGCCGTCCTTCATCTGCGGCGCCAGTTCAAATCCAGCGTCCACGATGGCCCTTGCCAGTTCGGGCGGCATGTTGTCGCTGCGGAGAAAGGTGCTCAATGGTTTTCCGCCTCCAATCGCGTGATGTAAAAGTGAATGCCACTGGAACACTCCTGCCAGCGGTACTCGCCCCACTTATCAGCGGTCACGCGGATGCCGGGGCGGTATTCAAGGGCAAGTCCATCCGGCGCGCTGCCGGTGCTCTTGCCACTTTCGGCCCCGATGATTTCCAGCACATCGGCATATTCAGCGCGGCACTTGCGACCTGACGCATTGGAGCGGCGCGCATCGGCGGGGATGGAAAGTTTCGCAATCGCGCCGTTGTTGAGTTTCTTCCAGCCGATGATCTGGCCTTCGGGAACGATGATGGTGCGCGCCATTGAAAGATCGGCGTTCTTCGCCCCGTACAGGTTGGCCCCGTACAGGTTGGCCCCGGACATGTCGGCCCAGTACAGGTTGGACCCAGACAGGTTGGCCCCGTACAGGTTGGCCCCGTACAGGTTGGACCCAGACAGGTCGGCCCCGGACAGGTCGGCCCGGGACAGGTTGGCCCGGGACAGGTCGGCCCCGCGCAGGTCGGCCCCGCGCAGGTTGGCCCCGCGCAGGTTGGCCCCGCGCAGGTCGGCCTCGTACAGGTTGGCCTCGTACAGGTTGGCCTCGTACAGGTTGGCCTCGTACAGGTTGGCCTCGTACAGGTCGGCCCCGGACTTAATTGCCGCTTCTACGCAAACCCGCGTGGAATTCGTCTCCATCGAGAACAGGACGGCGCCCGTATAGCGATGCTTGATTTCCATTTTCATATCACCACCCCGCTCGCCATCACGCACAGCACCACGAATGCCGCATCCCGCATGAACTGCCGGCGCAGGACGTGGCGCAGCAGGTAGTTATCGGGCCTCATGCTCCGCCTCCGTTTCAGTCGCCAGCGATTCCGCCAGCCGCTTGAGGTTGTCCAGCGCCATCTGTGCGCGCTGCTCCGGCGTCAGGTGCAGGGCGTCCCACATCTGCGCCATGTAGTCGGTAATGTGGTCGGCGGCGCTCATGCGATCACCCGCTTCAACATGGCGGCGTGAAAAAATGCCTTCTTGTTTGTCCAGAACTCGAGATCCTCGGCGGCGGCGCCCCACTTCTTGGAAAACTTGCGGGCCGCATTCATCGCGCCACGGGCGGCGTCGGCCATTTGGGTTGCTTCCATCAAGCCCGTCTTGATGTAGTCCAGTTCCATCCCCTTACCCCCCCCGCCCCGTAGGGCGCTTTGTTACTGTTGTGGCTATTCTAGGCGCCCAATTCCTATCTGTCAATCGGCGGCGCTCATGCGATCACCCGCTTCAACAAATTCCCGCGCTAGGACGCAAAAAAACCTGCCAGACCTCGGCAGGCCAAGGGTGTTTCTGGTTACTTCTTGAGGGCGTCCATCATGCCCCTGATCACGGCCCGCTGGTCCTCGGTCAACTCCTGCCAGCGCATGGCGAAGTTGATCCCGTCTTGTGAAAGCCGTTCCAAGTCAGAAACCCCGAACAGCAGCCACGCGGCGGAAACGTTCAAGACTTCGGCCAGCGCGTGTATTTGTCGGGGCTGGATAATCTCGCCCCGCTCAATTTTGCCTATCGTTGTTTGATCAACGCCCAAAGCCACCGCCAATTCTTGACGGGTGCGCTTAAGTCCGATATATTGGGCCACATGAACCCAATTCAAGCCGCCAACAAAGCCATCAATTCAGCGGGAGGTAACGCTGAACTGGCCAGATTACTTGACCCCAAGGCGGACGCCAAACGCTGCATGAAGTTGCAGTGGAACATCGCCAAGTGGCGGCGCTTCGGCGTTCCTGGCAAGTGGGTGCGCAGGGTGTCAGAAATCGCCGGCGTCCACCGTCACGAATTGTCGCCGGCCCTGTATGGCCACGAAAAATGATTGTGTGTCCTCCCCCAGTGGCTACGGCCACACCTGCCCCGACCCGCTCCCCCTTGGCGGGCGGGGCTTTCTTATTTCTGGAGGCGTGAATGGATGAATCCACGGTGTTTGAACCGATGAGCGTTTCGCACATTCGCCAAGTGTGCGCGGAGGGATTGACCCCGCGCAGATTGGCTGCTGCCAACGATAAGGGGCGGCTTAGAGCATTGGCCAGGGAGTTCAACCTGACCGTGGATGAGGTCGAGCAAATGATGGATCGGTGGGGCATTCCGCGAATCCTGTAAGCAAGCCGGAGGGGAGATGTACGGCAAAATCTTTGAGGAAATATTCTGCTCCACCCTGATGGATTTGGGCGGCGACACCGCATACGTTTTCATTGCAATGATCATCCTCTCGGATGAGAACGGCGTGATTAAGCACACCGCCGAATCGTTGGCCCGCGTGATCTGCAAAGACGCCGACAGCGTGCGCGAGGCCATCAAGCACCTGGAAGCACCAGACCCGAGATCAAACCTCAAGGGGCATGACGGGCGCCGCATTGTCCCGCTGTATGTAATCAGCCAGGACGAAACTCGCGGCTGGCTGGTGGTCAACAAGGCCCATTACCGCGATAGACGTTCAGCAAGTGAGCGCAGGGACTACATGCGCGAATACATGCAGAAATACCGTAACGAAAACAAGGGTGTTAACAGCAGTAAACAAGATGTTAACTGCGGTAAATCCGATTTAACTGAGTTAGCCAATACAGATACAGATACAGATACAGATACACAAAAGTCAAAAGAGAGAGAGGGCGCTGTCGCGCCGACTCGCTCCCCAAGAAAGCGATTTGAGAAACCGTCGCTTCAAGAAATCCGCGAGTACTGCGAGGCCATAGGTTCCACCATCAAGCCCGCATCGTTTTTCAACCACTACGAATCCAAGGGCTGGCTGGTCGGCAAGTCCCCGATGAAGGACTGGCGGGCGGCTGTCCGCGGATGGACCGCGAGGGAATCATGAGCAACAAGTATTGCCCGAGTTGTGGAGACCCGTTGAATCCCGGCAGCAACCTGTGTACCTGCGGTTGGCGGGGCAAGTCCAAGGACGCCCCGATCAATCTCGATCCGAATCATGGCCTCTGTGCCTTCGTCTACATGGGCGAACGCTGCAAGTTCCCCGGCACGACTTCCGACTCAACCAGGGCGGACAGCCAGACGCCGTTCTACTGCCGCTTCCACGCCGCCGTGAGGGACGCCGGCCCGGAGGAAATCGCCAAGGTCAACCGCCTGATCGCCACCGGCCAGTTGAAGCCCGCGACCAGTGATTGGCGCGACGACCTGATTAATCAAGTCCTCGCCGGCAGAAAGGCGGCCTGACATGACCGCGCACAGAATCCGCCTTAACCCGCTTCCGCCGCAAGCGTGGAAGCAGTTTGCCGCACTCATGGCCCGCCGTATGCGTGGGGTTGGCCGATGAAAGTCTGCACGGCCTGCAAGCAGGAAAAGCCACTGACTGAATACAGCAGGAACGGGGACAGGCTGCGCCCCAAGTGCAAATCCTGCATGAGCGAGATAGGGGCCAAGTGGTACCGCAAGAAGATGGCCATGATGGAGGCGGGCGATCCGACAAGAGCCAGCCGCCCCACGTTTGAATTGTTGGACGGACGCAGGGAAGAAGTGAAAGCAGCCAGGGCCTCGGGGATGTCGTTTGAGGAAATGGCGGGCAGGTTTGGTATTGGCTACACCTCCATCCGCGAATTCTGCATGTTCCACGGCTTTCATAAAGCCCAGAAGCATGGAGCCATCAAGCCCCCGAGAGTTACCGGCTGGGAAGCCAAGTTCCCCGACGAGGTGCCGGGCATGAAATACGCCGCCCTGACCCGCCAGCTGTTCGGCCTGAAGGGTGAGCGGGAGGTGAGGGCGTGAAGGTCTTGTCCCTGTTTAGCGGAATAGGCGGTCTGGATTTAGCCGCTGAATGGGCGGGAATGGAAATCGTGGCGCAGTGTGAGATTGATCCCTACTGCCAGTCAGTCCTGCGCCGTCATTGGCCCAACGTGAGGTTGTTCGATGACATACGAACGGTTACTGCCGACAGTCTCGGTATGCGGGAACTACAACCGCAAGGGCGCGAGCAAGACGAGCGGCGACGGGCTGGATACGGCGATTCGGAAACTTCTGCCGACGCCGACTTCGGACGACGCGGGGAATGCGACCCGGCAGAGTGGGAATTTTCAAAGCCCGACGCGTCAGGTGTTGATCTCATCACCGGAGGCTTCCCCTGCCAGCCTGTCAGTTCAGCCGGGAAGCGACGAGGCAAGGATGATGACCGCTGGCTCTGGCCTGAGATGCTTCGCGTCATTCGGGAGATTCAGCCAGCTTGGGTCGTTGGCGAAAATGTTGCTGGCCTCATCAGCATGGGCCTCGACGATTGTCTATCTGACCTGGAAAAAGCGGGTTACTCCTGCCAGACGTTTGTTATTCCAGCTTGCGCCGTCAATGCCATCCACCGAAGGGACAGGGTTTTCATTGTTGCCCACGCCGAGCGCGGAGGACAACCCGGACAGGGGCGGTACGCACAATCCAGCGATACAGCGCCGCATGAAAATCGGCAAGCAAATCGAATTGAGCATGATGATTCAGGACGGCACGGGCCGACTCTCAGCCGAGTGGGTGACATGGATGATGGGCTTCCCGCAGGGCTGGTTGCACGACTCCCCGATTGGTGCGGCGGCGGATGGGCAGAACCCGCAAGGCTCAAAGACACCGAGCCGGGACGAGTGAATATGCTGCGCGCATTGGGAAATGCCGTGGTTCCGCAACAAGCCGAACCCATCTTCCGCGCCATCATGGAGGCTGGCAATGCTTGAACCCATCCTGTTCCTCGTCCTCGTCCTCGACACCGATACCCGCTGCTCCGGTTCCTGCTTCGGTTACCGCTACGTCCAGTGGGCCAGCGAATCCGCGTGTTGGAAGCGGGCCAATCAACTTAACGCCAGCCTGCCGCATAAGGTCGGGAAGGTGGGCGGGGATTACTACGTTTGCTTATGACTCCCCTGTTCCTCACCGCCGACACTCGCCGCCATGTTGCACAGTCCATCATGTCCATGGACTTGTCGCAGAACTACCGCGTCGAATTCAAGCCGGTGAGTAAACGGTCCATCGAGCAGAACAAACTCCTTCACGCGCTGTTGCAGGACATATCCAGGCAGTGCGAGTGGGCCGGCAGGAAGTTCAATGTGACCCAATGGAAGCGGCTATTTGTCGCCGCCATCAAGGAGCAGAACACCGCGCCGGCATTGGAAGGGCAGGGCGTTGTGGTCATTTCAGACAACAGCAGCAGCGCGTTACCCGTGGAAGCGTTCGGGGAACTGATTGAATACGTCCAGGTGTTTGGGAATGAGCGGGGCGTGATTTGGAGTGGGCCAGAGGCCGCATGAAAATCACCCCCGCCGACAAGTGGTTCTCCCTGTGCATCCGTGAGCGGGTGGACTGGAACTGCGAACACTGCGGCAGCAACTATCGCCAACGTCCGCAAGGTTTGCACTGTTCCCACCTGTTCAGCCGCAGGCACTACGCCACGCGGCACGATCCTAATAACGCCTTCGCGCACTGTTACGGGTGCCACCAGCGGCTAGGGGGTTGCCCGGTGACGTTCACGCGATGGGCAGAGCGACACTTGGGGATCGGGCTGGTGGAACTGGTCAGGGAAAAGCACCTAGACACGGGGTTGGGGAAGATGTGCAAGAAGAAGCAGAAGGAAATCGCCGCCCATTACAAATCCGAACTATCCCGCTTGCAGAAGCAGCGGGCCGAAGGAATTACCGGCAGATTGGAGGTCACGGCATGGGCCTAGGCAGTGCCGTTTACCTGTTCGCCTGCACCGCCCTGTATGTCGGGGCCAAGGCAAGCCAACAGATTCATGTCTGCTATTTCCAATGGGGCAGGGTAGTCCCTACCTCGTTCGTTATGGCGCTTATGGAGGTCACCATCGTCCTGTCGGTGGTCAGGGCGGATACCGTGTGGTCATTCATCCCAATGGGATTGGGCGGGGCTATAGGAAGCCTGGTGGCGATGTATCTCAACCGGAGGGTTAAGCATGGCTGAATACTTTGCAGACCTTGGGGCCGTGTTCGTCTACATGGGCATGGGCCTTGTCATGGTCGGCAGTCTAATCACGGTATTGGCCAAGCTCGCATGACCCTCCCCGCGTGGGCCGAGCCTGAATGTGATCCAATCACGGTGACGCTACCCGCCGTTAGTCAGCGGTGGCTTAGGCGGGCGGATGACCTGCTAGAGATGTGGGGCCGGGAACTGCGCGGCAGGGAAGCGGAGGTTGACGACGCTACCCGCAACATGGGTAACACTATCGGCAGGGTGGAGGAACAGGGACCGTATGCGGCCTGCATCCCGGTCCATAATCCAGGCTTGTCCATCGAAGCCCAACTATGCGACCGCATAGTGGCCACGTTGAAGAAGCGCCAGCAGAAGGCGCTTAGACTGGCTTATAAGGCCAATTGTTCCCCGCAGACAGCCGTTATCGTCATGCGCTGTGAAAACCTCTCGGCATATTGGGCGGAAGTGGACAGCGCCAAATGTGCTGTAGCAGTCAGACTCGAAAAGGCACTTGATTTCGGCCCCGAGTTCTGATAAGGTGGCCTCCTCACAATGGGCGTTGCTGCGCCCGAACTACAAGCCCGCCCCGTGCGGGCTTTTTCATTTCTGGCCCGATACGGGCACAAGGGGCAGTCATGAAAGCCGATCCATCCACCGCCCAGCAGATCGCGGACGGTTCAACCTGGTTCACCTACACCATGCTCGGGGCAAGCGCCTGCCTAGCGTGGCTGGACACTCACTCAAGCGGCCTGATGGCTTTAGCGGCCATCTTCACCGCCCTTGTTAACTGGTACTACCGCCGCAAATCTGCGACATGGGACGGATTAGAACGCCGTGGACCCCGATAGTTTGGACGCCGCCCAACTGATGTTGGACGACCGTGTAGAAGATTTGCGCGAGCGCATAGCGCAACTGGCGCAGGCCGTGGAATCCGTCGCCTCTGCCATTGATAACCTGTACGAGGCCGAGCGCGAGGACGCGCACCGAGAACTGGATTTCGAGGACTGATTGGCTAACCCGGTCTACGACCTCAAGAATCCGCAAGACCAAATCCGGCTGCTAAACGACCAGCCATCCCAAGGGGCCAGAAACACGGTCCTCTGGATGATTCACAAGTATGTAAGCCGTTCCCGCGCCGCCGAGTTGAAACGTGGACGAAATTAACGCCGACCTGCTGGCTCTCATTGAGGCACACGAGGGCTGCAAGTTGAAGCCGTATGTCTGTCCAGCCGGCAAACTCACGATTGGCATAGGCAGGAACATTGAGGACAACGGCATTTCCAGATTGGAAGCCGAGTACCTCCTGCACAACGACTTGGTAAGGGTGGTCAAGGAACTCCGCGCCGCCTTCCCGTGGTACGACGAGTTAACAGAGCGCCGCAAACACGCCCTTATTGATATGTGTTTCAACATGGGTATCACGACGCTTAAAACCTTCAAGCGCACCCTTGCAGCAATGGAGCGGGGCGACTGGCAAGCCGCTAAGAACTACGCCCTAGAATCGAAATGGGCGCGTCAGGTGGGCGGCAGGGCCATCAAGGTAACGGGGATGTTCCTATGAAGAAGAAGCGCGACGGCTACCCGCTGATCCTGGTGAAGTGGACCGACCACACTGCCTCCGCTGAATGGGAAACGCCTGAACAAGCTGCCGCCTCCCAATTAGGCATCTTCTGGACAGTCGGCTATCTGGTCCACGAGAACAAGCAGAAGATTGACGTTTGCCAGTGCGTAGAGGAAGGCGGAACAAGGCTGGTCGGTAATCGTTCCACGATAGCGAAGCAGAACATCCTTTCCCGGCATGAACTGGAATTGACCTAGTGCGAACCAGGCTGTTCTGGGACATCGAGACACTGCCGGTAATCCTCACGGGCTGGGGATTGTGGGACCAGCACTTTTCCCATGAACATATCCTGCAAGACTCCGCCATCTGCTGCGCTTCATGGCGATGGGACAACGAGCCTAGAACCTACTCCGTAAGCCTCTTGGATGATCCCAAGCGGTTCCATGCGAACCCCTACGACGATACGGTGGTTATCAAGGCCCTGCATGAAGTGGTTAGCAAGGCCCCCGTTGCGATAGCCCACAACGGGGACAAGTTTGATATACGGGTCTTAAGAACGCGCTGCATCCGGCACAAGTTGCCGCCGTTTACGATCCAAACCTTCGACACGCTGAAATGCGTAAAGAAGGAATTCAAGTTCACCAGCAACAAGCTGGACAATCTGGGCCATGACCTAGGGAAAGGCCGCAAGATTGATACGGGCGGCATAGAACTCTGGAAAAGAATTATCGGCCCGCCCTACGGCAAGCGCGACATGGCGGACAGCGAAGCGGCCATGCGGAAGATGGTCCGGTATAACCGCCGCGACGTGGAACTCTTGCAGCAGGTCTATAACGACCTAGCGCCGTGGGCATCCAGCCATCCGAATATCAGCTTTATCCAAGGCCAAACGGGATTGTGCTGTAGCAAGTGCCAGTCCAAGGACGTAGTTAAGGACGGTTTGAGGCACACCAAGGCTGGTGTTTACCAGAAGTGGCGCTGCCGCTCGTGTGGTAACCCGTTCCTCTCCGAGAGGAATGCCATCAAGGGCTTCAAGCCCGATCTAAAGGCTGCATGAGTCTCGATAAAGCCATCCAGCATGGCAAAGAGAAGCGCAAGCCCTATCACAAGGCCGCTGCGGCAGATAAGTCCTGTAGACCTCACGGCGACTGTCCCCATTGTCAGGGCAATAGGCAGATTCATATTGCCCGGCATGTTGGCAGGCGTAAGCGCCTCGGGACGCTGATTGCGCTAGAGAACGTGGGCGAACTGTAGGCAGTTGTCCGCAAGTGCCGACACTTTGTCACGCAAATCGGAAGCCTGACTTCCGATATTCATGGCTGTTCATCAACGACGCCGACCCTTATGCACCAATCGGCATAAACCCGCCGCTTCATGCAGTTCTCTACATGAATCGGTCAGTTAATGCCGGATGAGCATATCCGCCGACGCCCCAATCGAGGGTTTCCTATGGCTGAACTCGGCAAGCTGTATCTGTACTGGACTCTGATTTGCTTCGGCCTGATAGCGCCAGGATTGGCCAAGGCTGAAAAGCGGGGCGCATGGGAGCCGGACAAAGAACCGGCCACGAAGAAGGAAGAAACGCAGATATTCGAGGGCTGCGGGCTACAGGTTGAACTGGCCTTCTATATGGCCCAAGAGAAGGTCTACGCCCAAGGCAATACGGACAAGATGCTCAAGTACCTCAAGGGGCATATGTCAGAGGCTGAATACACGGTTAAAGAGGCCATGCTGCGACGGCTTGGGGAATGGGTGGATAACCACCACTTCAAGACCGCCAAGGAATACGCCCGCTACCTGATGCGTGAGTGCGTGGACAATAGTTATGACTCATTCCAGAAGTCGCCTACCCCGCTGGCAGACGTATACATGCAGCGGTTCAATCAAACCCTGTTGAACGTGCAGGAACGGCTTTATCCCGGCAAGGATGTGAGCGCATGAACGATCCCCGCGAGAACGGCCCCTTCTGGGTCATGGCCTGCATGTTGGGCCTGATGACTGCCTGCTTTCTGATTCAAACCTGCCTGCAACTGGTCTCCTTTGCGGGCGCACTCCTCGGAGGTCACTAGTATGGAATGGCTCACTAACCATTGGGTTGAGGTCATGCAGGCTGTCCTTGCTGTCCTCGGCGCGGCTTCAATCGTTGCCAAGCTGACGCCCACGGAAGCGGATGACCAGGTTGTCCAGAAGATTCTGGACGTGGTTCATGCGCTGGGGTTGACGAAGAAGTGATCCCCTACGGCATCATCGCCTGCCTGCTGTTCGGCTGCCTGATGCTGTGGATGCTGGTCACCGCAAAGACTAGAAACGGTGTACTGGACGAGCGCACCAAGTCCCAAGCCAAGTCCATCGAGAACACCCAGAAGGCCCATGAAGCGGCTGATACGGTCAAGCGCACTCCCCCTGCTACTCGCCGTAGCCGGCTGCGCAAGTTCTCCACCTGATACCTACTGCCTGATAGCGGAACCCATCCGCCCGACCAAGGCAGATGTGGACGTGATCAGCCAGCAGCTGGTGGACGCCATAGTCGCCCATAACTGCAAGCTGCAATCAGTTTGCGGAGTCATAGGCTTCAACTGTGACCCGGATTAGATGGGTATTAACGGCGATATTCCTAAGGCTGGCCGAAGCCTGCTGCCCGCTGGGAGGCCATTCCCTGATGGTGATAAGCAAGAGCATGTTCACGGATATACCCACCAAACTGCATTGAGGGCGATATGAAGAAAGGCAAGGGGAAGAAGTGCTAACCAGTTGTGGCTATAAACAGCAAATGTAAGTGGCTGGATTGGTAACAGAATCCATCAAGCAACCAGCAAGTAACTGGTCTTAATAAAATCAAGAGGTTAGCGGATGTAACGTATGGCTGACAAAGATACTAGCAAGCATGGCGAGAGGTTGTGCATCAGGGGCAGGGCCATGTTCCTGCGCTCGTTGGACATCGTGGAGGAACGTGGCAAGTCTCCGGCCACTATCCTTGCAGACCAGTACGAGGCTAACCCATTGGCATTCCTAGAGAAAATGGCCAAGTACCTGCCCAAGGACGTGAACGTAAACCATAGCCAGGAAGGGCTGGTCGAGGTCATCTCGGCCCTACAGAAGCTGCGCCAGTCAGCAGCCAATCAGCCCCCTATCCCTGTGGATAACCACAATCCCACGGTAGAGCAGCCCGTAACGCATTGATTGCATTGGGTTAGTCACTTCACAGCACAAGAAGTGGAGTGGCTACAGGCCCCTGGCGACCCCGGGGGTAGGTCAAAGGGGTGGGGTGGGGGTAGCGAAAGTGCAGGTAACCCCGTCACCGGTACTTGCCAATTTTTACAGCACACTAATTTTCGCCCCTAAAACCAGCCAATATGCCTAGG
>Ga0208005_1000310_pt1 | contig 19316 bp, 23 predicted proteins | sample DEB19_08_DNA_3_FD_184530 | JGI IMG/M metagenome (GOLD analysis project Ga0208005, IMG submission 184530) | Aqueous microbial communities from the Delaware River and Bay under freshwater to marine salinity gradient to study organic matter... | ecosystem: Environmental > Aquatic > Marine > Coastal... | reverse complement strand
GCCAGGCCGGACGTTTGGCGCGTGCTTGTGGCGCCTGCCGTCGGGTTCCGGCCGCTGCTGGCCCTTGAGCTTGGCGGGGAGCCGTCGGCTTGGTTCGCGGCGGACGCCCTGTCTATTGACCTCGAACGCTTCGGCCGCGCGTCGTTTTGCGGCGTGACCGTCAAGGCGTTCAGCACCTGGGCCGTGGCCGTATGGATGCGGCCGATCGACTTGGAGGTGGGAGCATGACCGCCCCTAAGAAGGTGCTCGGTATCGGCTGGCGTCACTATGACAGCGCCGACGAACACGACGATCTCGAAGCCGCGGCCGAACGCGCCCGCCACTTTGAACGCGTCCGCATCGCCACGTGGTTGCGAACCAAAGCCCGTCTTGGGCTTGCCGAGGAATGGACCAACAAGGACGTCTTGTATGCGCTGCTTGCATACGCGGACGCCATTGACGCTAACAGGATCGATCTATGAACCGACACGCCGCCAGCCCTGTCATGCGGGCCCTTGCCAACGCGCCCGAAGGCGACGGGTATAGCCTTGAAGACCTCATGCTTGTCCTTGGAGCGGACGCCTCCACGGTGGACGCTGACTTGCGCCTGCAAGAGAAGGCGGGCCGGATCGTGCTGCGAGAGGGGGTTTGGTTCGTTTGCGACAAGCCAGCCCGCCCGAAGCCCGCCAAGGCCAAGGGGCTTGTCTATGCGCCGACCATGCACGTGCTTGATGACGAGATCTTGGAAGCCAAACACCAGGTCTCAGAATGGAGCAAGCACTTGCGCGCCCTCGAAGCGTATGCGCGGACGGTGGCCCGATGAAGCCCGGGGACCGCTGCCCGAAGCGGGGTTGTCCAGGCGTGCTCCGAGTGCGTACCGAGCCGCCAGCCGTCGGGCCTGGGATCTTGGAGTGCAGCGCCAAACCGCACGTGACGCCTGCCGATCTTGCGCGTTTGCCTCTTGACGAGCCTGCCCCAAAGGTTCACACGTGGTACCTATGGCGGAACTCGGACGGAGGGTTGACAACGTGAGGCGCTACTTGCTCGAAGGCGATCGCGTTGTCCGGCCGCTGGACGTTGGCGAGGCTGCGCCGCACGCTCACGTGCTGCGGTCCGTCCGCCCCGTCCGCGTTGGCGCTCGCGTCTGCAAGGCGCCACAAGGCGCGCGCGTACGTGCTGACCTCTACTTGCCGCCCATGCTTGTCGGACGCGTCGTGGAGGCCGCTGGAGGGCTCTCCGTTCGTTCTTGGCTCGCGGCCGCTCTCGAACGCGCCGACCTCGACGCGTGCGCCGCCATGGCCGCGACAGAGCAGGGGGGCCAGCTCGTGCGCACGGCGTTCCCCTTGCTCGTCACGGACGAACGCTATCAAGCGATCAAGGCGCACGCGTCCGCCGTCCGGGTCAGCGTTCAAGCGCTCGCCCGGGCTGCGTTGGAGCTCGCCGTCTTGGAGGGGTAATGGCCCGCCCGTGCTTCGAATGTGGCGCGTCTGCTGACCACGAACACCACGTTGTCCCGGTGAGTCGTGGCGGACGCTACACGGTGCCCCTGTGCGGCCGCTGTCACGCCCTGGCGCATGACGCCTCGAGCGTGGCGCTCGCTCGCGAGGGCAAGGCGCGGAAGGCGAGGCAAGGCGGCTATCTTGGCGGTCGCCCGCCCTATGGTTGGTCCCTTGTCGGCGCTGACCTCGTGCCCCTCGAAGCGGAGCAGAGAGCGATCGCAGAGATCGGGCGCCTGTACCTTGAAGGCTTGAGCGCCTATGCGATCTGCTCAAGGCTCGACAAGGACGGCCACCCATCACGTGGCCAGCGTTGGAGCCCTGCGATCGTGATCCGCGTGCTCAAGCGCCTCAACCTGTGGGGCGTTGTCAGTCCTTAGACGTCAACCGCTCCGCCGCCTCAACGCCACGCTCGACCACGGGAAGCGCCGCCTTGGCGAGCTCCAAGGCCTTCTCCAGCACAACGACGGTCCGCAAGAGTCCGTCCCGCAGGAAGTAGCCGAGGGCAAGAAGCGCCGCAGACACGGGGCCCTCTCCGAGCTCCAGCGACACGCCCGGCAACACGGGCTCCCCGGTAGCCTCTTGGGCCAGCGCCCCGCCGCACGCTGCGAGCATGACGCCGCCAGCCAGCGCGACAAGCGCACGGCCCGCCCGAGGGGCAACGGCAGAGAGGACGAGAAGGACGCAAGCGAAGGCGGCAAGCGCAACCATGGCAAACCTCACGGGGTCCAGGGGCTTGCGCCCGCGTCTGTGATCTTGAGCGTTTGGCGACGGTTGGCCCGCCCAAGAGCGTAGGACACATGAACCCACGCCCCTCCGCCCTTGCGCTCCACGATCAGTTGGTCGAAGATCGCGCCAGCCTTGACGATGGCCGCGGCCACGGCTTCCGGTTCGAGCCCGTCAACCTTGATGTCTGCCGCCTCGCCACGAAGGTGCTGCGAGCTCGAAGCCCCGCCAACCGCCGCGTTGACCTTGGGCGAGCGGTACGCTGACGTGACCCGGATCGGGCGCCCGATGAAGCGGCGGAGCGGGTCAAGCACGGCCGCACAGAGCGCCACCAGCGCTGCTTGCTCGTGCTCCCCGGGCTCGTTGGCGTGGGGCTGTCCGGTTACCGTGAGCTCCGCCCACGTGAAGTGTTGCCCGGGCCGGTCGCAGATCATGCGACACCACGACGGCGCGCACGCCAGGGCCGGGGCTTGGCTTGACGGCAGGCCTTGGTGAGAACCCCAACGAGGGCCACGGCGCCGCTTGCAAGCTCCACGGCGTCCGCCGTTTCGATGAAGGGCAGATCGTCCAACACGTCCTCGAAGAAGGCGAAGAGCTCGTCTTCCAGCTCCACCGGATCCTTGGCTGCGCGGACGATGCCCGGGACGTGTTCGATGGAGTCTGTGACGACGTCCGCAAGGAAGTCAGCGGGAGCGGGTAGAACAGCCCGGAGAACGGCGTTCAACAGCGGTAGCATCGGACCTCCTACGCGAGAACGATAACCTCAACAGAGTCAGTCCGCGAACCGTCCCGGGTGATCCTCGTCACGATACACGGCGCGTCGTTCACGCCCTCGTCCGGGGCATGGAGCCGGATGCAGTCGCCCACGTTGATCTGCCGGGGCGCCCCGAGGCCGTACAGATCCGCGTCCACGGCAAGCTCCCCGCGTCGACGGTCGACCGCCTTGCGGTGCAGAATGTCCCGCGCCATGATCCGAGCGTCCGCGTATCGGCTGACGAAGTTGCTCTCAAGCCGCTCCGCCACGGTGCCAAAGCGGTTGACGCTGAGCTGTCCCCAAGACCAACCCCGCGCGTCAGCTCGCACGTTGAACCGCCAACCGTCCGTGAAGCGGTTTGCTCCAAAGCTGAAGTCGAGAGCGTTGACGACGTCCGAACCGTCCGTGCTGCCGTACACGAAGCGGGAAGTGACGGCCACGCGGTTCCCGTCCTCCAGCTCGAAGCGAGGGGCGGCAAGCTCCGGGTCGAGTTCGATGTTGCGGAAGCTCACGCCGTCCAGCCCTGACACAAGCCAAACAGGCACAAGCGGCAAGACGCCTTCCGTGAACAGGCGCCATGCGGGCTGAACGTCGTCCAAGACGAAGTCGAAGTTGTAGCGGGACAGCACGCCCCGTACCGATCCAAGGCCTGCGGGGTCCACGCGGACGCCTTGGAGGCGCGACAAGAAGAACTCAAAGACGGCAGGGCCCGAAGGGTCAAAGCCGGTCGACGTCCCGCCGAACGAGAAGAACCACTCTTTCTCCTGTGCGTCGGGGTGCGTGCTCCAACGATGTTCCAAGATCGCCGCGCCGCTAATGTCGACCGTCGTGACCTCCGTGCCCGCGTTGTCCCGCTCGACCGCGACGGCGAACTCTTCCCACGCGTGCTCTTCCCGGTTCGACTGCTTGGGCCCATAGATCCACACGGTGCCAGGCGTGCAGGCATGCCCTGCAACGAGAAGCTTGGGCACAGTCGAGTCGACGCCCAACGCCTTACCAGCGGGCCATAGGTTCCCGCCCGCGTCCCTGCCCGGGTTGCCGCACACGATCGGATAGACCATGCCTTCGGACGCGTCCACGTAAGACGTCCACGTGGAGCCGGACGGAGCATAGACAGCTTCAAGAACTGCAAGCCGCTCGTCACGAGACAGGAAGGTGAACCACAGCGAGTTTTCAACCTTCTTGGCGTTCTGTCTCTCGACCTCTATCTGTGTCGCCTCTTCCTCGCGATAGTCGAGGGTTCGTTGGACGTCGATGCGCGTAACGTCCACGATGCGCTCCGAGGGCAGCGGCGCCGACTCGAAGTTGACGCCGTCCTCAAGGGTGATCGTGGTGGGCTCGCCCGTCCGCCCGGGCACAAGCTGACGTGCCGTGCCGCGCGCAATGATCGTGTCCCCCGCCACGACCCGGACGTAAGCCGTGGCAGGGTGATGCCCTTGCCCGATGAACTGACAGACGTTGCCGAGGTGGACGGACACGGTCAAGCGCCGCGGGGTGTATGACGTGTTCTCGTACAGGTCCAACGCGTCCGTGTAGCTGACGAGCTCGCCGTCAACGTCCCACGCCTTGCCGTCCCAGTTGACGTAGACTCGAAGCCCGCCGCTCATGTGAGCTCCGTGATGGTCAGGCTACCGAGGCGCACCACTTGGTTCGTCTGCTCTTCGCCGCTGCCCGCATGGTCGATCGTCCACGTGGGGTCCAGCGTGCCGACGATGCTGCCGAGCTGCCGTCCCGCTAGCATGGTGAACGCGCCATAGGCTGACAGCGCCGCGCGGCCGTAGAACGGGCAATAGGCCACCGGCGTCCCGCTCGCTGCCCAACGGTCAACGAGGGCGCGGATCGTGGTAGCCGCTTCGCCGCGGCTGTATGCCGCCGTGCCGCCTGTGAACCACGCCACGTAGTCGGGCGAGGCCAAGCCGCTCGTGGAGCTCGAAGGCCAAGCGCCGATCCCGCTGCCTTGGACCTGGTCAAGCATGTCTGCCGAGGCCTGCCACGTCAGCGTGATGACCCGTTCTGACGGCGCCGCTTGCTCGCTCCAGCGCTGCCCGTTCTCGCCACGGAACGACCTGGCGTAGCCCACGAGCTGCTCCGAGGTGTCCAGCCCGTGAGGCTCCCCGAGCAGATACGCCTCTCCGGCGAGAAGCTTGAAGTCGTAGAAGCCGCCGGGAGGGTTGCGGTCTGCGCTGTTCTGCCCGATCGTAAGCTTGAAGCCAACGGGGTTGAACGATGTTGGGGCGCGGAGCAAATAGACGCCACGAGGCCAACAAACCCGCCACGTCCCGCCAGCGTCTTCGGTGTCGTCGCCGTCGAACGCAATGACCGTCGTCCGGTACGTCGCGCCCGTCGCCTTGCCGAGAACGCCCGCCGTGTTCGTCAGGATGCGCCGACTGTTGCCGCTGGCGTCGACCACCCAACCGCCCGCCAGCTCGTCTTCCTGGACGAAGAACCCGCCGCCCAACGAGACGGCCGTTGGCGTCAACGTCGACCCCACGCGCGTCATGCCGACAGACACGCCGCGCGACAGCGTCTCAGCCGAACCAAAGCCCGATCCGTCATGCCAACGGAAGTGAACGTAATCGGAGGTGTCGCCGTCGATGACGAGAAGGAAGGCCTGGCTTCGCAGCTTGACGGCCGCTCCCGTCTTGGCGTCGAACTTGAACGCCACGCCGACTTCTGCCGCGTCATCCGTCCGCCACGTGCTGCGAGGCGACGGGCTGTCAGGCGTCCAGCCAAGAGCTGTGATCGGGTACGTGGCGTCGACGTCGCTGCCCCAAACCTCGCCAGCGTGCGCGGGCCCGCCAACGGCCGACAACTTGAAGCCGTTGCGGACGTACCCGGGACGAGAGTTGAAGGCGCGGCCGATCGTAAAGCCGAAGGTAAGAGCGTCCGCCGTGGCAAGGCCTGTGCCCGCGTTGCCGAAGAAGACCGGGGCAGCGCCCGCAGACTTGACTCCGAGGCACGAGAACCGCCAGGCCACGAACGAGAAGTCAGCCGGAACAGTAACGGACCGCACGCCGAATAAGCGGAGCTCGTTAGCCGTGATCGCCACGGCTGCCCCGAGGTTGGTGGCCGCTGTTAGGGCGTTCCACACGCGCGGCTCGTTGTCGTCCGCCATGCGCCAAAACGCACGCGCGGCCTGCTCCTTGTGCCAAAGCATGACCTCAACCTTCCCGCCGCCATAGTCGTAGCCGTCGACCTCCGTGCCGCTGCTCATGTCGTACAGACTGATCCGCGTGGCGCTGACCCGGACTTGTGGAAGGTACGTCGTCACGCCCACGAGCTGTTCCGACTCAAGGCGCGCGGTGCCCGTTGTGACGTCGACGCAGGCGATCGCCGCCCGCTGCTTGTTCTGCGTCGTGGTGTCCGCGTGCCATTGAACCCGACCGATCGTGCCTGCGGTGTTGGCCGCTTGGTATGCGCCGCCCGATCGCGTGACGGCGCCGGTCCCGGTAAGGGTCTGCGTGTAAACGACCGACGGCGCGACGTCGGGCACGTAATCAAGGTTCCACGCCACGCGCGGCCCGGTGTTACCTGACGGCCCGTCGTAGCGCTGGCCGCTTGTGATCCGGGGCATGGTCGCGCCGCCAGCGTACCCGCCGACGTCCACGCGCACAATGCCGCCTTCGGCCGTGGAGGCAAGGAAGGCAACCACCCGATCGCGCCACGGGATCGCCGTCATGTAGCGAGGGCCATAGGTGCGCCCTGCCAAGAGGCGACCGTAATCGACCCAGCTGCGCCCGTCGTCCGTGCTAAAGCTGACCAGCGTGCCGCGCGCGTAGCCAAGATCCGCGTCGATCGGGTCCGGCATGAACAGCCACAAGCGCCCGTCGTCCGTGCTCGTCATGCACAGGCTTTGCAGCAGACGCCCGTTGGCCGAAGCCGCGCATTGCGTGAACGTGGCGTCAGGCTCCAACCCGTTCAGAGGCAGGCCCGCCGACCCGATCCGCTTGACAAGGACGTCCGTGCTAATGTCGTAAGCCACGACGAACGCCCCGCCGACACACGTGCAGGCCGTATCGTAAACCGTGTTGGCGCCGTCGATCTCACCGACAAGTGCGAAGGATGCGCCGTCGATGCTCCAGTATTGAAGCGTGCCAACCAAGGCGAGCCACTGCCCCGCGTAATGCCTGACCTTCAGCCCGCCAGCCAGCGAGAAGCCAACGGCAGAATAGTCGATCGGGGTGGCAAGAGCCATGGCGGACGCCAAGACGAACTCCGCGTCTGTCAGGGCGCTCGAAGCCAAGGCCGTCCACGTGGCGACCTGGAGAATGCTGTCTTCATAGGTGATCGTGCAGAACAGGTGTACGTAGCCGTCCGGCCCGAGCTCCAGCCAAACCCGCGAGTCCTGGACGGTGTAGCCGATGGTGTCCGCCGCAGCCCAGCCCGTTGCAGGAACCCACTTGCGGACCTTCACCGCATGGCCGTAGGTGCCGACAATGCCCGTGGCGTTGACGATGTAGGCAATGGCGATCGATCCGTCAGGCAGCGCCAACGAGCACAGAGACCAAACGTCGTTGGTCGTCAGGCCGTTCCCGTCAAGCACGACCTCTGCGGCAGACACGATCGAAGGCTCGTCAAAGCCAACGGCAACCGTGTTGCCCGCCGCATCCTGCACGGCTTGGTTGCTCCACGTCGCCTCAAACCCAGCGCCAACGACGCCAGGGCGTGACGTTGCGAGCTCCGTGCTGTCCGGGGCGGTGGAGATCAAAGACCCGCTTGGTGTCCACGTGACCCGGCTTTGCGTCAAGGCGTTTGGATACACGCGCCCTTGGAACGCTCCGGCCTGCGATATGCTGCCCGAAAGCTGATCGTACCAAATGCCGCCGCGTTCGATGTGCGCCGCAACGAGGGGCAAGCTGATCGGGGTCTTGTATTCCGTGGGCATGTCAACGCCTCCAGCCGATCGCGCCAGGGCGTTGCGCCGACCTGACCGCGCGGGACAGCGGGAGCGTAACCCGTCGATCTGCAAAGTCCGCCACGAGCGTCATGGGAGCGGCCGAACCGACGGGAGACCTCAACCGCTCCCGCACCGCTTCCGGACCGCCAGCGCTGGCGACCATGGGCGAGGGAACCACGACCTCTCCGCGCCGCAGGATCGCGGGCTGCTCGTCCGTCACAAGCGTCCCCGTCTGCGAGAACCGACCCGCGTGGAACTTCGGTTGCTTGGCCGCAACGACGGCCGCTTGGGTGGCGCCCAAGATGCCCGCCCCGATGGAGCCCGGGATGTTCGGCGGGACCATTGCCAAGAACCCCATGACCGCCTGTGCCGTCTTGATCCCGATGTCGGCAATGGCGAACGCCTTGTTCACGGCAAACTGCCGCTTGGCCGCTTTGCGCCCGATCTCCGTGCTGGTGTCGTAGGTCTGCGAGAACTCCGCCACGATGTCCTGAAGAAGCGCCGAGCTATCCGCCGCGACGTTCAAGCCTGTGTCGATGGTCTCGAACAGGCTCTTCCGCTTGGCCTCTTCCGCCGCCAGCGTGGCCGCAAGGTCCGCGTCGCGTGCCGCCTGTCGTTCGGCTGCGGCTTGCGCTTCGGCGTCCGCCTCTGCCTGCCGCCTCGATGCCGCAAGCTCGTTCAGCTTGGCGTTGCGCTCCCCCAGCGCTGCGAGCTCCGCCGCTTGTGCCTCCTGCTGCACGTCGACGTTCTCACGGTTGGCCGCTGCCAGCGCCTTGATCGCGTCGACCTGTCGCCAATAGGCAGACTCCACCGCTTCCTCTTTACTCAGGAAGTCCAGTTGTCCACGGCCTTGGATCTCGTAGAGTTGGTCCAGCGCTTCCGCCAAGAGCTTCGCCGCTTCGGCCTGTGCCTGTGCGAGCTTGCGCGCCTCTTCGTCCGCCTTGCGCTGCGACTCTGCCCGGGCCCGCTCCGCCGCCGCTTTGCGCTCCGCCGCCTTGCGCTCTGCTTCGGCCTGGCGTTGGCGCCGGTCCGCCTCTGCCTTGGCCCGGGCCGCCTCACGCTTGGCCTCTTCCTCGCGTGCCTTGGCGTCCTCTTCCTGCTGGTTCTTCTGCTGTTCCTGCTGGTTGCCGAGGTCGTAAATGCTGTTTCCGTACTCGTCCACCGCATACTTGGCCGACAACACGTTGGTGGCTTGGTCCGCCCACGCCTTGTTGTATGCCTCCATGAACGAGCCGTGGTCGCGCTGCTGTGCCGCCATGACGGCGAAGCTGTCGATCTCCTTGCGTTCGGCGTCCGTGAGAAGACCGACCGCGCCCTTCTGCTTGAGTTGGAGCTCAATCGCCGCGATGCGCGCATAGTTAGCCGCTTCCTGCGCCGGCGCCGCCTCGTTGGCTTGGGCAAGGGCCAAGAACTTCTCAGCGTCCGCCAACGCTCGCGTCGAAACAAACGCCTCTTGGAGCACGCCTTGCGCCGCCATGAGCTGTTCGCTCACGGTCTTGGTGCCAACCTCAAGGTCGTACAGGCCTTCAATCGTCTCACGCGTGGCCTGTTCCTGCTCCTTGTTGGCGTTCCACAGGTACATCAGACCCGTGGTGAGTCCAGCGACGGCGATCCCTGCCGCCCCGAGCGACAACGGCAGCGCCCCGAAGACCGCTTCAAGGTCGCCCAAGGCTCCAGTCACTTCCCCGATGGTCCCGCCGAAGATGCGCCCCACGCCCTCCACGCCGCTGATCGCGCGGCCCGCGTCTAGCGCCTTCGCTGCCACGGGTTCGGTTGCGTCCGCCACCTTGCGCGAGGCCTCACGGGCTTCCTTCGCCACGGCGTCTAGCTTCTTCTGAAACGCCGCCTCCAGCTTGGCGCCAGCCTTGAGCGCCGCGTCTGACGTCAAGTCGGGGATCTTGCTGATCTCCTGCGCATAGCCTTGGATGTTCGCGGTAATGGCGACGGATGCGCTGGCGTTGCGGCTCATTTGCGGAGCTCCCTTGCGAGGTTCGACTGTATCGCGTCCACGAACTCAACCTTGACCCGATCGAACTTGCCGCGCACGATCTCATTCCAGGCGCCTCGCTTGTTCTTGGTGCGTGGCGGATCGGGGTCTGCCTTGATGAAGAAGAAGAGCTTCTTCTGCTTGGTGTAGCCGTAGAAGCGCCCCTTGAAGTTGGGCGGCACAAACTTCATCATGTACGTGTTTCTGATGAAGAACGTATACGGGGCGCCGCTGATGATCTCGGCCTTGATCGTGTCCTTGCCTTGAAGGCGCACGATGATCGCAAGCTGATCGTAAGACTGCCCGCTCTTGACCGGCCATACCTTGCGGATGTTCTCGAAGTACGGGATCCACACGCGTTCAATGGCGCCACGGATAGACGGGGCCATAGCGTCAAGCAAGTCGAAGACGATGTTGTTGAGCTCGTCATTCGAGGCGCGTGCAAGGCCTTGCATCATGCGCTGACCCGTGCCCTTGCCAAAGCGATAGTTCTTCTCGAAGGACTCCCACCACTCGATCCCGTTTTGGTAGTTCGGGTTCAGGCGGGTCGTTCCGCTTCGCAGACGCTCGGACTGAGAGGCGAAGTAACTGCGCGCGTCAATGGGCACGGGCCACCTTCCCGCCAAACGCCTTCAGCTTGCCGATCTGCTTGGCTGCCTTCTTGCGCCTGGCTGTCTCCACTTCCACGAACTCGGAGGCAATAAGCAACACTTGATCCTCCGCTGGAAGTTGGTGCGCCCATGATGGCGCGTGGCCATGTTTCAGACTGAGCCGGACGAACCACAGGTCTTCTTGTCCGTCCGGCCCGATCAGTTTCCCGCAACCGCCTCCGCCGTGGCGTAGTCCGGCAAGAGCCGGAACAGGTGCGCCGCGACGTCCGGCCCGACCTCTGCGATCTGCAACGGCTGAACGCCGTGACCTCGCTCGAGAGCGTCAACCACCCGATCGCCAAACTCGATCAGATCGTGGCCGCAGTCTGCGAGCGTTCCCCAGGGGAAGCGCCCGTCTGCCGCCATGCCGATCGCCGCCCCGCACAAAGCAAGGAACGCTTCGGGCTGCGCCTTCGCCCAAGCCGAAGCAAGCCGCCGGATGGGCCCGAACAACGGTGCCTTGGTGCGGAGCTCAAGGGTTCCGATCTTGATCGCTTCCACGAGCTCCCCCGAAGTCTATCAGTTGATCGTGCCGATGAAGCCCGTGAACGACACGGACGCAACAAGGGCGTCGCCGCTCTCGTTGATGCTTGCCGACAGGCGGCACTCGGTGATCTGAAGGGTGCCGGTCTGACCGTTGGCCGTGACGCTGTAAACCATCGTGCCGCACCACGGGCCGAAGCCGCCCGGGTTGGTCGTGGTCCCGCTGGCCACGCTGCCGAGCTTCATGATGAAGTCAAGCGGACGGCTTGCCCCTGCGTTGGAGAAGTCCTCCGCCTTGAGCGTCAATGAGAACGAGCCCGTGACGGGCGCTTCGTCGGTGTAAACGTAGCTCTTGAACGCGCCACGGTGGAAGATGCTGGCGGTTCCCTTCCCGGCCTCTTGGAGACCGTCAATGGTGAAATCGCCCACGTCGTCAAACGTGATGGATGCGGGGGTGCCTGCGCCGTCAGAGAAGGTCACGGTGGCGTGCTGCTTGGTGAAGAAAGACACGGTGCCTCCTACTAGGCGTCCGAGTTGTGGATAGCGGTTAAGGCGAGCTCAACCGCGTAAGTGGCGCCGTCTTGCGACGTGCCAAGAAAGGTGATTTGGTCTGTCCGGACCGTAGCCGGTCCAAGGTCCGCCGACACGGCAGAACGCACGAGCTCCGCCACGTCAAAGGCTCCGTCACAGTCCGCCCAAACGTCGTCAAGGTTGGGCCGGATCCGGTACATGAAGGTGAGCCGGTACGTCGTGGTCGTGAACACTTGGCCGCGGTTCCGGTCTTGTGGCGTCATCACTTGAGGTTCCAAATAGAACACAAGATGGGGCGTCACGAAGCCGGAGGACTCCACGTCAAGCGTGAGCGCCTCCCGCATGGCGTTCTCCCCTGTGCCCTGCGAATAGGCCGACAGGTCGATCGCCTCCACCGCCGTGGAGATCGCCGCCCGTATGGTTGCGACCTTGCCCGCCATTACAGAACCCGCCGCTTGCCGTTGCCACCGTAATACCAAAGCGGGGCAGCGTTGCGGGAGACCACGCCACCGCCCGCGCTCTTGCGCGCCTCAGAGTCCGCCACGCCGTCTTGGTCGAAGTCCTGGCGGAAGCGCACGCTTCCCCAAGCCGCCTCAGCCCTGCCGCGGTGCTCGTCTGAAAGCCCTTGGTATCGGTCGCCGCTTGCGCCGCTGCCCGTCAAGAGGCTGCGGAAGACGTAGTAAAGGGACAGCTCGCGAACGTACACGCGGAGCTGGGTTGGCTCCACGATCGCTTCCGGCCATTGCCCGACCGCCACGAGCTGCACCAGCGTATCGGACCAGGCCTCGTCAATGAAGCCTTGGAGGCTGGACGCCGCGTTGCCCATCGTCGTGGCAAGGCGAGGGTGGACTGCTTCGAGGTCCGCTTGGGTGATGGGGCAATGCAAGGCCTTGCGGCTCATATACGCTTCGCGCCGCCCCGTGACCGTGGAGCCGCTCACCACAAGGGCCCACTCCTCGTGGTAGCCGTCGCCAAACGCCAGCGACGAAGCCAGCGAGGCGCCCGGGACAGTGACCGTGGCCACGCTCGAAGAGATCGAAACGGCTGCGGTATAGACCACAGAACCGCCGTCGTCATACAAAGTGAAGGTGCCCGAAGAAGGGGTCACCAACGACCCGCCAAGGCGAGCCTCCAAGCGCGAGGTGTGGGACGCCCCACGCTCGTAAACTTCGGGAGCCCGGACACGGAACGTCAAACCAACGTCAGACGGGATCGGCATGTCCGGGACTCCTTCAGTTAGTCAGATCAGACGGCGACGGTGAAGTCGCAGATCTTGGCCCACGTGCCGCCGATGTTGGCGACGTAAGCGGCCTTGTTCTGCGCGATCGTGCCGACCGTGTTGGCCGACCCGTCCTTGAGGGTGATGGTCTCGGCCGCGTCCGCGAGGTTCACGATCAGGCAGATCATGCCATGCGTCTTGGCTTCGGGCCAAAGCGTGACGTTGCGCGCCGCGCCGCCCGGGTCGATCGCCACGAGGTTCTGGTTCACGTTGTCGAGCGTCAGGCTGTACGCGCCCGTGAGGGTGAGCGGGCCCGCGAGGTTCGGTTGGGCGAGCGCCGCGTCGGCGCCGATGACAGACGAAAGGGCCATGGTGGCCTCCTATCACTTGGAAGGGGGGTTGGACTTCTTCGCGTCCGAGCGCTCGACAGCGTTAACGACCTCTCGCTTCACGCTTTCGTAAGTCGCCCGGGAGTCTCCGTTGCGGCGCCGCTCCTGGAGCATGGCCGCAGCGGTGCGTTCGACAGCTTCGCGGGAGCGGCTCATGCCTGCACCTTCTTGGCCGTCTTGGGGGTGGTAGCGGTGGGCAGCTTGGCCGCGGCAACGGCGTCAACGCGAGAACGCGCCACGGCCGTCTTGGCTTCGCGCATATCCGTCGGAATGTCGGTGGCTGAGCGGACCGTGTCGAGGCGTCGAAGCGCACGTGCGCGGACGTCCTCGAGGATAGCGCCGCGCGGCTCCGGGACAATGCCCGACGTGACGAGCGCTGCCCGCCAACGGTTGTAAGCTGCACGGTCGCAGTCCACGGTGGCCGTGTTGCCACGAACCGCCTTGCGCGGGGTGTCCCAAGCGGTGTGGTAGAAGGGCCCGCCCTGCGCGTCAGTCTCGCGAAGGTAGGGGCCCGCCGCCACGCCCGCCGGGAGGTGCGCCGCGTCAACGTGGAAGTCGAGCGGCAGCACAACCGCGCCTTGCTCTTGAAGCTTCGCCAAGGGTCGCGCGTACATCCGGCTGCGGGGCTCGTCTGCCGACACGGTCCGCACGCCAGCGGCGCCGGGGCGGATCGGGTACGGTTGAAGCACGGGCAGGAACGTCGGCGCGTCAAGCCCTTCCTCTGCCACTTCCCAAGATCCGCCAACGTCCGCGTAATGCACGAGGAAGAAAGGCGAGTTGCCCGGAAGCGGGAGCTTCGGACGGTCCACGAGTCCGCCAAGGCTGGCGGGCCGGGAGTCAACCGAAGTCAGGTCAGAGGAAGGGATACCCATGGGAAGCTCCTAAGATCAGGTGGCGTTGGAACGGATCAAGAACTGCGCGAAGAGGGTGGGGTCAAGCTTGCCCACGCCCACGAACGCGTTGGCGTCCACGCGCTTGGTAGCGCTCTGACCGTCGGTCTTGCGCGTGACCACAATGCCCCACTCCGGGACAAGGATCGGGTTCGCGTCGGACAGGTCGCCCATCTGCGCCGTCGAGCCCACCGCGTAGGCGATGGCGCCCGGCTGGTAGGCAAAGCCGTAGTAGTCGCCGCCCGAGAGGCTGACGTCCTGGCTGGCGTAGATGTCGATGCCGAGGAAGGTGAAGCGGAAGCCCGCCTCTGCCTGCATACGCTGGTAGAGCTCGAAGCTCTCCGGGTACTGAAGAGCGGTCTCCGAACGGATGGACGAACGGAGGTGCGCGACCTGGACAGGGTGCAGCACGGCAACCGCGCGGCCGTCGAAGCCAGCGGTTTCCTCGAAGTCGGCGCGAAGAGCGATCCAGTCGTTCACGTCAAGCGTGGCCGCAGGGTCAGCGCTGTTCGTGGCGAAGGTCGCGCCCGTCGTGCAGAGAAGCGAACGGAGGGTGGCGAGGTAGGAGTCAACCATGTAGCCCGCAAGGTCGTCGACCTTGAGCATGGCGTCGTCTTGGATCGCGTGCTGGAAGGACTCCGAGAACGCGAGGCCCTGACGGCCGATCGTGATGTCGTCAACGCCGACGGTCACGGGGCTAGCGGCGATCGCTTGGGTCTCAGAGGCCAGCGAGGCCATGGCCTTGCTCCAGCCGTAGCCCGTGGCGCGGCGGGTGCGGACGGTGTCCGAGCCCGAGCCAGCGACGTCGCCAACGGACACGATGAGGCCACCGGCCGCGACGTCGAAGCGCTCCGCAAGCTGCTGACGGATCATGCCGGGCAAGTACTGGAAGGAACGACCGATCGAAGACTCCGCATCGGCCGCGAGAAGAGGCGAGTTGAGGACGGCCATTGTGGCCTCCATGAAGCAAGGGGTTCTCGCGCGCGTGCCCGATCTTGCGCCGTCGGTTGGCTGGTTGCGCGTTGGCGCGCGTGCGCCATGCCCAAGGGTGAACCTACCGACGACGCGTTGTCAAGTCACAGTGCCGAGTTGGCCCGTAGGAACTCGCCCGCTTCCTTGACCTGGCCTGCCGACAGAAGCCGCGCATGTTCACGCAAGACCTCGCCCGGGTTCAGACGGCGCGCGGCCGCAGGGTCCGCGACCTGGCCGCGTGACGTCGACGGCACAGCCGCCACGGGACGCGCGTTCGGCGCCGCAACAGGCGCAACGGGGGCAACAGGCGCCGCAGCCTGCCCGCCGAACCAAGGCGATAGCGTGGCGTCTTCGCGCGCGGCTGACAGCCAGTCAGCGAACGAAGGCGCGTCTTCTGCCCCCGCCGCCTCTGCCGCATAGAGCACTTCCAGGCGACGGCGCACGGCTGCGTCCGAAACTCCCGCCCCGCTGAACAGCTCGTTGCGCTCCGCCGACAGCTTGATCCCTGCGAGCTCCGAGCGTAGCGCTTCCCGCTCCGAGGCAACCGCGTCGAACTCCGAGGCCTTGGCCTGCCAGTCCTTGACCTCTTGGCGCAAGAGCCCGATCTCTGCGTCCTTGGCCGCTTTGATCTCCTTGACCCGCTCCGAGACAATACGGTTGACGTCCTCTTGGGTGAAGCCCCTCTCTTCGCTCATTCAGCCTCCTAGATCTCGTACTTCTTGACAATGGAACGCGCCCACGCGCGCCCTTCATCGCCGCCCCATCCGAGCCACGCTTGGTAGCCCTTGGAGTCGGTGCCCCAACCCGGAGCCTTCTTGTCGACCTCGTGGCGGTCGAAATACGCCGCCATGCGCTGGAGAACCTCAAAGGACACGGGGCGTCCGTTGCCAAGGTCGCGCGCCCTCGCCAGGCCTGTCGGGGTCATGGCGCGTTGCGAGGGTGGGAGCTCGCCCCGGATCTCCAGGGCACGGCGCGCGTTGCGCCGAACCGCCAGCGGCGGACGGAACGTAAGGTTGGCGGTCTGTGCAGCTGTGGCCGCGCGACCTTGCGCTTCGGCCTGCGCCCGCGCTTCGGCTTCGCCTTCTCTGTCCCCCGGCTCGAACGGGTACACCTTGCCCTCCCGTCCCCAACGGAAGCCAACGACGCCGTCAACGCTCACGCGCTGCACAGGCATTAGCGCACCGCAGGGGCAGGCGGTGCCTCGAAGAAGACCGCCAAGGACTCAGGCGGGAGCATCGGCAACCGCAGGGCCACAAGGGACTCACCGGCCGCGCGGGTAAGCTGACCCGAGCGAACCGCGCCAACGACCTCCAAGACGAACTCAAGGTCAGGGATCGCAAGTCCTTCGTCGTGCTCTCCCTCTTCCTCTTGCGTGCTTTCCATGCCCTCGTGTTCGGGGCTGTGGTCTTCGTCGTCAACCTCGTAAGCGTCGGAGCTCACGCCCTCAAGGAGTGCTTGGACCTCTGCCAGCTCTGCGCGCATGGGCCCGCCCCGCTCCATCATGGCGTCAAGGCGCAACGTCGCGGCCTCCACCGCAGGGGACGCCATGCCAGCCTCGCGCTGGATGCGCGCAAGCTCAAGAAGCGCCTCTTCCCGGCTCATGCCCGGGTTACGCTCCATCATGACGTCAGAGGCAGAAGCGAAGCCGTTCTTGATGCTCCACTCTTGGTCCTCACGCTGCGCCCGCTCTTCGTCGGGGCTCTTGCCAACCTCGTGGTAAACGATGCCCACGCCAGCGGGGTCGAGGCCTGCGATGTATGCCGCGTGCCGGATGGTCCGAAGATCGGCCTTGCGGCACAGCGGGCCGCGCCGCCGTTGCTCTTCCCGCTTGGTCTCGTTCGTCAGGTGGATCGCCACGCCGCTCATGGGGTTGGCGCCGGCACGGACCGCGTCCGTTGGGGTGATGCCCATATCCGCCGCAAGCTGCGACGAATACGCCATGGCATAGGCTTGGAGCGCTGGTAGGGTGTCGACCTCCCCGATCTCCGTGACGGACGGCTGAACGCCCGCCTCAAGCGGCACGTGGTAAAGCAAGTCGCCCGGCTCCGCGTCCAGGGTCATGGTCTGCATTCCTTCGTCCGTGCCCCGGATCGTGGACGAGATCGGCTTGGCGTTGAAGACAAGCGCCACCTTGCCCGTGGCGTTGAGCGCCGCACGGTTGCACGCGGAGAAGAGCATCATGGCTTGTAGCGTTCCCCGCGCCACGCTGCGCCCTCGCTGCCAGTTCCACAGATCGCCCACGTCCCAAGAGCGGTGAATGCTCCACGGCAGGAAGGCCGTTCCGTTCAGCCTGCGCCACGGGTACGCCTCGCCCGTCAAGGCGTCCGAGCCCGTGGCCTCGAACGTGACGTCACGGCCGATCTTGCCGTTGCCTTCTGCGAGGAACACGCCCCACGAGGGGAACGCCGGATCGCTGACGTCCCAAACGTCCCAAGCGTAGACAGACGCCTCGTTGATGCGACGGATGCGAAGGCGCCGCATGACCACGGGCTCCGTCGGATCGTCCGGGTGAGGCGTTGCCCATAGGCGGTGGCTCGCCACGACGTGGAAGGTCACGGGACCGTCGCCTTCGTCGCTGCCTTGGCCGTTGGGCTCCGTCAGCACGGCGCACGAGCCGCACGTATACGTGAGGTATTCGGCGTGCTGCTGCTTGGGCCATAGGTCGTCACAGAGCTCCGAGAGCGCAGCGGACTGTCCGCCAACGAGGGTTGGCGAGCGGCCGTAATGTCCAGGCGTGGAGACCGCGTGGCCGATCGCCGCCAGGGCGTTGCGCGCCGTGTCGGGCGGTCCCCAACGGGCAAGGCGGTCCCGGCTGACGTACTGCTGGAAGTAGTCTTCAGAGATCGCGTCCACGTCCTCCATCGCGATCAGGTACCGAACCTCTTGGACCCGCACGCGCTCCCGCTCGTACTCCGGGAACATCTCAACGGCTGGCGTCAGCTGCACGTTCGTCATCGTCTGCCCCCGGCTGCGCCGTAGCTAGCGCGGATCGTGAACCCGATCTTGCGCGTGGTTCCCTTCTCAAGAGCATACCGCGCCGCGTCCAAGACGTCCTTGTGCGGATCTCTGCTGTCTCCCTTGAACCGTTTAACGGCCTCTGTCAAGGCCTCGCACCGAGGGTGGATCAACGCGCGCCCTTCCGCGAACGCCGCGTTCAGCATCCCGAGGCCATACCAAACCGAGCCCGAGCCCTTGACCGGGGTGTGGATGAGCTGCGCCCGCTTGTCGTTGGAGTTGATGCCGGCTTGATACCAAAGCTGCGCCCGCAAGATCGCGTTGCTCTTGGACTTCATGTGCCGACCGTCGCCCGTGTCCCGGTCGCCCACCCACTCGTCCACGTGCTCGTACTTGAGGCCAACGCTGGCGAGCATGTCAAGGATCGCCTTTGCGTCCAGCTCCGGGCTGCTGACCTCGTTGCCGCCCGCCTCTGCGACGAACCAATACTTGGGGCTGTCGGTGTTGCCGCCCGATACCGCCATAAGGACGGCCCATTGCTTGCCGATAACGATCCCGTGATCGATGCCCACGACCAACCGGCAGTCCTTCGGCAAGGTCTGAAGATCGAAGGCCTGCGCCGCGTTGTCTCCAAAGGCCGTCAGATACCTGTCCGTTACCACGGGCTCCCAAGCCGCCTGCGTCCGCATGGGCACTTCAACCGCTGGCCACGCCTTGACCGCTTCGGCAATACGGTCCGCCGTCAAGAACGGCTTGACGTAGCCTTCGGGCCAAGCGTTCTCCGGCGTCATGGCTGCGTAGTGTTCCGAGAACACGCCAGCGTCCACGAGCTCCCGGAGCCACCGTTGGTCCGGCATGTTCAGCGTTGGCGTAAACGAGATCGTGAAGGTGCCGTTGTGGCGAAGCAGACGTGGTTGAAGCTCGCCATAAGCCCGGGCCGGTGAAGGCTCGTCACAATAGACCGCGTGAATGGTCGCGCCCGCCAAGGTCTGCGGGTCTTGCCGGTAGGTGCGAAGGCTGATGACGCTGCCAGCGCCCGGGCCACGGATGAACCGGATCGCAGGGATCTTGGCGCCACGGATGCCCTCGCCCTGGACGAAGTAGATCTTGGGGTCGATCTCGTCCTTGGGCAGAATGGCCCACAGCTTCTCGAGGATGGCGCCGGGTTGGGCCATCTGTTCCAAGGACTCGGACACAAGCATCACGTTGATCGGGCCGCTGTGCCGCCGTGGCCGGTAGGGGTTGGTGCCCCGGATCTCGTGCAGAAGGTCCGCCACGAGCACCGTCGTCTTGCCGACTTGGTTGGCCGCACGGATCAGACGACACGTCGACCCGTCCGCCAGCACGGCCCGCTGCCACGCGGACCACGACGCCCACGCCAGCGGGTC
>Ga0208005_1000306_pt1 | contig 19679 bp, 24 predicted proteins | sample DEB19_08_DNA_3_FD_184530 | JGI IMG/M metagenome (GOLD analysis project Ga0208005, IMG submission 184530) | Aqueous microbial communities from the Delaware River and Bay under freshwater to marine salinity gradient to study organic matter... | ecosystem: Environmental > Aquatic > Marine > Coastal... | reverse complement strand
TGAAGAAGTATCTGTAAACCACATACTTGTTTCTGTGCCTTCGCAGGCTGGTTTATTTTTAAACTTTGGGTACAACTTAGCCTCCTGTTTTGTAGAACCCCGTACCTTTAAAGTGTACTGGATTTGCTGTCCATAATCTATTCATTGTGTTACCACATAATGTACATACTGGTGGTTCTGGTGAAGTGTATTCTTCTATTGTAGAACAATACTTACATTGAAAGTCATACGTCGGCACAACCATCTTCCTCTCCACTTTTTGTTGGTAGTGTCACCATACTTCCACAACTAGCACACTCTCCATCTGTGAAATAAAAAGCAATCTCTCCATCTATAAATCCACCTAACATTACAAAGACATCACAACCACATACACATATTTCTAATGGTGTACCCCGCAAATCCATTGACTTGCTGTAATCCACTACGTGTAGTAGGTCTCTGATATCTTTACTCTGACTCATTATCTTCTTCTATCATAACGGTGTCTTCATCTAGATATGGTTTCCATCCACCAAGATTTCTTATAAGTGAATTGATAGCACGTTGTACTTTCATACGAGCACCATCTGGTGTTGTATCTAAATCCTTTGCTATGAGATTCCACTCGTTGTTATCTGTGCTGAACCTAATTTTTAAAACACTTTGTTTAGCCTCTGAGAGCCGATAATATGCTGTTGCTATATCTGACCTGAGCACTAACCAATTATTTCCATCTGAACTATTTTCAGATTTACTAAACTTAAAATTTAAATCTTTTATTTTGGTAGGCATTTCATATGATTCAGAAATAATGCTAGGCATAAATGCTTCTATTACTGAAGCGTCATAGTAATATAAATCAAGTAACTCATAACCTATTGTCTTAGCCTTTTCTTTCTCGCAGAATTTCACTGCTGCATTACGTAAAGATTTTGCAATTAATTTATCTTTATCTTTTTGTTCTAACTTAGACCATTCAAGATATTTATTTGGATGGGTAACAAACCATAGCCAAAGTATCTGTTGAATATCTAGCGATTCAACCATTGGATATTTCCTATGGTATTCAGATGCTAGGGAAGCAACTACTGAGTCATACTCAGTGATGTACTCCTGGTTCATCTGTGCCTTTCCATTGCCCTCTTTGTACCAATAGTCCTATTATGGCATAGTTTGCCAAATCTAATAAGGTATCCTCTATAGATTCATAGTTCGGCGTGTCTCTTTTTATATAATAAAGATTCTCTAGCCGAGTCATCTTGTCGTGCATACGAACAATAAGACCATTCATAGCACCACCTGGAGCCTTTGCAATATTGTATGGCCCGTAGTCAGCGTGCTTTTTAAGCATTGTTATTTTAATAGTTGTAAGAATTTCCTCAAAGTCTTTAATGTCCTTCATCTAATATCTCCTTAACTTGGGTATCAAAATCCATCATTGCCTCAAAGACAGTTACTTCTTCTAGTAACTCGCTGCCTTCTCCCTGCGCTGCTGCTACAAGAACATTGGCTAGTACTGTAAGTAATCCCATTCCTACTTCTGGGTTCTGTTTAGTTACCATATAGACATCCCTAAGAGCAGATAAGATATCTAATCCTTTATTATCTGTAAGTGGTACGCCCATAATTTTTGGGTTGTCAGCAATAAATTCCCAGACATCATCGTTCATTGATGCACTTTCTGATTCGCTCATCTAACCAACCTGCTCCTTCCTGCAATACAATGCTATTAACATCTTGCCCTTCTGGCATTTGAACTATATTCACATTACCTAATTCACGACTAATCTTTTTACCGAACTCCAGTCCTGGACTGTCACCATCTGCAAGTACTATAACTGTATCAAAGTCGTCAAGTATTTTGCTGTAATACGGCTTCCAATTATTAGCACCTGGAATACCAACTGCTGGATGACCCGTCTTGCTGACTGTAGTAATACAATCAATCTCACCTTCGGTAACACATATATATCCATCTGCTGTTAGTACTGCCTGAGCATTGAACATAGTTGTCTTAGCCCCTGGCAGGCCAATATATTTTGGTTCTTCTCCGTGGATACTACGAAACCGCAGGTCAACCACCCCTGATGGGGTGATGTATGGAATAACTAACTTACCCTTGTAGCCTTCGTGACCTGGTAATGGATTGTCCACTACTCCTAAATGAAACTTCCTTGCTTCTTCTACCGACAGACCCCGCATTGTTAGATACTCGCTTGCTTGATGTATGTGCTGGGCGTATTCCGTCGCCGCCTGTAGGAGAAATTGTCTCTGCGTATTTGACAGCCTCACGATAGTTACCTCCTTCTTTATACATTATTAAATCATAAACATCTCCACCAACACCACATCCGTGACACTTAAATCTACCTTCATCAAAGTTGATTCCAGCCGATGCGTGTTTATCTTGGTGAAAAGGACAGCGTATCTTTCGCCAACCACTGCCCACCTGTGGCAGTTTGGCGCCTATATGTTCTAAATAATCTGCAATACTATGTTTGTCCATTAACTTTTTTTAGAAGAGCAAGCCAAACTTTGGCTGGCATAGTTGCATACCATTGTCCGACATCTCCTTTTCCTTTACGTTTATGTATAACAACACCTGTCCAGGCATTATCATTTTTCATTTCTACTTCTAACTCTGCAGTCCAACCTGCTAGGTCTAACTTAGCGTGGTTCTTAATCTCAATAGTAACTCCTGGTATACCGCTGATATCACCCTTATCTAGTGTTGCTCCCGCTAATCTGCGGTCTGCATACGGATAACCATTTGCTTTTAACCATTCTACGACAGCACGTTCTGCCGAACTACCTTTACGTTTGGCTGGATTAGTCAAGACCAACTGCATCTACTGCTATTTTATATACCTCATCACAAATTAAAGTATATAATTTATCACTGTTATATAATTCATCACTAACTATATTCCATTCACCTTCTGTTAGTGCTCTACCTATTAGAGTTTCTACATCATTTTTAGTAAAAGTATTATCCCATACTTTAGTTTCCATATATAGTCTCCTGTGCATATTTAATTTGAACATCATCTAAATACATACTATCTGGATTGAAGGCTAGGCTGACATAGTTATTACCTGTCTGGTCTGCTCGCCCATATCTGTTTTTGACTGGTGCTACGCAGAGATAGGTATCATCACCTTGCTTCATCTGACCAATAGTAAGAACCATTGCTGGTATCTGATTGACTAAACCCTGAATGGCACTACGTGGTTGGCAAGGATAACCATCAAAGCCTTCCTTTGTGTGGTGAAGAACAAGCACTGCTGAATTAGTATCTCTTGCTAGATACTTTAACTCTTTCATTGCTGCTCTCATACCTTGAAATTCTTCGTGTCCATCCATTGCAATATCCATAAGGTTATCTACCACAATAAGTACTGGACTCTTTCCCCATACAGTTTCAAATGCACTGACCTCATCATCTAAATCTTTTAGAGTGGGAGTGGATTCAAAGGACCAGAACAAATGATTGTTAAGGGTAAGAATTTCTTCTGCTTGTGTTGGCTCACGCTTAAGTAATTGTTCTGCTGCTGTCTGTGTCATACGACCTGACATAGCAACAAGACGCATAGCCATAGTATGAGCGTTAGTATCTGCACTAAAATATAGTGTAGGTACTTTTGCTTTGGCTGCAATTGCCAGTGCTACTGATGACTTACCTGCACCTGGGGTGCCAGCAATCATTGTAATTTCTGCACGGCGCAGAATAATTCCCGCTCGTTCAAATGCCGCAAAAGCGGGTGGCAATGGCTCGCCACCCACCTCTGCTTTATTGATACTACGTTTAAGTGTTCTCATTACTTTACTTGTTCAGCAACAAATGTATTCCATTCTGGTGAACCAGCACGGACATATTGATTTTTGCATTTATCAAATGCACCTTTTTGTGCTGGACAGAAGTAACCACGATATGTTTTACCATCCTTACCAGTACCTTGAATAGCAGTCATCTTGCCGTGAGGACACATACGACCACCTGCAATTGATGGACTATATTCTTGAGCAGGAATTGTTGTACCTGTTTCAATAATATTTCCACCAAGAACTGTTGCTACTTGTGCTGGTGTCATTACTTGTGGTGCTGCTGTGCTACCACGAGCAACTGATTCTAATTCAGTAACAGCAGAACGAATTGCTTCTAATGCTGTTGCTACTGTTTGGTCTAGTTCATCACTATGTTCTGCACGAACTGTGATAAGTGAACCTGCTGGTGTTTTTACTGTGATACTGATTGGTGCTTCAGTGCTAGCCACTGATATCTCCTTCTTCAAATGGTGTAGCAAGACCCTTTTTGTCTCGCCACTGTCTGACCTTCATTGCAAATTGTACACCTTTCCAACCCTCTGCTATGTCTATCCAAACTAATTTGCATAGACCAGTTCCTGCTGGTAGATGAATGATGATGGCTTTATCTTTATTGATATCGCCCCAACTACCACGGCGACCCGTAGCAACGTCATACGGGGAGCCGTTAGCATAGATTGCTAATTGAATAGCAATATTATTAGGATGGTCAATACGACCAGTCTTAATATCTGCAATAAATCTTTCGCCTTTATATTCAACAACTCGGTCTGGTGTACCAGCAATCTTATATTTATCTAAGACTGAGAATTGTTCTATAAAAACTTTATTAAGTTGTTTAGTTGTTTGTTCGTAGGCTTTGATGTCCCCTGCCCACTCTTCTGGGATAGGCCCAAGTTCCTGTCCCAAATCTAGTTTCTCTGCAAATGCGTGTAATGCTGTACCAATAGTTGCAGCACGTGAGGCACCCGCTACTTCCATAGCATCTTCAATATATTTATTGATTGCCATTTTATCTTCTTGTGCTGCACTAATTGCTAATAGTAAATCGCTACGTACTGTTAAACCTATTGCTGCCATTCGCATTTTCCAGGCTGTTAATGCTGCTGGGTCATCTAAACTGTTAGCAATAGTTGTTGCTCGTGTATATGCAATTGGTTTACCACCAGTTTTAGGTGCAACTAATGGCCGTCCATACCTATCTCGTTCTATTTCAACTCGCATATGTCATTTTCTGTCTCCCCTTTAAAAGAAACAGGCTGAGTAAAAGGAGACTAGTCAAATCTCAGCCCGTTTCAGTACGCAGAGTATATCAGATTACTCTGGCGCGACGTGACAGGAGCAAGCACAAGGTCTCCTTAGTCCACGGATACCGATGACAGCGGTACCCGTGCATTCAGTGTGCTTACCTGTTAAGCATTTGCTGGTTGGATATGCCTCAACATAATTATGGTCTGCTATACGGGGCACTAGAAGGATTCTACTTCTGTAATATCTGCATCTAGTTCTTCAGTAATAATCTCTTCATCTAGTATCTCATATACTCCCATTGTATAGACATCTTCTTCTGATTCTGCCTCTACTAAAATTGTATATGTGATTCTTCCTTCTACTGTTGCTTTAAACTTTGGCATTATTGTTCGCTCACATCTGAGATTTCAACATCCCAACTATCAACTGAACCATTACCTCTGTAATCTAACTGCAATTCATCGGCAACTAATTCATTGGCTTCATCTTCTGACTCTGCTTCTACATCTGTAATGCAGAATGCAATACTACCGTTAACAGTATACAAAGATTTAAGTCTATCTGCACCAATAGATTCTAGTAATTCATTAACATCATCTACTGAGCAAACAATTTCTGATTCACCTGGAGTATAAGCGTCTTTAAAGAACCGATATACTTTTGTTCTGGTATCAGCAACATCACTTACTTTAGCAAAGTAGTTATTCTGATAATAAATTTTATCAGCAATAACATTCTTTAACATTTCTTCTGTGTACTTGGTAGTGCTACCATCTTTTTCTGTATACATATATTCCATTATAGTCTCCTTATGCTGTCAGTAGTTCTAGTGCACGCAACTTTAGGTTGTCGCTAGCACCAGACATCGTTCTGATGCCTAGCGATTTTTGTTTGTTTGCTTTACCGTGGTCTGCATATTCTACTATTGATTGCCATAAACCAAAAGCCGTACCTCTGATATTGGCTTGAGTATCACTGGCTGTATAGATATTCATTGCCTTATGCCGTGCTTCTATAGCACGAGTGCGTAAGTTCTTATCTCCTTGAGATAGTAAATGAACAGGTGATTCTTCTACTGCTGTAGGTAGAGGGAATACTTTCTTGAAATAATTAATAGCATTCTCTCTAACTATTTTTCTATCTAGTAGAACAGTAGAAATATCTGTATATTCTTGCACTGCTGTGTAAGTAATATCTAGAATAGAACGAACATCATTGACATCTAGTATTGCTTTAGATGTATGACGTAAGGTATAGGTATGGTTTTTATTTTTGGCACGATAGATTTTATTAATCTGATTGTGACAATATAGTCGCTCTATGATAGGACGAATAAGGACTGAACCACTACCATCGTGTGTAGTTTTGGCCAAAAGAAATGCTGCGTGTGGGTCACCTTTAATCTCCATCTCTAAAGGCAACTGCAGTAACATCCATACTTTTGCACCCGAATCATACTCACCTGCTGCTGCATAACGAGCCTCACCTGAATCAATCAGGGTATCTAGCATAGAGAATACTTCACCATTTTGAAATGGTTTATATTTATTACCAACAATACCAAGCGGTGTAACTTCACCTAGCGGTGTTGTCTTAACAACTGCTTGTTTGTTTTTTACTGGTATATGAACTGGTTGTCCTTGTCCTGGAATCTGATATGTTGTTGTCACTTCGTGAAGTGATACTGTCCAGTCTAATCCCGCTTGTCTGGCTACATCACTGGCTGATGTTGCTGTTACTGCTACACCAGACTTCACCCAAGCAGACATATTTTTTGGCTTGACTGCAGTTGTTGTCATACTGTCTCCTTATTTGCTACTTGTATTACTGCCCAAGAATTACCTTTGTTTGCTTCTGTTAAGAACTCTGCAATAAAAGAAGCACCTGCTTGCTGAAAGAACATCTGTCGTTCCTCTGCTGGCATAGCCAAGATGCTTTTTACTGCTGGCTCATTAGAGTCTTCATTGATAACTGTTTCTAGTTCTATGATATGTTTGATAATCATTTGTTAGTCTCCTTATAAATACTTTGTAATGCCACCATAAGTTGCAGTGCTAATGAGTTCATCATCACACATCTTAAGAATGCGAAGAGCGTTTTCAATTTCTTCTTTCATCTCAGTATAAGAGTGTTGAAGTAAAACTTCATACTCTCGTTGCGGTTCAGCAGGAAACTCATTCTCATTGCAGATTAAATCAAAATCTACATTGAGAGTTTTATTCCAGGAGCGATAGTTTGTGCGGAAGTTTTCTGCTTTTGCTACATTAGTAATAGCAAACTTACCTACATCTTTGCGCCATTTTGCTCTAGCCTTTTCATACTTGGCTTCATTCTCACTTTGTGTGGCCCAACTCTTATTGAGTTCTACCAATTTAGTTTCTAAAGCCTTAATAACTTTTGCTCTAGGAACTTTGACATTGATACCTTGATTACGTCTTGCCATTGTTGTCTCCTTTGTTTGTTAGATGTCCCGTGTTTGCAGATGGCGGGACCACCCATCTCAACGAAAGAACTTAATAGAAATAGGAAACTATTAAGAACTCCCTGCAAAATTAATACCATCCATACTTGCGCCAATGTGCCCAAGCAATTGATGGTTTCTCGTATCGGTGTTGGATATACGCCAAGCCACGAGCAATCTGCTCGGGCGCAGGCGTACTAGGTCTGAGTCCCATCAGTTGTGGTATCCCAAATGCTGATGACTTAGGATTGTCTGCTGTATGGTCCCAGTTAGATTCTTTACCCCAAAGTTTTAGTAGTGCTTTATATTCTGAGTTGCTCCAGTTTTCATACTGTGCTGAGATGAGTGCCTTCGCATAAGATTTGCTCAAGGATTTCGTCCATCTGATTTCTTTCTGTTCGTTCTTGGTTGGGTTCTCGTCCTTGGCCATCCTGTCTGCTACTGCTACTGCATAGGACTGACTTGGAAAGATGGCAGATGATAGCGTCAATGCCCAACTGAATAGCGTTGCTAATCTGTGTTTCATTTAATGAACCCCCTGTATAAGCAATATCCAATTGTAATGAGCAGTAACCAGGTGACTGGCGTTGAGATGTAGAAAACTTTAGTGACCTCATTCATTGTCCTTCCTTATCTTTAGATTAAGGTCAGTTAGAAATTCTTCTAACTTATTTAATTCTAATATTAGCAGGTCTAGATTAGCATTGATAGTCTTTAGGTCTTCTAGTTTCACGGCTTACTCGTTAGGTACTTTGCCGACATAACTGGCGGCACAAGACTGGCAGAAATTACGTGATGCTACATAGTCTCGGACTGGCACCATAATAATGATGTCACATTTATAACAACTGTCTTGCATATACTCAGTCATTGATGCTCTCCTCTATCTCTTGGCCAAACATTTCTTGCCAGCATTCTGGATGAACGCCACTAATTATCTGCTCTCTGAGTGGAACTGTCAAGGATTGAAATGCTTTATGAACATACTCTCCACGCAGATAAGTAAAGAGTTCCTTCTCGTCAACGGCTATGCTGCCAGTCTTATGGCAATATGGGCAGCGTCTGGTTGCGTATAGCGTCATCATTAGATTGTCTCCTTATGCTCCTGCCAGTAGGCTCTGGCCTTGCGTTCCTGGTTTAATAGTCTTGCTGTATTGCTGTTCATTTTCTTCCAGTTATATACTGATATAACTAGCAGTATATTGAGGCACATCTGTAGAATTAGTGCGATACATATAGCAATGATGTCTAATGCTGAAAGGTACATAGATTGGTCTCGCTTATCTCCTGCGGGTACTTGCTGGGCTTTTAGAAAAGAAGTGCTGACTGGCCAGGGGGGACCTGACCAGCCAGCGTGGGGGTTACGCGGTGAACTCTAAAGTGGTGACAATTTGGTTGTCATACCACTTGGTTTCACCTTTGGACTCTCGGACTGTTGTTGTCATATAACCTGAGAGGTTGACTGAGAACTCCGAGTTATCGGCTAGGAGTGGACGGATTTGAGCGATGATGTCAGGGTCTGTGATAGTAACCTGACGGGATGCGATGAAACGAGCACGCATTTGGCCATCTGGAGTGTACTCCGTTTGGCGTGATTGAACGATGCCTTTGACTACGTTGCCATAGTCCTTGACTGACTTGAGTAGTGCGTTGTTGAATGTGAAACTATTTACTGTGTTCACTTGCTGTCTCCTTTACTTTTTGTCGGGCGGTCACCCGTCACCTGTGACGGGTGCCGTCCGTTGGTTGGTTAATTACAGTTTGGGCAGATGACTGCTTTGTTGTGGATATAGTGACAGTCGTTGCATACGGTTTCGTTTGCTGTGACTGTGATGCTGGTCTCTACGTCGTAGATACGGTCAGCGATGACTGAGATTGGTTCTCTCAGTTCACCTTCTCTGTCTGTCCAGTCGTGGCCTGACGGCATTGGATTGCTGATAGACCATTGGTGACGGTACTGCAGGTTGCCTTCATCAACTAACTGATGGGCAATATCTGCGTCACGACTGTCTCTTAGTTCCTGACAGTCTGGGCAGAGTTCAGTGAGTGTGTGGCATTGATAGCACATATTTGTGATTGTGATGCCATTGGATTCAGCCACTGATACCACACTCCTCACACATAGGAACTTCTCTTCCGTTGCTTAGGACAGCAATACCATCTGCTTCTCTATCAGGGTGGTAAGCGCAGAATAGTTTCATAACTTCCTTTCTGTAGTTAGTATCTCTAACTACACTATTCAGACTTGCGCCGTAGGCGCACACCCTGAACAGAAAGTTAGATTTATTATTATCCGAGCGCCAGGATAGAACTGTTTTTAAAGCGCGAGGGAGACAGTACCTATCTCCAGTTCAGTCACTACAGTAGAACTGAGCGACAGCAAACAGGATGGGGTCTAAATGACCCCAGACTGTTTAAAACTGTAGGGCAGTTGTATGGGTAACTACCAAAAAGATTTTCCCGTACAAACCCTATGCCCCAGTTTACTGTCCTATTTTGTCCTATTATATATGTGAGTTACATTACATTTTTGTTATAAACCGTTCGGAATGGCTGTTTGAACGGATTAATAGATAGTAGGGACTATTTATAGTCCCGTATAGTAGCAAGCCTTTAGGGCTTGCGTTACAGACTGTATCTACTATCTGTTTCTAACTGTCTGTCTGTAACTGTACTAACTATTGTAGATGGGACAGTTCTGTGACTTTTCAGAAGGGTAATAATCCTAGGACAAAGGCTATGGCGGAAGCCAAGGCCAAAGTCTTGGCCCTTGTATCTGAGGGTATGTCCGTCCATAAGGCTATGGAGTCTTTGGGCAAAAAGCCCGACACCGTTCGCATCTGGATGATGCGTGATAAACAATTTGCTACCGACCTGACAGAGGCAAAGGAAAATGCTAAAGAGCATTCCCTAAAAGCCCTAGGGGTAGCCCGTGAAGATATTACCTTCCCTCAGTTTTCAGAAATGTTTTTAGACCAACGCGTCTTCCCACATCACCAAGACTGGATTGACCTCTTAGAGGGTAGGGAGCCAAGTTGGCTTCACGAAAGTATGATTTATGAGCAGGGCGACCCAAACCGCCTACTTATAAACGTGCCACCTGAGCACGCAAAGTCCACCGTAATTACGGTAAATTATTCTACCTACCGCATCGCACTAAATCCCAACGTGAGAATCATCGTTGTTTCTAAGACGCTTGTCAAAGCACGGGAGTTCGTGTACGCAATCAAACAAAGGTTAAGCCACCCGCGCTGGTTAAAGTTGCAAACAACTTTTGGGCCAGAAGGGGGATGGAAAGATGACTCTGATACCTGGCGTGTTGATACCGTCTACTTGGGAAGTGATGCCCGTAACTCTTCGGAGAAGGACCCGACTATTCAGGCACTCGGTATGGGGGGTCAGATTTACGGTGCCCGTGCCGACCTTATAATTTTAGATGACTGTATTACAACCGCTAACGCTCACGAGTATGAAAAACAAATTAACTGGCTACAAAAAGAAGTTATTACCCGTTTAGGTAAGAACGGTAAATTGTTAGTAGTGGGGACACGAATTGCGCCGACGGACTTCTACAAAGAACTTAGAGACCCTAAGCATTGGTCAAGTGGTAAAAGTCCATTTACGTATATGGGTATGCCTGCTGTATTACAGTATGCCGAGAAACCAAAAGACTGGGTCACCCTTTGGGCGAAGTCGGACTCTCCGTGGGATGGCGATGATGAGACACCTGACGAGCAAGGGCTATACCCGAAATGGGATGGACCAACAATTGCTAGACGTAGAGGAGAGGTAACTCCATCTACGTGGGCTTTGGTTTATCAGCAAGAAGATGTTACTGAAGATTCTATCTTTCCATCTGAACTTGTTCAAGGTTCTATCAATGGAATGAGAAAACGTGGTGTATTAAAACCAGGTGCTGCTGGGCACCCATCACGAGTTGAGGGTTACACCATTGTTGGTTTTGACCCTGCTATGGCTGGTAATGCTGCGTTTGTTGCTATGACGTATAATAAAGCAGATGGCAAAATTTATATTTTAGATTGTCTAAATATGGCAGAACCTACGCCACAAAAAATTAGGGAAGCAATTGAAGTATATACGCAAGTTTATAAACCACAAGAGTTCCGAGTTGAAATCAACGCCCATCAAAAAGCCTACTCACTTGACGAAGACTTACGAAACTGGCTTGCTTCTTACGGCGTACGACTTAATTCTCACTTTACAGGCAAAAACAAATGGGACACAAACTTCGGAGTTGCAAGTATGTCAACTCTCTTTGGAACATCCAGAGAAGGAAAATTCCAAAAGAACAATATATTGGAACTTCCAAGCACTGAGGGTTCTGAAGGACTTAAGGCTTTAGTTCAACAACTTCTTACGTGGAAACCTGATACAAGGGGTAAGACAGACTGCGTAATGGCGTTATGGTTTGGTGTCATTAGATGTAGAGAGTTTATGCAACAAAACTCTAATATACAAAAGTGGGCACATAATCGCTGGGCAACAAGAGCACAAAAAGAAAAACGCTATACAGTTAATATTGACGATGTCGTTGCCGAGCAATGGCAAGAGATGTACGGATAGGAATAATGGCTAAACCACCAAAGAAAGTTACTCCACGTTTAAGTAAAGACGTGCGTGATGTTTTACGAGAGATGTCTCAACATCCAACTGGTATGCCACGTAAAGTTGCAAAATCTCCTCAACTTACTGCTGCCGAAGCAGAAGCAGCAAAACAAGCAGCAAAAAAAGTTCAACCACTTACTATTAAACAATGGGGTAAAAAACTTACTCCTGCAGAGATTGAAAAAGCAGCAAAGATTATATCTAAAGAACGTGGTATTTCTGTTGCAAAAGCAAAAGAACAATTGTGGAAAGAATTAAAAAATCCACCACTAACTAAACCTACTGTTAGCGCACCTACTTTTATCTCTAAGAAAATTCCTACACGTCAAGAATTTGAAAGTATGGGTTACAGAGCCGTTAAGTATAAAGGTCAAACAGTTTGGTTATCCCCAGCACAACTTAAGAATATTGACAAGGGAACTAGTGGTCCTATTCCACGAACTCAGTATGAGCAAATAACAAATATCACTCCTGAGCGACGAGCGATGATTGACCGACAGGCTGCTAAAGAAGCACTGCAATTACGTTTAGAGGCAATAGAAGATTGGCAAAATCAACAAAAAGCATCTAAAATTAATAAAGAAGTACGACCTCCTGCTGAAGCAGCAAAAGGTGCAAGTCCAGTTTCTAGTAAAGCAGAAAATTATGCTGAACGTTTATATCAAAAATCTTTTAAAACTTTAACACCGAATGAACGTAAGAAAATACAAATGATTATTGAAGAAGAAGCACGTAGAGCACAAAGAGCAACTTCTTCAGTAGTTGGCAAAAACGTTAAACGCAATTCATTTACTCCAACTGGTGGATTACCAGGCGGTGTTATTGGATTTGGCGGTGGCGGAATAATTGACCAAATTAAGTAAGGATAAAGATGCTATCAATTAAACAAATTGCAGCACGTGTAGATAACTTACGTTATCGTGCTTCCGACCGTGATGCACGGCAACAAGACGTTCTTGCTGTTCGTAAAGGTGATATTGCTTCTGTATATCCAGATTTTTTTCCTGAAGGTGTTGACGCTAACGTTGTAGCAAATTTTATTGACATTGTTGCCCGTGACTTATCTGAGGTAATGGCACCACTACCAGCAGTTAATTGTTCAGCAGCAAATCAAAGTTCTGACCGCGCTCGTGCTTTTGCTGATAAGCGTACACGAATTGCTGCTAATTATTTTTCTCATTCTGATTTGCAAGTACAGATGTACTCAGGTGCAGATATGTACATCACATTCGGTTTCGTTCCTTTCTTAGTAGAATTGGACGAAGAAGCGGGGCTGCCACGTATCCGCATAGAAAACCCAGTGGGCGCTTACCCAGAGTTTGACCGTTATGGGCGATGCGTAGCCTTTGCAAAACGCTACTATATGTCAATTGGAGAATTAGTAGCGAGTTTTCCTGAGTATGAAATTGAATTACTTGGTAAAGATGGTTATGAACAAGACCTCACTGCACAACTAGAAGTAATCCGTTATTATGATTCGGACCAATCAGTTGTGTTTGTTCCAACAAGAAATAATCTTTTACTATCTCAGGCCATAAATCCACTAGGCAAAATGATGGTTGTTGTTGCTAGACGACCAACTATTGATGGTGAGATGCGTGGACAATTTGATGACGTACTTGGTATTCAGTTGCTTCGCAACAGGTTCGCATTACTTGCGATGGAAGCCGCGGAAAAATCAGTACAGGCACCAATTGTTGTTCCACAAGATGTTAATGAACTTCAGATGGGACCAGATGCGATTATTCGCACTGCTACACCAGGCGCAGTTCGCCGTGTAGATTTAAATATTCCATCTGGCGCATTTACAGAACAGCAACTACTACAACAAGAACTACGTACTGGAACACGTTATCCAGAGGGACGTACTGGAAATATTGATGCAAGTATCATTACTGGCCAAGGTGTTCAAGCACTTATGGGTGGATTTGATACACAAGTTAAATCTGCTCAAGCAATCTTTGCTGCATCATTACGAGATGTTATTAGCCTATGTTTTGAGGTTGATGAAAGATATTTTGATATCAACAAAACTATTCGTGGCGTAGATGCTGGTTCTCCTTATAGTATTGACTATACCCCAAGTAAAGATATTAAAAGTGATTACTCTGCCGATGTTCGTTACGGTATGCTTGCTGGTCTTAATCCTGCTCAGGGTCTTATCTTTATGCTCCAGGCTCTTGGTGGAAAACTTATCTCTAAAGATTTAGCACAACGTGAGTTGCCATTTGGTGTTAACGTAACTCAAGAACAAGAAAAAATTGAAGTAGAAGATTTACGTCAAGCGTTAATTACTTCATTACAACAATACACACAGACAATTCCACAGATGGTTGCAACTGGTGCAGACCCATCTGATGTTATTCGTAAGGTTGCTGGTGTTATTAAAGCACGCCAAAAAGGGACGGCACTTGAAGATGCAGTTGAAGATATTTTTGCCCCACAAGAATTACCTCCTGCTAGTGCCCCTATGGTTGAGCAACCGTCCCCTGCTCCCGCTGCGCTAGCAGGAGGCGCTACTGGTGCGCCACCATCACTACAGACACTACTATCTAACTTATCGTTAAGTGGTAATGCCAATGCTAGTGCTAGAACTACAACACGGAGGTAAATATGCCACCCCGTAAAAAGAAACCACAACCCAAGCAACGCAAACGACGTACTGTTGCTAATGAAGAATATACACAATTAGAAATGTACTGTATATGGCTTAATGAATATTACAGAACATTAATTAAGGCTGGCTTTACTAGCGACCTAGCACTTGGTTTTGTAATGGATAAAAGTTCCTATCCAAACTGGGTTGAATATAAGTCACCAACTGAAGAAGAATTAAAACGTTATCTGGATGAAGAGGACGACGATTAATGTCAATGATGCAACCTACTAACAGAGGTGGATATCGTAAGCCAGAAAATCCAGCACCAGTATCAGGTCCTGGAGCGCTATCTGCACGAACCGATGGTGGACCAACGCAAGCACCTATGTACTACCCAGATACAACTTATGGTCAGGGTGGATATATGAATCAACAGGGTGGAGCACCTATGGTTGCTGGAGCAGAAATGCCACAAGCACCAACTGTTGTTGGAATTAATGAACCTACACAATTTCCTGATGAACCAATTTCTTATGGTTCTAGTTGGGGTCCTGGTCCTGGTCTTTCAGCGGTTGTTCCGCAAGGACCAAATTTATTAACAACACTTGAAAAAGCATTACAATATGACGATACTGGTATAGCAGAATTTCTTTATAACAGATTGAATAAATAGTTAATGCCAGAAAATACTCCATCGGGTTTTGTTCCAGTACGAGTTGACTTGGATACACTTAACAACTCACCAGAATTATTACAAGTAAGAACTGCTGGTAATTTTACTTCTGAAGAATTAGCATACTGGGATGCTATGGGTAATCTAACAAACCTTAATACGTTTTTAACTAGAGACCCAGATGCAAAGCGTGCCAAAACTTCATTTATGCAGTTAAGGCCAGAGATACAAGATGCTTTGGTGCGCCTTAACCCAGAGGCAAAATATGCAATACCAGATAAAAGTCTTTTTCAGAAATTTTTTGAGTTCAATAATCCATTATTAAATGCTGCAAGAAATCCATTAAGAAGTCTTGAAAAAGCAGGTATGGCTTGGACTGGGATAGTAGAAAACCTTGCACTTAATGCGTTTCATATTACTAATACAATTGTAGAGACAGCAAAGGCTGGCCTTGGTAATGACCAGGCATTTGAAAATATCACCAATAAAAAATGGTGGACAGATGGTTTTAACGTTTACAATAAATGGAATAAATCTGGCACAGATATGCTGGATGAACAATATAATAAAGCAACTGGAACACTTGCTCGCGGTATAATAGATGGCAAAAATATTCTTGAGATATTCAGTGAATATGGTCAAATTGATAATGATATGGCCGATGCCTTTACAAAAATAAATACACCTGAATTTCAGGAAATTATTGAACGTTATGGCCGTCATAAAATCAATCTTGGTACAAGAATAACTGATTTTGCAGGTAGATTTGCTCCAGTTAAAGAAAAACCAACGGCTCTTGATACATTAAAAGAAACACTTGCTGCTTCAATAGTTTCACTTGGTGGACTACGCAATGTTAAACGCAACAAATTTGGGGAATTTGTCACAGAAAAGCCATTTGCTACTAATCCAGATGGCACTCCCAAGTATGGCGACCCATCATTTGGTCTTGATGTTGCTGCAACTTTATTTGCTGACCCGTTAACCTATATGACATTTGGTGGTTCTTCTGGTCTCAAGGCACTTAGTGCTGCTAAAACTGCAGAAGAAATACAAAAAGCAACCAGTGGTGCATTACGTATTGAAAAAGTAAATGATTTATTTACTAATCCTGGGTTTATTGCTAAGCACGAAAGTTTTATTTCTGATATTAATAAATACAGAGATGCTTTTGAGCGTAAAGATTTAGCAACTGCTTCTGCTGTACGAACTAAAATTGCTTTAGAGCATCCAGAATATGATGACGATGTAGTAATTGGATTGCTTAAAGACTCTACAGTTAAGAAAAATGGCGAAGAAGTACTTGTTACCGATTTAGATAGTCTTAAGAGTTGGTTTGAAACTGGCGAATTTATGAACTATCTGGTTAACGGTAAGATAAATAACATTCTTTATTTCAGAGAGTCATCTGTTGCTATTCAAACACGTCAACGTAAATTTATTAATGGTCTACGTAGCCAATTGTCACAGGCATTTCACGGTTTAGATAAAGATTTTCGTATAGGTAATAAACCAGAAAATAAAGATATTATTACAAAGTGGGATGAATTAGAAAAAGCCGTACTTTCTCCATCCTTTAGAGGTAAATCAACTCCAGAAGATATGCTTCAGGAGATTACTAAAAACGAACAAATGCTTAACTCTATTGTTCGTGAAAAAAACTATACTAAAAAAGATATTCGCAGAGCATTTGGTGAACTTCTTGCCCGTATGCCAGAGCAGGGTGGCCAAATATTCTGGGCTGATGCTTTAGTAGATAAGAGTCTTAACACATTTAGAAACTATGCACGCCTACTTACTGGGGATAGAATGCGTGCAGAGTTCTTATCGCAGTTATATAAGAAGAGTTCTGTTAATGACAGAATTAATATTCTTTATAATCTAGATAGAGCCTGGTTAGATTCTATTGGTGCTACCGCAACCTATAAAGGTCAAGAATTGCGTGATGCAATTTTGGCATCTAGATATATTCATAATGACTACGGTAGTATTACCAACTTCCTTGATGAAACATCTGAAGTTTTTGATGACTTTAAGGATGTTCAGGATTTACCATTTGGTCCTACACAGTTTTTCCACACAACAGAGGGAATGACTGTATTACCATTTGATTCATTGATTAAAAAAGTCTTTGATAAATTAGGTTCTACTTCATTAGAACGTATCTCTGCTGCTACAAAAGTAAAATATCCTGATGGCAAGTATAAAGACTTTGTAAAAAAACTTGGTTATATGTACTACACAGGTAGCACAAATGCTGCCATATCACGGGCAATTAACCAAGGGTTTTCTTTCCTTTTACTAGTCCCTAAATTAGGTATAAAAGCAGCAATAGATGAAGCAACTGTTTTGGCAAATGTTTCTACACCATCTATGTTGTTTGATTTCTTACGTGGTAAGGGTAGACAGTTAACTAATATTAATACTGCTATTACTGCAGATAATAAATCCCAAGGTATTGTAAAAGAATTACTACTTAATATAGTTGGTAAAAATCCTGCCAAGTTTAAGAGCGCCTTTGAGCGTAAGCAAATGCAGAATATGCAGGAAATTGAAGTTACTTTTAGGGACCCAGACACTGGTAAAATAATTACCCAGAAAGAAAAAGTAACTGCGGAAGAATTCTTTGGACAAAGTCCAGAAGAAATGCTTGTTCGTGCTGCTATTAGCAAATACGGAAATAAACTATCTGCCGAAGAGGTGGAAGATTTAATTCAACTATATCTTCACGATAATACTGCTGCTGAGGCTATGGTGGCATCCAGCATTGGTGCAACCTTTGGCAACTCAATGGCTCTTGATATCAATCTTCTTAAAGAACTTTATGGCAAAAGCCCACTTACTGAGGCTTTAGAAGCAGCAAATAAGCAGATACTGCCTAAACCATATAAAGATGCTTATGACAAACTTTCTGCTGCTGACCGTTCTTTGGCTCACTATAAATACTTCTATCTTCTGTTCTCTAAGAATGAAAAGTATGGAATTAATCTTAGTGAGATATTCTTTAGAAATCGTGCTCTTCTTAATAAAGAAGATACACAGAATTTCATTAACCAAGCAATGCGTCAATGGGGCTGGAAAGAACCATATCCAAATGAGAAACTTGCAAAAACACTTAATGACAGATTTGGTCAAACAATACAATTAAGAAATGCTGGTTTATCTGAACAAGAAATTAGCCGTTCAATTATTCTAACAATGGCTAAAGAAATGCGTTATGTATTTCACGGTGGTACTGGTTATAACAAAAAGTTATACGATTTAATTTATGAAAAGCATTTTGAAGATGTTATGTCTGCTGACCGCGCTAAAGAAATTTCTGAAAGAAAAATGCTTAAGCGTGAAAAGGCTGGCATTAAAGAACCATTAAGTGAAACAGAACAAGCACGTCGTATCAATGCTGGTAAAAGAAAAAGCAAATGGTCTACAACTGTTGGTAATATTACACTAGATGAATTTGAACAAGCAACAGAAGGACTTGTCCTTAAAGGACCAATAAGAACAGATATATCATTTGATGAGGTTGTTAATCTTGCTAAACAAGATGAAACAATTATTGATGACAGCATTCTCAAGGCATATGTCCGTGATACTGATGGAAAACTACGACCAGTTGCTGCATTGAATAATTTAGCAGAACGTAGTATTCGGGCTGGCTATGAATTTATGGACCGTCAGGTAAATGATATGGTTCGTTCGGATGTATACTTTTTAAAGTATCTTGAAGAACGTAATAAACTACGAGCCAATGAACAGATTATGATTGATTATCTTGTAGAGAATGGTTCTGATTTAGAAACTGCAATTATTCAGGCTAATGGCGCTATGGTTAATCAAGCACGTCATAATGCAGCAGATGGTATGTTGAAGTATATTGATAATCCAGCACTTCGTACACAACTTGCTTTTAATATGCGTATTGTTGGTCGCTTTATTAGAGCGTCTGAAGACTTTAGTAAGCGTGTAATGCGTTGGATAATCCGCCATCCAGAATCTATTCCTTATCGTATTGGACATACTGCCCACGCATCTAGTGGTTCTGGTGTTGTATATAATGACCAAGATGGTAATAAGTATGTTGTTGTTCCAAATGATGGCGTATTTTGGCAAGATATTGCACCAGCAATAGTTATGTTGTCTAATCCGCTATATGCAACCACTATTGGGGGTAAAGCAGTTGGAAGTAGTATTCTTAATGGCGAGTCAATATTAGATAGTCCTTATTGGGGCTTCTTTAAACAAGCCGAATGGAATCAATACA
>Ga0208005_1000304_pt1 | contig 19849 bp, 29 predicted proteins | sample DEB19_08_DNA_3_FD_184530 | JGI IMG/M metagenome (GOLD analysis project Ga0208005, IMG submission 184530) | Aqueous microbial communities from the Delaware River and Bay under freshwater to marine salinity gradient to study organic matter... | ecosystem: Environmental > Aquatic > Marine > Coastal... | reverse complement strand
TGAATACGTCTTCGATACAGAAAGTGGGCCATACCCAACGGCTCGATACCATAAATCTGTACCGTCATTCGCGATAAAAGTCACCGAATATCCAAGTTGTCCATCAGAAGTTCGGTACTCGTCAATCTTTATCGAAAACGGCAACGCTGTAGAAATCAGATTCGTATCTTGCCACGTAGTTGTTTTTCCTGCTGGTGCGACGGTGAGGCGGTCGGCGGTCGTGTCATCTTTAGGAGTTACTGAGTGTGTCTCAAGCCCTTGAAAATACCGCGGGTTACTCAGAATGTAGGTGTCTTGGTATGCCTCAATATCGGGTAAAAGAGAAGCAATAATGGTGTCGTACGCATCTAAATCAAACTTGCCGAGCAGTCTATCTCCGCTTTCAGTGAGGTTTGCGACAGTAATTTTTTTAGTGACTGGTGTGCCTGCAGGGTCGTCTACGATAGCCACGAGGTCGGCAGTATCGACGCTTGTAAGTTCTACGAGTTCAGTGATTTTTTGGTCTGCCATATTATACTCGTGTTATCCAATCATTCGATGGGTTGAAGTAAATACAATCGTCCGAAAGAACATATCCAACAATTTTTACTACGTCGTCAGTACCGCTTGGAGCGGTGAGAGTCATACCACCAGCCGTGGTTGTATCAAGGTATAGAGGTGCCCCAACGGTAGCCCACGTCCAGCCGTCGTTTCTAACGATGCCTCGCAAAATGACAGTGAGAGGGTTTGTATCAGTACCTGAAGAAACGGCCATAGCAACCATAACACTTCCAGCAGAAGAAGCCGCGTCTGCATCAGTAAGTAGCCATTTGGAAGCGGAACCAAGATACACACAGTCCCATTGAGCAATGGTAGCACCAGCATTTAATCCAGTTAAAACTTCACCTGTATAGGTATCATCTGACCCAGGTTCAAACGTTTGACTAATTATTTTATTAGTTAATGTTTGAGTTCCAGCTACAGTTACTACTGAAGCAGAGTTAGTTCCGGCAGTAGTGACTCGCAAATCACCAGTAGAAACTGTTAAAATTCCTGAAGAGTGTGTCACTACTGCATTTCCTGCCGCAAAGTCTATTACTGCTCCCGAAGCTAAGAAAAGGTCACTAAACGCCGTTCCTGATTGACCAAGATACGCACCGTCGTTTGCATCAGGCATGAAGCCAGTGTTTGCTGTAATAGTCGTTCCTGTGATAGCACCAGCAGACGCACCGCCGATAGTGACCCCGTCAATAGTTCCCCCGTTGATGTCAGTCGTAGTGAGAACCGTAGACGCAAACGTAGCAACTCCTGTATTGGAGTTAAACGTCATATTGGTATTAGTTTTCCCTGGAAGCGACCCAGAGGATGCTGTATAAAACCCTATAAAGCACGAAGTGTCAGTAGTTTCATCAGCGACCGTGAGTGTTGCTGCGTTCCCTGTGATAGAACCAGCAATGGCATTAGTCACTTGTAAATCCGTAAACCATCCTTTAGTGATTCGTGAGCCAGTTGAACCGATGTCGCCAGTAAGTTGGAGGTTTGCACCGTCGTAAGTAAGACCAGCAGTACCTTCAATAACCGTCGCACTTGTCCATACGGCAATTTGGTTGTCGAGTGGCGTTCCTGTATTTGAAACGTTACCACCACCTGCGGGAGTTTCCCACGTGGTGACGCCTGAACCATTCGTAGTCAACACTTGTCCTGCATCACCGTCGTTTGTTGGCAGTTGAAAAGTCCACGTTCCTGCTGCGTCTGCGGTAGTAATAGTTACTGTACCTGACGTCGTTCCTTTCATTAAAATATCCCCAGTGGCACCTGCCGCAGCCCCTACGGTGATTGTAGTGGGAAATACTGGAGCGGTTGCAAGCACCACCGTTGAGCCTGAACCTGTGGTTGTAGCCGCGGAAATAGCAGTACCGTTTCCAGCAAGAACGGGAGAGTTTATTGTCGTTGAAAGAGTAATGGCAGGTGTTGTAGTCGCTGTTGCTACACTTCCAGCAAAGCCGTTGGCGGAAACGACTGATACTGACGTAACAGTTCCTGAACCTCCACCAGCGTTGTCTACCAAAAGACGACCAGTAACCTCATCACCTTTTGCATTCAAAGTTAGCCCAGGGGTACTAGAAGACTCCAAAAGAAGGTTGGTCACATGATTTTGGTCTCGTATTGCTTCCGCCATATATTTTTATTACTCGTCTATTAAAATTTCGCCATCTGCCGTTGCAACCCATGGATACAAAAGACCGTCACTCCCTCGCCATGTTAGACAATCAACATAATTCTCATCTTGTGCGTCTATAGGAACCATCGTGAAACTTATAGTTGCAGTTGGATTAACTTTTATACCATTATTGTTAGGATTTAATTTGATTCTTACTTTATTGGTTCCTTGAACACTATCAGTATTCAGCACGGCAAGTGCTGAGGTAATATGATTTTGGTCTCTGATAGCGTTTTCAGTCATATTTAACGTTCAATTATTGCAACTGCCCCAGTTGCTGCTGCTTCTATTACAGAAATGGTAGTCACGGTGGGGTCGCGGTAAAACACCCTACTCTGATTTGCAGGAATAACCGCATCAAAGTCAGACGTAGATACACTCGCTGCAAATTTCAATAGCACTGGTTGGGTAATTGCTAACACTTCGTATGAGGTAGTCGCAGCGTTTAACGAAAGCGAAGTCGCGCTAGATATAGTTGCATCGTATGTCTCAGCGAGAGTCGCACCTACTAAGTTGCCGTTTGTAATCGGTTTGTTGTTTGCATCAAGTGGAAGTTGAGAGTTTATTTTTGCGCTCATATACTTATATTTTACCATTCTTTAATCTTGCCACAGCCCTTTTTAACATTTCTTGACTATCTGTTAGTTTTTTCTCTTTTTCTTTGAAAAGCGTTTCTTTAATTTTAATTTCTTCTTTTTGCGCTTTAATTTGTAAGCGCTGTCTTTTGATTTCTTCTTTTTCTTTTTTGATATTCTCTTCTTGTTGGAAAAGATACTCATTAGCAGTGTTGATTTCCTTTTCAATGGTCTGAGAACTTGATTCAACGAGCTGGACAAAGTATCGGAGTGAATCCACAAATGATTCTGTGAGCCTCCGATACTCAACCAACTCACTGTGATATTGATTGATTTCACCAATGTATTCTTTAGACTCATCGAGAGTTTTTTTAATGCGCTTTTTAAGTTCTTCTTCCTGTTGGATAAGAAATTTTTCTGAATCTTTTTCAAGATTTCCAAGAATCCCTCTCCCTTCAGCAATTTGTCTGCTGATTTCTGCAAGTTCTTTAAGCGCTTCAAACTTCTCATGGTCTAAGGTTTGCATGGCTATTTCAACAATTCTTCAAGTTTATCTTTACTTGAACGCTTGTCGTGCTTAATACCGCGCTTCTCAAGCTCAGCAATCACCTCTTGTTTGTCTTGGAAGACATGACTTTTTGGTGTCTCTTTCTCTTCTTCTGAGAAATCTTTATTAAGACTAGAGATTTTCTCAGCCATAATCTCTGCCTCTGTTTTTGGTACTGTTTTTTCCTCCTGGTATTCATCAGAAAGAAGTTTTGCAATTATTCTTTCAATGTCTTCAGGAGTCCATAGAGCACGGTCTGTACCTCTTCCATCTATCTCTTTTTCGTCTCTAATTGGAGCTTTTTTAATAAAGATTTGCCGAGCAAGATGCTTAGCAAGATGACGAGCCGCTGGTTTTGGAGCTAACAGGGACTTTCCAGCTGGAATGGGCATTGGTACGCCAGCGTACATAGCACCCATAGCAGGAGTGAAGTCGAAGTCCGTTCTGTTAGTGATTCTCACAATCACATACGATTCGTTATTTGGAACTGTATTTGTTTCCATAATGTATTCTTGATTTTTAAGAGATTGGCTTCGCCTTTCCAATCTGCGGTTAGATACCGCGTCCTGTCCCCGTAAAGAGACAGAAGCGATACCCAACTACGCGTCAATAGTGAAGAACACCATTGCAAGTTGGTCTGCACCTGCGTTAGCAGTGATACAGTAACCAAGAGCTTGTTCATCGAACGCGCCCTTAGCAGTAGTACCTTTTACCACCTGACCAGTCGTGTCGTCACCAGTGACGAATGAAAGGTCAATAGTAAGAACTTCACCAGCCAACACTACGCCAGGACCATATTTCTGAATGAAACCAAATTCATTAGCAGCAAATGCGACCTGTGCCACACCCTTTGCCTGTTGTGCTTTGTCAGTAATTGCTGACTTAGCAACAAGGTAAGGCTGGTTAATAGTGATGTCTGAGTCAGTTGCAGAGAGCGCTGTTGAGAACGCATACTCTGGGTACAACTGAAGCGTGTCAGATGTGTTGGTAAGAATCTTACCAGCCTGACCAACGCCAGTACCATCATCAACAATGACCCACCCCTCAGCAAATGCACCAGCCGTCCACCCAGCCGAAGCTTTGGTGATAAACACGATGCGTCCCTGAGAGTCAGTAGACGAAGATACTTGGTCTACTGCGGTTTGTGCGACGGGCACAGCAACAGACCCTTTTGCAAGAGCACTATTTGCTTTTACGTATACCCACTCGCGTCCGTCTGGAGTAACTGCAACGGTCCCAAGACCCAACTGCCCTGCGGCGGTCGTAGTCTGAAGAGCGTCCTGAAAACTAATTCTAATTGCCATATTTTTTGTTTTTTGGGTTTTTGGTTCTTAGCCTAGACCCGTTACGTTAGTAGCACTAACTTTTTAATTTCTTTTTAGAGGTACGAAATTTAATTTTCTTACCAGTAAAAAGTTTTGCTCCAATTACATCTCGAAGATTTGCCATACTACGAAGCAGGAGTGTACGCAGGAGCAGTAGCCCCGTCAGCACAGTTATACAACGCAATCGGCAACCAATCGGAGCCATTCCACATAAGCTCAGCCACATCGCCAACATCAGCGAACACAATGGTTGCATTCGTGTTGAATGTAACCGTAGCGTCACCGTTGTCCACTATCATTTGTATACGCTTATGTTGCCCAACAACAGTGCTATCAGCAAGAGTTATGCTTGCCAAAGCACCTGATGTTGAATCAATCGTGCTGTTAAACGTGGTTAGAGATACAGCGGTGTTTGTAGTAATTGCCTGTTGTACTGCAATCGGTGCGAACGGTGCTTTTACCGTTGCTACTGAGGACGAAAGCCCTGCGGTAGCAGCGACCGTAGCCGCAGCATTGATGGTTAAGGTATCAGACACAGCATTACCAAGCACCGTGTTCCCCGTAACTGTCAATGCGTCAATGGAAACGTCGTCTACAACGATGTCCCCAGTAACATTGAGATTGCCCGTGGTCGTGATGTCCAACTCGGTATAAATACCTTCGTTGTATTTTACGATTGGGACAAAATCTTCTATTTTTTTTGTTCCTATTGCCATAATGTTTTTTTAGTTTAACCCTCTGATGTAGTCTTTACTCTCACCGTAAAAGGAAAAACATTAGTTACTAAGTCAAGCCATTCATTGAGCCACAGAGACGTGGTTCTTCTGCGATAAAGTTACCTGCGTAGAACACGTAACCAATATCTGCAAGCTGGTCTACGGGTGCCATCATTTCTCGGAAGTTAAATCCAAGAGTTGAAGGAACACGACCAGGAACGCCAGAAGGAACGCCAGTAGATTCTTGTTTGAAGTTCAACTGTGAAACGCCTTTAGCTTTCACATTGATACCCTTCCAACCGAAGAACTTAGTGTTCCATCCAAACATTTTTCCTGATGGAACTTGCTCGTCTTTTACGACTGGTGTACCGCGGAACCAGAGACATTCAAATCCCTGTTGGCCATACAGACCTTGTGATGCTGGGATAATGCCGTATTCGTCCATTCGAGGATAGCCGTTTTGGGTGTATCCAGCACGAACAGTAGGGGTAAGAAGTGACTCGTAAACGCTCCAAAGAGCCTTCGTGGTCACAATCCAGTCTGGTTTCTCAGTACCAATCTCGATAGCATCGTAGAACGTAGCCATCTTTGCAAGCGTCAAAGCACCTGCTGACTGAAGGTCATACCCTACCCAAGACGTGTACGTGGTTCGTGAGAGACCTCCGTACGTTGGGAATGCACCACCATCGTCTGCCGCGTTAGCAATAGAGTCTGGAAGGTTGCCTACACCAGTACCAGTAAAGAGTCCTTGTCCCATCAAGTCAATCAAAGATTGAGCCTGAGAGTCGTACTCGGTTGCAATCAAGTCAACGATGCGCTCATCGCCCATGTTGAGAGTTGATTCGATGTTCGCAACAACTACTGGCTTGTAAACCATTTTAGGTTCAAAGCTTGCGGTTACGCGAACATTCTGTCGGTCAGTGTCCAACTGATTCGCTACACCAGTCCAACCACCGTTCGTAGAATCCTGATATTTAATCGGGAATTCGTACTTATAACCAGTTTTCCATGGCTTCGCGGTGCGGAGCAACTTCATAAGCGAAGGTGAACCCTTCGTTACCTGGTCGTAAACGGTAGGGATAATCAGTGTACGAGTCGTTGTGGTGACTGCACTTGAAAATTCCATAATAATTTATTTTTATTTTTTGTTAATCCTTTGGAAGTACTCTAAGGCTGAACCGTATTTTCCTGAAGCAATGTCTGCGTAGCTGATTGCGTCTCCATCAGTGCTTGTTGCGCCTGGTGTCGCAAGCGGTTCTGAACTTCTTGCTTTTAGATTTTTTACTGCTCGTTCCTCAGCAGAAAGTGCTGCCTGTTTCATTTCACGCATGTTTGCGTGAGCTGATTTTAGGTCACGAAATCCCCATTTGTTAGCGTGAAGGAATAGGGCATTTTCATCCAAAGAAGGGTCAGCCTTCTTCAGTTCAGCAATTTCAGCGTCAACTTTTGCTGAGACCTCTTGGATACGCGCCCTTTCCGCCTCCTGTTCACTTTTGAGGGTCTGAATTGCCTCTCTTTTGGCTAATTCAATAACCTCCGCGTAGGATTGAGGAACGTAGTCTGGTCTTTGCCATTCAGGTACATTCTCTTTCGGTTTGTTAAGGTTCTCATACTCAGATAGTTTTTGACTTTTCCGAGTATATTCGGGGTAGAAATTTTCTTTCCATTCCCGTTGTAAAGTCTCTGCATCTACTTTTCTTCCATCAGGAAGTTCGTAGAGAGAAACTTCTGCTTGTGGTGTTTCAACCACAGGCGTTTCAGGTGTTACCTGCACTTCTGGTTCCACACTTGGTGTTTCCGCTGGTGTTTCTACCGTTGGCTCCACTGAGGGTTCCATAACTGGTATTTGTGCGTTCATTTTTTTGTGACTGCCCCCTCTTACCTTGGTCTTCCGACTGGAAAGAGTTGCTTGGTCGAATTATTCAGGTTCTCCCTGAAGAGAGAAAGCGAGCATTCTAAAGAGATTGTGCGTGTCTCGTTCTCTCACTTCAGGGAAAACATTTTTTAATGTTCTGTGGCTTTTAACGTCTTCCACCAGGACGCAAACTACATCTGTAATGGGCTTCTTATGCCACGCGACATGGTGCGCTCCGCCTCAAGTGCATCCTTTTCTTTTGTTTGACGTTGCTCTGCCAACTTCTCCCCCACCAAAATTTCTGGGTTTAGAACAATTCCAGCCTTTTCTGCAAGTTGTGCTTGACCGTCAACTGGTAAATCTTTGAATGAAATCGAAGTTGATGGTGGCTTCTCTTCGGGCGCTTGTGGTGGGGCGAACTCTTGCAACTCCTCATCGGTCATTCCCACTGCTTTCGGTGCATTGAGGTCGTACTTAATCCTATTCTTTGCCTTGTCATTTGGACTGTCGTACCCAGCAACCTCAAAGTAATCAGTTGGGGAAAGAATACCCGCCACAACGTCTTCCTGCGCCTGAGAATATTTAAACTGCCTATCTTCGGGCAAAGTTTTGCCACCGATAACCTTTATCTCTACCCCATCTTCAAAGTCATCTTGGATAAGAGAAAACACCTGCAACGAGTTGTCTTTGCCAAGAAACTTCGCGTAGTGATGCTCCGTGTAGCGTACCTTTGCAAGTTGGTAGAACCAGTTGAATAGCTCGTATGAGCAATAATCCACAATCTGTACCAACTCATTAAGCGCGAGGTACGACTGGTCAATAAGTGCCAACCTTCCTGCCTTTGTTTCAGCGCCATCTCGTTCACCACGGAACGCTGAGGATGCAGCCATGATGTTGTCAATCTCATTACGAGAATCAACCATGTCTTCATAGACAAACTGTGGGAGGGGAGTTCCCATTTCACGTGCAACGCCATTTATTACTCCCTTACCCCAAATAACACCACGAGCTTCGTAACGAAGCTTTTGAGCATCTGCCTTACTCATAACAGAAGAATCTACCTTGATTTGCCCATTGACCAGTGACGCGTTCTCATCAATATCTTGCTTCCTGCGGTCAATTCCTTCCTGGAGTGGTGCTGCTTGTGTAATGAGGTCAGTCTGTCCTACGGGGGTGTTTTCATTGTTGAACGCTGTAGCAAAGATGTATGGCTTTCGTGGGTAATCAAAGTGATTGAAGTAGTACGAATGCAAATCTTGCGTTGGTTCAGCATTGTCAGGAGAAATTTCTTGCATCCCATCTTGTGATGGCTTTACTCTGCCTGACTGTTCTTGGCGAATTTGAGAGAGTTTATTACGTCGTTGTTCGCCACCAAGCGCTTTCAATTCTTGTTCTTCTTCAGAAGTAACAAGCAAACCATCCCAGTCCCAGTAAGGGTTCTTTATTTCACCCAAGATAGTTGAGCCGTACTTGAAGTACACCATTGAGCCAATCCATGCCTCTTTGTACGTTATTGAAGGATTTTGAATGTATGCGTCGGTTTCACTTTTATACCCAGCAAGTTTTAGAATTTCTTTTGATTTCTTAGGGAAACGCTTCAGAACAGACATGAGGTTGTCTGTGACTTCTTCAATAACAAAGTCTGTGTCGTCTTCTTTAGTTGCTGTCTTTGCGACACGAATCTTGCGTGGGTCAATAGACCGTACATCAAAGTCATTTATCTTCGCATTCCAGAAAGGCTTGAGAACAATAAGACGAGAGAGGTATAGATTACGCAGCCCTTTACGCAACTGCTCTTTTACATTTAAATCATCGTACTTTTTGGTAAAGTATTTTTGCTGTAATTCTGCCAATTCTTTTGCCTCATCAGTACCGCGAGTGCCTATGAAGTTTGGCTCTGGAGGGTTGGCAATGAGAGAGTTAATAACACTCTCCATATCTCTAAAGATACGGTTTGCGCGGACTTTTGATTTTCTTCGAAGTGCCGTGTTACTAGTATTCCACGGCGGGTTGTTTTGGTAGATACTTAGGTTTGTATCGTATGTTTTCTTTACAATATCAAAAACGCTCTCTGAAGAGTCCCAGCGTGATTCAATCAGTTGTGCTTTTTGTGAATCGGTAAGGTTTGGTGGCATAGCAAAAAACGGACAGGGAATTACCCCTGCCCGTCTCGTTGAATGAGTACAAGCTAACTATAAAATTATACCATACTGAATCCTGTCAAACCACTACCTGTGGATAATCTTTTGAAAAACGGTGAAGTGGAGTTTGGCATTCGATAAGTTTCCTTGCGAATCGAAGTGAAGTTCTGCACTCCCATTCTGAACACCAAACACGCCTAAGTCGAGAAGTTTTTTAAAAAGGTCTTGATGCTCTCTCCATGCACGAAATTCGTGTGCCTCTTGTTCTGTTAATTCTACGGGGGTTTTAATCTGCATATTCTTCTTCCATCATTGAACCGAGCGAACGTCTAATAGTGTTGTCATTACCAATAAAAGTAGGTAATTCGTTAGTTGGCGGTGAGAAAAACTCACCAGAGCCTTGACCTAAACGAGCCAAATACCCATACAGTGTACTAAATACAAAGTGGTCTTCGCCAGTAGTTGATGCCCAAATATACCTCTCGATACCCTTGTTATTTGTTACCTTTTCTCTTCTAAGTGTCTCAAAATGCTTCACAAAGAGTCTAAAGTTTTCGTCTGATTCTACCCCTATAAGCCATTTTGCTTCAATCATCTCGGTGAACATCTGGTCTAAGATGCGGTCTCGATGCGAATAGACTACACCGCCCTTGTTTGCTGGTGTGTCATTTTCTCCTGGCTTCCCCCACCACACGATAGTCTGTGGATTGTTGCTGTTTTCTTGAAAGTAACTCATCCTCATGTACGGATACGTCGTAACGTAATGCCGTGCGGCGGTGTTATCTGGCATAGCATCAATCACTCCTGATACTGGTCTCCAATATGTCAGGAGGTCGTCCAATTCACTCCATTGAGAAAACCTACCCACTTTAATAATCCCTTTATCGGAAAATATGGTGTAGTGTTTTATGTTTCCAACGTCTACACCAATATACCGATTACCAGTGTCTATATTTTTTGGTGTCCAAATGTCTAAAATAGTCCCTTTTGTGATTGATACATCACCAGGAGAATAAGGTTTACCAAGTACAAAGTTATTGAAATAGGCAGGGTCGCCCTGAGAATCAGAGATTATTTCTTCCACGCTAATCCATGGACACATCAGGTGGGAGATGTGATAGCCACTAATCTTCGAGTCTGGGCGTTGAGCAACCCACTTCCCCTTACGCCTGACGTCATCGCTTATAGGCTCTTTACAGGCTCTACAGACGTAGCATTTCTTCTCTTGGTCGATACTTTCGGGCCACGAAAGGTAATGTTCGTCCTTGCAGTGCGGACAGGTAACAACCCACTCCTTTTGGTCTGATTTATGCCACGCCAAGTCTAGTTCATCTCTATCGGTTCCAGGGTTAGAAAATAGCCATCTTCCCTTGTATTGACTTGCTTTAGTACGAGATTTGTACGTCGTAATAGCGTTCTGGTCTGAACGTGAAAGTTCGTCGTGAACGAGTAAGTCAGCCGTAGTAGAAATGGCTGCGGTTTTTGAGATAGTTCCCTTAAAGAATACAAAGCGCCCACCTATCTCTTTACGCTCAATAGAGTCTGAGTCCATCCCCTCGAACTCGTGGCGGTTTGCTTGAATTATCTTGTTTACCTTAGAAGCGACAGTCTCACGCACGTCATCGTCTGATGGCATCGTGTAGATAACCTGTAGCCCCAAGTGTTTGAGAGCAAACAGAATCTTAATGAGGAAAGTCACCGTTTTCCCAACCTGAGCGCAAGCCACACAGACTATCTCTGGTGTTTGGTCAGTGAGAATGTCTAAGAGCCACGGGCGGTCTTTGAAGTCAAAAGGCTCTCCCTTTTCGGAAACTATGCCACGCTCAACAAGCCATTGAAGGATGGAGAAGTATTGTTTTTCAGTTTGCATTGTCTACTCATACACAGCAATCACACTAGACTCATCCACCAAGTAAACGTCTTCGTCTTGGTCATTTTTCATAATTTCCATACCGTATTTTTTATGAGCCACTACGTCACCCACCGAAACGCTCTTTACTTCTTCATTTACCTTTATCACTGTGCCAACAAAAAAGGATGGGTTTATTGAGTCGGTTGGTAACAAAATACCTCCCTTTGTTGCCTCTTCTTTTGGCGTGGGTTTAATAAGAACACGCTTTCCGATTGGTTTAATCATAGAGTTCTTTTAGTGGTTTAGTTAATTCTCTTCCTATTTCTCCTAGCTTAATTTTATCATACGCTTCTGGGTATAAAACCTTAAAGCGTGGGTTGTCTGGTGATAACATTGCGTCTTCAAATTCTACCTGTTGCGCCCGTACGAATGGGGAATTTATGAAGTATGGGTCAGTTAGTTTGTCGGTGATGTACCGAACTGAGGTGTGTCCTTCTGGACATTGTGCCTCATAGAAAGCAAACCACACACTCTTTTTAGGTAACCTGACTTGTTTAAATCCTATTGCGCCAAAATCTCGTTCGCAGGTTTTACAATAAAAGTCCATCATTTGACTTTCTGGAGCGTCTTTAATGTCTTGCGCCCGTTCAGAGAGCTTAGCTCTAAGACGGTCAAGTTCTTTGTTTTTGAGAACATCACTGGCAATGTCTTTGAGTTTATCTACGTCTTGTTTCATGTAATCTTTATGGGAACACCCCGAAAAGTAACTGTCTTTAGTGTTTGGTATTCAGGAGGAAGTAGCTCTCTGTACCACATCTCCTGTTCAATCGTCATCTCAACCATTTCTCCTTTCAAGTCAGGGCGCTCTTTTAAGAACCAGCAAGCCAACATTCTGAGTGTTCCGTCTCCTGGTTTGAATGAGTCGGTTACTTTCATAGCCCCAATTTATTTGTAAACGCCTTCCACCCATTCTCTTCCTCTCGAATATAATCTTGATATTCTTCTTCCGTCATTTCAGGGAAGAACTCTGCTTTGCCATCGCCTTGGACTTCCTCTTTGATTTGCTCTCTTGGAATTGTTATCACGCCTCCGTGCGAAAGAGACTCAAATTGCTCAGGGGTCAAATTAGATATGTCAAAAGAAAGTCTCGGCAAAACGTCCTCATCAGTAGTTAATGCTTTATAAGCTCTCTTAATTCGTTTCAACATAGCCCAATAGTTTAGCTTTTATTTGGTCTTCAATCTCTCGAACTTTTCCTTGAACTTCTTTAGAGAAGATAAAGTTGTAGGTGTTGCCTTTTGGTTTTTCTCCTCCGTCTTCAATTCCGTAAATGTTAGTTGCGTGTTTTAACCCTTTATCAACTGCGTTGTAGTCAGGATTCTCTCCATTCTTCGCTTCTAAAAGAACATTTATTTTCTCTGCCACCTTTTCAGGTGTAACGACTTTTTCTAGTGCAGATTTAAGTGTTTTTTTAGTGGTTTCTATTGCCTCAACAATCTCAGGTTTTGTCAAGTTTTCACTTGCTATCACTGCTGCCGTGTGTTCGTTCTTAACATCGTAGTTTTTCAAAGCTGCTTCAGTACCATTTTCATTTAACACATAATCATTCACGAAGCCTCTTTGTTTCTTGGTGAGTTTTTTTACTTTTGGCATATCATAAAGATACAAACAAAAAATTAACTTTATTTTTCATTGCTCGTTTTATTTTCAGAAACTGGTGGTTGTTCTAGTAGGCTTTGAAGTTTTTGTTGGAGTAATGCTACGGTTAAAGCTTCTTGACCATTGATAGTTGTTTTTGAAATAAGCGCAAGTAAGTTTTTTATATCTTGTTGTTCTAGTTGCATAGTGTTTTTTATTATACCACGGTATGTTTTCTTCCCATAAACTCAACAGAAAAGCCGTTTCTAGAAATGAACTCACCAAGAACAACCCATTCTTCTTTACTTAATTCTAAAATACTACCTTTCTGGGTTTTTCTAATGTAATCGTCTATGTTTTGGTGATTAAGTTTCATATAAACCTACTCCCGCAGTTTGAGCCAGAGATTTGCGACGGCTTCTTCGGGGGTTGAACCATAAGCATTGGCTCCTCCAATCCCATATGCTTGCCACTTCCTGTCAGACCGCTCCCCGTGATTTATCTGTAAACCGTCAAATCTATCTCCACACGCCGCAATTAACTCCGAGAGGGTTGGGCAGTATGCCGTGTTTGCGTTGTTGTCAGTCGCGGGGAAAACAGCCACCTCTCCGTCTTTCTGCTGAAACGCAACGGTGGTGTTTGGGGGCTCGGTCACGAACAAACCATCGCCGCCCTGCGGGAAGCCAGCGTTTTTAAGGCGTAGAGCGAGTTCGTAATCAATCATAGTTTTTCTTTATTAAACCCCACAAACTGACTCACGGACACAAGACTCCACACCAGTTTCCTGATGATTATTCCCACGAGCCAGTTTCTAGGGTCTACTGTTTCACTGTTTTGGTGGACTTTTCATTTAAGAAGTCAACATCTTTAACACTTTTGTAACTTCCCTGGTTATTGTTAACAGTTTTTTGATTAAGTGTTTACTTTACGGGGAGGTGGGGAAATAGATGTGCGCGGCGACCTTTGAACCTATTTATGTCCTCGGTCTGGCTTTAGCCAGAGCGGGACTAATGGGCTTCAGCTTTCTTAACCTCATTCGCATTACGACTTATTTTCAAATTCCCCCATCTCCCAATAAAGTTTTAGTAGAAGTGCTGGTTGCTGCGCCCCAAGAGAAAGTAGCGAACTTAATCTTGTAGGTTGCGACCCTTTGGCGCATCAATCAACACCCCTACTGTTTTTCTTGTGTACAGATGATGAGATGAGAGCGGGCAAGGTTTGACTTGCAGGTATAGTTTTCTCCTCCCATCAGCAACCCTTTTGTGCCGCCTTAGAGTGCGTCTACGGTCTTGCGACAGTCGCGGCGGGTCTGTGGATGTTTTATAGGATTGAGCAATACGTCAGCACTTCCACTCGCTATATACCTAGCCATCTGACGGCTCACTGTCCGTCTCCGCTCTTTTCTCACCACCTATGTCATTGTGAAGGAACTACCGCTTTTATGTGCGGGGCGGAAGATGTAACATCCTTGTATTAACTTTTTTTTTCGAATGAGTGAGTTCTACGAACACTCGGATTCCCCAAGGGGGGTAATGGCACATCTTCTACTCCGAACACAAAGAACGTACCCTCTTTATACCATACTTTCTTGGGGGCTTGAAGAGTTATCCACTAATTCTCGTATTACTTGGCTTTCGGAGATTTTATTCTTTTTGGCCAGGGACTTTACTACTTTATCGTTTTCTTTGGTAATGCGGTAGGTTCGTTTGATGAGGTGAGACATAGTTATACTTCGTGAGTTAGGGGAACCATGCGCTTCCAGGTATCTTCGGTGCATTCTTGTCGCCACGCCATTGCTTCGGGTACGGTTTTTGCAACCTGTACGCCCTCTAGATGTTCTTTGTCTGTGGAAGGACAGGTGAAGTACATATAGTATGCGTCGGTCGTAAACACTTCTCCTTTAGGAAACTGGTAGAGAATGTAGGTTACTTCTTTCCCATAAAAGAAGGCGACTATCCCATTATAGCAGGTAGTCATTAGTTTGCAAGTTTTCTAAATACGAACCAATAAGAATGGTATTTTCGGGCGTGTTTCTGTCGCAAATTACTATTCCATACACGACCACCTCTGAATGTCATAATGAATATGTCCTCAACACTAAAACCAATTTCTAAAGCCCAATTATGGACAAAACAATGAGTAAGAGTTGTCCTGCTGTCTGTATAATCTTGACATTTGAAAGCAACAATACCACCACGATATAGCACCCGCTTGAACTCTGATAGAGATTTCTTATACATTTTTTCTAAATCAGACCAACTATCAAACATAGTAAATCGTTTTGTCATTATGTTTTCGTCCGTCTTTCCGTGTTTGCCGAACATAAAAGGGGGGTCAAAAACGATACTTGATATAGAATTATCCTCGTAAGGTAATCCATTTTCTACAATATCATTTTGTCTTACCTCATCTATTTTGGGTGTTTTATCAAGTTTTAATTCTGGTGTTTCTAAATCACCATAAAACTTTCCAGTTGAGAAACACGGGTCAAGATGAAAGTTGTTATTATTAAGATATAAAACCCTAATAGCCGCTAAAATATCTCTATCGTTATCCATTACTGATTTGATTACTTGTGGTTTTTCTGGGAATAATGTGTTCATAGTGTATAATATGATTATTGCTATGTCCCTATACTGCCATACCTACCGCCATACCGCAAGAAAGTTATTCACAGTTCTAAATACCTATCCGTTTCTTTGCTATTTCAAAGTATTCTTTGTCTAGTTCTATGCCTATGAAGTTGCGGTTGAGGTTCTTACATACTACACCTGTGGTTCCGCTACCCATAAAGCAATCAAAAATAATATCACCTTCATTGCTCCATGAAATAATATGGTCTTGTGCTAGTTGTTCAGGGAATATTGCAGGGTGCTGAAAAGCTATTTCATCACTACTTGAATTGTTTTTTCCAACTGAATAATTCCATATGTTGTTTTTATAGGAATGCTTCTTTGTCGCTGTTTCTTTATGCCTCTTTTGTAGCTCGTTCCCTGTTTGTCTAAATGTCCCTGTTTGTTTGTAGCCTGCCATTTTATTTTCTTTCAATAATGGATTAAATGACTTTGGTTTTCCCTTGCTAAATATAAACATATATTCAAATTGCTGTTCGTATCTATTGTGCGTTAATGGTATGGGATTGTTTTTAGCGTATATCATGGTATCGTGAAGATTAAAGCCTACTTCTTTAGCATACAATGCCTGTCTGAATGATGTCCCTGTCTCACTGCCTTTAATTGTTGCGTCTCCTACTACCCATACTACAACTCCACCATCTGATGTTATATCATATAGTCTTTCCAATACTCCTTGCCATACCTTGTCATTCCATTGCTCGTTATTACCGTTATAACTCCTTAGGTTGTCATAAGGCGGAGATGTTACTGTTAAATCAACCTTTACACCTTCTGCTATTAGCCTATCCATTACTTCTAGGCAATCTCCGTTGTATAGTTGCATACAATCACTCCCTCACTCCCTTATTATTAATTGCTCTGATTTGTTCTGTACTTTCTCTATTCTCTCCTTAGCTATATTGAAATAATCTTTGTCTAATTCGATGCCGATGAAGTTACGATTGAGTTGCTTCGCCAGCTTCCCTGTCGTGCCACTTCCCATAAATGGGTCGAGTACAGTGTCTCCTTCGTTTGACCATGAGATGATGTGGTCGTGTGCTATTTTTTCAGGGAAAATCGCTGGGTGACCGTAGTTAGTACCAGCAACCACAATAGACCAGACATTATGTCCAATTTTAGTTGGAAGGGTAGGTTTTGTTTTGTTTGCTTTTCGTATACTTTCAGGATTAGTGGTGTGGGTTTTAAGAATCTTGCCAGCATACTTACTTGGCACTCGTATCAAGTTGTGTGTTTTTAGTTTTCCCTTACTCCACACAAACATATATTCAAATGCTGGGGTATAAGTGTCTTTTTTGATATATGGCATTGGATTTGTTTTGTACCATATCATCGTATCGTGCAAATTAAACCCACACTCTTTCGCCCATAGTGCTTGCTTAAATGATGTACCAGTCTCACTTCCTTTAATGGTAGCGTCACCTACTACCCACACTACTACACCGCCAGGCTTAGTCACGTTATACAATTCTTCGATAATAGACTTCCACACACTCTCAGACCAGAGAGCATTATTACCATTGTATGTGCGGAGGTTGTCGTAAGGTGGCGAGGTGACGGTAAGGTCAACACTCCCATCAGGTATCTTCTTCATCTCCTCTAAACAGTCACCGTGTATCAGTTGTGTTTTCATAGTAGATAGGTTTCTATTTTTTGTTGGTAGTAAGCGATTAGGTCTTTTAGTTCTTGCGGGGTGAATTGTTTTATTTTTTGTTTTTCTCGGTTGAGTTCCTCTAAAATACCGTTACCGTAGGTTTCTAAGAGGCGTAGGGCGTATACATCCATATTCCCGTGGCGAAATACATTACACGAAACACACTGACAATGGCAGTTTCTCTCATCAAATCTAAGGGAATTATGCGCCCGTGAGATGTAGTGACCGTTTTGCTGTTCTTTCCACGGTTTTACTACCCCACAGGTAAAACAGACCCCTTTGTCGCGCAACCGAATATATTGGCTAAAAACGCCGTCTAATTTCTTCTTTAGGAAACTGGCACCCTCACTACGTTTCGTTGCTCTACGGGGCTTATATGCCCTCACAGAACGTTTTTTAAAGGGAGTACGTCTTTTAAGGGGAGATTTTTTCACTTAAAGTACTGGGTTAGTTTGTCGACACTTGCCGTGCGGATGTTTTCACGGACAAAATCTTTTTTGTAGAGGGTGATGAAGTCTCCGCCGAATGAGGGGAAGTCTACACACTCGTGTTTCTGGGTCGTACCGTCGAGGGTCTTGATTTCAATGACGAGTTTCATTTACTAAATTATACCATTTCCTCAAAACAACTCTCACACAACCACTTCCCTTTTACGAGTTCTGTTTGTGGGACTTTTTCTTTACAGGTGTCGCAGGTCATACTTGGTTTAGAATCTTTATGAACTTCATATCTTTGTATATGGCTCCGCCCTTCCGAAACAAAGCATCGCGTGAAGGGGAGGTGCTTATGACGTTGAGATTGGTAACGGTAGTCAGCATTGAATATCCAGTCTCTTACACTTCCGTGATGTAAGCTCTCACCCCTCCGAGGAACCTACCAATCATTGATAGACTCTTCGGAAGGGAGCGGTGCCTGAATGCCTTAAAGGAACGTTTTTCTTTAGAGGTGTCCCTTAAATCTCTTTGTTCTCAAGCGTATTTGTAGGAGCAGAATCACGCAAGCCCCGCCTCAATTAAGAGACAGGGCTTTTTGTGAATGCCGCAATATCTGGTGAAAGATAAAGCGCAGAAAAAACCGAAAGATTCAGTTGCTTTTGCGCTGTGTCTTTTGGTGTATTATTTTTCATGCTTTACCCTATTCACCTTATTATTCGGCATAATGCAAGTATAGCATATTTTTATTGGTCAAGTGCTCCTATAAGCAAACTATACCTGTGGATAACTTCACGCCTATCCCTTGACAACCTAATCACAGGGTATATAATGGGTGTATTAGTAAGTAAATAAGCCATTATATGAAGAAATGTGATTATTGTGAGGAGGAAGCGGTAGTGATTTATAGGGGTTCGGCACAGTGGATAGTTCTAAACTATTGCGCCAATCACGACCCGCTCAAGGGAAAGGACTACAAAGAAGTCCACGATAGTGAAAGCATAGGTTTTCTTGCTGGATATGTGCAGTATAGAAAAGTGGACGGGAAGTTTATTAGAAATACTAAATAAAAAATATGGCGAAATATAAAGCAACATTTGAGGGGAAAATCGTATGGAATAGAGTTATTGAGATTGAGGATGAAAGCGACCCTTATAAAGAAGCAGAGGAGTATCTGGAGAAGGAGGAGTTGTGGTTGCAAAAAGGTGATTTTGTTGAAGGTGAGACTATCCAAATAAACCTGAAACCCCTTGTATGAAATACGGACTAAAACAACTCCGCAAGGACTTCCCTACAGATAGGGCGTGTTTGGAGTTTGCCTTTGACACGCTCCATAGCCGTGAGTGCTCGTGTGGCGGTCAATATGCCCTCCGTTTGGAGCGTAAGCAGTTTCAGTGCTCTAAGTGCCGTTTCGCCCTTTCTCCCCTCGCAGACACGATTTTTGAGAAGTCCAGCACGCCTCTGGTGCTTTGGTGGCACGCTCTGTGGGTGTTCTCTAACGCTAAAAGCGGTATCAGTGCGAAAGAGTTAGAACGCCAGTTAGCCGTTACATACAAGTGTGCTTGGCGTATCCTCTCGCAAATACGAAAGGCATTGAAACAAGACGGCAAACTGTCGGGTGATGTTGAAATGGACACGGCGTATTTTGGCGGTCGCTTCAAGTCGGGGAAGTACAACGAGAAGCAGAGAGAGGCGATAGCCGCCAAGAGCGTGGTTATGGGTGCGATTGAGCGCGGCGGCAAAGCCCGTTTGATGATAGTGCCAGATAGCACCGCCAAGACGCACGGGGATTTCCTTGCTGAAGTGGTAGACCCTCGTGGCACGCGCCTAATGACGGACACAACGAACCGATTAGACAAAGTGGCTCTCGGCTTCAATCGCCTCACAGTAGACCACTCAAAAGGCGAGTATGTAAAAGGCGATGTCTACGCCAATACGATTGATGCTTTCTGGTCGCATATCAAACGCTCGGTATCAGGCACTCACAAGGTCGTCTCTAAGAAGCATTTGCAGGAGTATCTTGACGCTTTTGTTTTCCACCGCAACAACGCTGGCAACGACAAGCAACGATTTTTCGTCTTGTTGGAAAGCGTATTGCGGTTTGGAGCAACTGGATAAACTCTGATTTTTTCATTGCTTCATCTTAGCACAACGATTTATTAGGTTATCAGGGTATAGGTATGGATAACTTATTTCAACATCTCTTTATTAAGACGCTTCCACTCCTCCAGTCGTTCTCCTGACATCACCGCTTTAGAGAATATGTGTTTTCCTACCTTGCA
>Ga0208005_1000298_pt1 | contig 19965 bp, 31 predicted proteins | sample DEB19_08_DNA_3_FD_184530 | JGI IMG/M metagenome (GOLD analysis project Ga0208005, IMG submission 184530) | Aqueous microbial communities from the Delaware River and Bay under freshwater to marine salinity gradient to study organic matter... | ecosystem: Environmental > Aquatic > Marine > Coastal... | reverse complement strand
CTAGCGCCACGTCACGCTCCCGTTAAAACCTGTCCCCAGGGGTATGCCTTCTTAACCGTCGCAAGCCATTGCTCGCCCACCACATCCGGCGAATACCGCTTGCTGATGTATCGCTGCGCCTTCTTTACCCGCTTGAGGCACTCAGCCTTGTTTGCCAACGCCCACTCCACGCCTTCTCGGATGTCCCCAACCCACAACAGGTCAGCAAACTCCTCGTAGGCGGGCAACGGCTCGGCCACAACAAACTTGCCCGCGCGCACCGCTTCAAGCAGCCGATTCGCACTTTTTGCCGCGCTCAAGCCCGTGGGCAAAATGACGACTGCCGCTGACTTGAACCCCTTGTCGACGGCGGTAGGCGACCACGGAATGATGAGTTGCTTTAACTCATCGCTCATGTAGTCCTCGTGCCGAGATATGCACCCCATTGGCACCGTTAGCCCATCGAGCTTACGAACCGCACGAAAGAAATCGGGCAAATTGATCGGGTTGCCAAACCACAGCAAACCCTCGCCCCAACTCGGCACCCATTCCTCATGCTCAAACGGGTCGGGAATGACCGTAGCCGACCGCCCCGTTACCTGATGAATCCGAAACCGCATGGCATCGGAATTGCACGTCACGACCGTCGCTTGCTTGCACATCTGCCGGTAGTGCTCGCCGTAGCGTTTGTCGTCAAACCAATCGTCACAAACGTCAAAGATGAAGGCTTTGTAACGCTCCACCAGCGACACATCCCAATCATGCTTGCCGACAATCAGCAAATCGCCGTCATCGCCGCATAACTCAACACCGTGCTCGCGCAGATACTTTGCGGGAGCAATCGCCCGGTAACGGGTAGACGCGATCGTTGGGTTCATCCCCAAGATGGTCACGCGCATAGTTCTTTGACCCTCTGCGCGACCCGCTCCACCGGCCACTTCTCACTTTGACGGTACAGCTCTAACGACTCGTACCAGTCGGACTCCACCCCCTCGAGGTGATAAAACCATCTCGGGGTACGGGGTACCAGCACCAAGCACTTCTTGCCCAGCCCACCGCAGAGGTGAACCAAGGACGTGCAAACCGTCACTACGCAATCCAGCTCGTCAACAAGCGCCGCCGTCTCATCGTAGTCATACGCCTGCGCCGCGCGATGCCAGTGCTTGATCTCAATCCCGTGTTTGTCAGAAAACTCGCGTATTTCTTGCTCGGGATTCTTGTATTGCAGCGACACCCAAGTAATTCCTGGCGTCTTGAGAATCGGCAGCAACCCCTCGAGGCTAAAGCTGCGCCGCCCCCGAAACGTATTGGGCAACCCGCCCGTCCAAGCAATCCCCACCTTCTTCCCCGGCAGCGTGTCCAGCAGCGCCCGCCACATGAGCTTTCGCTCGGGATCGGCCACTAGCCACTTCTTGCGAGGAAAGTCGTCCTTGTGCTGCCGGTATTCCCGGCACAGCGTCCCCACCGGGGCACAGAAATCAAACTCGGCCTCTTCCCGCCAGCCCCGTAGCTCCGGGTTATGTCGGGTGCCGTGAACCGTGACCCCCGGTGGCAGCGAACGCTTGAAGAGTCCCGCCAACCGCTTGTCACACTCAAATGTGACCTTGTTGCCGGCCGCTACCGCATCAGGGATCACCGAGGCATAGGAGAGTTCGTCTCCAATCCCCTGCTCGCCCCGCAGATACAGCCTCACGCCATCGGTGCCGTCCCAATAGGGCTCACCGTGGGCGGGGGTCAGCTTGCGGTACTTGCCACCAATAGCAAATTCGTAGTTCAGAAACCCCTGCTGGTAGTCTCGCTTCAGCAAATACGCGTAAGCCAGGGACTCCCGCACGTCCTGCTGCGTCTCGTCGATCTTGAGCGACCGCTCACCGTAGTGGATCGCCAAATCGGGATTTGCCCGATTGACCGCAATCACGCACAAGTTATTCAGCACCGCCGGGTGATCGCCCGAACGCTTCAAGGCCTTGTGCAAATACCCCTCGGCCTCGTCCAAATACTTCTCGTTGTTTGCCGCCGACGCCATACACAACACCGGCATCGCCAAGTTGTTGAGCATCTCCCACGAGTGTGGAGCCAACTCCACGGAACGCTTGGCAAACTGATAGGCCACCCCGTAACGCTCGCACTTCATATTGATGAGCGCCCCGAGCGACAGCGCCGAGGGATCGTTGGGGTCGGCGTTGAGAACTTCCGAGACAATCTTGAACGCTTCGTCAGGCCTGTCCTGCTCGTGCAGGTCGAAGGCCTCTTTAAGCCTTTGGTCGATGGACAAGGGTGGTGGTCTTCAGCCTTTTGTATTTCGTGTTGATGAGGTCAAACACCTTCTTTGAGTTGTTGGCATCGAACGGGTCAACGCCATCTTCAAATTTCATCTTGAGCGCCACGATGTCGGGAATGTGCGCGTAGTGCAGCATCGACTCCTTCAAGCCACGCGTGGTGGAGTTCCCGTCATTGGCAATCGCTTCGGACAAGTCCACGGTTGCGGACACATCCTGCGAATACGAAATGATGCTTTTCTTCGTCTCTTCGTCGAAGTGGTGATACGTCGCCAATCCCGTCATGGGATCAACGTCTAAGAGTCTTGGCATAAAAAAAGGGGGTGAGGTTTCCCCCACCCCCCTGTTTACCGCGTTGGATTACTTGGCCGGATCGATGTCGGCCACCTTCGCAGAGGCCTTCTCGTTCCGCGACTCGATGGTGTACTCGCCAACGATGTGCGCGACATCCGCATCGCCGTTCTTGGCAAGACGCTCCATCGTGAAGTTCCGCAGGCTTGCCACCGCCCAATAGTCCATGTCCAGCACGAGCAGCACGCTGGTACGCATGAAACGGTTGGGGATGAGCTGGTGCTCGCCAAAGTCCGAAACGTACAAGTCGACGCCCGAGATGATCTCGGCCTGCGCGCCAGCGTTGACGTTACGGAAACGGGTCGCAACACCAGTGAAGCCGCCGGAAATCTTCTGCTTCACCTTGCCCGAGCACATCAGCACCGTCGGGTCGCCGCCCGCGTTCCACGCGAGGTTGATCGCGTTCTTGAGCGCGGCTTCCGTCAGGGAACCAGCCGAGGTCGAGTCAATCGGCGCACGGGTCGGGAAAGCACCCGTCGTCGCACCGTGGGTCGTGCCGGCAGTGCCTTCCTGCACCGACTGCGCGTTGGTGGCAATCCAGCTCTCCACCGAGGCCATCGTCGGGGCCGAAGCCGCCGCACCAGCCGTACCAGCCTGGTTGCTGACCGCAGCCAGCTCAAGGTCACGCTTGAGCTCCTTCATGCGCTTGGCAAGCTGGTACTCAAAATCGTCCGCGCGCCCGTAGGTCTTGACTGCGCGAGCGGTGCCCGACACAGAGACGACTTTCTTCAGGATTTGCGTGAAGTTCTTGAGGCGCTTGGTGGCAGAGGCAGCCACCGCAGCGGTCGTGTCGCCCTCGATGTTCGCGTTGGCAGCAGCGTCAGCCAGCGCGTCCGTTTGCCATTCATGCACGGTGTTCGTGGCCTTGGTCTTGCGAGCCTTAGAAACGAACGGGGTTTCCGTGGGCGAGATGTCGAAGATCAAATCGGCAACGTCTTCCTTGATGCCGACTTGAGCGTAGGTTTGATAGGTATTGGTGGGAACAGCCATTGTTAGCTCCTAGCGAATCGTTGCGCGAGAAGTCCCGAGAGCTGATCGAGGTCGTTGCCCCCGCTCTTGCGGAAGTTGTCGCGCGCTTTCTGAAAAGCGGCCTTGTCCTGCCCTGACCGCGCCGTGGGTTTTGCTACCGGCGGCAGATTCTTGACTTGCTGGGCCTTTGACACGCGAGAGGCTTGCAGCTTGTCGTACTCTGCGGCCTTGTGAAGCACAAGGACAGCTCGAGGATCGGTAATCCCGTCCAGTTCGGCGTCCTGATAGCCGTAACGCTGTGCGGCGGAGCGGATTTCCTTCATCTTCTGCTCACCCCAACCGGGGATTTGCTGAGCGAGGAATTGAGCCCCTTGCTGGACACGCTGCGCGGACTCTTGCGCCTGCGCGTAGTCCACCCGCTGTTTAGCGTCTGCCAGGTTGCGGACTAAGCCTTCCCTGTAAGACTGCCAGCGCACAAAATCGGCTTGCTTCGCGGCATACTCGACGGGATCAGTGGCGCGTAACTCGTTCCAGTTGAGACTGTGGAAAGCCTCAAGGGACGCATCGGCTGCCTTTATCTGCCCGATCACATCGGCAAACTGCTGTGAAGCCTGTACCGCTTGAGATGCCGCTTGCAGCATCGCCTCCACATGGCGACGCGCTTGGGCAACCTCTTGGGTCTTCTTCGTGTAGTCAGCTTGCCGGAGATAACCGTCCTTGATTTCCTCGGGAACGGTGTACAACTTGCCGTCGATCTCCACTTCGGTGAGCTGCGGCCCCGTATCCTCTTCAGGGGGGGCTTCTGTCGCCTCTTGCGGCTCCTCAACGGGTGCTGCTGTGGCCTCCGACTCAGGTTCGCTAGGTGCCGCATCTTCGCGGTCTAGTGTCTCCATGTAGCCCTTGGCAAAGTCACTCAGGCTGCGCTTTGGCGCCTCTTGCGACTCTTGTTGCGCTTGCTGCGGTTCTTGCGTGGAATGCTCTGCGGCTTGTTCCATTGTTTACCTTATAGAAAATAGACTTCTCTTGGGTACTAGCTCCTGCTCAATCTTCCCGGTGTTGATGTGCGACTCAAACGCCAATTTGAAGCGTTTAAGCAGCTTCTTCATCAGCACAAGGTTTCTCATGCCCTCAACGTCTTTCTCGCTGACCTGAGTCAACGCCTCGTTGAGCGACTTCTCGATGTCCGCAAACGCCTGGACAGTCAAATGATGGGTAAGGATGAATTGGGCTTGCTGCGCGTCCCGCTCTTTGTCGCTCAAGCCTTCACCTTGTCGTACTCAGCCTGCGTAATCGGTAACACCCCGCCACAAACGGACGACTCGGCTAAGTCCGTGGGCACACGCACCACCTCATCCTTGAACGGACGCAGCATCCGCGCATCAGCCAGCCCTGCCGAAGCCTGGCCATCTGCCGTCACAATCTTTACGGGTATTTTCATAGCGATAAGAGCAGCACGTCCTCGTCGTCAATTTCGGCGCGCAATTGCTGCATCTGCGCGGTCTGAAGCTCCAGCTCCGCAAGGAACTTGGCTACGTCCACAGCAGCCGGTCCCTGATAGAGCGAGATGTCAAACGTCGGCAGCGCCAGGGCTTCCATCTGCTCCAGCACCAAGCTCAACGGCGCAGGCTTGATCTTGGGCTTGGGCGCCTGTTTCTTGCCTTTGACCGCGGGCTGGGGCGTCTCTGCCTTCTGCGAGGCAACGGACTCAGCCTCAGCTCGAGTGCCGTAGAACGCCTTGCCGTCAATGGCCCACCAGCGCCCCGGAGCCCCTGCAGGCGTGATGGCGGGCGCCTGAGGACGGACAACCGAGCCGTCTATCGCAACTGAGACGCCCTCAAGCGCTACCGCAACGAGCGCGCCATTGCTGCGAACAAAACCCTCAGATACCGATACCGTGCTTAGCGGCGCGTACCCAAGCATGGCTTACGCCACAACGCGGCAGCAGCTCGGTTGCCTGACGCCACGCAAAAAATTAGTGGTATGAATCGGTGTCATTGCAATCACTCGCCGCCAAATTGGTAAACGGGCGTCCACGACGTTGTTGATTCGTTCCACTCGTAGCCGATCACGTTCTCGGGCCAAGGCTGCGCTGGCATTGGCGTTGGCGGCTCCCACCAGTACGTCGCCGGATTTAGAGTCCATGATGGGTAAGGCTGCGCGGGCGCAAACCCTTCTCCATCCGGCCCGTCGGGAATCCACAGTCCTCCGATTCCGGCGTAGTTCTTGCGGAATGCCTTTGATTGGTCAGGGTCTGGGGTGTTGGTGTTAGGCGTGTAATAGACGCCGCCACGGGTGTTGTAACTGGTTTTGACGAAGGTCGCCGGATCGCCCCAGTTGCCGGTGTCAATCTCGGCTTGGTCAATCACCAAAACTTCCGTGACCGTGTTGTTCTTGTTGACCTGTGCAAAGTGAGCCATGATTAAGCCGTGAAAGTGCCGGAGCTAGTGAAGGTGTGGTAGGTGTAGCCTCCTGACGAGGTGACCGTGCCACCGCTGCCCTTTTGGCTGCCTGAGTAACGCACGATGACGATGCCCGAGCCACCGCTACCCGCTGTGTACGGGCTGTAGTCCTTGACCGCTCCAGCACCGCCACCTCCGCCGCCCGTATTGGCAGTTCCGCTGCTTCCGTTTCCCGACCCGCCAATGGCATCGGCAGAGCCGCCGTTGCCGCCGCCGTTTGCGCCGTCGCCGTTGTAGTAGTCCGAGCCGCCCTGCACCCCACCACCGCCACCGCCGCCGCCACCGTAGGCAGACCCGTTACTCCAAGTAGAGCCTGCGCCACCGCTACCTCCCCCCCCTAGGCCTGGCGAACCACCGCCAGTAGCGCCCTTGCCGCCTCCGCCAGCCGCCCCTCTCGAAGAGGTTCCGCCGCCATCATTGCCTTGGCCTGACGTTCCCGCTCCGCCGCTCGTTGAGCCGCTTCCGCCACCGCCGCCACCGCCCGAGCCGCCAGCGCTTCCGCTTGTGCCGCCAAATTGGCTACCGTTGCCGCCTTTACCACCGCCCGTTGCGGTCGTTGAACTGAACACTGAATTGGAGCCATTAGCTGCGGCTGATCCGCCGCCCCCGATCGTGACTGTGTAGCCGGTGCCGGGAGTGACTGACTGCGAACTTGAGATGTAGCCCCCGGCGCCACCACCACCGCCGCCGCCGAGGTCGTTTGCAAACGGGTTGGCAGCACCACTTCCTCCACCGCCGCCTCCCGCGACGACCAGAAACTCAACCGTGTAGGTGTTCGCCTTTCCGTAGAAGTCCGAGATGGCAATCTGACCCGACGATTTGCCGGCCAAGGTTCTAAGGTCTGTGTCGTTTAGGCCTGATTGCTGTGTGGCAGTCCTGCCTAATTCCAAGTTGATGGACTGCCCGCTAGTTGACCCGCCAATGCTCAAAGGCCCCGTGCTATTAAGGGCCATAGCGCACCTTCAGCGCGTCAAGCTCGTTTTTAAGCTCCTTGATTGCGGCAAACGCCAACGCGCACAGTTTTTCGTAATCCACGGCCAGCATTCCGTCATCGCGCTCGCGCACAGCCTGCGGAAAGACGGCCACCACGTCTTGTGCAATCACGCCAAAATCAGCCTTGCGGACAAAATATCCATCTTCGCCCCCACGGCTCTGAATGTAGGCATCCGACCAATCAAACAATTTCCCGCCAATGGCCGTCGCTGCCGATAGGGCGTTGGGAATGTCTCGGACATTTTCTTTTAGGCGCGCATCCGATGAGTAATACGCCGTGACGTTGTTGGTGGCGCGAATCTCGCCGCTAGTGCCGGATGCCGCCGTGCCAACGCCAAACGAGCCGAACTGGACGCTAGATGACGTACCAATGCTTTGCGGCGCAGACAGCGTGATTGAGCCCCCGCCGTTAGTGACCGTAATTTGATTGGACGTTCCGGTAAGTGTCGCTTTTGTCAGCGTGTTCCCGGTCGTGTTGCCAATGAGAAGCTGGCCGTCGGTGTAGGTCGTTTGGCCCGTGCCGCCTTGAGCCACCGTGACCGCAGCGCCACTCGTGAGCACCGTTCCCGAATTGTCGGGCAGCGTCAGTGTCCGCGAGGCTGTAAGGGTGCCAGGCGTCAAAGACACCTTGAGCGATGTCGTTCCGCCCGCGCGCCCAATAAGCTCAACGCCGTCTTGGGTTGCTGCCGCCCGAGTCAGAATGCCCGAGGCGCTTGTTGAAGTTACCGTTGTGAAAGCACCCGTTGTCGGAGTGGTTGCCCCAACCGTGCCGTTGATGTTGATTGACGCCGTGCCGGTAAGGTTGGTGACCGTGCCGCTGGAAGGGGTGCCAAGATCGCTGCCATTAACGACAAATGCGCCTGAGGACCCGGTATTGACGCCAAGCGCAGTAAGCACGCCCGTGCCGGTTGTAGTCGTTGATGGAGCTGATCCTGCGCCGCCGCCAATCACAAGAGCATTGGCAGCAAGGGCGGCAGATGACGCCCAAGTGCTTGCGCTTGAAAAATAGGGGACGCCGCCAGATGTGCCAGCCACCGTGAGCGCCAAGGTGCCGCTGCTCGTCACCGGCGAGCCCGACACCGACACCAAGCCGCCCGTGAAAGTTTGGGAAACCGAGGTCACCGTGCCGCTGCTGCCGCCCGAGGCGGCAATCGTGATCGCGCCCGAGCCGTTCGTGATTGAAATGCCCGAGCCAGCGGTCAGAGTGGCCTTGGACAGCGTGTTGCCGGTGCTGTTGCCAATCAACAGTTGCCCATCGGTGAAAGAGGTCTGGCCCGTCCCCCCGTTGGCCACCGGCAAGGTGCCCGTCACGCCTGTTGAAAGAGGCAAGCTGGTGGCGTTGGTCAGCGTCCCCGAGGACGGTGTTCCAAGCGCACCCCCGTTGACCACGAACGCACCAGCCGAGCCGGTGTTGACCGCCAAAGCCGTGCCAACGCCTGTGCCCAGGCCCGATACGCCACCTACCGGCAGGCCCGTGCAATTGGTGAGCGTTCCCGCCGAGGGCGTTCCAATGTTGGGCGTGGTTAGAGCGGGAGACGAGGCAAACACCAATGAGCCCGTGCCCGTCTCATCCGAAATGACCCCCGCCAACTCGGCAGAGGTTGTAGCCGCCAATGCGGAGAGCTTGTCAGTCGTGACGACCAAGGTCTTGCTAGACGGGATCGTGGTGCCGTTGACCGAGGTTGCCGTCGCCACCCCCAGGCTGGGAGTCGTCAGCGCCGGGGAGGTCGCAAACACAAGCGCCCCGGAGCCCGTCTCGTCGCTAATGACGCCTGCCAACTCAGCCGAGGTGGTGGCTGCAAACTGAGACAGCTTGCCGGTCTTGGAGGCAAGATCAGCTAGGAACACCGCTGGCGCCGAGCAAAAGACCGTGTGCGTCCCAGCAGACAGATTGATCTTGGCGTCCCCATTGGAGGATTGATGCACCGTCGTCCGCACGAGAGTCGTGGCGTCAGACAATTCCCCGGTGCCGACCTCCCAATCTGTGCCGTTGGCGTCGGTAATGACGTAGTAGAAGGGGTTGGCCGTGCCGAAGGCGGTGTTGAAGGACTCAAACTGCGCCACCGCGCCCGCCAGGGTGAGCGAGCCCGTTCCAGTGGTCGTCGTCGACTCCTTGACGCGATCAGCCAGTGCGGTCATGCGTTACCTTCCGTGATGGTTGCCGAGGTGACCGAGACGGTATCGCCCGCCGATAGACTCACGCTCGTCAAATTGATGTTGGCGCCCGACAGACCCACGGTGAGCCCTTCCATGACCACCGTCGTGCCGTCAGACTTGTAAATCCGGGCAATCGCCGCCGTGCCGGAAGCCGATGCTGTCGCCCCGGAAACGCTTAAGGTCAGCACCCCAGCAGAGGCCGCTGCCGCAAACGGGGTGCCACAGGCCAGCTCAAGCAACTGCGCCCCGTAGGCCGCCGTGTAGATGCGAAGTTTTGCCCCGTTGCCCGCGAAAGTCGTGATGGCGTCCGCTCGAGTGTTGCGGAGCGTCTCGTTCAGACTGACCGCCATCAGGCCACACCTTCAGCGCGCCCGTCCGGGCCACGAATGATCCGCTTTGGACGCTTGAGCGACTGAGCAATGCTCCCGGCAGCCTGTGCAACCACTTGAGCCGGGGGAAGATTGGGATCAATCTCGGCTTCTTGGCCCTCAATGTGGGCAATGCCCTGCGCCCGACCATCGGGGCCGCGCACAATCCGCTTGGGCGTCGTGAGAGCCTCTTTGAGCCCGTGCATGGCTTGGGCAACCATCTTCAGCGCCTCCGCACCCTCGTCGACCTTGGGCGGGAATAGCTCGGGAATGTCCACCGGGATGCCAGCCGCCAGCATCTTCTCTTTCAGCGCAAACACTTCCTTCATCTTGGCGACCTGAATATCCGTCTCGGAGGCGGTGTCGGCCTTGTATTTCTCGACTTCGGCATCCAAGGACGCTTTTTGCGCGTCGTTTTGCATCTCCAACTGCGCCTTCTGCATCGCCGTCTGCTGCTCGATCTGCGCGACTTGCACCTCCGGCGGCGGGCCGGGAGGCTGCGGCGGGGGCATGTTCGTGGGATCGTTGACGAAGATCGAGGGGTCTTTGAACCCCATCAACTCAGCCTTCTTGGCAATAAAGTTGTGAATCTTCTTGGCGTCGATCAACTGCTGCCCGTAAGGCGTTTGCATGACCCCGAAGATGTCCTGCCCCAACGACATGAGCTGCTGAAGCTGCTGATCCTTCGTGCCCGTGCCCAGGCCCACATTTACCGTCATGTCGTACTCAGTCGTCCACGCTCGGGGATCGACCGGCACAAACTGGTTTCGCAGACGTATGGTGAGCGCCTGATCTTGATGCTTTGCCAAGAGGTAGAGAATCCCCTTGAACAAGGGCTTCATCGCATTCTCGGCAAAGTTGCGCGCAATGAGGTCAAGCCTCGCCTGCGCCGCATTCATCAGCGCGTTGACACCCGTCGCGGTCTTGTTGAGCGAGTCGGGATCAACACCCTGGAAGAGTCGGGAGACGCCCGTTCGAGCCTCCGCTTCCCCATCGAGGTACTCGAGCATCGGGAAAGTGTGCTGGGCGATAAAGGGCGTCACCACCGGCTGCACCATCCCCGGCTGCGCCATGCGGATCAGCCCGCCAGGGACGTTGTTGAGCACGTCGTCAATGTTGACCTGACCCTCAACTACCGAGAGACGCGGGCTGTTGGCAAGGTAGATGTTGTCCAACATCTGCCGCCAAAGCATCGACTTGGTGAACTGCAAATCTGCCACTTGCTCAGCCATCGATACCCCAATGGGCTCGTGGGGCATCGTGGTCGGCGTCCAATACGCAATCGGAATGTGATCGACTTCCTCGTTGTGCAGAACGCGGTTCTGAATAACGCACAGCCGACGAAGCTCTGCCACCCCGTCGCCATCGAAATCCACCCGCATGTAGCACTCGTAATAACGATAGCGCTGGGTGCTCTCATCGATGGAATCGACCCGCATTGGGCCGTAGACCGCAAGGCTACGGGCTTCGCGCTCGACCTTCTCACGGGCAATCCCCATGATGTCGTCGCCGGACGGGATCGTGGCAAGCAAATCCGCGTCGTAGCCCATCTCGATGAGTTCCGAGCGGGTCTTGAGCGTGGCGTGACCGATGAAGGGGGCGTCGTCCACATTGTTGTTGAGCGCCCGTGGGCTGATGAGCTGCTCTTCGGGCGGAATCACCGACACCCGAATCTGCCCCACCGTCTTCTTGCGGGCCACCGTCACGTTATGCACCACCACCGGCCCCGAGGGCATTTGCAGCGGGCCCTCAGAGTGCGCGATTACGTCTACTTCGGGGTCGTTCAAGAGCATCGTAAATTGCTCTTCCGACAACCCCATGTAGGTTTCTTTGTTGACCTTCTCATCCTGCTGCCACCACCACTTCCACATCCCGGTGATTTGCAGCAACCCGTCCTTGATGCAGTCGTGGACGAGCTGAAAGCCAGGGTTTTGGTTGTAGAAGACGTAGTTGCAGACATCGGTCGCCTGCTCAGCACCCGGCACGTCTTCGGCAGTCCGTGGCGCAAGCTGCACCGCCCGATCACTTGAGACGAACATCTTGATGAGGGCAGGCACGGCAGCGTCAATCTGCTGCTGCACGTCCTGGCTCACGACCTTGGAGCGGCCCTCGACCTCGTTGCCATACTCTTTACCAGCGTAGTAGTGGTAAGCGACGGAACGCTTGCGCGAGACTTCGCTCTCCAAGTAGCGGCGGCACAAGTCGATTTCGGACGTGACCACCGCCCGCAGTTCGTCTTCGCTCATTTGTGCCATGATTTACGCCACGTTGTAGAAGTTGTATTTGATGTCCTTCGGCTTTGCTTGCTGCTTTAGCCCCAGGCACAAGTATCGAAACGCATCCGCGCCGTGCGACCAAATGTCATGCACCGGCGTGGGCTTGAACTCATCCAACCGCTGATTGAAGTCCCACCGATAGTTCTGTAACGCCTCGAGCCCCGCTCGACACTTCGTCTCGTCGAAATAGCAGCGCGGGAAGGTCATCCGAGCCGCGTTGATGCCGTCTTCCAGCTTTGACGGCGGCAGCACCTCAAACCGAATCCCGAGGCTTTGGGCAATCTCGACCCGGCTCTTGCCCGTGCCCAGTTCCCGCACCTGAGCGTCGTGAGGCGCCAGATGCCGCCCGTAGGTGTAGCCCTTGTTTCCAAGGACGCCCGCGTAGTAGTGCAAGCCTTCGCCTGACGCCTCGTGGTAGTCGATGAGCCGCAGCTCGGAACCGACTTGCTGCGCGAACCAAATGGCGGTCGAGTCCCCTACGCCCAAGTCCCAGGCCGTGTGGACAGGAAGCACCGGGTCATACGGCACGTTGCGAATGCGCTCGTCACCACGAGCGGTCGCCAACTCCTTGGCGTAGATGGCCCCCCGGACGCTCGCAGTAAAGGATGCCTCGAACTCCTGCAAATACTCGTCCTCACTCATTTGCGAGCGAGCGGCCTTCAGCTCCTCCTCGGGCAAAATCCCCGTCTCCGAAGCCTTGAACTCTTTGTAGAACCACCCCGGCTGAGACTTGGCCTGCTCACAAATCTCGAAAAAGGCGTTGCGCCCGTTCGGAGTGCCGATGAAGAGCGCCCACCCCTCCCGGTCAGCGAGAGCCGGACGCACGACCTGGCTCCAGGTCTGCCCCTTCATCATCCCAAACTCGTCCAGCACCGCGCCGTCGAAATACAAGCCGCGCAGGCTGTCGGGATTGTCTGCCCCGTAGATGCGAATCTGCGACTGATTGGGCAGCGTGAGGCGTAACTCGCTCTCGTTGACTTGCCGCCCCGGCACCACGCTCGTGTAGTGCTTCAAGTAATCCCACGCGACAGCCTTGCCCTGGGCAAAGGTCGGGGCAATGTACCCAAACCGCGGCCTGTCCTTGTCGCACGTCAGCGCCGCCTTGATGAGCTGGTTGATCGCCAAGACGGTCTTCCCAAAGCGCCGATGGCAAACCACCGCCCCAAAGCGCGTTTGGTCAATCTGTTCGTGAATCTTGAGCTGCAGCTCCCTCGGACGGTAAGGGATCGTGATTACTTCTGCCACTCAAACGCCTTGATCTCGGCCTGCACTTGCGCCTCGACTGCCTGCACCGCCCTGCCCTCGAGCCGATCGCCCAACTCTTTCAGCGCGCCCAAGTCTCCTTGGTCAGCAAGCGTCAGGAGCTTCTCAGCCAATTCGTCTAACGCTACCACCGCGTCGCTGCGTGAGCGCTTTGCAAGCGCCCGCTCAATCGCAGCTTTCCAAATCCTAGATTTGCCGGCGTTGTTGTTGCCGGGTTGTCCGCCAATGTTTGCCATTCGTTTATTTGCAACTATTTGAATCCCATACGGGTTGTTCACTCGACCTCGACAGCACAGGCCTCTTTGTATTCCTGCCACCACGCTTCAGCATTGGCACAGTCTTTGTAGGCTTTCCAGCTAGGAGAGCCTTCCGTGAAATGGATGAGCTTGGGCTGCAAATCGCCAGGACTGTGCTCGGGTATCCAGTTCCACTCTTCGGGTATGTCAGCGATGCGACTTGGATGCGACCATGCAAATTGATGGAGTTCGGCGCCCGTAGCAGTGTTGACGTAGAGCGGGGTCAACTGTTTGCATTTGCTGGTGTAGTTGTTGAACACCATGAGGGAAGACCACAATTTGCACTTGTAGGCTTCCTGCTTTGCCCCGCCAAACTTGGTCTTAGTGGGCGGTTTGTAGTCGTGTTTGACCACCGCGATGTCGCAATCCATCGGCAAATAGTCCAGCAGCTCCGCGATGTCCGCCCCTGGCATTACAACCATGTCGGCGTCCATGAAGATGGCTTTGCCTTTGTAGTCGCACAAGTAGGGCGTCAGAAAACGGCTATAGGTAAAGTCGGTGGACTGCTTGGGGTCGCGCTCACGCCACATGAGATTGGCCTTGGTGAGCGAGGGAAGGTGCAGAAAGGTGAAGTGAATCGGCACCGAGGCGTTCTTGAGAATGCTATTTGCTAAAACCCAAACCGCACTCGCCTCTTTGCGGTCGTACCCCAACACGACTTTCAGCATCAGCCCTTTGCCGCCCTCATGTTGTCGACCAAATTGGGATATGGACGCCCTGCCGCTTTCGCCATCGCTTTTGCTTTGGCTTTCTTCTTGGCAGTCAGCTTCTTTGGCTCACCCAAATCTTTCGGACGAGCCTTGTCCCACACAAGAAGTCCCATGTCAGCAGCTCCACACACGCAAGGCTTTGTTGATCCGACTGTCAGGGTCATTTGCCGTCTTGGCACTCGTCAACTTCTTCTTCATCCCTGACATCCGAGCGCAAAATGACTTCTTGCGGGCCGCATCAGCCTCAGTTTTGGGCTTGGGCGCAGGAGGCTTGAGGGTTCCCCCGGTTTCCGCCTTGTAGCTAGCACGCCCTTTGGCGTTCAGCCCACCCTTTTTGGACTTGCCCTCGGCTCTTTGCCAGGCTGGTGTTGCCATAGTCAGAACCCCGCTTGTTGAATGAGCTTTCGAGCTACCTCGCTCGGATGCAAAGGGGCATACCCCTCCAGCTCATATTCCTTGGTGATCTTGAACACCGCGTCAGGCCGGATGCACCGCTTGGCCTTGAGCATTTGCACCATGAAACTCGGGGTGCAGTCAGTGCAAAAAGCAAACCGCCGATGCAATCTTGTCTCCCATGCCAGCCGCTGCCACTCCTCAAATTGAGCTTGGCTGTCAAAACAAGGCGGGTGCATGGGCGTAAAAAAACCGCCTCACGGGCGGTTGTGCGTTTTTGACGGGCGAGCAAACCCGTCACAGTGCGCTGGACATATAGTTATTTGTATCGCCAGCGTTCTTCCCTTATACCGAACGAGCGTTCGGTCGTCAAGCAGAAATCACCACTTTTCCAACATTCTTTTTGCTGTCCTGATTGCCTCGGCTTCCGCAAGCGACAGAAATTTGAGCGCCTCCCCAAGCTGACGATTTGCGCGGTCAAATTCCTTGCCGTCTATTTGCATTGCCTCTTTGCGCTCGTCGTCGGAATAGCGGCGCTTGCCCGCCCCTCCACAAGCAGGACACGCCTTCACCACCCCCGCATCGCTTTGCACATGCCCCCTGCCCTGGCATGTAAAGCAGTGGTCGACGACGTTTTCCATGATCGCCTGACGGGCAATCAGATTTGCCTGTTTGCTCGAGGGCCGGGGCCGCAGCCACATGAGCGCGTCCACCAGCTTCTCGACCGTCCGGGCGTACTCATCCGACCGATTTGCAGCCTTCAGGGCAATGAGAGACACCCCGAGCGAGGCCAAGGCACACTCTCGGGCGGTGCGATTGATCGTGATCGCCTGGGCGGCAGCGAGAGCGTGGATGCGGTCAACCGGGCGCTCCCAGCCGTCCCGCTCGTCCAGGTTCACCGGGCCGGTTAAAGCGTGGGCTAGTGCCTCGCGCATGCGTCCCCCTGTTCTATTTCTTCGATGACGGTCGCGGCTTCTTGGATTGCCAACCGCTGCGAGACGGCGTGAAGCGCGTCAGCCATACGGTCGTGACGGGCCTGTAAATCCCGAATGGCTAGTGCCATCGCCCGAATCAGCGAGTCGCGTTCAGCCTCGTTCACGGTTCTTGTCTACCCATGTGGCAACGCTTGCCAAGTGACGCATGGCCTCGAGCACCTTGGTGTGCACCGTGTCCAGCTCTTCGACGCTAAAGGGTTTAGCGGGAGGACGGTCAGTCAGGTGCTTGCTCAACGCCCGAATGGTCTTTTCCGTTGACAGCATGTGGGAGGCCCAATCATTCACAGACGATCTCCAGCATCTTGTCGATGTAGTGGCGAGCCTTCTCCAGCTCCAGCCGCATGTCGTCCTTGCTGCCCATCCGCATGAGGTATTTGAGAGCCCCGTGGCGGTAAACCGCGAGCCGCTCGTCGAAGGGCCAAGTGTCCACCACATCCCACGGCTGGATGCCCATTTGCTTGTAGTGCGTCCCGCCGTACTGCACATCGGAGGCCTGTTGCTTTTCCGGTGACATTTGTAACCTTTTGAGCTTCATTTCGTGACCTCAAAGTGACCGCGTTCCCAGCACGTCAATTGCCACGCTTCCCACGCCCGCATGAATGAGTCCTCACGTTCCTGTTTGGTCAGGTTCTTGCCGTGATCCAGTTCCCGGTGGCATGGGGCACACGCGGGCACAACGAAGCAGTCGTGACTCTTGAATGAGAATCCTCGTCCGTGCCGCTGCAAATTGCTGTGGGCTGCTGCTGTGTCGTGGTTCGTGCAGCACGGGAATTGGAGATAGCAGGTCTGTTCGCGGCATAAGAGGAGGTGTTTTTTTGACCGAAAGTTAGCCATACGCCTTGCCTTCAGCCCGCAAAGAGGCTTGCTCGGTACGCCACGCCTCAATCACCGCAGACGCAGCCTCTCGCTTAAAGCGGAAGGTAGCGTCAGCCTCCGCTGCCTGACGGTACGCGCTCAAGGCTTCAGTAAATTCGTTGGAAGCCAAAGCGACATCCTCTGCCGCCGCGTTGCTTATCCCTGCTTGCTTGAGCTTCACCTGAGCGCGGACAGTTTTCAGCCACTCGGCTAGGTACAAGTGCTCGGCGCGAGCTTGTGCTGCTGGCTCGGCAGACGAACGGAGGTATGCAAGCGCGGCCTCAACTTTTTCCTCCGAAATCACGCTGCCGCCTGTTCAGCACTAATCGCCGCAACCTGGGCAATTCTTTGCCCTATCCACGCCATTACAGGCACCGCCATGCTGTTGCCAAGCGCCTTGTATCGCGGCCCATCCGGCGCTTCCTTCCCGCGCCACGGGATAAGCGTGTAGTCATCGGGAAAGCCTTGTAGGCGCTCGCACTCGCGTGGGGTGAGGCGGCGTACTTGCATTGTTGGACCAACGCCAACCAAATGCGCGTCCTCGTTTTGAGGCGCCCAACCGCTGCTGCCTTGCATCTTGCTGGTTGGCGTTGGACACGGATCTCGAAATGGCATTGCCACCCCCATCCCGTTGTCCTTCGCGCCAATCGGATGCGTCACGTCGCAACCATAGGTCGCTTGCTTGATTAACACTGCTCCAAAATTATCTTTGTCCGGCATCCTTTGCGCGCCGTTTGCGTTTTGCTTTGTAAGCGTACCGGCTACATTAGAGCCATCCCACCAGCGACCGTTTTCAGCGCGTGGCTTAATTGGCTCGGCAGTTCCTTCCCGCGCTTTTCTGCTCGGCGCAGGATTCCCCGACAGGCTGTGGCGCTCAAAAAGTACCGCTGCGGCACGGTGCCAGTCTCCAAGGTGTCCGACAACGAACACACGGCGGCGTCGCTGGGCCACTCCGAAGTATTGAGCGTCAAGCACTCGGTAGGCCCACCCATACCCGAGTTCTCCCAGCCCTCGAAGTAGTGAGGCAAAATCTGCCCCCCCCCCGCTGGATAAGACGCCGGGCACGTTCTCCCAAACCACCCATGCGGGGCGATACTTTGCAGCAATGGCAAGGTACGTAAGCATGAGATTGCCACGCGGGTCATCCAATCCTTTTCGGAGGCCTGCAACGCTGAAGGATTGGCAGGGGGTTCCGCCGACAAGAACGTCAACTGCTGCATCGGGCCACTCCTTAAATTTCGTCATGTCGCCCCAGTTCGCGACATCGGGGTAGTGGCGTTTGAGCACCGCACAAGGAAACGGCTCAATCTCACTGAACGCCACGGGTTCCCAGTTTTTCCAGGCAACCGACGCCGCCTCTATTCCCGAGCACACCGACAAAAACTTCATTGCTGCAAATTCTCAATGTAGGCCAGCAGGCGCCTCAAAAACTCGGTCGAGACGCCCAGCTCGGGATCGTCGATGAGCTGCTTGAGTTCTTCAATCACGTTCACGAGTCAAGAACGCCCAAAAGTAAACGCCCCAAATCAACGCCCCGAGCACCCACATCAAGGCTGCGGTTTCTTTTTCTTGGCGAAGTATTCGGTGCCCTTCGCGGAATGCCGCCACTTCATCCACGCCGCCCTTTGGCGCTCCCGCTTGCGCGCTTTTTTGGCTTCATCGTCGGTGGGTAGGGGTGCGGTGTCCATTGCTCTCCTCCAAAATGTTTGTTGCAGAGCGCCATCAGTTCATCAAGCCTAGAAGCGTCAACCCGAAAAGCCACTCTGAAGGTTGGACGGGTCAGGCGGACTAAAATTGTGTTTGCGTTTCCACTTGGCCCATCGCCACTGGAATCGGAGCCACTCAAGTTCTTCTGCCGTCCTCTTCGCCGTTACCCGCACATCCTCTTCATCGTCGGTGATGTCGTCGTCAAACTTGACGATCCTGGCCTTCACCTTGCCCTTCTCCACCACCACCTCACGCGGCATGGAGCCCCCTCTTCACGGCCTCAACCAACCGCGCCCGGTACTCGGCCATCGACTCCCCACCTCGAGCGCGAATGCCCAGCTCGGCACCCTTCTTCATCGTGAGGTCGTCCGTTGACCACCAAGCAATCGCCGTCTTGGGAACGGACTCGGAGAGGTCAAGCTCATCCTCAAAACGCGCCCCGTTCAACCAAGAGGCCGGATGGGGAATGAACTCTTTTTCGGTGCCTTTTAATTCCCAGTACCGAAGGTGTGTAGGCAGCGCCTCAAGCGCCTTGGCCCTTTCGTTTGGCGAAAGTTTGGCCCACGCTTTTTCAGCGTCCTTTCTTGCAACTTTCTTAGGGTAACTACCGTAAAAATCTTCAAACGTCACAGTGAATCCCCTGTGTTCAAGTTTTGAGAGATGTGCCCCAAGGTTCGTTCTACAAACTGCTTTTTAACTGTCACCGCCCAACGAAAACCAAACTCCGTCATCGACGGATTGCAAGGCCAGGCAGGGTTTGTCGCTCGAGGATTTCTCCCCATCCGTTCATCACGGTCGCCCTAGCAACGAACTCGTGGGGCTGAGTCATGGCCCCCCTCCGGCCTTCTTGCTTAACCGCTGGCCCCTCGCGGTACTGCGTATTTGCACCTATTTGCAAACTTTGCTGCGCCCTTCAGACTTCTCCACATGATGTTCAACAGCTTGCTCAAACAGCCTGACTGCCTCTTCCCCGCTCCTGGCAACGATCACGACTCCTTGCCACTCGGCGTGGAATCGCTCTTGAGCTGCGTTGAGCTTTCCTCGCCCGGTCTTGCACTCGATGAGGGCCGTGAATCCTCCACGGCTCGCAACAAGGTCTGGAACTCCGCGTCCGACAGTCGCCGTTCCAAATACGCTGCAACCAATCTGAACCAAGGCTCGGACGATTTCTCGGTGGGTGTTGTCAACTTTGGCGGCCCTCATGCGGCTGGTTTGGGCGCCTCCATTTCCCGCAAAACCGACTCGATCTGAAAACGGCGCATGGCAGGAATGCCGTGCTTGCGCCAATGGCTGATCGTCTGCCGAGTCACCCCAAGGGCTTCGCGCGCCTTGCGGGAGGAACCCTCAAACTTTGTCCTTATGAGGTCATCAATTTGCATGTCGCAATTGTCCGACCTCTCGGACGCTTTGTCAAGCCCAGCGGACGAGGTTTCACGCTAAAACCTTGGCATGGAAACCGTGGGAACCCGCATCCAGCAACGGCGCAAAGAGCTTGGGATGAGCTTGGAGCAGCTTGCGCGCCGCGTCGGATGCTCAAAGCAAACGATTGGCGGGTACGAGACGGGCGCAACTAAGACGGTTTCCATGAATGTGTTGTTTCCGCTGGCTGATGCGCTTGATGTGACGCCGCGATGGTTGGCAATGGGAGTGGGCGGGAGACACGCCTTCAACCTCATCGATGAAGATGAACGAGAGTTGATTGCAACATTCCGAACGCTGCCCCCGGCAATGAGAAAGCATCTGCTGCACTCAGCCACATCGTTGGCCTCCACTGTGCTGCCCTTCCCGCCCTTCCCGCCCTTGCCTAAGGCGTCGTCAGCCTGGAACGCGCCAAAACCGACGGCCAAAAAACGGCGCTGACAAAACCCTACGGTTTGTAGGATTCCCCCCCCCCCCCCCCCTTTTTTTTTCCCCC
>Ga0208005_1000285_pt1 | contig 20407 bp, 22 predicted proteins | sample DEB19_08_DNA_3_FD_184530 | JGI IMG/M metagenome (GOLD analysis project Ga0208005, IMG submission 184530) | Aqueous microbial communities from the Delaware River and Bay under freshwater to marine salinity gradient to study organic matter... | ecosystem: Environmental > Aquatic > Marine > Coastal... | reverse complement strand
CTTACGCACCCAGAAAACAACAGCTTGCTATCCATGAACTGATGGACAGTAAGCGTTTTGGCGTTGTTGTTGCTCATAGGCGTATGGGTAAGACTGTCTCTGCGATTAACCATCTAATCAAGGACGCTATCCTCAATCAAAAGGAAGCACCTAGATACGCATACATTGCACCTACCTATGGTCAAGCCAAGAGGGTGGCATGGGACTATCTCGTTAAGTATGCTGACCCACTAGGAGGAACTAGCAATATCTCTGAGTTGCGAGTTGACTTCTGGGGAAGGCGTATTCAGCTTTATGGTTCAGACAACCCTGAAGCCTTGCGTGGTCAGTATTTCGATGGAGTAATCCTAGACGAGATTGGAGACCAGAATCCTAAGATATGGACAGACATTGTTAGACCTGCACTAGCTGATAGAAAAGGCTGGTGCTTGTTCATTGGTACACCCAAAGGACATAACCACTTCAAAGAGTTGCGTGACAGGGCAATGAATGAGGATGGATGGGGTTTGCTAGAGTTTAAAGCCTCTGAGACTGGCGTAGTGGATGAGACAGAACTGAAGGCCGCCAAGAATGAGATGGGTGAGGATAAGTACAGGCAAGAGTTTGAATGTAGCTTTGACGCTGCTGTAGAAGGCTCTTACTATGGGCAAATCCTCAATGAACTCGAAGAAAAGAAGCATATGCAGGAGATTCCAAGAGAGGAACTGAGCCGTACTTTTACTGCTTGGGACTTGGGGATGGGTGACTCTACGTCTATCTGGGTGGCTCAGTTGGTTGGCTCTGAGGTGCGTTTAATCGATTACTACGAGAATCATGGCGTAGGTCTTGACCACTATGTGAAGTGGATTCGAGATAACGACTATGAGAAAGCAGAGCATATCTTGCCCCATGACGTTAGGGTAAGAGAATTAGGTTCTGGAAAGAGCCGACTAGAGATGCTTGAGGAAGCAGGACTAGAGATAAAGATAGCCCCAAGAATGGGCTTAGATGATGGTATTCAGGCTGTAAGGAGGCTATTGCCAAGGTGCTGGTTCAATGTGCCTAAAGTCCAGATAGGACTAAACTGCCTAAGAAACTACCGCAGAGATTACGATGAAAAGCGTAAGATTTTTTATGAGCGTCCATTGCATGACTGGTCATCGCATGGCTCGGACTCATTCCGTTACTTAGCCCTTGGATTGGATGAAGGTAATTCAACATGGTCTAAGCCTATTAACCAAGCACCGAAATGGATTGTCTAATGTTTATGGAACGTCAAGGGGTAAATCTAGCCCCAATAGTAAAAGAACTTGAAAAGCGTATAGAAGTATTGGAAAATGTGGTAAAAGCATTACAAGAAAAAAGTGTTAGAATTGGAAGGCCACCAAAGGAAAAAAATGAGCCAACAGAAAATAAGCGGGATTTATAAAATTACCAATAAATTAAATGGTAAACATTACATTGGTGTTTCTGTAAACATCAAGTCAAGATGGAGCAACCATAAAAATATTGATGCAAAAAAAGTTTCTTATATAAAAAATGCTATTAAAAAGTATGGAGTTGAGTCATTTGACTTCAGCATCATTGAAGAATGTCATAAAGATTTGTTTGAAGAAAGAGAACGCTATTGGATTGATTTTTACAATTCAATGAACAACGGCTATAACTTAACTGCTGGTGGAAATATTAGAAAAGAACTTTCTGAGCAAACAAGATTAAAAATGTCTGCAAAAAGAAAGGGAGTTCCCAAATCAAAAGAACATATAGCAAAAATTTCACTTGCAAATAGGTCTGAAAGTGTTAGATTAGCAATTAGCTCAAAACTAACTGGAAGAAGGTTATCTGAAGAAACAAGGGCAAAAATGTCTGCAAGTAAGATGGGCCATCCAGTAAGTAAAGAATCTATTGACAAAATGCTAAAGACAAAGTTAGCAAATAATTCAAAGAAAGTATTACAATTGGACAAACCCCGAATGGGTCGCCCTCCAAAGGACAAAAATGGAACAGAACGACTTGAAATCAATCCTCCAAGCTGAGATTGATGATGCTATTGGCTACATAGAAACAGAAACTGTTGACCAGCGCAAACAGGCTTTACAGGCTTATTTGCGTCAGCCATATGGCAATGAGGTAGAGGGCAAGTCACAAATCGTTACAGGTGAAGTTGCAGAAGCCATTGATGGTGCGCTGCCTAGCCTAGTCCGTATCTTTACAGGCTCAGACCAAATTGTAGTTTTTGAGCCTCAAGGCCCACAGGATGAAGCGTCTGCTAAACAAGCGACTGACTACTGTAATTGGGTTTTCCATCGTGACAATGAAGGCGTAGCTATCCTCCATGATTGGTTTAAGGATGCCTTGCTACAAAAGAACGGCATCGTTAAGGCTTTCTGGGAAGACAAAGAAGACATTACAAAAGAGCGTTACTTTGACTTGTCTAATGACGAGTTGGCAATGCTAATGAGTGATGAGAGCATGGAAATTGTCGAGCAAGATACGACAGACTTTCCAATCTTTGACCCTAATGGACAGCCAGTCATTGACCAGATGGGTCAGCCAGTTATGGGTTCTACGCACAATGTCGTAGTCCAGAAGAAAAAGAAATCAGGCAAAGTTCGCATTGAGAATGTTCCCCCAGAGGAATTCTTGATTAGCAAGAAGGCTCGCACTATTGCTGATTCTCCATTCGTTGCACATCGTCAGATGTTGACTCGTAGCACATTGGTTGCTATGGGCTTTAACAAAAAGCAAGTTGAAGGTTTGCAAATGGATGATGCTTTGGCATATACGCCAGAGCGAGTAGTGCGTTTCTCTGCTGGTGAGCAACCTTACCAAGTTCAGACTGATGACCCATCGATGCAAGAGATTGAGGTCTTTGAGTGCTATATCAAAACTGATATAGATGGCAAAGGCATTGCTACTCTGACGCAGGTTTTCTACGCAAGTAACGAGATTCTGCAAGACGAAAAAGGCAAAGAGATGATTGAGGAAGTGGACTATGTTCCTTTCCATTCCATCTGCCCTATTCCAATCCCACACAAGTTCTTTGGCAACTCTCTTGCTGACCGAACAACAGACATTCAGTTAATTAAGACTACTATTACTCGTCAGATGTTGGATAACTTGTATCTGACAAACAATGCACGAGTAGTAGCAGTTGAAGGGCAGGTGAATCTTGACGACTTGCTTACATCTACTGCTGGTGGTGTTATTCGTGCTAAGTCTCCGAACGCTGTTCAACAACTTGTAGTCCAGAACGTAGCTGCACAGGCTTTCCCAATGTTGCAATACTTGGATGGTGTTCAGTCCAAGCGTACAGGCGTATCTGATGCTTCACAGGGCTTAGACCCATCTATCTTGCAGAACGTGACAGCAGCAGCCGTAGCCTCAATGCAACAAGCTGGCGCAGGCAAGATTGAACTGATGGCTCGTATCTTTGCTGAGACTGGTGTTAAGTCTTTGTTTAAAGGTATCTTGCATCTCTTGTGCAAGTATCAAGACAAGCCTCGTTTGGTGCGTATGCGTGGCGAATTTGTAGAGTTTGACCCTCGTACATGGGCTAACCAATACGATGTTGCTATTAACGTAGGTTTGGGTGCTGGTAATCGTCAAGAACAGATGGCTATGCTGTCTATGATTGTTGCCAAACAAGAGCAGTTGATTGGTATGTATGGCCCTGCTAATCCATATGTTTCACCTGCTCAATATCGCAATACATTGGGACGCATGGTTGAGACTGCTGGATTTAAGGATTCTGCTGAGTTCTACAAGGCGATTACGCCAGAGCAAGACCAAGCAATGAGTAATCCTCCTCCACAACAGCAACAAATGCCTCCAGAAGTTCAGGCATTGATGGCTAAGACACAAGCTGAGATTCAGGCTAACCAAGCAAAGGCTCAAGCTGATATGCAACTGCAACAACAACAGATGCAGATTGATGCACAGATGGCTCAACAAAAAGCTGGTCTTGAAATGCAGATTTTGCGTGAAAAAGAAGGTGCTAAGTTGCAATTAGAGCGTGAGAAACAACAGGCTTACTTTGCTATGAAGCAACAAGAGTTTGAAGCAGAAGCACAATTGAAAGCAATGAAAATTGGTGCTGGCATTACATCCAACGTAGAGATTAAGGGCTAATCATGGCTGCAACTAATGAAGAAATCTTGGGTTGGTTGCAAGCCAATCCCAATGTATCTGATGCGGAAATTGCAAAGGCAATGGAAGTTGCTGGTGTAAGTCCTGCACAATTGGCTCAAGTAGTTGGAGTATCAGAGGGTGAAGTTGCTGCTCGTGTGGCGGCTACTATTCCACAAGGCTCGTCAATAACTCTTGGCGATACTGTTATCGTTCCTCAATATAGAACTACAGGTTCTGGAATGGATGAACAAATTGGGCCATTGGAAACTGTATATGTTTCAAAAAACAATGGAGATGTTAATTACAGAGCACCAGTTGGTTCTGAATATAAACAATATGGTGCAGATGGCACATTTCAAAGAACTGGTGTAACGCAAGAAGTCAATGCACTAAAAGACTTTATGGACTTTGCTTTAACGGCTGGTACATTGTTTGGTCTTCCATCTGGCATTGGTAATGCGCTTGGATTAACTGGCGCAGCAGGTCAAGCAGTAGGCCAAGGTTTGCTTACTACTGGAACTAAACTAGGTGGTGGTGAAAATCTTGGTGATGCACTCAAAGCTGGCTTAATTGGCGGAGGTCTTGTTTATGGTGGCTCACAATTGGGCGACTTGATTAACAAATCAACTTATGATTCGATTGCTGCTGCCGATACTGCTGGTGGATTAACTCCTAAGTTTGGTACAACTTACGATGAGTTCATGGCTAACTTAATGGAAAGCCCAGAGGCTCAACAAGCACTACAAGATATTATCAATGGTAAGACTTCTATCCCCAATATAGATGTTTCTGCTCCAGATGTTACAGATAATGTTCAAATCACAGGTGCTAGACCTACAAGTGTAAATATTGGCGATGTGTTTGCAACGACACCAACTCTTACAGTAACTGGTAAAGCAACAACACCAACTACTCAGCAAGATGTAATCAATGCAATTGCTACAACTCCAGAAGTAAAAATTACTGGAAACATACCAAAAACTACAACTATTGGCGACACTTTGGCGGCAATTACAACATTGCCCTCAACAACTCCAACTGTATCAACAACAACTACTACGCCAACAACAAAAGACACAACACTAACAACATCTGACATTATTAAGTTGATAGGTATTGTTCCTGCATTGGCTGCTGTAAATAAAGCAGTTACGCCATCTGCTCCAACAACTCCAAGTTATCCAGTAGTGGATGTGCCAAGTGATTGGGCTAATCCTCCTGCACCCAGTATTGCTCCATATAAGGCTTTGACACCACTTAACTTTGGTAATCGTAATTTGTTGATTGGCACACAATGGGAAAAGTTCTTAGACCCAAACTATGGGAAAGTTCCTGAGCCTGTGCAATACTCACAGCCATCAAGCCTGAGTTACAACGATTTAATGGGTATTTTGGGTAGTAAACAAGGTATGCCGTCTGCTAGCAGTTTGAGCATTAACGATATTATTTCTGGAATACAAAACCAATATGGACAAGCACCTGCTCGCTCAATGGGCTAAAAACTTACTAAATGATGACTTTTTCAAAGAAGTATTAGATAATTTGAAAAAAGAGCAGATTAGTGTAATAATTAACACAAGTGCAGAAGAATGTGATAGGCGTGAAGACGCTTATCGACACATAAAGACATTAGAACTAATTACAGGACACCTAGAAGGTTTAGCCTCGGAAACTGTGATTAAAGAGAAAAAGTGGAAAATTCTGTAAGGGCAACCTTACCCTCCGTCCAGAAGGTTTCTGGCGATTTTTGAGATGACACATGGAAAACACCAACCCACAAGGGAGTGAAAGCCTAAATGTAAACCAAGCCGCTTCAGCGTTTGAGGGACTGATGGGTGATTCTGACGAAGCCGAACAAGGCCAATCTGAGGAACAGCCAGAAGAACTACAAGCATCTGATGAAGCTGATGCCGAGTATTCTGAGGAAGAAGAAATCGAGCAACCAAAGCCTAAATATAAAGTTAAGGCTGCTGGTGAGGAGATTGAAGTTGACGAAGAAGAACTCATTAAAGGCTATCAGCAAGGTGTAGATTACACTAAAAAGTCTCAGGCTTTAGCTGAACAACGTAAGGCTGTTGAAGCCGAGCGTATTCATTTAGAGCAAGTGAAACATGAGCGACAGGCATATGCCCAGAAGTTGCAAGCGTTGGATAGCTTCCTTACGCAGCAAAATCAGGGTGTGGACTTAGATGTTCTAAAGGAAACAGACCCTATCGGTTATGCGGTAGCGGTAGCTGAACAGAATCAGCGTGAGAAGCAGTTAGCAGTAGTTAGAGCCGAACAGCAACGCATTGCCCAACAGCAACAAGCCGAGCAACAAGCCTCTCTGCAAAACCATCTCCGTCAAGAATCTGAGAAGCTAGTTAGTCTGATTCCTGAGTTGGCTACGCCACAGGGTGATGCGATTCGGAAACAAATCCGTGATTATGCGAAATCTGTAGGCTGGACTGACCAAGAACTCAGTTCCGTATATGACTCTCGTGCTGTGGTGAGTTTGTATAAAGCAATGAAGTATGAGCAACTTCAAAAGAGTAAGCCAGAAGTAACCAAGAAACTTCAGGCTGCTCCTAAGATGATGCGTTCTGGAACTTCTGCGCCTCCTACAAAATCGTCACAAGATAAACAGGTAATGCAAAGGTTGCGTGAAACTGGCAAAGTCCAAGACGCTGCTAAAGCATTTGAACGATTCTTTTAATTTTGGAGTTTTAAAATGGCTACATATCAAACCTATACCGCTATTGGTCAGCGTGAAGACCTGTCTGATGTTATCTATAACATCTCACCAACCGACACGCCCATGATGAGCAGTATCGGTAAAACCAAAGCTACTGCTGTTTACCACGAATGGCAAACGGATAGCCTTTCCGCAAGCGTTTTGACGAACTACGCAGTCGAGGGTGCAACGGCATCTGACGCTACTATGTCTCCAACAACTCGTGTTGGCAACCGCACTCAGATTGCTCAGAAAACTGTTAAGATTTCTGGCACTTTGCAAGCTGTTGACAAGGCTGGTCGTAAGTCTGAAAAGGCTTACCAGTTGGCTAAAGCCTCTGCTGAAATCAAGCGTGACATGGAAACCACATTGTTGAGCAACCAAGTTGCCTCCAATGGTGACTCTACTACTGCTCGTAAATTGGGTGGTCTGCAAGCATGGTTGTCCACAAATGGTGATTTTGGTACTGATGGTGTTGCAGGTTCTGGCGGTACTACTGCTCGTACCAACGGCACAAACCGCACTTTCACAGAAGACATTTTGAAGACTGTTATCAAAGAAGTTTACGCTTCTGGTGGCAATCCTAAAGTGTTGATGGTCAACCCTGCACACAAGCAAGTTGTTTCAGCTTTTGCTGGTATCGCTGCACAGCGTTTCATGGCCCCATCTAACAGCCCAACCACAATCGTGGCCGCTGCCGATGTTTATATGAGCGACTTCGGTACAATTTCTGTTGTTCCCAACCGCTTTATGACTTCTACTAACTCATGCGATGAGACAGCGTTTATCCTTGACCCCGACATGGCTGCTGTTGCTTACTTGCGTCCTTTCCAGACCAATGAGTTGGCTGTGACTGGTGACAACGAAAGCACACAATTGCTGTGCGAGTACACCTTGGAAGTTAAAAACCAAGCTGCTCACGGCATCATTGCTGACTTGACACCTTAATTTAAGGTAACCCCGAAAAATGCCTCAGACTTAACCATCTGGGGCATTTTCTTTTTTAATCAAACTGATAGAATCAGGTTATGGAAAAGATTAGAGAAACTGCTGTTCATGCCGATGGTGAAGGTGGCATCATCATTCAAACTCGTCAAGATGTTTCTGCCATTGTTGAGCAGAACAAAAAGGAATATAACTCCTTTGATGAGCGAGCAAGATGGTCTGACAATTTGTTCGGCAATAAGGTTGCGTCTATTCCATTGACTGTTATTGATGACCTTAACAAACAAGGCATCATGCGTGGTTATGCTGTGCTTGATGAGAAGCGTTTTGCTGCTTTTCTAAATGACCCAATGAATCGTGCATGGCGCACTAGGACAGGAGTGGTATGAGTTTCGCAACTTACTCTGATTTACAGACTTCAATAGCCAACTATTTGGCTCGGTCTGACTTGACAAGCCAGATTCCAGATTTCATTACCTTTGCGGAGAATCGACTGCGTAGAGAACTGCGTATTCGTCAGATGCTAAAGTCTGTCACAACAGCAACTGTAAGCGGTGACAATACTGTTGAATTGCCTAGCGACTTTTTGCAGGTGCGTGATTTTGTTGTGATGACAAATCCTATTCAACCACTTAGCTACTCTAGCCCATCAGCATTGTCTAATGACCCAAGAGCATCAGAAGTTGGTGTTCCTATTTCTTACACAATTCTTGCTAGTGAGTTCCAAGTGTCACCTGCACCTGATGGTGTTTACACAGTAAAACTCTTGTACTTTGCTGCGCCTCCTTATTTGTCTGACAGTAATACATCTAATGTATTCTTGACAAAAGCACCAGATGCTTTGCTTTATGCTTCTTTGATTGAAGCAGAGCCTTACCTTATGAATGATGCTCGTATTAACACATGGGGAACTATGTACGACAGAGCAATCTCCTCACTCACCAAGTCTGACGAAGAAGGTCAATACTCTGGTGTTCCTCTGGCAATGAAATTAACTCCAAGGTGAAACTATGGCTGAAATGTCAAACTACCTAGAAAATGCTTTGATTAACGCTACATTGCGTAATACAAGCTACACATCTCCAACAACTGTTTATGTAGGTTTGTACACATCAGACCCTACAGATGCAGGTTCAGGTACAGAAGTATCTGGTGGTTCTTATGCTCGTACAGCAGTTACTTTTGGTGCGCCCTCTGGTGGTGTATCAACTAACTCTGCTGCTGTAGAGTTCCCACAAGCTACAGGTTCTTGGGGTACTGTTGCGTACATTGGTATTTTGGATGCTTCTACATCTGGAAACCTTTTGTATCACACAGCCTTGGATGCGTCTAAAACTATTGCTTCTGGTGATGTGTTTCGTATTGCCACAGGCTCTCTGTCAGTAACATTGGCATGACAACTGTTAGCTTAACGCTTGAGCAACTTGACCAATTTGGGTCATTGGATAGCCTTGCGTTAAGTTTAGATTCTGCTGATTGGAACTCTACCACTCAGAAGAATGTGACAGGGCCGTGGTCAATAGATGGGCTAGACGCATTTAATAACTTAGATGCTCTACCTGCAAGCCTTGACTCATCAGTTTGGAACACAGCAACCCTATGGGATGGTGTCGCAGATGTAAGTGCTACAGCTACTGTAACTGCTGATGGGGAAAAGATACTTGGTGCTATTGCCAACATTGAGGCTAATGCAACAGTTACTGCTAACGCTTCTGTTGCTTATGACTTTAGTGCAAGCATAACTGCAAGTGCAACAGTAACAGCAGATGGTCAGCGAATCCAATTGGGTTCAGCGTCTATTTCTGCTGATGCAACAGTTACTGCTGATGCAACTCGCATAGCTGGTGGTTCTGCTGAGATTACTTGTTTTGCTACAGTTACTGCAATTGGTAGCAAAGTAAATAGTGCTAGTGCTGAGATAACTGCTGATGCTACTGTTTCTGCATCTGCTCAGATTGTCCAAGGTGGTAGCGCAAGCATTACAGCTAGTGCTGATGTAACAGCTAGTGGACAGAGAATCCAATTAGGGATTGCGTCCATTGATGCTAATGCAACATTTACCGCTAATGGTGGTTTGATTGCAGAAGGTGTCGCTAGTGTTGTTGGTAGTGCTGATGTGACTGCTAATGCTTCTGCTATTTATGCAGGTTTTGCACAGGTAAATGGCATAGCAACTATCACGGCTAATGGTGTAATTCTTGGTGATAATTGGTCACCTGTTTCTGGTGACACAAATACTTGGACACCAGTAAGTGCAGATTCAAATACTTGGACAGTTGTTTCAAGTGATTCAAATACATGGACTCCAGTATCTGCTAATGACAATACATGGACTACTCAGTCTGAAGGAAGTAACACATGGCTACGACAAGGGTAACATTTGGCGAATGGATGCCTGACCAATCAGGTATTTCTGGAACATTGACAGACGCTAAGAATGTGGTGTCTCAAGCTATTGGTTATGGCCCATTCCCCACTCCTGTAGTTTTATCAAGCGCAGCAGCAGAGAATTTAAGTTCTCTCTACGCTGCCAAGTCTCCTGATGGCAACACAACATTGTTTGCTGCTGGTCTGACAAAGATTTACACAGTTGGTGGTGCAGGAACTTTGACGCTGGTTAACTCTGGCTACACAACAAACCCATATCAGCGCATGAGGTTCACTCAGTTTGGAAATGTTGTTATCAGCACAAACAATCAAGAGAAACTGCAATCGTGGACATTGGGGACTTCTAGCACTTTTACAGACTTGGCTGCTAATGCGCCTATTGCTAAGTACATCACAGTAGTTCGTGATTTTGTGGTTGTGGCTAATACTTATGAGAGTGGCGAACAACAGCAATATCGAGTTCGCTGGTCTGCCATCAATAATGAAACAGACTGGACAGAGGATGTGAACACACAATCTGATTATCAGGACATTCCTGATGGTGGTCAGATTATGGGGATTCGTGGTGGTGAGTTTGGTTTAGTTCTGCTTGAGCGTTCTATTCACCGAATGACTTATGTTGGTACGCCATTCATATTCCAGTTTGACAATATCTCTCGTAATAAGGGATGTATGGCTGCTGGCTCTATTGCTCAGTACCAAGGCATTACATTCTTCTTGTCAGACGATGGTTTCTATATGTGTGATGGACAGAACGTCATACCAATCGGTGCTGAGAAAGTTGACCGATTCTTCTTAGCTGACGCTTTAGAGACTGATTACGCATCAATGTCTGCTGCTATTGACCCTGTTCGTAAGCTAGTTATCTGGAACTATCGTTCTGTAGATGCTGTTCGTAAACTGATGATTTACAACTTCCAAACTAAGAAATGGACTTATGGCGATGCCAACACAGACTATCTTGGTGAGGCTTCTTCTGGTGCTTTGACATTGGAAGAACTGGACGATGTGTCAGAAAGCATTGATGCATTGGAGAACAGTTTAGATTCTCTTTTGTATGTTGGTGGTAAATACTTCCTTGGTGGAACACTAGGAACTAGGGTTTATTCGTTTACTGGTGCTAGTCAAACAGGCACTATCTCAACAGCAGATATTGATATTGGTGCTAACTCAGTAGTAACCCTAGCTAGACCTATTGTTGACAATGGCTCTGGTTCTATTGCTGTTTCATCAAGGACTTTGTTAAGCCAATCTGTTAACTATGGTGTATCTACTGCTGCTGACTCAGAGAACAGGGTTTCTTTGCGTAGTGCAGGTAGGTATCACAGACTGAAGCTGACACCGACTGGTGCTGCTTGGAAGACTGCCGTGGCTGTGGATGTGGACATTACTCCGCAGGGAGTTCGCTGATGTTTAGAAGCCTACCTGCTTTTGGTGGTGACCAACGAGCCGTGGCAGAGGTGGTTCGTGGCATCATGGATGGCAAAACCAATAACACAGGCTCAATTACTCTGGCAACTGGTGGTGCTACATCTACCACTTTGATAGACCGAAGGATTGGCCCAGATAGCGTTATCTTGTTTTCTCCATCGACATTTGAGGCATCTAGGTCAATTGTCCCTCGTGGTGCTTTTCAGAATACAGCAGACCAAACATTTGATTCAGCCAATAGTCCTACAGTTATTGCATTTAATACGACAGATTCTGCCTATGGATTTAGTCTTGCATCAAACAAAGTCACGATTGTAAATGCTGGAACTTACAACATTCAGTTTAGCTTACAGTTTGCTAACACAGATACTCAAATCAATGAGGCAACAGTTTGGATTCGTAAAAATGGTACAGATGTGGATGGAACTGCTAGTAAGTATGCTGTAATTAGTAGTCATGGTGGTGTTGATGGCTATTTGATTGCTGTGGCTAACTTCTTTGTAGATGTAGAAGCTAACGACTATATTGAATTGGTCTGTGCAACAACATCTACACAGGTTTACATTGAGGCTTACGCATCATCAACAAGCCCATTTACTAGACCCTCAATTCCATCTAGCGTAGTAACTTTCACATTGGTTTCACCATTGCCTGAAATGTACGTTAGTTCACAAGGGCAGGGAACTGCAACAATCACCCATTTGGCTAATACAACTGCTGGAAAAACGTATAAATATGCAGTTATTGGTTGATTTTTAACAAATTTTGATTAAAATGGATTCCGTGGATGACCCGCTATGGAATCCGAAACTCTAGGAGTAAAACATGGCGACTACTACCACATCTCAAATTGACCCAACAATCCAACCTTATCTAGGTTATGGATTGCAACAGGCGCAACGACTGTATCAGTCTGGTGGCCCTCAGTATTATGGTGGCCCTACATTTGTAAGCCCATCTACTGCTACTCAGACTGGTTTACAGGCTTTAGAGGCTCGTGCTTCTTTGGGTAACCCATTACTCCAATCTGCTCAGAATCAACTTCAGAACACAGTTTCTGGTGGTTTCTTAGGTGGCAATCCTTTCTTCCAAGGTGCGTTCCAACCTGCTGCACAAGCTGCTGAACAACAATTCAAGCAAACTATTGGTGACATTTCATCTAAGGCTAGTTTGGCAGGGCGTTATGGCTCTGGTGCTATGGGTCAGTTGCAAGACCGAGCAACAGGCGCATTTGGTCAACAGTTGGCGAATACTGCTGGACAGTTGGCTTACCAGAACTATGCTGATGAGCGAGCAAGACAACAGCAAGCAACGATGGCTGCTCCTGCGATGTCTGCTGCAGATTACCAAGACATTCAGAATATGTTGCAAGCTGGTCAAATTCGTGAGGGTTATACAGGTCAGCAACAGCAAGCAGATATTGCTAAATTTAACTTCTTGCAAAACCAACCACAGCAGAACTTACAAAACTATTTGTCATTGGTCTATGGCAGCCCATTGGGTCGAGTAGCAAGCCAAACAACTAGCGGAACTGCTGATACATCTGGTTTGCAAAATCTTTTAGGACTTGCTGCTGTTAGTGGTGGTTTGTATAAAAATCTAGGCGGTTCTACAGGAATTAGTAACTTGTGGAATAGTGCTTCCAACTGGCTTGGAGGTAATTCTGGTATGGGTACTGTAGATTCAACAGCATCTGCACTTGGCTCTAACTGGTGGGATTGAACATGGCTGGACTATTAGACATTTTCGGTACTAGCGGTGCAGACACAATGGGTCTGCTCGGTATGTCACCTGCTGACATTCAGCGTAATCGTGAAGACGCACAAGCACAGGCTTTGTATGCACTAGCAGGACGTTTGTTCCAAGGTGGCAATACAGGACAATCTATTGCTGAAGGCTTGCAACTTGGTCAACGAGCCTATAAAGGTGGTATGCAAGAAGCATTACAGACACAACTGCAAAACACTCAATTGCAAGAATTATTGAAGAAAAAGCAAGATGAGCAACTTGCTAAACAATTGTTTATGCGTGGCTATCAACCAGAACAACAAGCTGTTGCTGGAAAAGAAGTCTATGGCGAAGACATTATGGGCAATCAAGTTGGTGAAGGCGTAGTAGGCGCAAAACCATATCAAGCTGCTCGTTTTGATATTTCAAAAGTAGCACCAGAATTGATTGCAATGGGTGGTACTGGTCAGGCATATCTGAAAAATGCTCTTGATTTACAGCAAGCAATGGGTGGAAAGACTCATGTATTGGCTGAAGGTGGAACGCTTGTTCGTGAAAATCCTCTTACTGGTAAAACAGAAATTGTTGCTGCTGGCGCACCTAAACGTGAGCCAGTACCTAGTGCAATTGCTGAATATAAGTTTGCTCAAGACCAAGGTTATAAAGGTACATTCCAAGAATTTGAATTGGCTAAACGTGCTGCTGGCGCACCAAAAGTTGCTGTCGATTTAAAAGACCCAACGGCAGTAGCCAAGGCACAATCTGATGTTATTAAAGATTGGCGTGGCGTAGTTAAAGATACTGGAGCAATGGAAGTTGCTGATAGATTTAAAGCGGTAAAAGCTGCTGTAACAGAAGCTAATGCTGGAAATAAAGCTGCTGATGGTGCATTGATTTATGCCATTGGTAAGATTTATGACCCATCTGGTGCAGTTCAAGAAGGTGATAAGAAAACTATTCTTGGTAATCGTTCTATTCCTCAATCCATTCAGGCTTATGCGCAACGTGCATTGAATGGTCAAGAGCTTTTGCCAAGAGAGCGTGCAGATTTGCTTTCCGTAGCTGGAAAACTTGTAGAAGCAAAGGCTCGTAATCTTGAGGCTCAAAAAGCACCTTATGCAAGCATTTCTCAACAGTTGGGTGGTAATGGGTCATTGTTGCTAAACCCTCTTGCTGAAGCGTTAACAGCACCAGTTGATGAAGCTCCATCTATGGCTGATATTGCTAAAGCTGCTCAAGCAGAACTTGCTCGTAGGAAAAAATAATGGACTTAACCAAACTGTCAGATAGTGATTTGATGGCTTTGCAGTCAGGCGACTTAACAAAAGTCTCTGATGCAGGTTTGGCTATTCTTGCTGGAGAAAAACCTAAAGGGCCAAGTCTTAAAGAATCATTTGAGCGAGGTGCTGGTTTAGCATATCGTTCAATTGCTCCAACACTAACTGGCGCACAAATTGGTTCATACGGAGGCCCATTAGGTGCTGTTGTTGGTTCGATGGCTGTTCCTGCTGCTGATGCAGTAAATGCTTTAATTAACGTCTTAGCCTCGCCATTTACTGATAAACGATTAATTCCAGCATCTCAAGCTATTCAAAATTTAATGACACAAGCTGGTATTCCTGCTGCGCCTGAAACCCAAACTCCAACTGAACGAGTTGTTGGTGCTGGACTTGAATCAATGACTGGAGTAGCTAGGACTATTCCATCTTTAATTAAAGCATCTACTACAGCGGCATCTCCAGTAGCTCGTGGTGTTGCAGAACAACTTGCTATTGCACCTAAGACACAAGCAATTGTCTCTCCTAGTTCTGTTATGGCTGGTCAAGCAGTTACAGAAGCTACTGATAATCCTTTATATGGTGCTGTTACAACATTAGGAGCTGGAGCAGTTGGTAGCATTAAACGTCCACAAAAAGAACAGGCTTTATCTGCTCAAGCATTGGATAAAATTGCTACTGATAGATATAACCAATTGCAACAATCTGGTGTTCAATTAAAAACTGATGAGTTTATTGACTCAATGGATAAGATTGCAAAAGGTTTGCGAGATGAAGGATATACGCCTAAAGCATATCCAAAAATCTCTGGTGCTATTGAAGAACTTACATCTACTACGCAACCAAAAGACTGGACTGAACTTCAAGCTTTGCGTAAGATGATTCGTGGCGGTCAAAAAAGTGTTGACCCAGAAGAAAGACGAATTGCATCTATTCTTTTAGATGACTATGACAATTACTTAATGACTGTGCCTAAAGAAGCAATTGCTTCTGGTGATATGAAAAACGCAGGGCAATTATGGTCAGAAGCTCGTAATGCTTATTCAAGGATGAAAAAGTCTGAAGTCTTTGAAGATATGCTTAATGAGGCAAAGTTAGATAAGAGTAAATTTACACAATCAGGTGAAGAAAATTCTCTTGCTAAACAATTACGTCAGTTAGCAAAGAATGATAAAAAAATGCGCTTGTTTACAAAAGATGAACAAGATGCTATTGAAAAAGCGGCAAAAGGTGATAATGTCCAAAATATGCTGAAGTTTTTTGGTCGTTTTGCGCCAACTGGCCCTGTAAGCGGATTGTTTACTGGTGGGGCAACTGTAATGGCTCCTACTGTTGGTATTCCAATGGCTTTAGGTGCTGCTGGTTCTCGTGCTGCGGCAACCAATATGCGTAGAGCTAGTGTAGAAGACTTAGCTAATATTATGCGTACAGGTGGTATTCCACAAACAATTGGTGGGCCATTTAGGGCTGTTGCACCAACATCTATGCGTGGTCTTTTATCTATTGAAGACTTAGACCAACAACAGCGTAATCTTTTAGGCATCCAATAAGGACTAACATGGCAAAGACAAAAATTAGCGAGTGGAGTTCAACTCCAGCAAACAACACAGACATTGATGGCATTAACATTGCAGAGGGCTGTGCGCCATCTGGCATTAACGATGCTATCCGTGAGATGATGTCACAGGTTAAAGATTTACAAGCAGGTACTAGCGGAGATACAATCCCTATAACTGCTGGTGGTACAGGCGCATCCACAGCCGCAGCAGCATTATCTGCACTTGGTGGCGCATCAACAGGTAAGGCTATTGCAATGGCAATGGTCTTTGGTGGTTAATTAAAGGAACTTAAAATGGCTGCTCCTAATATCGTTTCAGTTGCAACAATTACAGCAAAATCTGCTGTTTTAACACCAGCAAACACAACATCTAATGTTTTGCTTGCTAACTCTGCCTCATCTGGCAAAGTTTTTAAGGTTAACATGATTGTTGCTGCCAATGTAGATGGCACTAATGCTGTGAATACAACTGTGGCATATAACTCTGCTGCTGCTGGTTCAGGCACATCATCTGCTTTGGCATCGACTATATCTGTTCCTCCTAATGCTTCTTTGATTGTCTCTGACAAGTCAACAGCGTTTTACTTGGAAGAAGACAAGTCTATCGTTGTTACAAGCGGAACATCTAGCAAAATTACTTATACAGTAAGCTACGAAGAACTCTCTTAAGGACTAAATCATGTCCAAACGAGTAGGTGGAATTTTAAGTGCTGGACTTAACGGCATCAACTTCCCTGTCAAGACTGTGGAATACCTTGTCGTTGCTGGCGGGGGTGGTGGTGGAAGCGATACAGGCGATGATGGTGGTGCTGGCGGTGCTGGCGGCCTTTTAACTGCTACTGGATACGCAGTAACTATTGGCTCATCAATTACTGTTACTGTTGGTGCTGGAGGAAATGGTGGCACTACTAGCGTTGGTTCGGCTGGTTCAAATTCAACCATTGTTGGTGGAACAACTATAACTGCCATAGGTGGTGGTTATGGCGGCATTTATAACGTAAATGCTGGCTCTGGCGGTTCTGGTGGAGGTGCGGGTTATACGGGTTCAACAGCAGGGTCTGGAACATCAGGACAAGGTTTTGCTGGTGGTGCTGGTGCTAATGGCGCACCTTATCCATCTGGAGGTGGCGGTGGTGCTGGCTCTGTTGGTGTAGCGGGAAGTGCAAGTGGTGGTGGAAATGGCGGTACTGGTTTGGTATCTTCAATTTCAGGTTCAGCAATTCAATACGCTGGTGGCGGTGGTGGTTCATCAATTACTGCTGGTGGTATTGCAGTAAATGGTGGTAATGGTGGAGGCCAAAGCACAGGCTATTTGAGAGCAGGGTCAAGTGGCCTTGCTAATACAGGTGGTGGTGGAGGCGGCTCAAGCAATGGCGGTGGTTTTGCTGGCGTTAAAGCAGGAACAGGCGGTTCTGGCATAGTCATCATCCGCTACCCATCTTACTTAGCCCCTGCTACATCAACAACAGGCTCACCTGAAACTTATGTCACAGGCCCATGGCGTGTTTACAGATTCGTTGCTTCTGGCACGATTACTTTTTGAGGTGATTCATGCCAACTGGTTTATTTACTCTTAAACAACAAGTCCAAGCCCTTGCACAAAAGGCATGGAGTGGTACGCAAAAAACTAACTATGTTGAATATTTAGTTGTTGCTGGTGGTGCTTCAGGTGGTGCTGGTGCGGGTTCTGGTGGCGGCGGTGCGGGTGGTTTATTAACTGGCATTTACCCTGTTGCCACAGGCTCTGCAATCACAGTAACTGTTGGTGGTGGCGGTGCGTCAAAAACTAATGGTACTGGCAATTCTGGTGTTGCATCTGTTTTTGGTTCTATTTCAGCAACAGGCGGTGGAGGCGGTGCTAAAGATGACACTCCTCCAGCATCAGGCGGCTCTGGTGGCGGTGGTAGGCAAGATGGTGCATTAGCAGGGGGTCAGGGTGTTTCTGGTCAAGGTAATGCTGGTGGTACTGGATTTCAAGGCGGTGGCGTTGGTTCTGGTGGCGGTGGCGGTGGCGCAGGGACTGTTGGATTAACTGCGGGTTCTTCACGAGCAGGGAATGGCGGTGCTGGTATTGCATCAGCCATCAATGGAACAGTTACAACCTACGCTGGTGGCGGTGGTGGATGTACCGAAAATTCTAGTGGAACTGCTGGTGCTGGCGGTGTAGGTGGCGGTGGTGCGGGAATAGCAGGAACTGGAACTGGAACTGCGGGAACTGTTAACACAGGCGGTGGAGGAGGTGGTGGTAGCGGTGCTAGTGGTAGTGGTGCTGGAGGCTCTGGCATTGTCATCATTCGCTACCCAAGCACATTTGCTGATGCTGCAAGCGTAACCAATGGAACAAAGACAACAGCTAATGGCTACACAATTTACACATTCACATCTAGCGGGAGTATCACGCTATGAGCGCTAATCTTGGTGGTTTCATTTCTGCAACATTTAACCCTTTATCTGGTGCGCCGTCGACTGTTGAATATCTAGTGGTCGCTGGTGGTGGTGGCGGGGGTGGTCAGGCTAATAATAATCAAATGGGTGGTGCTGGTGGTGCTGGCGGTCTTTTGACTGCGGCTGGGTTCGCTGTTGCGTCGGGCACTGCTTTGACTATTACTGTTGGTGCTGGAGGCGCTGGTGGCTCTAATGCTGTTGGTTCAGCAGGTGTAAATTCTGTATTTAGTTCTATAACTGCAACTAGCGGAGGTTATGGTGGTAGAACTAGTGTTGGTGGAAATGGTGGCTCTGGTGGCGGTGGTGGTACAGGGTCTTATGCTGGTGGCACAGGAACTTCTGGTCAAGGTTTTGCTGGCGGGTCAGGAAATGCGTCTGGTACTACTTCCTCTGCATCTGGCGGTGGAGGTGGAAGTGGCTCTGTTGGTGTAGATGCGTCAAGTAGTGGTGGTGGAGGCTCTGGTGGTGCGGGGACTGTTTCAACTATCACAGGCGCAAGAGTTTTTTACGCTGGCGGCGGTGGCGGTGCTGGCTACGCTAGTCAAGGATTGGGTAGTGCTGGAGGTGGCGCAGGTTCTGTTGCTGGCGGTACGGCGGATTCAGCTACAGCTAATACTGGTTCTGGTGGCGGTGCTGGCGGGTATTCAAGTGCTATAAACATTGCTACTGTTGGAGGCAACGGCGGCTCTGGCATCGTCATCATTCGTTACCCTGCGTCTCTTTCAGCACCAACTGCAACAACTGGCAACCCACAAATTAACTATGCTGATGGCTACCAGATTTACACTTGGACTTCATCAGGAACTGTAACTTTTTAATTGGAGATAGACATGGCACATTTCGCGCACATCACTAACGGCATTGTTGACCAAGTAATTGTTATCGATGCTGAAACACTTGCAACAGGACATTGGGGCGACCCTGCTGAATGGGTGCAAACATCCTATAACACCCAAGGCGGTGTTCATACCCAAGGCGGTACACCATTGCATAAAAACTATGCTGGCATTGGTTACACATGGGATGGTGTAGGTTTTGCCCCACCACAACCATTTGCATCATGGACTAAGAACGCTGAAACATATTTATGGGATGCACCAACACCTATGCCTACTGATGGCAAGATGTACACATGGGAAGAATCAACAACATCATGGGTTGAAGTAACTCAAGGGGCTTAACATGGGCCAATATTCTGGGATGTGGACACTAAGCCAAGCGTCCCAAGCCATTAAAGACAACAACTGGACTGGGATTGCTCCACCTAATGTGGAGTATTTGGTTGTTGCTGGCGGCGCAGGTGGCTCTTATGCTGGTGCTGGCGGTGGCGGTGGCGGTGGATTGCTTGCTGGCTTTTCTGGTGTTACGGCTGGAACTCAGTTGTGGGTAACTGTTGGAGGCGGCGGTGCGGCGGCTTCTAGTGCTGGTGTTGGCGCATCAGGTGGTAATTCAGTTTTAATTGCTACATCTTCTGGCGCAATTACTGGAAACATAGTTGCGCTTGGTGGCGGTGGCGGCGGTTATTTAAATACGTCTGGCGGTGCATCAGGTGGTTCGGGTGGTGGCGGTAGTGTTAATCCTAGCGTTGGAATTACTAATCCCGGAAGTGGAACGTCTGGTCAAGGTAACGCTGGCGGTGCTTCTTATGCCAACAATGCGGCTGGCGGTGGAGGCGGCGCTGGTACTGTTGGTTTAAATGCCTCATCTAATTATGGTGGTAATGGCGGTGCTGGTATAGCAAGTGCAATATCAGGTACTGTAACTACGTATGCTGGTGGTTCTGGTGGCTATGGTGCTACTGCTTATGGTTCT
>Ga0208005_1000284_pt1:7500-10000 | contig 20452 bp, 23 predicted proteins | sample DEB19_08_DNA_3_FD_184530 | JGI IMG/M metagenome (GOLD analysis project Ga0208005, IMG submission 184530) | Aqueous microbial communities from the Delaware River and Bay under freshwater to marine salinity gradient to study organic matter... | ecosystem: Environmental > Aquatic >... | reverse complement strand
CAAACTTTAAATCAGCTATTAACTGAAATGGACGGATTTAAAGAAAATAAAGGTGTAATTGTTATTGGTGCAACAAATCGTGTAGATATTTTGGATGCAGCATTATTACGTCCTGGACGATTTGATCGCCAAGTTACAGTTAATTTACCGGATCGATTAGGTCGAATAAGTATCTTAAAAGTTCATGCGAAAAATAAACCTTTAGGAGACGATGTATCATTAGTTCAACTAGCAAATCGAACGCCTGGTTTTTCAGGTGCAGATTTAGCTAATTTGTTAAATGAAGCAGCAATTTTAGCAACACGATATAAGAAATCGACAATTTCGAAAAATGAAGTTAATCAAGCTATTGATCGTATTATTGGAGGTATTGCAGGCACTCCAATGGAAGATAGTAAAAATAAAAAACTAATAGCATATCATGAAGTTGGACATGCAATTGCAGGTACAGTTTTACAATCTCATGATGAAGTAGAAAAAATTACAATTACCCCACGTGGTTCAGCTAAAGGGTTAACGTGGTTTACACCTGAAGAAGAACAAAGTTTAATTTCTCGTTCAGCGTTATTAGCACGAATTATTGGAACATTAGGTGGCCGTGCAGCTGAACAAATTATTTTTGGAGATCCGGAAGTAACAACTGGCGCAAGTAGTGATTTACAACAAGTTACAAATCTAGCACGTCAAATGGTGACTCGTTTTGGAATGTCTAATATTGGTCCAATTGCCCTTGAAGATGAATCTAATGGACAAGTATTTCTTGGAGGAACATTAAATCAAAGTTCAGAATACCCTGAAAGTATAGCAGATAGAATTGATGATGAAGTATGCAAAATTATTAATTATTGTGAACAAAAAGCTCTTCAAATTATATTAGATAATCGAGTAATTATTGATTTAATTGTTGAGAGATTATTAGATATAGAAACAATGGAAGGAGATGAGTTCCGCAAATTATTAAGTACTTACACAATCCTACCAAATAAAAATTCAACATATATTTCAAAATTTGTTCAATAATATTAGAAAATTTAAATTTTAGAAATAATATTACTAATTATTTAAATTAATTTCTATTAAAAATTTCGAGATTTTTAAATCTTGCTATATAAACGTTATAACTATACAATCAAAGAAAAAATATAAAAAGTTTATAATAAAATTAAAAATTAAGTTTTATTTAGAAAACATTATTATCGATATTTAAAATACATTTAAAAGTTTAAATAAGTTTATGGCAAAAAAAAGTATGATTGAAAGAGAAAAAAAACGAATTAAGCTAAATAATCAATACGAATCAAAACGTCAAGTATTATTAGACGAATATAATAGTACTACTGACTTTAATTTAAAATTAGAAATTCATTCGAAAATTCAACGTTTACCAAGAAATAGTTCTAAAATTCGTATAAGAAATCGTTGTTGGAAAACCGGTCGTCCTAGAGGTTTCTACAGAGATTTTGGTTTATCACGTCATGTTTTACGTGAAATGGGTCATCAGTGTTTATTACCGGGGGTTACAAAATCAAGTTGGTAATATATAATAGTTAACAAAATTAATTTAAATTGTATATTTAAACTATAATTTAAATTAACTTGTTAAGGTAATAGTCAATAATAAAAAATACCTTAATTCTTTAGAATCAACCTACTTTAAAAATTTATAAAAAAATATTATGATTACTGATTTTCAAGTATATATAGCATTAATGTCTGCTTTATTAGCAAGTGTTTTAGCAATTCGATTAGGTGCAACACTTTATCAATAATTTAAACTTTGATCCAAAATTTATATAATTAATAGATAATTATGGTAACACAAGATTTAAAAAAATTCTCTTCACCTGTTTTCCCTTTTACTGCAATTGTAGGGCAAGAAGAAATGAAATTAGCTTTACAATTAAATGTGATTGATCCAAAGATTGGTGGAGTTATGATTATGGGCGATCGTGGTACGGGTAAATCAACAACAATTCGAGCTATTGCTGATTTACTTCCTGAAATCGAAGTTGTAAAGGATGATCCCTTTAATTCTCATAAATCAGACTTAGATTTAATGGGAAATGAAGTTAAAATGGCACTACAAAATGGTACCCAATTAGAAACAGAATTTATCAAGATCCCAATGGTTGATTTACCATTAGGGGCAACAGAAGATCGTGTTTGTGGTACAATTGATATTGAAAAAGCCTTAACCGAAGGGATTAAAGCATTTGAACCAGGATTATTAGCAAAAGCTAATAGAGGACTACTTTATGTAGATGAAGTTAATTTATTGGATGACCATTTAGTAGACATTTTATTAGATTCAGCAGCCTCAGGTTGGAATACGGTTGAACGAGAAGGAATTTCTATTCGACACCCTGCCCGATTTGTATTAGTTGGATCAGGTAATCCAGAAGAAGGAGAATTACGTCCTCAATTATTGGATCGATTTGGAATGCATGCAGAAATCCGTACAGTTAAAGATCCAATATTACGTGTAAAAGTAGTAGAAGAA
>Ga0208005_1000284_pt1:0-2500 | contig 20452 bp, 23 predicted proteins | sample DEB19_08_DNA_3_FD_184530 | JGI IMG/M metagenome (GOLD analysis project Ga0208005, IMG submission 184530) | Aqueous microbial communities from the Delaware River and Bay under freshwater to marine salinity gradient to study organic matter... | ecosystem: Environmental > Aquatic > Marine >... | reverse complement strand
GCAAAAGCTTGTTTTTCTTGCTTACTTGCAGGTAGAAGTTTTAAAATAAGATCTGAAATGACAGTAAATACACGATCAATAAAGTTTCTTACTCCCATAAGCTAAAATTCCTCCTTACGTCATTTTCATAAACTTTAATTTCTAAAGGATTTAAAGTTCATTACAAGCTACAAATGGTAATAATGATAAAATTCTTGCACGTTTAATAGCTTTTGCAATTTGACGTTGTTGTTGAACTGTTACACCGGTTGCACGGCGAGGAAGAATTTTCCCTTGTTCTGTAATAAATAATTTTAATAAATCAATATCTTTATAATCAATTTTTTGATTAATACCAATAGGCGATAATTTTTGTTTTTGTGGTAACATAATTCTATTTTATTTCTTTATGAATAGTTGGTTTATTACAATGTGGACAATATTTTTTAAGCTCCATTCGCTGTGGGTTATTTCGACGGTTTTTTTGCGTTAAGTAACGTGAAACACCATTAGAACGTTTATTTAAATTTGTTCTACATTCCGTACATTCTAAAGTAATTAATATTCTAACACCTTTATTTTTTGCCATATAAATTCCTATATTTAATAGTATTTTTACTCTATTATATTATTGCTTAAATAGTCGTATCTTATCAAGGGTTTAATACTTAATTCCTAAAAATTTTTAAAATATTTTCTATAAAAACTTTCAATTTTTCCTTAAATATATTATATTCTACTAGACAAAAATATAAAATTAAATATAAAACAAATATTAATATATAAAGTATATTTATGGCTAATAACAAATCAGCAAAAAAACGTATAGAAATAACAAAGCGAAACAATATCCAAAATCGTTTTTACAAAAGTTCAGTTAAAACATTAACTAAAAGATTTTTAAAAGATTTAGAAATTTATAAAACATCACAAAGTACCAATGATAAAGAAAAAGTGAAACTTGTATTAAGTTCGATATATAGTCTAATTGATAAAGGTTCAAAAAAAAATGTTTATCATAAAAGTACTGCTGCCCGAAAAAAAGCAAAATTAGCCGCTTTATTAAAAATAGCATAATTAGAAATTATTATAAAAAAATATTCTTTTAAATAACTTTCCTCATTAATAAAAAATATTTAATTTAAAACTAAGTTCTTATTTTAAAATTTTTTATTAATTATTAAACATGATTAAATTAACTTTTCTAGATTAAACATATTCAATTAAATTTACAAAAATTACTTATAAAACCTAAAAATAAAAGAATAAGTACTCATAAAACGAATTCTTAACTATAATCAACAAAAAAACTAATTACCACCAATCTAAAACTTTCCAAATAAATAAAATTTCTTTGTTAAAAGAATTTATTTTTCAATAAAATATAAATTTACTAATATTTACTTTAACCCTTAAAAATTTAGAATATCACTAATTCATTTGAATTACTATGAAGTTGATTTTTCCGATTTAAAATAAGCAATATAAAATAAAGAAATTAAAAACCAAAATTATTTTTCAGAATTGTTAAAACTAAAATAATTATTGTATGAAAAATAAATTACTAATAAAACTGTTAAATTAATATATGATAAATTATACAACTGCTCTACCTGATTTCATTGAAATGCAACGAGTAAGTTTTTGCTGGTTTATTGCTCAAGGATTAAATCAAGAATTAAATACTTTCTCCAGAATTTACGATTTTAGTCAAAATACAGAATATGTTTTATTTGGACAAGAATATAGTTTAGTTAGACCTATTTATAACATAACTCGAGCTAAAAAATATACAGCAAATTATTCTACACAACTTGTTATTCCAGTAGAAATTCGAAATAAGAAAACAAATACAATAAAATATCATAATAGGTTCCCAATTATTAACTTGCCACTAATGACAAGTTCTGCGACTTTTATCATTAATGGATGTGAACGAGTTATTGTTAGCCAAATTATTCGAAGTCCTGGAGTCTATTTTGAAAAAAATAAACATCAAAAAAAAAAAAATAAAATAAGAAGATTAATCCCTAGTGAAATTAATAAATTAAAAAGTTTTATACCACCAGGTGAAATTTTATCTACAGAAAGTCGCTTATATTTTTTAAACCCAACCTTTAGAAAAAAATTAATTACTGATAAAAAAAAGAAAGTAAGATTTATTAAGAAAGAAGAATATTGGAATTGGACAGGAGAATCCTTAAATAATTCTTCTTTGAAACAAATAAAAGACAATGAAATTATATTTAGTTCCTCATTTGTGGAACATTTTAAAATATATAAAAGTTTTTTTAAAATAACTAATTTATCTCAGAAGATAAAACGAATTAAAATTTTTTTAAAATGGTTAACATCGAATAAAAAATTTATAGTCATAGATAATAAACATTTAGTTTTATCAATAATTAATTGTTTTAATTTATTACTTAAAATACTTATTAAGTATAAAATTTTAAAAAAAGAAAATAACACGAACAATAATAAAATTTTTTTAAGAAAGTCAAGACAAATTAAAAAAGTA
>Ga0208005_1000283_pt1 | contig 20484 bp, 16 predicted proteins | sample DEB19_08_DNA_3_FD_184530 | JGI IMG/M metagenome (GOLD analysis project Ga0208005, IMG submission 184530) | Aqueous microbial communities from the Delaware River and Bay under freshwater to marine salinity gradient to study organic matter... | ecosystem: Environmental > Aquatic > Marine > Coastal... | reverse complement strand
ACATTTTTTTTCATAAAGCTGCTCTGCAGTAGAATAGATGCTGTTACGGTGTAGGATAATGAGCATTATTTTTTTATTTTGTTATTGTGATGGGAAATTCCGTCATGTCATTGCTTTTTTTTTTTTCAATTTGTTATTGTTTGGGTTCTTTTTTTCGAAACATTTTTCTTTCATAAAGCTGCTCTGCAGTAGAATATATGTTGTTATGGTCTAGGGTTACTCATATTATCACAGTTTTATGTTTCCTATTTGATTATTTCCAAACCATTTTTTATTACATGCCCGTCTATTAATCATCCACAGTCGTTCGTATTCCCAATACCCAGTTTGCTATGTCAGCGGCGCACGTTCCCTTGTTAGGGGGTACCTTGTTGTCAACAATTTTGAAAATTCTGCCCCACAACACCTGTATGTGTTGTTTATCTCCTGATGCGTTAATGACCAAAATCATTTTCTTGAAAGGATCCAAGGAGGTTAGGTCGCGACCTTTTTTTTTGGGGCTTGTTCCTTTTTTATTGTTTTCTTCGTCGATCCATTGATCAATATCTGCTTGAACCCTCAAATCGATTCGGGTTTCTCGAACCATTAGAATGCAAATATCTTCGATGTCAAGGTCGTCTTTGGGTACTGCTTCACTTTTCTTTGGAGACATAGTCACGTCTGTTTTCTTTTTCTTCGTGGGTGTTGGCGGAGCTTCTTGTTCACCAGGCGTTTCTCGTATTCTCTTTTTTCCTGTTTTTACATGTATGAGGTTGTTAACTGATACTGTTGGGAAAATTTGTAGTGACTGTATGTTATTTCCCATCTCACCTTTTTCTGTCTGGCTTTGCGTGTCTTCATTACTATGCTGGTTGCGCTTGTCTTCAGCAGCAATTTTGAGGTCGTCGTTGTCGTCTTTGGCCTGTTGATTTTGGTGTTCTGTATTTTTTTTGTTGAGCATTGGCGTAAGTAGAAAGTCTTTGCTAAATTGTGTTTTTTATAACTCACCTTCCTGTGCGTCGTCGTCCCGTCCCTTGTTGCTTCCGATATCATCCCGATCATTTTCTTTTGCTGATGGTGTAGCTTGTCGGGCCTTTTCATTGCCCACTTCATCTACGTCCGATGATGAATCGGAGCTTTTGTCATCGTCGCTGGCTGACTTGCTATTGTCGGACGATTCGCTGCTGTCTGAGTGTTTCTTTTTCAACACGAAATAATTATCAATGTTTGGATCGCCAGTCAATGTCCAATACTTTTGGATCCTGTCTTGAATGTCTCGGTCTTTTTTCAACCAGTGTGTTTCGCCATCTTCTCCCGTGCCCAGCTTTCCAGTTTTCAGTCGTCCTAAGAGGTCATCGTGGATGGTGCGGTCCTTCATGATTATGGTGATTTCATCTTCGAGGAAATTTTCGAATTCAACCTTATCATCGTTCCACGTCGCTTTGCAGAATGTTAGAACATCATGGAGTTGTATCTGTTTGAGATTCCCGTCGTCATCACTCTCTTCCGCGCCTTCTCCTTCCTTGTCGCTTTGGTCTTCTTCTTCGTCGGCGTTATCTTCCGATCCGTAGTGATCCCAGACTTCGGCTGTCCATTCTTCTAGCTCCGTCTTTTCTGCTTCCGCGTGTTTTCTCTCTTCTTCGGTGGTTTCGTCATCTGATTTTTTCTTTCTGCTACTTCCGGTTCCGGAAATAGTTGTCCAGTGTTGCAGTTCAGAAGCCGTTTCGCCGGCGCTTGTTTCCCAGTATGCTTTTGCTTTCTCGAAGTCTTTTTTCTGAAGCATCCCTCCCAAAACATTGAACGAAACTGCAGTTCTATCAATCACGGTCTGGCGTCTCTGGGCGATAGTAGGGGCTTTTGATGGTGTTGAAAGGATATCATCTTCACCATCAGAGTTCTCGTCCACATCTAAGCACCATTCACTGCGGTTTTTTTGAATAATTTCGACCATCTTGTTCGCGGCTGTCTTTCTGGTGTCATTGTCTTGTTTTTTACGATAGTTCTTCCCACACAAGAAGTTGGCGACATCTGACATGCTATTTGGCTCGCGAGTGGACCTGTAATTCCCGACATCAAAGTTTTCCACGGTCCAGTTCTTCCCTCCTCTATCAAACTTGATTAAGACGAATCTGCTTTTTGTTCCCCCGCTGAAGCAACCCGCGTACTGCTGTCTAAGGAGGTGCTGAGCTTCGTCTTCGAAAGGAACGTTGATACGATCGGTACACATTTTTGCCATGAAGCACATGTACATCAACCCCAATGTTCCAATCCGTAGTTTTTTTGTAGATGTATCAACCTTGAGGTTTGCGTCGATTGATTTGATGATCTGGAATTTGACTTTGATTTTCTCGTGGGTCGCATTGTCTGGATTCTTTGATCCATCTATTTGAGTAAACTTCAATGTTCCCTGCAGTTGGTAAAAGATCTTGGTGATGTCAGAGTCTGGCATCTCGATGTTTGCATCTTGTCGTTCTTGAGAATCTCTATATAGTTTCACGAATTGACCGACGAATTTTTCGGTGTTAGGCGTGATGCATGGCGTGGGATTGAGACCGTACAGTACCATGACTTCGAACATGTCCCTCATTTGACCCATCATGATTAACCAAGTAAGGAAGCCTTTGTCAGTTCTGTCTTGCTGCCAAGTTTCATCTGCAGATTTACCTTTATTGTGAGCCTCTTTAAGATCATATCGAAGCTTTTCAACGAGTAGTGCGACATAGTAGTGCATCTTTGAGTACAGTGACCCTGTTGAGAAATGACAAATTGGAGAAATGATTAATTGATCACTCTAGTTAGGAAAAAACATTGAGATGCTTTGTTTTTTCCCAGCAAAGGCAGGTCTCACCTAGTATGTCAACCACTGCTTTGTCGTTTTTCTCAGCCATGTCTAGATGTGCGGTTGCTATGACATGAGTGAATTCTCGTGCCTTTTCGATTCCATTTGGAACCGACAATAATGCCGTCATCATATCAGCAATAAACAATGTGGCGGCGAGGTGCTTTTTAGCTGGTGCCATCGCGCCTCCCTTTGTTGCAAGCGAGTGCCATTTTTCAGTGACGTCCTGTTTTGGGATTTTGAGGTCACTCCCGTAGTCCAAAGTTGCGCTTGTTTTGATGTGTGTTCGAAGGAGAAATTCTAATTCATCCAAGCACTGTTCTTTTTCGCTGGAAAGAGCCCAGGTCGTTTTCGTTTCCACCTTCGCATTGACCCGGGATAATGGCTGAATTATCGAAATAATCATGACGGCTTTTGTGAATTCTTCCATTTCCAACGGATTGTGTCCAAGTCCCATTTTGATTCTGATATTCGCGTTTGTTTTTGGGCCTACGTCTTTGGTCTTTTGTTCGTTTTCAGACACAGATTCATTCCATTTCTGTTGCTTCTTTTCACTTGGGTTTCCATAGTTTCCAGATGCCTTGGCAATGGTTACGGTGTCCAAAGGAAATGGCGGATGATAGACATTACCACTTGGTTTCGGTTGATCCTTTTTATCAAACACGACAGATCCCAACTTGATGGATCTCATCCATGCTTTGGCATTTTCTTTCGTTGGGTCATGTCTATAGGCCAAGGCTTGTCTGGTTTCGAAGATATCGCACCTCCCATCAAGATGATTTTTGGGGTCGAACCTCATAAACTCGACGTAACGATTGCCGTTTTCTGAGCCATTAGCGGAAAACGTTGGATGTTCCCCGGCGGGTAGTTTGACATTGTCTTCCATCAAGTCCAAGATTGCATTCAAATTCTTGGCAACTTCAACTGTTTCTGGAGGTATGACTGATAAACGTTTTGCGTCCGAATAACTCTGGCTTTTCTTCTGACATAAACGCTGCACTTCTTGCATCGTGACACCTTTTGCCAGGAATTCTTCTTTATCAATGCCATAATAGACAGTCATGTGGAAGTGTTGATTGAAGACCGAGTCATCGTTGTTTATTTGCGTCTCTCGTAGCTTCTTGAAGTCCATGCCATCGAGGATCTTTTTAATGCCATCTTTTTTCCTCTGTGGATTGAGGGAGAGACAATTTATCATCCATTCGGGAGTGATGCTATTTGATTCCAGGAGCCCTTCTTTGGGGTCAAACAAAGAATTGAATAGAACTTGAGCAAATGCCGCGGTTCTATTGTTGCCTTCCATTGGGGTCCAAATTGGATCAAATTCGCCTTTCTCCTGCTTTTTGGTTCGAACCATGGCGATCGCCAGAAGAAGGCATAAGTACGCATCTGCTTCACTGAGCTGATGTTTTTGTTTTTTCTGGATTTTGGTGACGATACTGTTATACACACTGTTGCTTCCTGGCCACCTGCTCAATATTTGGTTATGGTTCTCTTTTCGGAATGCATTGACCTCAAAATTACGCGCGTTTTCGCTCAACCACTGTTGGAATTGATTGTTGCCATTGTCGGACTTTTTTAGGAAGAAATTGGATGCTAGATGCGCTTGTTTACTTTTGTTGTCATTCAGGACCATAGTTCCTGCTGGCAAAGAACAGCCCTTAATGGCTTTAGTTTGGTTCACCTGTATCAATGGAGGACAGTGAAAGAAACAGACCCAATTAGTTGATAATGAATGGATGTAAATAGGAAAAAACATCAGTTGACAGTATATTTTCCCAATGAGTGGGGTTCGGATTGATTCGACCAAACAATTGGTGAACTTCCGATGAATGAGGAAATTTTGTGGTGTGTTTTCGTTTTTTCCTTATCTATGAAATCCGAGACAAACCGTGATGATGTTTTTTTTGTCTTCTGTGCATAGGAAATTCCGTGGTATGGTCATGTTTTTTCCTAACTGACGGTCACTCACCATACTTGTGAGCTGCACGCTCATCATGTCATTTTGCATTCTTGGAGCAGGTAAATCCTGGAGTCGGGCTGGATTACCAAGGAAGTTGTTGCAAATATCGGCAATTACAGCTTCCTGCCTTACTCCGTGATTTACGTTTGGTCCCATCTGCCTCATCTTCACTATGAGGTCACTGCCAAACTTGCCATGACTCGTCAATCCTGCGTATAACAGGTACTGACTTGGGTGTATATTGAGTTTCTCTTCCTTCATCATCAGCTTCTCAAATGGGTCGTGGTCGTCTTTCTTATCGTTGGACATTTCGTCAGTTGCTTGATCTTGTTTGCCTGTGAAGTCAATGGATCAGGAAAAAAACAATAATGTGATGTGTGTGAGTGGATTGTAATGTTTGAATCGAACATAAAGGACATCCGTTCCTTCCTACTGAAAATTCTTTTGTGTTCAACATTGTGCAATTCTAGTAATCTCGCTCGTTGACTTACCCGCAGACACTGCGTCGCGTTTTGATTTCTTCTTCTTGCCCTGTTTCGCTTTGTCTTTGATCTCCTTCTTTCTTTTGGTGGTGGGCTCATTTGTATTGATTGCTTCCGTTACCTTGCTGGTTGCATTGGCGCTTGAAGTGTTTGTGTCGGCTGGGTTGTTCAAGTTGAGATAAGTAATTAGTGTGCCACATCGAATATCTATGGTTATTTTGGCGTAATATCAATTGTATGGTCTCACCTGGTGGATTTTTGTCTTCGTCTCCGTCGCTGTTGCCATCCTTACGCGCTCCTCCTAGAGCATTCAATGATGCTATTGCCGTCAGATCTGCACGAGAACGGCTTGACTGACTACCATCATCTTTGTTTTCTGCATCCGTTGCGTCATCGATTACATTCTCCTTGGTTCCATCGGCATCTCCTTCTTTCAAATCGCTTTCATTTTCCACTTTATCGCTCTTATCAGGTGGGGGTCCGGTCTCCTCAGCCTCATTCGTCATGGTCTCTGATTTTCGACTCGGTTCACTGTTGTTGTTATTTTTGTTGCCCGTCTTTGCTGTGGCGGTTTCCGCTGGCTGGTCTCCGTTATGGCCGTCGTTCTTCTCCATTGCTTTATTGTTTATTTTTGCCAGCGTTTGCTCTGTTCTTCCATGGCAACCTGTCCCGTCACTTGATCGAATTCTATCACACTGGCGTTTCCACGGTAGGTCAGAACGCATCCTATCGCATTTGGTGTTGGTTTGCCACGTGTGATTGATCTCAACTGGCTCTGGTTGAAAAGACGTGGTTTTTGTTGCCGCCATTTTATGTGTTGCCGCCATTTCGAGTATGTGTTCCTTCAGGTTATAGGGTTAGAGTATTTTCCTTGGTAGGGAGTTATCTTGGCCTGGCATCTTTTTGCCTACGATATTCATGTATGCGTGATTCATGTCGGAGTATCTTTAGCAGCTGTTCGGACGGCCATTTGGCGGTATGATCGTAAAATTTTGTCCACTCGTAGCAGTTGTCAACCATTCCCCAGCATGCGTATCCATATCTTTAGAAGATTTTTAGGAATTGGTACCGTTGTACCTACGCTCGACGTTTATGCTGGGTGCATCTGGGTGCATTTTAATCAAATGCCAGCCATTCATCAGGTGTCTCGGAGGAATCAGTCTCCTGCAACATTGTAGCGTAGCAACTCCGCCTGAAGTATCTTTTGGTTTGCAGATGCCGGAAGTATCTTTGGCTGTGTTCATGACACGTTGATGGAAGATAAAGTACCAAGATCGGATCTTAGAGGAATCAATACTGAGGTACACGAATTAAGCAGCAATTTTTCGAGCCGTATCTTTTCATTTACAATTGGATCTCAGAGGAATCAATACTTAGGTACATAAAGTTAGTAGCAACTCCTCGACCTGTATCTTTTCATTTACAATCATTGGTTTGATGTATAAATGGATCTTTCTTTGGCATTATGTCGGAAGATTGACTCCAGAAGTTCGCAAGTCAGCTGTTTTTATCTTTACTCCCTTCTAATTTTTTATGACATCTTATCTCGATTTCTTGGTTTTAAATTGGCCTTTAAACACTTACTATTTCTCTTTTTAGGAGCAACTTTGTTGTCTCGCTTTGTTTGTTCTTGTCATTTTTCTTCTGCTTTCTTCTATTTACTTCATTGCCTTTTCTCGTTGCTTTCTTGCAGTAATGATCACAACTCCATCTGCTGACTTTCAATTTTATGTCTCCTTGTATCTTTTGATTTCTATTATGCGTAGCACTTGGATATGATGTATTCGTTCAGATGCAGGTACTTTGTCATGTACATTCAGCTGCTGTTATTTCATTCTCTTCCATAATTTGCTCGATCTGTTTCGGCTCGATCGTTTGTTATTGTCCTTTGCTTCTCGCTTCATCGTTAGGTTGTCATTCCATCTTCACAGTTTTTATCGGCATGTCTTCAAAGTCCCCGTCTACGAACGAGAAGGAATCGGCGTCGAAGCCTCCATCGTCTCGCCCTACTACACCGCTAAAAATGCCTTCTCCCGTCGATGTCAAGAAACAGCCCGAAGCGCGCATCGGCTCGGTTCCTGTTATCATTGATTTGCTTGACGACGCGGGAAAGTCCACCACTCCTACCAAGCCTCCTATTGACTCTTCTGCGCTGGCGTCTTCAGGTGCGAAGATTGTCACTCCTCCGAAAACGAATCCACCCGAGGCAACTGCCCCCGTCGCCGGTGACATTGAAGCTGCCGTCCCTCTTGCGTTGCCGCCGCTTGCCAAGGCTGCTTCGCTTTCAGGCACGGCCTTGAAGAGCGTCGCTAATTCGGAATCCACTGCGCCGTCACATTCTTTGATGCAAAGTCCACTTGCAGCCGCGGCTATTAAGCGCAGTATTGACGCTGCTTCGAAAGGTCCCAACGCCCTCAGTTCTCAGGCGACGTCAACGAACAAGCGTACAAAATCACGCCCCGACCTGTCCACGATTGATCTATCATCCGAAGGTAAAATTTTGGCCGTTTACCGTTCCATCAAAGGCAACAATGCCCCATCTCCTGCTTTGATTGAGGCGCTGAAAAGCATTGTGAACGAATACACAGTGGAGGAGTTGAAATCGTTTACAAAGGAGAAGTTACACATTGAGTACCCCAAGGGGAAAAAGGAGGTCGGCGTCGATGTCATCGCTTCTCATTTGCTGAAGGAATCGAATTGCTTCGATGTGTTGCCACCGCGAAACCATGTGCCAGTGACGAATCCAAAGTCAAACACCAAGAGTGTAGTTCGAAATCCTTATATCGCACGTCAAGATGACAATGGCTTCAACAATATTGGCAGCTTCGAGTGAGTTTGATCGCCTTCATTTAGGAAAATTCATTATCTGGTTACCTTTTTTCCTCATCCAGGACATCCGTTGCTACTGTCGTTAGATCATTCCTTTCTAAAAGTCTACATGTCGACCACCAAGTGCTAAAGAATTTCGCCATGTGTGTGATTGAAACATCAATGGGATCAGATACCAAGAAATCAGAGGCACTACTTGTTTTGAAGCACGATGATTCAATGTTAAAGTTCGAGGCTGGTGACCAAGATTGCATTTCTGTTGTGTCTAAGATCAAATCAGACGACAACGTCCATCGCGCTTGGAAATCGTTCTCGTCCAGACTTGAGTTGGATTCGTTTCTTCTAGAACGTAACCAAGCCTATCACGCAGAGAAGCAAGCATCAAACGACCCACAGACGAACGCCACAGGGTACGTCAATGGAATTATCTGTTTAGGATAAAACACAATGTGTGTTTGTTTTTTCCTAACTCCGTATATCTTTTTATTTATTCCTTCAGGTTTGAGTGGTTTGATAAAATGAGCGGCGATACAGAAATATTGCTCAAATTTGCTCGCGAAGTCACCGCGAATATGTTTACCACAAACGAAAGAAAATCCAAATCTGTGTTGGTTGCTTTGAAATACGATGCAAGCGTTTGTGTTGTAGAAGCTGATGATTCTTCCACGGCACAAAAACTGCTGAGCTCATTGAATGTCAACTCTTGTCCATACACTTGCTGGAAATTATTCTCTAACGTCTCCGATGCAAAAGTTTTTGCACAGCAGTTGGAAAGATTTGACTTGTCAGGTTTTATTCCAGAGGATCCCAACAAATTGAAAAGGGCTCGGTACGTTTCGTTGTCGTACTTTGTGATTCAGCTATTGTATTGCCCGTATCCTCATTGTCTGTTTTCAGCAATGCTGCTTTGTCTCAATTGACAAACGAAAAGGGTATTCTTTGCGACTTTCTTAGTTTGAAGTTGGATTCCCAGTTTGAGAAGGCCGTTTCAAGTCACGCGTACATTGTCATCCTAGCAAAGTCATTTGCGGTGAAGGTGTTTTCGACTATCGATGATGACAATGTGCAAACATTCCTTGATTTTTCAACCAACACAGATTTGCTGTTTGGTTGGAGAATGTTTTCTGATATGGAAAGCGCGAGACGTCTTTCGTTAATGTTGGAATCCATTGACAGAACGTCACCTCTTCCTCCATTTCCAGTTGTATTGAATCACAACGCCCCTGATCAGTTTCCATTATCATTTGATTCGGAAAATTGCGCCAAAATTGGGACCATGATGCATATGGAGGATGTCGCAGCCGAAACTGCTGCCGTTGAGACAGCATATCTTTCTGATGAGCTTGATGGACTGAAGAAGCCACCCGCCATCTCTAAGCCGAAATGTTACAGTGCCTACAACAACATGTCACCGAACAGGAATCAGTCCATCAGTTGGAATCCATCATCACCGTACCACGGAGTGTCTCAAGGTGCCTCTCCGGGTGTTGGTAACGCAGGTATGTATGGTTCTGTTAGTGGTTCCCCTCCTCCTGCCCCGGGCAAGATCGATATGTCGGGAATGAAGTTTGATTTTGATAAAAAGGGTTTGGAAACGGGGATGGGAGCAAGATTTCTCGTCTCGCATGTGTTCCCACACAGGGTATTGAATGTTGCATACGTTGTCGTATTCATGGTCGCTCCGTCACAACTTTACTACTGGGACTCCGCCTTTATGAAAATATTCACTGAGCACTGGATCAAGACTGTAGGAAAACCGAAGGGAATGCATATTCCATCCTATATGACTACCATGGGCGACATTGCCACTTGCCAGCCTTCGGATCCAACAGAGTACAAGCGGTCTAAGTCTGGGTGGACCGTCAGCGTGCCTCATTGGATCATTGAAATGCCTAGACATTTGTGTCGAATTGAAGATTTTGTGATGGAGTCCATCAATACCCTGGCTTCCAATTTCAGGGAGAGCTCGTCCGTTGGAGCCAATTTTGCTACTTGGTTAAGGGAGAACAAGAACAAAGTTTACGGCATTGAAACTGGAGAGACAGGCAACAAAAAGAAAATCGGCCATGATCAGTTCGTCAAAATCATCCACAACCGGCTCGTAAAAATGTGGACACAAAAGACGGTTGAATATTTAGTCCCTCTTGATAGGATTATGACTTACGGACACATCAAGGAGCTTCTGGTGAACCGGTTTGGGTACCAGCATTGGAACGAACTCGATAAAGATTTCAAGCAGGCCATCATCAGCAAGTGGCAGGTCGTACCTTATCCTGATTGGGACGAGACTGAAGTGAAACCTTACCGCAAGGAATGAGCCGTTTATGGGGTGTTTTCGTGTTCATTCAAGATATTGATAAACAAACGGGGCTTTATTTGTTGTTCTCTTGTTTAGGAAAATACATCGAGACGTTGTATTTTTTCCTAATCTATACAATTTTTTCTGACCCATTGTCTGTTCCGTTTTCTTTCAGTGAAACACGTCAGGACCATGAAACGAATGTCGGTCATCAATGCTCAATGCGAGAATCGAGCTGAGTTATGGACGAATGTCATCCAAGAAGAGGCTCGCTACATTGATGTTATTACTCACATTATTGATGCAGAAGTTCGTCATGCTATGGAGACTCAACATATCGATGACGCGCTTGATCTGTTTTCTGCAGACTACTACGTCAAGGCGAGGCGTCAAGCGTCTCATGTTTATCACAACCTTTACCGCGGGGATCGGGACCAGGTTCAAGTGATTCAATCGGGCGACCGTTCACTTAGCGGGAGGATTGGTGTGGTAACTCAATATTTTCCGCCAATAGGCAAGCGGCATGGGTGTTTTATGGTTCGATTGGCAACCAAGAATGCGAAGAACCCGACGAGGTTTACCGGAGAAAAACGATTGATTGAACCGCGGTTCATCCAGCCTAGGTGGTCGTCATCCTATAATTACGAGGCACTTCCTGTTTCCAGCCCAGTCGTCATCCTCTTCCTGACATCAAAGAAAGAATACAGACACATCTCATTCACGGTCGAAAAATCCGTAGTTGACATCATTGAAACTTCCTGTCCAAAGGACTCATCCATCGTGGCCGCATATGTAGAGCCTTTTGTGATCGCAACAAAGGATCTTTCACCCAAATTGCCTCTTTCGGCCATCAGTCCTTGTTTGGCAACACCAGTGAGCGACTCGTCACGTTGGGATTACTTTGTTAAGGACGGTATGTTTCATTTTGTGTCCGATAAAACAGGTGACCACCCTAGATGCCAAAGGATGTCACCCATTCTGGTTCAATGCCCGTGCCACCAAAGTCTGGCGTGTAAATTCAAAGACCTATGTGGCGAGTGCACAGAGGCTGGCAATGTACGAAATCCAGTACAGAGTCCCTCTCCATTACCTATTTCAGATTCGGGTTTCGATTTGGATCTTCTCTGTCGACCAGATGACATATTGATATCGGTTCCGTTTGTCACTGGCACTTCGATCGTTCCCAATGCCGCATTTCAGTTAAATGAGTTGAATTTCATGAAGGAACAAGGCAGAATTGTATCGGAAGAAGACTTGATGAAAAAATTCAGTCTATATTTACATTCGGTCACGAACAGAGATTTATTCTCTCTATATCCACACAATAACATCAACGGTGTTATAATTGATGTATGGACATCATGGTGAGTAGGAAATTTCATTCTGTCGGTTCAAATTTTCCCAAATCACTCGTTTGAACCGACATTTTTTTTTCGTCAGGCTGAATGCTCAAATTCCAGACGATGAAGTCATCACCTTCTCCATAGATTTCCTTCCTCGCGTTCTATCTGGTGACCTAAAATGCATGGCTGAAGAAGCAATGGCGACATACCCTCATTTGATGAATAGTCGGATGATTGTACTTCCCTTCTCGAGACATTCTCAAGCATCGGCTGTCGTCCTGGTCAACCCTATGGGAGTATTGAATTCAGGCTTGGAAGGAAGAGGCATCTCCTTCATGCTGTCATTAAATCCTGGGTTGCCAGTGGGATGCCTTGATCTTTCGCAAATAGGTGGAAGACTGAGAATTTTTCTCAACCGCGTTGTCAAAATGGGCAATGAATTTCATGGCACGACATTCACGTACCGTAATTTCAAGATGTACGCACCCGAAGGTGAGATTGTCTTTCGTCTTCCGTCGAGCTTTTATAGACATGATTGTGCACTCACCTTGATCGCCCAGTTCCAAAGCAATACTCAAAAGTCGACAACGGTACGACTCTGCTGAAGTTGATTCATTCCATCATGATACTCAGGAAGACGGTCTTCACCACCCAGGATGCAAGAACATCTTTTCGATCAGCAATCACGGACCACCGGGCATTTCGGTTCTGTGCTTTGGATGCTTGGCGCATTCGTACCGAAATGTACACGTTTGTTTTGGCGCTCTCAAAAATGTACACGGAAGAACGCGTCTCAGATTCAACCAGCACATCGTCTCTTTCCCAAGATGCCCAAGATCCGTACACTTCGAATTGGACTACTACGTCATTTACAGCTAAGAAGGAGACAACGAAAATCCCAGCGCTTCTCAAGTATTCGTTCATGTGCGAGAACGTTGCTCCTGGAGACATTGTCGAATACAAGACGAACTCATCACTCGGTGATGGCGACGACGATGGTTGCATTCGTCGCGCGACCGTCATCGGTATCCGTTTGGAGCTCGACAGGGTGACCAAGACGGTGCTTTTGAATAACGGGGACAAACTTGTCAATTCCTTACATGTGATTCGCAGAATTTCAATGAGGAACGTATACAATGGTGAGCCTCAATGGAATCCCGTGCGAGACTGGATGGAGCTGTCTAAGTTGTACATGCATCCTACTGAAGATGCCGCTGATGGACCTCAACGACCGCTCGAAGTAGAGATTGACAAGAAGGATAAGACGGCCAACCCCCACTGGATCAAAGGCAGGAAACGCTACGATGAAAGACGCAGAGCTGCGGACATAACCAGATACCGACGCCAAAAGGGCAAGGAGATTCACACTGGGGACATTGGAAATTTCTTTGATTGGATGGACCCTCGACGTATCCCGAGTGAAATCTTGTTTCTCAATGCTTTGTACCGCACGTGCCTGGAGATTGGGAAGCTGTCTGTATTTCAAGGCCTGATGGAATGCACATCGAAAGAAAAATACCAGACCAAGAAGAATAATCTCAATCGAGATGTCTTCAAGAAGAGACAACGAAAAGGCGCCATCGCATTGAGAGTGTTGCTTCCCTTCATGTTTTTCACCAAGTTTACCAGTGCCGCGGCAAGCTGTACACAGTACGTTGATGGCGCAGATCACACCGTGCGTCGCCCAACCAAGCGTGAAGTAAAAGTACAGGAAGCAACCGTTAAGTTTGAGCTCGACAACATGCATCTGAAAATCGAGCATTGCCAAGCGTGTCGCGAGAATCATTTGAACCTGGTCAAACAAACTTGGGACGGTACCTCGACTTACAAATGTACCACGTGCAAGGAGTTGCCTTTGGATTATTACCTGGACAAAAAACTTCAGCCAGTTTGGTACGAGCGAAGTCCAGGCGCAACTTCCTGGGACGATTTCGCAAGAGATGACGACGGAAAATTGATTGTGCGTTATGATATTCCGGAAGAGTTATCATCGTTAACTTGGTCGGAGGAGTTAATGATCAGGAAATGCGCTCCCTACATTCCCAGTGTTCATCTCTCACAAGGATACTATGCCCTCAGCGGCCAATGCGTGGCGTTTCCTCAGAATGTGACTGATGTATGCACCGACCTTCCAAGACACCCCGACAGCATCGTTACATACATTCGACAGATGGGAAACAGCCAAACCTCAGCAGTTCACTTCGATCATCTCAAAGTTCGTCGTAATTATGTCCTCCGAGCACTCGAATGGCTAAAAATTCACAACAGCGAGTACCGTGACATCACCATAAATCATTCTAATTTGGATTGGATGAATGGAAAGGACGAGGCTGATGTATTGAAGAACGTGCGATATTTTCACGTGAAAGGATCCGCGCCATCCAAAGCTCAAAAGCCTTCCGTTTCTGTCACTCAATGTTTGAACATTGATTCGCCTGAGCTAGAAATGGAATTCGCAACATTGGGCGCTAACAGTTGGAAAGGCGGTATGGACCCCCAACAGGAAAAGTACATGGCCGAACTTGTCAATGCCGCAATTGATTCGGATCAATCAGACAAGTTACTGATGTTTCCACCTCACGGAGAAACGCCTGTGAAGTGAGTTGTGTGTGATTAGGAAAAACTATCGTGTCACTGTGTTTTTTCCTAATGAATGTTTGTCAGTGAGTACGATCCAACGATGAAGTTGTACACCGGTGCGTATCCGTGGTTATTTCCGGGTGGTCTAGGCGATGTTTATGACGAAGAACGCGGTGGCCTTGACCAGCTTACCGGTCCCGTGAAGTCACTTAAAACATGGGCCCGTCACCTGATGCAGTATTTCGACGGTAGATTTCAGCAATGCCAAATGTTCATGTTGTATATATACAACACCATCCAGCGACAAGATAACAACAAAAGTGGCGCATTTTTCCACAGCGACAAAAATTGGTACGGAAAGAACCCTCCTACCGTCGAAGAAATAAAGAACCAGATTCGACACGGTATCTTCACGTTCGTGTCAAAACTAAGATATTTTTCGCAAACCATTCGGGGGACGGATGGCTATTGGCGTAATAAGTCGGACGAACTCCGTGCATGGATAGACTTCCACGTTGCCAATGGGCACGGACCACCCACTCATTTCATCACGTTGACATGTGCTGAAAATTGGTGGCCCGATCTTCGAGACATTTATGCTGATCTTGAAAAAATTGCCGGACGTGAAGTAGAAGCTCAACTACTCCGACAAGGAAATATTCAAGCAATGCGCAGGGCCGCGAGGAGATATCCTCACTACGTGAATAAATACTTCATGGACAGAGCGAAAACATTCTTGGACGAGTTCGCTCGGGATGTATTGGAACTCGAATACTACTGGGGGCGCATTGAATTTGCCCCCGGTCGTGGCGCAGTTCATCTTCATTTGCTCGGAATTGCGCAGAACAAGGCCTATCTCCACAATTTTTACCAAGCTCGCTCCGAAAAAAGAAAAATCAAAGTCCTTCAGAAATATGCAGAGGATATGCTAGGCATGACCGCTGATGTTGAAATCGACCCGAATCACAATAGATTCCGCGAGAATGGCAATGGGCATTTAACAACGTCCGAGTCGCCCCTGGGATCCAGATTCTCGGAGAGCCGTGATCCAGACTTGGATCATCGACAACTCGCCCAAGACGCAGTTTTTCATAGATGCAACGAGTATTGTTTAGGAGACGAGGATAAAGATGGCATCAGGCTCAGAACATGCAGGTTCGGGTATGGTACGGAGGCTACATCGAATAAAGGGGATACTCCAGGCAAAGAACTGCTTTCATCACCCACCATTCAAAAGGACGCAAGAGGAATTGAGCACCTTCTTTTACCGCGTTATCATTCAAGGAAAGTAAATCAGCACAGCCGAACCATTCTCCAAGCATGGAGGGCAAACGCAGATGTTCAATTGATTGTATATCGATCCGACCCAAACGTACCGGATGTTGGCGAGATCGAGGCGGTGTCAAAATATGTGACCTCTTATGCCGTGAAGACTCAGAAAACAACGCGCGAAGAAATAAATACCATCCAAGATGTGATCATAAGGTGATCATGCGAGTCGGAATTTCAAAGTTGAGATTGTATGTCAATATCTTTCAGTCATTCTCACCGTGACGTTCTTCTTGCACAATGTTTTGAAAACAGTGCCCATGATGACGATCTCAACCAAATCAGCACCATAACGAAGCGGTCTCTCAACAAACTTTGTGGAAGTAGGCGAGTCAGCATCCAGGAAGCAGTTTTTGAAATAGCTGGCCTTGATCTAGTCATATGCTCAGACTACCTCACGGATGTGAGTTTAGGCCGGGCGCTTTATCTGCGAAAAGATTCGTCTAAATCCAAAGACAAGAAGGACTTAATCGACAGCTACCGAAACCGGGACTCAACTTTAGATGGTCTATCTCTGGAGGACTACTTCTATGAACATTTCGTTTCGAATGATTTCTATGAAGATACGACAACCAAGAGGAAGAAGCACAGAATACTCATTCCCAAGGGTCTCAATTGCAGACCGCGATACCCTGTCGACTATGATTATGCCAAGGGCATGCTAGTCATGCATAAACCGTGGAGCGTGAGGAATCCTTTAAACGACCTACTTGATGACGAAGAAGAGACGATCAAATCATTTCTCACGATGATCGAAAAGAACGAGCTTCCTTTGACTGTTTTGTCGGAGTACAATAGAGCAGTCGTTTACTCACAGCAATGGAGGTATGAGTGCACATCAAAGCAAGTCTCGACCGCAGAGGATGTCAATCTGGATGATTTTGACAATGAACAACTTTCCAACCACTTGCACTGGGAGCATTGTCGTCATTTATCCGCACAAAACACACGCAACCTGGATGATCACGTTGCCGAAATGAGAGTGAACCTGGGCATTGATCACAATTGGACGAAGCGGTACTTCGAGGGTGAGCGCGCACCGAATCTCATGGCACCCGAGGAATACACAAAGTATCTCAAGGACAAATACTACGGAAACGTAAGTACCCCAATAGGAAAAAACATACCATCAACACGGATTTTCCCAATCTCATCGAAAATCACGCATCTATTTCTATGAAGGCACAAAATGAAAACGAACCTCTCATCATTCCAAAGAAGAAAGATGAATCTGACTATTGCATCGATGACCTGAACTCAGATCAACAGATCATCGTCATCTGTGCATTGGAAGCAGTAATAAAATTTCTCACGAACGATCCAACGTACAGACCACTCCGAGCGACTGTGATAGGATGTGGTGGAACTGGAAAGTCGTACATTGTGAATACTCTCATCGCAATAATGCGAAATTACACTCGATTGAATGACACAGTGAGAGTTGCGGCCCCGTCTGGCGGAGCAGCGTATAACGTTGGCGGGTGCACACTCCACCGTTGCTTGAATCTGTCGGTCGATCCAGAAGAGCTGGCGAAGGATTTGAGCGCCGAGAAACAAGAAGAACTTTCTCTGAAATTGCAACATCTACTTATGCTCATCATCGATGAAAGAAGCATGATTTCCTCGGCATTACTTGCAGCCGCCGAAAGGAATGTTAGGCAGTGTGTTTTTGGTCAGCAGAACCAAAACGAACGCTGGGGGGGTGTTCCGGTAGTTCTTATCTTTGGAGATGATTATCAGCTTTTCCCCGTCAAGGCCGAAGGAGCTATATCCGGATATGCAAGGAACAACGGTGTGTGGGATCAAGAACCAATGAAAAAATCAGGAGCTCAGCAACTCCAGATCAACAGCGGTAACCATCTGTTCATCAGCGATTTAACAGATGATGTATTCCATCTCACCCAAAATTACAGGACAAGAGCCGACCCCGATTATGCTGGGATACTTGATCGACTCAGGGTGGGCATTTGTACCGACGAAGACGCAGCTCGTCTCATGAGGCAGTGTTTACACCATCATAAATCGAGTCCCGAATGGCTGGAATATATCGAAGACCATCCCAAGACGATTCATCTGTACACCATGAACTACGAAAAGAACACGAAGAATTTGCAGAAGCTAGTGAAATTGTCAGAACGAACCAAGCGCCCAGTAGCGCGATTACAGTGCCAATGGCAAAGCAACAGGAACCGAGGACAAGGGAGCTCGCGTGTTTACAAGAGTCACTTCACAACAACAAAAATGGTACTTCAAACTGATTTATGCGTGGGAGCTACAGTGGCTTTGTCGGGTGTCAACATCGTACCAGAAGCCGGGCTGTATAACGGTGCAAGAGGACAGATTGTAGATTTTGTATATGACAATCACCAAGTTTGCGGCCCGAACGATAAGCAAGGCGACCATCTTCCGCGGTGCGTTATCGTAGATTTCCCAGGCTTTAGGCGTGGGACTGCGGAACCATGGGACGAAAATAACCCAACGGTGAGTCCAGACCAGACCACACACAACAACGATCATTATCATTCATGCTGACTTACTTCTCCTGTCCTTCCAAAATAAGCACGTGCCAATCCCAATGATTGATATGGACTGTCCAAGGAAGTGCTGCAATGCAAGATACTGTCCTATGGTTCTCGCATGGGCGACAACTGTGCACAAATTTCAAGGATTTGAGGCCGGGTTCGATGACACGGACGAAATTAATTACATTGTAGCCGACCTAAACACGCTGGACTGGGAAAAGAAGAACCCAGGGACAGCCTACGTTGTGGCAAGTCGAGCAAAGACCATTGGGGAACACACAGACAACAATCGCTACCCAAAGAAATCAAATCTCTTTTTCACCGGAACCATCGGTGCACATCGTTTCACTAGATGTCTATACAAAGACAATGGCGAGCTTTGTCTCAAGGTGCAAAAGAGGGAATTATGGGTGCAATACCTTGCAGAAAAAGTACAACAGACAAAAATGAAACGATCCGTCGATGACGTCAACACAACAAAAACTTTTGTCCTAAATGCAACAGAGAACCATAGTATACCGGACAAGAAAGATCTCCATAGAAGAATCATCGATATACTTACTCACCCAAGCGAAGAGTGGAAAACGACTCGGGCAAAATATATTCTCTAACCAGGAAAAATCAAATGCGTGACAATTGAAAATACAAGGAAGACAAATAACATCTGTAGTAGGAAAAAATACACCGAATACGCATTCTATCCTACACAACACACAAAACTTCGAGGAAGGAGGCTATCTTAAAGGCATCATAAACATCTAATCCAAAAATGCCAACAACACTAAGATGCATCAATGAATGTCAGACAAACAAAGATAAATAACTCCTATATTAGGAAAAAATACACCCAACATCTATTTTATCCTACACAACATACAAACAAGCAAGGAAGGAGGGCAACATAAAGGCATTACACCCAGCTAATTCGAAAACCCCCACCACACAAAGATAACGAACGCCAGACAAACACCCAGACATAATTGAAATGTTAACAAAATACGCATTGAGGCAAACTCCCCCGAAACCCGCCCGACCCACAACGAAATAATTTAGATCAATTAGGAAAAAACAACTCGAAGTTACAGTTTTTCCTGCGTATCAGAAACACAAATGACGACACACGCGGACAGAAGAAAAACAATGTAGTACGGTGGCACGATATCGGGCCTTGTCAGCGACATGTCTACACCCATTGAAGACATGTCAATGAAGACATGTCGAAAAAGCCATGTCTTACATCTCTTGCCTTGCACCATGCCTCGTCAGCGACACGACTACACCCATCGAAGACATGTCAATGAAGACATGTCGAAAAAGCCATGTCTTTCGTCCTTCGCCTGGCCTCACGAATGAATAAAACCACGCATTGTTCAGAAGAGACACCTAAAAGCCACGTCTTTCGTCTTTCGCCTGGCCCCATGAATGATGTACGTACGTAGGTACATAGAAGAGACAATCCATGTCTTTTGTCTATCTTTCGCCTGGCCCCATGAATGTACCTAGGTCTGAGTCTACAATACATCGTACACAGGAAGAGACCTAATGTACCTATGTAGGTATGGTACGTACCTAGATAACTCATCCGGATGCACGTCATAATTAGCGATTACTGCGCGATTCGTTGTATCGCCATCAAAACCCAACAAGACTAGAAATAACCCTAATGAGCTCGAAAAAAGTCATTCTCAAAAAAAAGGGTTTGAATCACGTATCGCGGACAGACCCACGGAGAGCGACGATGCGGGAATTCAGTACACTCTCAATTTTCATCGTTTCCCGCCAAAAAAATCAGGCGAAGGCAAATTCTCCCGATCTTGCAAAAGAATACATCGGATCGACAACACAGGAATCAGCTGTCGCCAAAATGCGTTCGGATGGTTTACATGCTGTAGGAATCAATACCGTCCAGTCGTCCGAGGGCAGTACTGGGCGCCACGAAGAGGAATGGGGTCGAACCAGAAAATGCACCGTGACGTCGGAACAAGCACAAATCAAAATCCTACGGGTGAAGGGATACCTTTGAGGGTATCCTCGTAGAAATGACGCGGGAATCAATACATTTCGACCTTTCAACCACCTTTCAGTTTTAGAGACCTAACAGCGGCCGAGGGCTGGTGGTAGGTCGGCGACGTTCTATGGGAATTAGGCCCACGGCCGGACTAAATGACCCTATGCTGAAGTGATACTGAATTCAGTATATTTGGCCCCTGGGGAACCGCGATGCAACATCAATGCAACATTACATGCGGCAACTGCGATCACTGCATACAATAAGATTGAATGGAATGGAATGGCTCATTATTTATCTTTCAATACGTC
>Ga0208005_1000282_pt1 | contig 20491 bp, 32 predicted proteins | sample DEB19_08_DNA_3_FD_184530 | JGI IMG/M metagenome (GOLD analysis project Ga0208005, IMG submission 184530) | Aqueous microbial communities from the Delaware River and Bay under freshwater to marine salinity gradient to study organic matter... | ecosystem: Environmental > Aquatic > Marine > Coastal... | reverse complement strand
CCTGCCGGCGGGTCGCCAAGCGGCCGATTGTCTTCCTCGCGGACGAGGCGCAGGAGGCGAAGCTGCTGACCTGGCGCGTGCCGCAATCGATGATCCTGCGGGCGAAGTCGCCGGCGCACTTGCCGCGGATCATCCGCGACGCGGAGGAGATGTTCACGATCAACTCCTCCCCGTGCATCATCGCCGGCGCCGTGCGGAAGGAGTTCTGGCACGTATCGTCTGGCGTCGCCCAGGATGACGCCTTCTCGCCGGCTTCGCGCGTTGTGACAGTTGGCGATTAAGTATGGCCGCAGTCCGCGACTTCGATCCCGTGCAGCTGGCGCTCGATCAGGGCGCCATCCTGGAGCAAGCCGGCATCACGTTCTCCTACCTCGGCAGCACGATCACCGGAGTGTGGTCTTCCAGCCGGAACCTTTTTGACGAGTTCGAGGATCAGCGCCGGGATGACGTGAAGTTCACGGTTTTCTTTACGACCTCCTCGGTGACTGGCACGCCGGCGCAGAGCCAGACGCTGGTGCGGGCCGGCACGACCTACTTCGTGGAGCAAGTGCGGTTCGACGCGGAGGGCGCGGGCTGCGAGATCGACGTCGCGAAGGTGATATGATCGACATCACCCTCAACTCTGGGAAGCTCGACCTGGCGCTTGAGCGGCTGGCGCAGTCAGCGCGCGTCGATCTAGGCAAGGTCATCAAGCAGGAGGGCGGCAACGTGGCGCGGTCGATAATGATGATTCTGCCGCCGACCGGACAACACGAGCACCGGAAGAGCAAAAAGCCGGTGAGATCCGGCCTGACGACGGCTGCAAAGGAGCAGGGCGAATACGCAATTAAATCGGATCTCTTCGGCGGAAGGACTCGGACCATAAAAAAGCAGATTACGACGCTCGGCATCTTCCAGCGGATCGGAAGTTCGCAGGTTACGCCGCCCAAGAGAGCGCGGACTGAAACCGTCAACGTCCGTCTGGGATGGGAGACGTCCAAGACGATTCGCATCTACTGGAAATACTGGCAGCAGAACGCATCGGTTAAGACGATGCGGAACTTCCATTTGAAGTATCGCGACCGCTACGGACGGATCGGCTACGTTGACCGGAATCCGATTGGCCGCTGGCAGGTGCAAAGTCAGATGTGGATCAGCGATGCATCCGCCGACCGTTATCTCAACTCCGTCCAGTCAAAGGTTGGCTGGGCCAAGGCTGGATTTGCAGCGGCCGCTATGGCAACCGGCCAGCGCGTGCCAGCCTGGGTGCGTCGTCACGCGGCGCGGGCTGGCGTCGAGTCGCACAATTTCACCAGCGATAAACCGTTTCTGACTGGCACTGCGACCAACATCAAGGTGCCAAACCCTGATCGCTACGTAAATGATGCGCTGGAGTTCCGCGCGAAGATCACCTTGAAGAAAGTCGACGCCATCCTCGCCAACCGCGCCGTCAACCTTGGATTCGCGCGCATCAGCGGTGCTGGCGTCGTGCAGGAGAATATGCCACGATGAGCACCCGCACCAACATCCGCAATGCCATCGGGCTCAAGCTGACGCAGGCTGGCGTCGTGCCCACGGCTAATCTCCTCAAGGGCCGGAACAACACGCTTGTCTCGACGAGCTTCCCGTCTGCCGCGGTTTACGCGGTCAACGAGCAAGTCGAGGTCCGCACGCTGGCGCCGTCAAATCGGACCCAGTACCGGACGCTGCAAGTGATGGTTGAGTATTTCACCGCGGAGGTGGCCGGCTCGACGACGATCATCGACGACCTATTCGATACGGGCTCGGCTGCGGTCGAGGCCGCGGTGCTCGCTGACGTGACCCTGGGCGGCGTCTGTGATGACCTACTTCTGACGTCCGTCGATTATGTGATCGAGCCTGACGAAGAGCGTCGTTGGGGCGTCGCTCGTCACACCTTCTCCTGCATCTATTTAACCACCGACTAAAATGGCGAACCACTTAGGCCGCGAAGGCACCGTCAAAATCTCGTCGACCACCATCGGCGAGCTCCGCAACTACTCCTTGGCTCACTCCTCCGACGTCGTCGAGGACTCGGTCATCGGCGACACCTACCGCACGCGGAAGGCCACGCTGAAGACCTGGAGCGTCAACGGCGATCTCTACTGGGACGAAGTCGATGCCGGCCAGATCGCGCTGACCATCGGCTCCACCGTGACCGTGAACCTCTATCCCGAGGGCATCGCGTCGACCTCCACCTACTACACCGGAAGCGGCATCGTGACGAAGTTCGACATTAGCGCCGCCTTCGACGGAATGGTCGAGGGCTCGATCAGCATCGAGGGCAACGGCGCGCTGTCCACTTTGACGGTCTGAGGTGAAGGATGGACGCTATTGACCTAGTTCGCGAACACTTCGCTTCCCTCGGGACCAAGAAGATTGAGGTGCCCGAGTGGAAGCTGACGATCCACGCCACTCCCGTCACGCTGGCCGAAAAGGCGCGCCTTTACAAAAAGAGCCGAGAGAGTGATATGGAGCTCCTCGTCGACATCCTTCTGATGAAGGCGACGAGCGAGGACGGGAAAAAGCTCTTCACCATCGAGGACAAGGCGGTGCTGCTCAACCGCGCGGACTCCAACGTCCTCGCGCGAGTGGCGAACGCTATCCTGGCCGACGATGCGCCGAAGGCTGAAGAGCTAAAAAACTAGCCGGCGGCGAGGCTGGTGCCGACCTCCTCGCCGTCTATGCGCTCGCGGATCGTCTCGGCAAGTTCGCTCACGAAGTCCTCCAGATGCCAGCCCACGAGATGAATGGCTGGATCGCCTACCTAAACCACCAGCAGCGAACCCAACACCGCAATGGCTAGCGCAACCTTTACGCTCAGGGCCGTCGACGCGACGCGGGCTGCGTTCGCCTCGGTGCAAAATTCGCTGACTCGGCTGGAGAACCAGACGAAGGGCATCGCGAAGATCACGAAGCTCGCCTTCGGCGGCGAGGCCGTTCTCGGCACTCTGAATATGATGAAGCAGCGACTGGATAAAGTCGCTTCTTCCGGCGAGGATATGGGCTTCAGCGACGATCAGATCGCGAGCGCCATAAGAATGGAGCGTGCGGTTGAGGGCGCGCTTAACTTCCTGACCAAGATCCCGCTTGCTCTAGGCAAGGTCGGAACGAGCATCGCCGCCGCGCTTGCGCCGCAAAACCTCAAGTCGGTTGAGGACACGATTCGCGACTTCAAGCTCGAGAAGTCGAAGAAGGATATTGAGGCCACGATTCAAGCAATCGGGAAACTCCAGCTGCAATTCGAGCAGCTGTCGTTGACCGAGGGCCAAGCGCTCGACCTTCGCCGTCAGCAGGCGCTTGCGCTGATGGACGAGGCGGCGCAGATGATGGGCAACAAGCCGCTTGAGGCGCTGCAAAAGCAGGCCGAGGCCATTCAGCTTATCAATGAGGCGCAGCGAGGATTCCTTTCGCTCGATAAGGAGATCGCCGACGCCCAGCGCGAGCTGAATAAAAACTTGCAGGAAGGCCAGCGGATCGGGTTGTCGCAGGCAGAGCTCCTGGACGGCCTGCGGAACCGATACAGCACGCTTACGTACGAGGTTTCGGAACTTAACATTGCGCTTTCCGCCTTCAAAGACGTTGGTGGTCCGGTTGGCGAAACGCAGGAGCAGCTCGTCGCCAAGCTGAAGGAGCAAGCAACGGTCTCCGCGCAGCTAAACAAGCTCCTTGAGGAGCAGGGCAAGGTTGCGCTTGAAGCCGGCCAGATCACCGCCGGCGCTTTTGAGAACGCGATCCTGTCTGGCGAGAAGCTGCGCGACACGATCAAGGCGCTCGCCCGCGACCTCCTGAGCCTTCTCTTCCGGCAGCAGATCACCGAGCCGCTAGCAAAAGCCATTGGAACTTCGTCATTCTTTGCGAATATTTTCGGCGGTCCTCGCGCGGGTGGCGGTCCGGTTGGTGCAGGAACGGCTTACCTAGTCGGCGAAAAGGGGCCGGAGCTCTTTATGCCGGCCTCGTCCGGCAGCATCGTGCCGAACAATCGCCTTGGCTCCAACGGAGGCGGCTCGACTGGCGTGACGATCAATTACCACATCGCCGCCGGCGTCACTCGCGCCGAGCTGGTTCCGATCCTTGAGACCGAGCGGAAGCGCCTCAAGGCCGAGATCCCTGATATGGTGCGCCGCGGTGGCGCCTATCGCGCAGCGTTCGCCTAAGCTATGGCAATCTCCTACCCACTCACGCCGCCGTCGCCGTTCCGCATCTCGAAGCTGACGCTGTCGGGGATGAGCGCGACCTCGCGCAACGTCTCGCCGTTCACGTTCCAGACGCAGCAATACAACTGGCCGGGGCAGGCGTGGATGGGCTCGGTCGAGTGCCCGCCGATGACGCGCGCCGCGGCCGAGGAGGTGATCGGCTTCCTGCTAGCAGCGCAGCGCGGCACGTTCTACTTCCAGGACTACGCCAACACCTCAGCGCGGGGCAACGTAACCGGAACGCTGACCGTCAGCAGCGCGACCGCCAACACCTCGACGCTCGGCATCTCGGGCGCAACCGGAACATTCGCAGTCGGAGACTGGCTCCAGATCTCGACCTCGCTTTACAAGGTCGTCCAGGTCAACTCCTCGAGCAGCGTCGATCTCTTCCCGGTGCTGCGCTCAAGCTACGCCGGCGGCACCGCGATCACCTACTCGAACGCCAAGGGCGTCTTCCGCTTGGCCGAGTCGCGCACCGAGTGGTCGATTGAGCTCGCGAGCATTTACGGCATCACCTTCTCGATCGCGGAGGACGTCGCGCAATGAGCATCACAACCGCAGGCCGGACGCTCTCGGCTGCTATGGTGACTGAGGTGACGACGGTGCAGCTGGCGCCGGTGATCTTGGTCTCGCTTAGTTTCCCTTCTGCTTACACGCGCCTCTGGACCGGCTACGGCACGCTTACTTACGCCGGCGTTCCCTACCTCGGCATTGGCACATTCGGCAGCATCTCGCCGATTGAGGAGACGACCGACCTCGCGGCCCGCGGCATCTCGATGCGGCTCTCAGGCGTGCCCACCGCGAACATCGCGCTTGCACTCACCGAGGATTACCAAGGCCGCGATTGCACGGTGCTCTTCGGCGCGCTCTCACCTACCGCCGGCACGCTCATCTCGTCGCCGGTGACGGTGTTCCAGGGGCGGATGGACGTGATGCAGATCTCGGACGACGGTCAGTCCGCGGACATCACAATGACGGCCGAAAACCGGCTCGTCGATTTCAAGCGACCGCGCGAAGTGCGCTACACGCACGAAGAGCAGACCGCGCTTTTCCCCGGCGACCTCGGGCTGGAGTTCGTGACCGCTATCCAGGAGAAGGCGATTTACTGGGGCAACCCGAACCAGACGCAGCAAACGAACTGGAACGGGGGCGGCAAGACTGGCGAAACCGGCTACGAATGAAGGCTGCCGACATTCCCGCGGAGCTCGCGCGCTTTATCGAGGAGCGACGCAACCAGCCGTTCGCGTGGGGCGCGAATGACTGCTGCCTCTTCGCGGCCGACTGGGTTGCGCGGGCAACCGGCCGAGATCCCGCGGCGCATTACCGCGGCACCTACTCGACCGGCATCGGCGCGCAGCGCATCATCGAAAAGGCCGGAGGGATTCTGGAGTTGGCGCGCGAGCTTGGGCTCGAGCCGACGCAGATCGGCCTCGCTCGCCGCGGTGACGTGATCGCGCGCGACGTGGGCAATGGCATCGGGCTGGGCGTCTGCGTGGGCAACGCTGCCGCCTTCGTGGGCCGCGATGGGCTGGAGTTCCTCGACCTCAACGGCGCCGCCTGCTGGCGCCTCTAATTATGCCGCAAGTCGCCGTCGTCGTCTGGATCGCTTTGATGGATGTGGGGCTGAGTGTCGCCGCGGCCAACGCGGTGATGTTCGTGCTGAAGTTCATCGCGACGACCGCTGCCTCGATGGCAGCGTCCAAGCTGCTTGCGCCGAAGGCTCCGAGCTACTCCGACCCTTCGCTCACCGACCGCTCGCAGATGATCCGCTCGCCGATTGCGGCGCGTCAGATCGTCTACGGTCAGACGAAGACCTCGGGCGTCATCGTCTACATCTCGACGACCGGGACGAAAAACGAGTATCTGCACCTCGTCGTTGCGCTCGCCGGCCACGAGGTCGAGGAGATCGGCGACGTCTACTTTAACGATGAGCTCGCGTTCTCTGGGTCTGGATTAACTCCAAGCGCAACCGGACGCTTCGCCAGCGTCGCAACAATTTCTAAGAATTTAGGTTCAGACACTCAGACTGCTGATGCATCTTTGGTTTCTGCAACGAGCGGACTGACCAACGGCAAGTGGACGAGCAATCATCGCCTGCGAGGCATCGCGTACATCTACGTGCGCCTCGTCTGGAATCAGGAAGTGTGGACTGGCGGCATCCCGAACATATCCGCGGTGGTCAAGGGCAAGAAGGTCTACGATCCGCGCACGACGACTACGGCTTACTCGGCCAATCCTGCGCTGTGCCTGCGGGACTACTTGACCAGTTCGCTCGGGATGGCGATGAGCTCGGCCGAGATCGACGACACGGCCGTGAGCGCAGCGGCGAACATCTGCGACGAGGATGTTGAGATCAAGCCGGTCACCTCGCCGGCCACCTACGAGAACCGATACGAGGCCAACGGCGTGCTCTACACGAGCGCTTCGCCGGACGAGAACATCGGCAAGCTTATCACCGCGATGGGCGGCCTCATCGCCTACTCAGGAGGCAAGGTGGTTGTCTACGCGGCCGGCTACCGCATCCCGACCGTCACGCTGACCGAGAAGCACTTCGCCGGCCAGATGACGGTGCAGACGAAGACCTCGGCGCGCGACCGCGTGAATGGGGTTAAGGGCGTCTACGTCTCGCCTGAGAACGACTGGCAGCCGTCCGACTTCCCGCAGATCACGTCGGCGACCTACGTCACCAAGGACGCCGGCATCCGCTACTGGCGCGACGTGGCGCTGCCGTTCACGACCTCGCCCTCGTGCGCCCAGCGGCTCGCCGTGATCGAGCTGCGCCGCGCCCGCGAGGAGATCACGATGACCGCGCGCTTCCGGCTGGAAGCGATGCAAGTCCGCGCCGGCGATACGGTGATGATTACCAACTCGAAGATGGGCTGGACCCAGAAGGTCTTCGAGGTGATGGAGTGGAACTTCGCGAGCGACGGCAGTCCGCCGCAGCTGGCGATCGAGATGACGCTGCGCGAGACGGCGTCGACGGTCTACGACTGGACGGTAGCCGACGAGATCTACGTCGCGGATGCCCCGAACACGACGCTGCCGAATCCCTTCACGCTCTCCGCGCCGACGAACCTCACGCTGACCGCGGACGGCACGACGCAGCAGATCCAGGCGGACGGCACCGCGCTCCCACGAATCCTTGTATCGTGGACTGCGCCAGCTGAAGAGTTCATCCAAGCTGGCGGCCTTGTGGTGATCGAGTACAAGGAGTCGACCTCCTCGACGTGGCTTACGTGGTCGAGGCTAGAGGGCACGCAAACCAGAGATTACATCTCCAGCGACATCAAGATTGGTCTAACTTACAACGTCCGAATCTATGGGATTTCCTTCTTCGGGGTTTCTACGAATTACGTCAGCTCAAGCGTAACCGTCGTCAAGGACTCGACTCCTCCAAATACGCCCACCGGAGGAACTATAACCGGCGAAGGTGTGCAGGCCAAATACTTTCCAGGGACAACGATCTTTCTCTTCGGAACGCGCGTCGGCTGGGCTCCAAATACTCAGTCCGACTTTGCCTATTATGAGATAAAAGCGACTATCACTAATTCCGACGCCGCGACCGACTACAGCTGGACCCCTTACGATGGTGCCAATTTCTTCGTCACCACGCGCGACACGCAATGCTTCTTGTACGCTAATACTCTTACGAACGCGGGGCACGTTCGCATTCGCACAGTCAATCGAAGTGGGACGGCCTCGTCGTGGGCTTATCTAGGTAACGCTGCGAGTGTTGGGAATTCATCATTCGGTACGGGAACGATTGCAAAATACAACGACACCGACGTCACGACCACCGGAATCAAGACCGGGGCCGGATCGAGCACACGGCAGATCAACGTCATCTTCTCCGACTCGGTCGTCGTTTCCCTGGCCGGCGGCGCGACTACCGAGGATTTCAACGTGTCGCTGACCAACCGAGGCTTCGGCGCGAAGCCTGACATCGGAACCGCGCAATGCGCTTCCAACGCCAACCTCGTCGCGGCCTACGACTTCGACGCGGCTGGCAACTCAAGCACCAACGCCGTGGTTCGCGTGACCACGCTTGACGGCACGAACGTTCCAGCCGGAAACGCGCGCTTCTCGGTCGAGTTCACCGAATACACCTGACCTATGGCTCTTCAGAAATCCTTCACTCTGCCGAGCGGCATCTCGGGCAACTACATCCGCCTTGTGGCCCACCGCTGGGACCGCTCGGCTCGGGAGTCATCTGCGCTCTTCGCGCTATACGTGGACTCGGCCGCGGCTCAGTCGGGCAAGGCTCCGCTGACGCCGTGGATCGCCAAGCTTTGGCTCCGCGGCGACAAGTTCGACCAGTACCTAAGCAACGCCGAGCTCACGAGCCCAGGCATCCTCGCGCAGATTTATGTCGCGGTGAAGGCCGAGCCGATCAGCTGCGACTTCGGCAGCGATGCGCTCGCGGACGCCGTCGACGTCTGACTGTCAGATTCCGCCGGACAGAATTTTGAGAAAAAGAGTTGACTAGGGCGTTGCGCGTCTCCTTGGTCGAGGGCGCAACGACAATGATTCGCTCACTAATCCTCCTCACGCTGGCGTCCGCCAGCCACGCCGCGCCGCCGGAAAGCTTCTGGCGAGCGCTTCATCAAGTCGAGACGTCGGGCCGCACCGGCGCGATCCTCGGCGACAACGGCCGCAGCCTCGGGCCGCTCCAGATCTCCCGCGCCTACCACGCCGACTCGCGCGTCGCCGGCGATTACTCGCAGGTCACCGACCTCGCCTACGCCCGCCGCGTCGCGACGGCTTACCTCAAGCGCTACGCTCCGCAGGCGTGGGCGCAGGGCGACGTCGAGACGCTCGCTCGCATCCACAACGGCGGACCCGCGGGGGCGCGCAAGCCGGCGACGCTGCCTTACGCTGACAAGGTGCGGAGGGCGATGCGATGACTTACGACGAGTTCATCGACGCGAAGACTAAGGTGGCGCAGGCTAGCGGGTTTGAGCCGTTCGAGATCAAGGCGCCGCTCTTTGACTGGCAGAAGTCGATTGTGCGCTGGGCGATTCGCCAGGGTCGCGCCGCGCTCTTCGAGGACTGCGGACTCGGCAAGACCGCGCAGCAGCTCGAGTGGGCGCGCCAGGTCGCGCAGTTCACCAATATGCCGGTGCTCATCCTGACTCCACTCGCGGTCGCGCATCAGACCGCGGAGGAGGGAAACAAGTTCGGCATTACCGCAACCGTCCTTCAAGACGGCATCGAGGTGCAGGCTGGGCCAGGAATCTGGATCACGAATTACGAGAAGCTTGAGCACTTTAACCCGGCCGCTTTTGCCGGCGTCGTGCTCGACGAGTCCTCGATCCTAAAGGCGTTTACGGGCAAGACGCGCATCGCGCTGACCGAAGCCTTCAGCCGCACGCCATATCGTCTCTGCTGCACGGCGACGCCTAGTCCCAACGACTACACGGAGTTCGGCCAGCACGCCGAGTTCCTCGGAATCTGTTCGCCGGCGCAGATGCTCGCGACGTTCTTCATCAACGATACCTTCAACACCGGCGACTGGCGGCTGAAGGGTCACGCCGAGGGAGAGTTTTGGAAGTGGCTCGCTAGCTGGGCCGCGTGCGTCAGCCGGCCAAGCGACATCGGCTTCTCGGACGAGGGCTACATCCTGCCTCCACTCAATATGATCGTGGAGATGGTCGCCGTCGATCAGCGCGACCACTCAGGCGAAGAGCTCTTCCGTCACGCCACGCTCTCGGCAACGACGATGCACGAAGAGATGCGACTGACGTCGGAGGCTCGGGCGAAGCGAGTGGCATCGCTCGTCAACAACTCAAGCGAGCCGTGGATCGTCTGGTGCAATACCAACGACGAAGCCGACAAGCTCAAGGTGCTAATGCCCGACGCGCTCGAGGTGCGAGGATCCGAAACTCCGAAAGCAAAGGAGCAGAAGATCGCTGCCTTCACGAATGGCCGAGCGCGCGTCATCATCAGCAAGCCATCAATCTGCGGGATGGGCCTCAACTGGCAGCATTGCCGCAACGTGGCCTTCGTCGGCCTCAGTTACTCGTTCGAGGACTTTTACCAGGCGCTTCGTCGATCCTATCGCTTCGGCCAGACGAAGCCAGTCAACGCGCACATCGTGCAAGCGGAGACTGAAGGAGCCATTACCCAAGCCATCAACCGGAAGATCCATCAACATCAGACAATGCAAGAGAAGATGAAACTCGCGGCGGCAGCGTTTGCCGAGAACCGCATCAAGGAAATGAAGAAGAACACGGCCGTCGACTTTAAGACTGGCGACGACTGGAAAGTCTACCACGGCGATTGCGTTCGCGTGGCGAAGGAGATTGCCGACGAGTCGATTGACTTCTCGATCTTCTCGCCGCCGTTTGCCGATCTCTTCACCTATTCGGACGACCTGCAGGATATGGGCAACTGCGCCGGCCTAGAGGATTTCACGAAGCACTTCGAGTTCCTCATTGCGGAGATCGCGCGCATTATGGTTCCAGGACGCGAGGTCGCAGTGCATTGCGTCGACCTGCTGTCGACCAAGTGGAAGCACGGACGCATTGAATTTCAGGACTTCAGCGGGGAAATAATCCGCGCCTTCTGGCGCCACGGATTCCTTTTCCACTCGCGCATCTGCATCTGGAAATCCCCCGTGACCGAGATGCAGCGGACTAAGGCTCACGGCCTGCTTTACAAGACGCTTAAGGCCGACAGCTGCGATTCGCGCGTTGGCTGCGCTGATTATCTGCTCGTCTTCCGAAAGCCGGGAGAGAACCCGAAACCCGTGACCAAGGATCCGAGCGCGTTCCCGGTCGAGATGTGGCAGGAGTACGCCTCGCCAGTCTGGATGACAGTCGATCAAGGTCGCGTTCTGAATCGCGAGGGCGCGCGCGACAACGCCGATGAGAAGCACATCTGCCCGCTGCAGCTCGACGTGATCGAGCGAGCCGTGACGCTCTGGTCAAATCCCGGCGATCTCGTCTACTCGCCGTTCACAGGGATCGGGTCCGAGGGCTACCAGTCTTTAAAGCTTGGCCGCCGCTTCGTCGGATCTGAGCTTAAGAGAAGCTACTTCGAGCAAGCCTGCGCTAACCTCGCGCTGGCAAAGTCCCAGACTGAACTCGCGCTCGTATGATACCCAAGATGATCGCCAAGGCACTACTCGCCGGCAAGACGCCTAAGGAGTTCGCGCACGAGGCCGGCATCTCGGTCTCGTGGGCCTATCGCCTTGCGTGGGACGCTGGCTTCAAGTCGGTCTACATATCACGCGAGGAGCAGAAGATGATTGCGCAGCGGAGGGCCGGCCGATGAACCGCGCGACAAAGGCGCTGTTTTCCTCCGGCCTCGCCTACTCGCATTACGCGCTAGGCAAGGCGATCGTCTACCGCGACGAGTCCAAGCGCCAGCATAGCTGGCTGCAACGGCAGCTGCTGCGGCAATCAATGCGCGATCAGGCGCTCGTCTACTCCCGCGAGGTGCGCTGGATGCGCTATGCAAAATAACTTCAACCGCACACAGCCGGTCAAGAACCTGACCGGAGCCGGACACTCCGCGGCGCGCTACACCGGCACGCACGGGCACAAGGAGCGTTCGCACTACTGGGTCTTCATACCAGGCGAAGGCTGGGTGACGTGGCTGGCGATCCATAAGCAATTTAGCGCGGCGTTTAACGACTGGCAGATGCGCCAGGCGCTTGGCCTGAGACGCAAGCGGTGAACGTACTTGAGCTAGAACGGATGGCTCGCCGCGGGGCCGAGGACGGCTACGGCGACGAGTGGCATCCGCAATTTACCGCCAGCGCGCGAGTGCTGGCATCAATGAGAGCAGCAGCAAACGAAGCACGAATCCAGATGCAGAACGAAGAACTACTGACAGCAATCCTCAACGAGCTCCGCGCGATCCGCTCGGCGCTCTCCAATCGGAGCACGCCCGCCGCGGCTCCTGCCGCCCAGCCGGCGGCGCAGAGCAAGGACATTCCGCAGCCGTCCGAGCTTGTGGCCGATCCCGGCTCGGTTGAGGTTCACTTCGGCAAGAACGCCGGCACGGCGCTCCGCTCGCTCGGCGCGAAATCGGTTGAGTGGTACGCCCAGGAACCCGAGCCCAGGATCGGCAACAACGGCAAGCCGTTCCCGCCTCGGCCCGAGGACGTCCGCCTCCGCAACGCCGCGCGCCAGCTGGTGCACGGTCAACGCGGCACGCTCGCTGCCGGCACTAAAGTCACGCTCGTCTCCGAGACGCTGACCGAAGAGGTGCCGTTCTAAACTTAAAGGGCGCGACCGAGACTTCCCAGCCGCGCCCTCAACCCAGAAGCAAAACACAACACAACAAGAGCCAGACAATGAACACCGAAACCGTCAAAGAAGAGACCCAACTCGCGGCCAGTCCCGCGGCCAAGATCAACAAATCGCCGGTCACCTTCGGGGCCCAGGGCGTGCAACTCGCCTCGCTGGAAGATGCGTATCGCTTCGCGAACGCCATCGTAGCGAGCGGCTTCGCGCCAAAGGGAATGGAGAAGCCTGAGTCCGTCCTCGTCGCAATCCAGTTGGGCGCCGAGCTTGGGCTTACCCCGATGGCTGCGCTCCAAAATACCGCCGTCATCAATGGTCGGCCGGCAATCTACGGCGATGCCGCGCTTGCGCTGGTCCGCGCCTCGGGGCTGCTCACGAGCTACAAGGAGGAGGAGATCGGCGAGGCTGGGAGCGACGCGCACGGCTACCGCGTGACCGCGGCCCGAGGCGATGCGAGCACCGTCGAGACCTTCACGGTCGCAGATGCGAAGCGGGCGAAGCTTTGGGCCAAGGCCGGCCCGTGGACCGACTACCCGAAGCGGATGCTGCGTTTCCGCGCCCGCGGCTACGTGCTGCGCGATCTCTTCGGTGACGTGCTCAAGGGACTGCGCACCGTCGAGGAAGCCAGGGACATCCCGGCCGAGCCGGTGAACGTCACGCCCAGGGGCCTCGGCGAAAACCTCTAAGCACTACCCACAATGGAAACCACACACGAGATCAAGAAGGCCGCGGTCATCGCGGCAGCTGCGGAGCAAGTTCGCGCTCTGCTCGAGACCCATTACGACGCGATGCGGAAGTCCGCGGAGGAGAGCTTCGTCGACGACGACACGCAGTCGGAGCCGAAGGCCAAGGCCAGCTTCACCATCGAATGGGATGCGCTCGCGATGGCGCCCACCGTGAGCGTCAAGGTCGGCTGGAGCGTCCGCTTCAAGGACGAGTCCGAAGCCGTCGTTGATCCGCTCCAGGCCAAGCTCGACATCGGAGGTGCCGAATGAACGCCGCAATCCGAGGCGAGCCGTCCGAGGTTTACCACGCGACGGACGCCATCTCGCATAGCAAGCTGGAGGTCTTCCGCCGCCGGCCGGCTCTCTACCACCGGAAGTACGTGCTCAAGGTCGTGCCTGACGCGGACTCCTCCGCGTTCGCCATCGGCCGCGCCACGCACGCCGCGGTCCTCGAGCCGCAAGTGTTTCACGCCTCCTTTGCTCGTCGGCCAGATGGCATCGACCGCCGCACCAAGGAGGGAAAATATGCGTGGGAGCAGTTCGCTCAGGCCAACGCCGGCAAGACGATCCTCGACGCCGAGGACTTCACGCTGGTCGAGCAGATGCGAGATGCGGTGATGGCGCATCCTGCGGCTTCGGAGCTCTTCAGCCGCGGCGAGCCTGAGCTCGTCTGGCGCAAGCAGTTCGCGACGCTGAACGTCCAAGCGCGCACCGACTGGTTCAACGAAGCAGGCTGCGCGCTTTGCCCGCGGCCCTACGTGGTGGACCTCAAGACCGTCGAGAGCTTGGACGACGGCGCCTTCCGCAACTTTGAAAAGGCGTTCGTCAACCTCGGCTACCATCGGCAGGCGGGCTTCTATCTGCCGCTGCTCTACGACTGCGGAATCGCCTGCACCGACTTCTACTTCGTCGCGGTCGAGAAGTGCGAGCCGTTCGGCGTCGCGGTCTACAAGGTCAGCAACGCGGCCTTGCAACGCGGCCAGGAGGAGACGCTCTCCGACCTCGCGCGGCTCAAGGGCTGCATCGAGGCGAACCGCTGGCCGAATATGCCGGAGGACGTGCAAGAGATCGACCTACCCGAGTGGTACAAAGGAGGTGCGCGATGACTCTCAACACTCTTGCTTGGGCAACCGTGCTGCTGATCGCCGTCGTGGCCTATGCGCTCCTGACCGCGCACGATGGGAAAGGGGGCGACGATGAAAGCTGAGATCATCGCCGTCTGCGCGATCTTGCTCTCGGCCGGCATCGGCGCCGGCTTTCTCTGGGGCTTGCGCCAGGGCGAACGCATCGGCCGAGACCGCGAGTGGATGGACTCGTTCTTCCGCTCGATCAAGCGCGACCGCGAGCGTCGCGACAGCAACGGGAGGTTCAAAAAATGAGCGCCGCACACGCTAACCCGAAGTCAGCCACCATCGACGAGATGGTTTCCCGCTTCGCTCCGTTCAAGGAAATCGTCGCCGAGGTGCGGATGCAGCAGGCCGCCGTTCGCCAGCGCATCTACAATCGAGGCTACCGGCGCGAGTATATCACGCACGAAGAGCGCGCGCATCTGCTGCGCCGTAGGGGGGTGAAGCTATGAGTGCGGACGAACTCAAACGCATCTTGGGCGACCACTCATTGTGGCTCGCGGGAAATGGGGGCGAATGTGCCGACCTGCGCGGAGCCAACCTGAGCAGTGCCAACCTAAGCTTGGCCAACCTGCGCGGGGCCAACCTGCGCGGGGCCGACCTGCGCTGGGCCAACCTGCGCTGGGCCGACCTGCGTGGGGCCAACTTGCGCGAGGCCGACCTGAGTCGGGCCAACCTAAGCTTGGCCAACCTGAGCTTGGCCAACCTGCGCGGGGCCAACCTGAGTGGATCCGACCTTAGCGAGGCCAACCTGCGCGGGGCCAACCTGCGCGGGGCCGACCTGAGCGTCACCGGCCTGCGCGGGGCCAACCTGAGTGGATCCGACCTTAGCGAGGCCAACTTGCGCGGGGCCGACCTGCGCGGGGCCGACCTGCGCGAGGCCGACCTGAGTCGGGCCAACCTGCGCGGGGCCAACCTGCGCGGGGCCGACCTGAGCGTCACCGGCCTGCGCGGGGCCAACCTGAGTGGATCCGACCTTAGCGAGGCCAACTTGCGCGGGGCCGACCTGCGTGGGGCCGACCCGCGCGGGGCCAACCTAAGCGAGGCCAACGGCCTATGTTATGCCCAATGCTCGTTTGACGCGCACGGAGAACGCGGGCGCCAGTTGTCTGCCGTAGTGATCGCTGGAGAGCTGCGGCTGTTCTGCGGCTGCTTTTCGGGCACACTTTCCGAGCTAGATGCCTACATCGACAACGGAGAAGAGCGCTACAAGGCGACGCGCAAGCTGGCACGCGAGTTCATCGTCGCCGCAATCGCCGCACGAAATGAGAAGCAATGAACGCCAAACTAGTAGCAGTAACCCAGCCCTGTGCGGACCTCATCCAGCAGGGCATCCTCACCGCAGACGACCTGATCGCCTACTGTGCTCGGGTCAGCAATCCGTCGAACCAGCTCAACACCGAGACGGCTCCTCGCCTCCTCGCCTACTGCATCCGCCACGGGCATTGGTCGGTCTTTGAAACGGCATCGATGACGCTCGAGATGCAGACCTCGCGGGCAATCGCCGCGCAGATCCTGCGCCACCGCAGCTTCACGTTCCAGGAGTTCAGCCAGCGCTACGCCGAGAGCACCGAGCTCGAGAGCGTGGAGCTTCGGACCCAGGATCAGCGCAACCGCCAAGCGTCTGGTGAACTAGTCAACGACCCCGCGCTCTACTCGCTCGTTCACGCCGCGACGGCGCACGCCTTCGAGGCTTACGAGGAACTGATCCAGCGCGGAGTCAGCCGGGAGACCGCGCGGATGGTGCTCCCGCTCTGCACGCGGACGCGGATCTACGTCACGGGCAACGTCCGGTCGTGGATCCACTATTTCGACCAGCGCTGCTCGCCGCATACCCAACGTGAACACAGGCTGCTAGCGCAGGACGCGCGCGCGATCTTCGCCGCTCGATTCCCACTCGTCTGGGCCGCGCTGAAAATGCGGGAGGGCAAGCCGTGAGCAAGCCAACCATCGCCGACCTACCGGAGCGCTACCGCCTCCAGATCGCGCGGCAGCTGGCGCAGGCCAAGAGGCCGACCACGATCTCGCGCGAGCCAGATCCTGCGCCCGAGCCGAAGATCAAGCGCGAGTTCGATCGCGCCGAGGTGTTCCTGCGCGCGTTGGAGGTGCGCGGACTGCCGCGGCCCGAGCGCGAGTGGAAGTTCGAGACCAAGCGGCGCTGGCGCTTCGACTACGCCTGGCCGGAAAGGATGATCGCGCTCGAAGTCGAGGGCGGGATCTGGACCGGAGGCCGGCACACGCGCGGCGCGGGCTTCGTGCGCGATATGGAGAAATACAACCGCGCGGCCGTCCTGGGCTGGCGCTTGCTACGCGTCACGCCGGACAAGCTGGTTTCGTTCGGCACGTTTGAGATGCTCAGACAGATTTTTTGTTTGAGGGATCAGCAACCTCAAACAAGCTGAGGACAAATCGGCGAGGTGACACTCGTTCCGTATGTCAGCAAACATCACATTTCCCCGGCCGTCTGCGTCTGCACCGAGTTCGTCGTTGTCTCGGCGCAAGTGTCACCGCAGGCGGGCCGGGGTCTTTGTTTGCATATGAGTAAGCGATTTACTGAGACGGCAAAGTGGGCGGACCCGTGGTTTCGGGCGCTCACCGCCAAGCAAAAGTGCCTCTGGCTCTGGTTGTGCGACAACTGCGATTGCGCGGGCGTCGTGCCTGAAGTCGACTGGGGGCTGGTTTCGTTCCAGATCGGCGAGCCTTGCACGGCGGATGACCTGGCATCGTTCGGCGACCGAATCGCTAGCTGCGAGCGCGGCTTCTGGATTCGCAAGTTCGTTGCCTTCCAATGGGGTTACATCAGCGAAAAGAATCCGTCGATGCCTCAGCGTGGGGTTATCAAAGCCTTAGAAAGAGCAGGCATACCCTTAGCAAAGGCTATTGAAAGCCTTCCGAAAGCCTTTCCAAAGGGTTTCGAAACCCTTAAGGATAAGGATAAGGATAAGGATAAGAAAGAGGATAGGGTGCAGGGAAAGGAGAAGGAGCCGGAGGTTGATCTCGTCTTCGACGCCTTCTGGGCCAGCTATCCACGCAAGGAGGGCAAGGGCGGCGCGCGGAAGGCGTTCGCCAAGCTGGCCGACAAGGAGCGGGTCATCAAGGCCGCGGCTCAATACGGCGAAGCGGTGCGTCGCTGGCCGGCCGATGATCGGCAGTTCGTTCCGCATCCAGCGACCTGGCTGAACGATGGTCGCTTCGAGGACGATCCCACCTTGTGGGAACGTAAGTCTGCGTCTCAACCCGCTAAATTCTACGGTGACAACCAATCTTGACCACGAGCGCCTGCTCCTCGCCTGCGCGCTGCTGGACGACGGGCGCACGATGCAGGCGATGCTGGGCGGCGGCATCACACGCCGCTCCTTCCACGACTCCCGCAACCAGATCGTGTTCGACACGCTCTCCGAGATGGTCGCGGCCGGAATGGCGACGACCGACGACGTGCTTTACGCGGAGCTGATCGCCAAGCACCGATTCGAGGCCGCAGGCGGGCACGCCTACATCGTCGGCCTAACCAGCGCGGCTCCGACCAGCCTCAACGCGAAATACTACCTCGAGCGCGTCCTGCGCCTTGCCGTAGCGCGCGACGCCGTCCGCATCGCCCAGCGCATCGCCGAACGGGTCGAGCAGGAGGCCGAGGCCACCGAACCGCTCGCCGAGTTGATCGCCGGCGGGGCGCGCGACCTCCTCAGCATCGCAGCGGGCTCGGACGCGGACGGCGAGGAATCCTGGGACGAGCTCGTCGAGCGCGCCAAGGTCGAGCTTGAGCAGAAGATCTTGGGCGAGCAGCGGCGCGAGCTGATGCCGTTTCCCTGGCCGATCTGCAACCAGCGCTTCGGCGAGATGGAGCGCCAGCAGTTGGTCGTGATCGCCGGCCGCTCCTCCTCGGGCAAATCCTCGCTCGCTCGGCCGATCCTGGCGCACCTTGCGAACCAAGGGCGCCGCTGCTACTACGTGACGCTGGAAGTCGCGCCGCACAAGGTGCCACTCCAGATCGCGGCTTCGCTGGCTGGCGTCGGGCTACGGCGCGTCTACGCTGAACACCCGGCCTCGCAGGCCGAGATCCGCAAGGCGCTCGGCGAGCTCCGCGGGCGGCACGTGACCGTCTCAAGTCGCGACTCGTCGCTTGCGCGCATCGAGGCACGCGCGCGAGCGCTTCACGCCGGCGGTGGGCTCGACGTGCTCTTCGTCGATCACGGCGGGCTCGTGAAGGAGATCTACGAGGCCAAAGGCTCCAGCGAGAAGGTGAACACCTGCGGGATGGTCACGAAGACGCTCAAGCGCATCGCCCGCGAGCTCGACATCCTCGTCGTGATGCTTTGGCAGCTGAATCGCGAGAGCGCCAAGGACGGCAACCGCGAGCCCAACGTCACCGACCTCAAGGACTCGGGCAGCGTGGAGGAGGACGCGGACAAGGTCATCCTGATCCACCGGCCGAACGAGGACGCCATCACGGGCCAGCAGCAGCGCGATACCGACTTTGAGGCCGACCGGCCGCGGTTCTTCACCAACGTCATCCAGGCTAAGGGCCGGGACGATGGCACGGCCGCCCAGTCCTTCTATTTCACGCGGGCAACCGCAACCTTCAACCCAGCAACAAGATGAGCGACACGATCGAGCGCCTCGATCAGATGGCGCAGCACCTCCTGACCGAGCACGCGACGCTCGGCCGAGTCATCCAATCCTGCCGGGAACGGCAGGCCGAAGTCATCGAGCGGCTCGAGCACGTCGAGCTCTTGATCGAGAAAGAACGCGAAATGCGGGCAGATCTCGACCTGACGGCTACCCTGACCTTCACCGGGCAATCGGACAGTCAGAAAACGCACGCAATGGCTGTTTCTGGTTGACGCAGGGGCGACCAGACACGCCAATTTAGGCCAGAGTGGCACGGAAACCCAAAAACATCAGCGCCCACAGCTGGGCCAAGCATCAGCGATTGAACGCGAAGCTCGGCGTGGGGAAACGGAGGAAATGTGAAGCAGGACGCAGACAGACTGGAACTTGAGGCGTTACGCCTCGCGAATCGGGCGGCGCGGTCAATCGCGCAGCTGGAATCCCATCGGAAGTCGTTGGTGAAGGAGCACGCCGAGCGCATCAAAAGGCTGCGGCAGATCATCGAGAGCATCCAGCAGCGCGACCAGCTGGGCACGTTGGGGCTAGAGGATGCGGTGCAGTTGAGCGAGAGCGCGGCCTCGCTGGTGCATAACCCGCTGGAGGGGCTGTGACGTGGTCACGTACACGCTCAATCGCCAGCCGGTCCATAGGCTGCGCTACGATGGCGCGAGCGAGGCGGCGAAGGTCAGCTGCGAGATGTTCGAGCGCCTGCTCGAGCTCGACACGCTCAAGCACGATAGCGCGGCGAACCTAGTCCGCCGGCTGGCGACCCTGGCCGACCTATCGCCGTCCGCCTTCCGCCTAGTCTTGCGCGCAGGATCGGGCGATACGGGCTCGATCCTCGCGTCGTTCGAGGATCAGGCACGGGACCGGGGCAAGACGCGGCAAGCGCTTCATTGGGAATGGCAGGAGGACGTGCGGCGCATACGGATGGTGTTTCCCGAGGTTGCGGCCGTGCTCGTCGAGCTCAGGGAAACGATCAAGCACCGCGAAGACGCGATGAGCAGCGCTGACGGGCTGCGCGAGGCGATGCGGCAGCAGGAGGGCGAGGAGTGACGGCGTGGGCCAATCGCTCCCGAGGCGAGCGACATTCACAGGCGATCAAGCGTTCGCAGCGCTGGGATGCGTGGCAGGCCAACCGAGGCCGATGCGTAAGGCAGGACGAGGGCGAGCCGGATCTGACCAAGGGCTGGCTGCTGCTGGCTAAGGCTGCGTACGGACGCTGCGACGTTGGCAATGCGCTAGTGCGGGCTACCGCCTATGATCCGGACCGGGTCAGCGAGCAGATGCGCGAGCAATGGCGGGCAGGCTACGTGCAGGCGCTCCAGGACGTGCGACGCGAGCGAGAGCGGCAGGAGCGCAACCGCTACGTCGGCAGCTTGCCCATCATCTCACGGCAGGAGGCGGCGCGGATCTCGCACGCCTATGATACTGATAGGAAAGGCGACGCGCGATGACGGAAAGTCTTACACTAGCCCGACTCGTCCAGTGCAAGGGGGCAGACGATTGGGCGATTGCGCAAGTCGCAGGGGGTGGGGGGCTAAGGAATCTTTGTAAGGTTTTCCGACGAAACGGGTTGCAAGACC
>Ga0208005_1000279_pt1 | contig 20571 bp, 23 predicted proteins | sample DEB19_08_DNA_3_FD_184530 | JGI IMG/M metagenome (GOLD analysis project Ga0208005, IMG submission 184530) | Aqueous microbial communities from the Delaware River and Bay under freshwater to marine salinity gradient to study organic matter... | ecosystem: Environmental > Aquatic > Marine > Coastal... | reverse complement strand
TTGGCCGGCCTGCTCGATCAGGTGGGCTGGGTGCAGGACGTGATCGTGAACCAGCGCACCGGGCACGTCGTCGATGGGCACCTTCGCGTTGCGCTCGCCATCGGCCGCCAGGAGGCCGCGATACCCGTGGTGTACGTCGACCTGAGCGAGCACGAGGAGCAGGTTGTACTCGCGTCGCTCGACCCGCTCGGGGCGATGGCAGCGACCGACACAGAGATGCTGCGCGGCCTGCTGGACGACGTGGCGATAGATTCGGATGACCTGCGCGCGGCGTTGGAAAAGCTGTCTCCCTCGGCTCCGACCACCGGCCTCACCGACCCGGACGCGGTACCGGAAGAGCCCGCCGCCACCGTCGCGAAGAGAGGCGAGATCTGGCGCCTTGGGAACCATCGGCTGATGTGCGGTGACAGCACCATCGGCGCCGATGTGGCGGCCCTGATGAACGGTGCGCGGGCTGCGATGGTGTGGACGGATCCACCATACGGCGTCGCCATCGGAGACAAGAACAAATACCTCAACTCGATTGCTCCGAGCAATCGAGTTGAGGAGAACCTGACCAACGACACATTGGACGAGGACGGCTTGCTCGTCATGTTGCGCCAGTCCCTCGGGAACGCGGCCGGTGTTTGTGAGGCTGGTGCCGCTTGGTATGTAGCGGCACCGGCGGTGCCGCTACATCTTCGGTTCGGGGAGGTGCTTCGAGACCTCGGAATCTACCGGCAGACGCTCATCTGGGCCAAGAACAACGCCACGTTCTCGCCGCTCGGCGTGTCGTACCACTGGGCGCACGAGCCGATCTTCTATGGCTGGATGCCCGACGGTGCGCACAGATACTACGGCGACCGCAAGCAGACGACGGTGTGGCAGATCGATCGACCGACGGCGTCGCCGGCGCACCCGACCATGAAACCAGTCGCGCTCGTCGCGAGGGCAATCGAGCACTCCGCGGCGCCGGGGGAACTGATATACGAGCCGTTCAGCGGCTCGGGAACGACCATCATTGCTGCCGAGCAACTTGGTCGCCGGTGCTACGCGATGGAAATCGAACCGCGATACGTCGATGTGGCCGTGCAGCGCTGGGAGGAGTTCACGGGGCGAAAGGCAGAGCGTGGCTAACGTCCGTCACAAGCACCCGGACCAGTTGACGAACCGCCGCGGCGGGCGTGGCCGGGGGCTGGTCGTGCCGCTGGATCCGAGTGCGGAACGGCAGGTGGTGACGATGCCGCGCGGCCTGCTACCGGAGGCACAGAGGGTGTGGAGGGAGTTCTGGAAGTCGCGACCGTCCTACGCCGTCGACGCAAACGCGGACCGTGGCCGGCTGCTGCACTGGATTCGGAGCGTGAACGAACGCGAGCGTTTGTGGCCGTTGCTCGAGGCCGCGCCGGTCATCAAGGGTGCGACCGGAATGCTCGTTCCGAACCCGCTGGTGCGGCGCATCCGCGAATTGACGCGGGACATCGAGCGCGCGGAGGAGGCGTTCGGCATGACGCCGTTGTCACGGTTCAGGCTCCAGATCGAATACGCCGAGGCCGGTAGGGCGACGCTGAAACTGGCGCGGGACGAGCGCCGCGAGCAACCGAAAGCGGCGCGGGAACCGGAGATCGTGGACTACGATGCGTAAGGTCCGCATCAACGGCCGGGTGTTCGAGACGCGCGGCGACGAGGCCATCGACTGGATCGAAACGCACTGCGTGTTTACGAACGCCGAGTGGACGGGCGAGCCGTTCCGGCTGTTGCCGTGGCAACGCAAGCTGCTGGACGAGCTGTTCGAGATCGACCCGCGCACCGGGTACCGCCGCTACCGGCGGGCGCTGATCGGCGTAGGTCGGAAGAACGGCAAGAGCGAACTCGCCGCCGCGCTGGCGCTGTACTTCGCGTTCGGGGAGGGCGAGCCGTCGGCGCAGGTCTATTGTGCGGCGGCCAGCGAGGAGCAGGCGGACATGGTGTTCGGCGCCGCCCGCAAGATGACCGAGATGTCCGCGACGCTGAGCGCGGCGCTCAAGGTGCCGGAAGGCACGCGCGTCAGCCAACCGCGTATCACGTCGAAGGACGAGCCCTACGACTTCATCCAGCGGCTGACCTCGAAGGGCGCTACCAAGCACGGCCTCAACCCATATGTGGTCATGCTGGACGAACTCCACGTCTGGGGCGTGGGCGAAGCCGAGGAATTGTGGCAGGCGCTCAGCACGGGCAGCGCAGCCCGCCGCCAGCCGTACCAGATCGCCATTACGACGGCGGGCACGGACCTGGAGAACAGCCGCTGCGGTGCCATGTACCAGTACGGGCGCGCGATCGAGCGTGGCGATATCGATGACCCGGCGTTTCTGTTCCGCTGGTGGTCGGCGCCGGACGAGATGGACTACCGCGACCCGGCGGCGTGGCGGCTCGCGAATCCGTCGCTCGGCGCGATTGCCACCGAGGACTTCTACCGCGGCGAGTTGTCCATGTCCGAGGGTCCGTTCCGTCGGCTGTACCTCAATCAATGGGTGGACTACGCCGAGACGCCATGGGTCACGAAGGAGCAGATCCAGGCGTGCCGCGTCGAGCCGTTCGAACTGCGCGAGCGGGTGCCGGCGTGGGTGGGCGTCGACCTCTCGGAAACGCGCGACACGACCGCGGTAGTTGTGGGGCAGTGGTGGGATAAGGACCGGCCGTGCGGCCACGAGGGCGAGCCGTGCATGTATCTGCGGGTACGAACGTGGGAGCGCCCGCGCGGCCCGGACGGGAAGCCCGTGCCCGGCTGGGAGGTTCCACAGGCCGAGGTCAAGCAGCATATACGCGAGTTGAACCATGACCTGAACGTGACAACGACGGTGTTCGACCCGTGGCATTCGAAGCTGATGCGGCAGGATCTCGCGAACGAGGGCATCACCTGCGAGGAGATCTGGCAGACGGGCGCGCGGCGGTCCGGTGCGTCGGCGCAGCTGTTCGACCTGATCGTGCAGGAGCGGCTGCACTTCTGTGATGACGTGTTCGAGCGGCACGTGATGAACACGAGCACGGTGGCGACCGGCAAGGACGGCGGCTACTACCTGAGCAAGCGTGGGAGGGGGAAGGTCATGGACGCAGCGATGGCAGCGGTGAACGTGGTCTACGGTGCGACGTGGGCACCGGCAACGGTGAGCGCCGGGTGGGTGCTGCAATGAACCGGACGCGCGCGCTGGTGCAGGCTGCCGTGGGTGTCGTTCTGGCGGCCGTAGCCTGTGGTGTAGCGGGGCTGATGGTGCGCCTGTTCGTGTGGTGCGCCGGCCTCTAGGAGGCCACGTTGTACGACCAGGGACCGCTGCGCGAGTGGATGCGCAGCCGCACGAAGCTCGACGCGCAGGCCGCCGGCGGCGACTACATCCCGACGTGGCAGGTGGGAGAACCGCAGCCGCTGCCGAACGACATCCGCAGCTACGCGGCCGACGGCTACTCGAAAAACAGCCTCATGTACGCGTGCATCAAGGAAAAGGCCACGTCTTTCGCGGCGCTTCGCCCGCAGGTTGTGCGCCGCGACGGCAGCGTGGCGGCGCGCCATCCGATGACCGCGCTCCTCGAGAACCCATGCGACGAACTCGACGGCCAGGAGTTCGCCGAACTGATGATGACGCAGTTCGAGGTCGCCGGGAACGTGTACGTGCGCAAGGTGCGCGTGTCTTCGAACACAGAGAGGCGCGCGGAGTTCTTCGGGTCCGCCGTGCAGGAACTCGAACTCATCCGCCCGGACTACGTGACCATCCAGCCCGGCAATCGCAGCGAGCAGGACGTGTTCGTGGTCACGGTGGAGGGTCGCGTAGTCGACCGCATCCCGCGCCGCGACATGATCCACATCAAAGAGCCGAACCTCATTAACGACTTCTACGGGCTGAGCAAGATCGCCTTGCTGGTCCGCGAGGGCGCGATTGACCTGAAGATGTCCGACTACGAGTTGGCCTTCTTCAACAACGCGGGCGTTCCCATGGGACTGCTCAGCGTCAAGGGAAAGACGAGTCCCCAGGAAATCACGGAAATCAAGTCCCGGTTCCGGTCCGCCTACAACGGGCTGCGGAAGTGGTTCGACCTGCTCGTGTTGAACGCCGACGAGGCGAGCTACACGCAGATGGGCATGCGCCAGTCGGACATGGAAATGGACTTGACGCGGGCGCACGTCGAGACGCGCATCTGTTCGGTGTTCGGCGTGCCGCCGGTCATCGTGGGTGCCCGCGTGGCACAGGGCACGCAGCAGACGTACGAGGAAGCACAGCACGCGTTCTGGGCCGAGACGATGGTGCCGGCCGCGATGCGGTTCGCCCGGGCGTTCGAGAAGCATTTGTTGCCCGAGTTCGCGGTCCGTGCCGATGCCGGTGCCCAGGCGACCTACGATTTCACGGCCGTCCGGGCGTTGCAGGAGGACCGCAGCCGCAAACTGCGCGAGGTCGTCCGCATGATCAACACCGGCGCGTTCACGGTGAACGAGGCGCTGACCATCTGCGGATTGCCCGCTCAGCCGAACGGCGACTTCTATCTGCGGTCGAGCAATCAGGCCGAGGTACGGACGCTGACGGACGGCACTCGCGAGACGTTCGTGATTCAGCCAAGCGGCGACCCGGTGCCCCAGCCGGACAACCCGCTCGAAGGCGCGGCGGGGATTCAGCTTGAGCAGATCCTGAGGTCTCCGCGTCTCTCGTAACGGTCTACGCACCATAGCGATATGGACACGCGCTACCGCTCGCTTCGGTTCGCCGCGGCTGATCGCGCCCGAAAGGGCGACTGGTTCCGTTTCGAGAACAAGAGTTCCGACGAGACGGACATCTACATTTACGACGAGATCAGCTGGTGGGGCACGTCCGCCGACACGTTCATTCGCGATCTGCGGGACATCAAGGCGGGAACGATCAACCTCCACCTGAACAGTCCCGGCGGCGACGTGTTCGACGGGCTCGCCATCAGGACGGCGCTGAGGCAACACCCCGCCACGGTTAACGTGTCGGTCGACGGCATCGCGGCATCGATCGCCTCGGTCATCGCCACGGCTGGCGACAAGGTCACCATGGCGACCGGCTCCATGATGATGGTGCACGACCCGTGGGCGCTGGTGGTCGGCAACGCTGCCGACATGCGGCAGACGGCCGACGCGCTCGACAAGATGGCCGAATCCATCGCCACCACGTACGTCGAGAAGGCGGGCGGCAAGCCTGAAGACTGGCGCGCCGTGATGGCGGCTGAGACGTGGTACACGGCCGACGAAGCCGTGGCTGCTGGACTAGCGGACTCCGTGGCCTCTACGGCCGCTGTGAAGAACGAGTTCGACCTTTCGATCTTCCGCAACTACCGGCCTCGCGGCGCCTCGGACGTTCGTGATTCACACGAGTCTGCGGCTGTTTCGAACGTCGGTACAAGCCCGGAGCCGGTGACGGCCTCGGTGGTTCGGGCCGCCGCCGATTGGCGGATCGCAGCGCGGCACGCGGTAGCAGCCGCTGAGTTGGAGGTAATCCATGGCTAGCCTGACCGAACTGCGCAACGAGGCCGCCGAGGCCCTGCGAAGCGCCAAGGCGCTCGCTGAAAACGGCGCCGACCAGGAGTCCTACGACCGCGCGTGGAACGCGTACGTCAAGGCCAAGGCGTCCTACGACCGCATGGTCGAGGTCGAGGCCCAGGAAAAGTCCCTCACCACGCCGGACGCCACGCCGTCCGAGAAGGTGCGGAACATCGCCGACGCGATGAACCAGATCCCCAGCGTGTCCGCTGAGAAGGCGAACGCGAACCCGAACGGCCACATCGAGATCGCGCCGGGCGTCATCGTCCCCTACGCGAGCGAGAAGTCCGAGGGGTGGATTCGCAAGTACCCGGTGGCGGCGCAGCACCCGTCGATTCTCGCCCGCCTCGCGCCGGACCTTCGCCAGGTGAAGGACAAGCAGGAAGAGGCGTTCGCGTACTACTTCCGCAACGGCCGCGCCGCGATGGCGCAGAAGCGGCCCGAACTGCTGCCGTTCCTCAACGCTTTGCAGGAGGACACGGACAGCGAGGGCGGGTACCTGGTGCCGACCGACCAGCGCTTCGACATCATCCGCAACCCCGGCGCGCGCGGCTCGAACGTGCGGGCACGGTCGACGGTGTTCACCACGACCCGCGACGGCGGCACGTTCCCGACCGCCACGAGCGTGACCTGGGCGGGCATCGCTGAGGAAGCGTCCAACTCGGACAGCGATCCGGCGTTCAACCAGGTTCCGTTCACCATCCGCAAGAGCGGCGCGAACAACAAGCTGTCGATGGAGCTCCTGGCGGATTCGGCGGTCAACATCCCGGCGCTGCTGGGCACCCTCTACAGCGAGGCCAAGGGGCGGTACGAAGACCAGCAGTCCATCGAGGGCGACGGGACGACCGAACCCCTCGGACTGCGCACCACGGGCGTTCCCCAGGGTGCGATCTCGGACATTTCGGACGTGCTCTCGGCCACCCCGACGGCGGTTGAGGTCATTGCGGCCTACTTCGAACTCCCATCGCAGTGGCGTTCGAACGCGTCGTGGTTCATGACCTCCAGCCTCATGAGCAAGTTCGTCACCATCGGCTCGACCGCAGCCGGCATCCACTTCATCGAGATGATGAACGGGGCGCCGGGCCTGACCCTGCTCGGCCGGCCGGTGTTCTTCTACGACGGCACCGGCTGGGACGATGCCGCCACCATCAGCGGCTCCGAAGAGCTGGGCGCCATCGGCGACTTCAGCCAGTACTACTTCGTGGACCGGATGGGCATGACCGTCGCCCGCGACGACAGTGTCTACTTCGCCACCGACCAGGTCGCGTTCAAGGCGCGCCAGCGATACGACTCGCTGTACGCGATCGCCGACGCGTTCCGCATCCTCAAGGCTTAGTCGAACCAGGGAGCGGGGTAACACCCGCTCCCTCATGTTCCCAGGAGGACACCATGGGCCGAATGTCTCCGCTCCACTCGCCGACCGCGCTTACGCCGGGCACGTCGGTGGTTCCCGCGTCGCGCAACGGCGGCGCTTCGAATGCCGACGTGAACGGCAGCACCATCGACCTCACCGGCTACCGAGGCGCGTACTTCATCCTGCACACCGGCGCGATGACCGGCTCGGCGGCGGTTGCGGCGCGCCTTCAGACGAACGACCTCCCGTCGGACCCCACGAACGGCAACTGGTCGAACGTGAACTACACCACGTACAGCAACGCGCAGATCACCAACAAGACGAACGCGTCGAGCACGTTCGAGATGAGCTACGTGCCGTACGCCGGCGGTCCGCTGGTGGTGCGTGCGGTGCTCACTCCCGAGGCCAACATCAGCCTCGCGGCCATCAACCACATCATCTTCTGATGCGTGTCCGGGTCATCCGGCAGTGTGACGTGAACCAGGAAGGGCGCCGAAAGGCGCTCTTTCCGGGTCAGGTGTACGAACTACACGATGATGTGGCGGAATCCCTCATCGGCGTCGGTCACGTGATAGCCTACGTGCCAGACACCGCGCGGGAATCAGTGCGCATCATCGGCCGGCCGCGCGGGGGGAGAGGGAGAACCGCATAGTGCCAGGCGTGTACGTGGCGCCGAGTATCTGGCGCCAAATGGACGTGAGGACGGCCACCGCCGTCTACGCATCAATCGCGAGCAACCCGACCGACGAGCAGGTGGTATGGGAGCCACTGTGGAACGACGCGCTGATTTCGCGCAGCCGCTCACTCATGGCGACCAAGTTTCTCACCGACGAGCACCTGAAAGACTGCGACGTGATGGTCATCGTTGACGATGACGTGGTGTGGCAGGCCGAGGACTTCTGGAAGATCGTCGAGGGTTGCCGGGAGACGCGGAGCATTTACGGCGGCGTCTACGTCACCCGTTCGCACAGTGACCCGCACATCAGTTCGCGGCTGTTCTCGGGTTCGGCGATCGACATCCGGCAGACGCCGGAGCGCCGCCCCATCGAACTCGAATACCTCGCGACCGGGTTCATGGCTGTGCACCGCGACGTGTTCGAAAAGATGCTCGAAGGCGAGTTCCGCGACGCGTTCGGCGTGCATCGCATCGTCAAGGTCACGAAGGGCGCGGATAGGCCGTTCTGGCCGTTCTTTTCGCCGTTCATCATCGAGGACGCGCCGGACTCCTACCACTACCTGAGCGAGGACTGGGCGTTCAACGAGCGCGCGCGACAGCTCGGGTTCCGAGTATGGTTCGACCAGTCGATCGTGCTCCAGCACATGGGCCTGTACCCGTACACGGTGGCCGACATCGGCCGGAAGGATTCGGGTCTCCCGTCAAGCGGCACGGACCTCGTCGCTACCCGGGGCCGTGACCGCAAGACGGGGCAACCGCTCATCGATTCGCTCGTGGGCGACATCGCGGAGTGGGCGGACGAGTCCGAGGGCGACATCCGGCGGCTCATGGCGACCGCTACCGCGCGGCTGTTCGAGTTGTGGCAGACGAAGCCGGACGACCAGACGGAACTCGAGTTCTACGAGCGCGAGGACGTAGGCCTGCTCTACGTGCTCGACCTCGCGAACTGGCACCTCGCGGGCGGCTGCCCGGTGAGCCTCGCGGGCATCACGGCGGGCGAGACGTGGCTCGATTACGGCTGCGGCATCGGCACCATGGCGCTGCTGGCCGCGAAGGCCGGCGCGAGCGTGACCGCGTACGAGCCGAACAAGGTCACGCGGGAGTTTGCCGCGTGGCGGGCGCAGAAGTACGGGCTCGATGTCACGGTGGTCGCCGGCGCTGACGTTACCAATTGGCCGGGCATGCCGTTTGGCGGAATCACCTGCTGGCATGTGTTTGAGCACATGCCTCCACCGGTCGCTGAAGGGTTGGTGGAGGCGATGGCGGAATGGCTCAAGCCCGGCGGCACGCTCATCAGCGAATCCGGGTTCCACGACCAGACGACGCCGATGCACCACGACCACCCGGACTGGGAGGGCGTGCTGGCCGGAGCAGGATTCCGGCAAGTCCGGCCGGCCGTGTACCAGCTGGAGCCGGCAGCGGTGCCCGCCTAATCTCTCGACTGGCGAGCCGCACCATCGGAGGCGATGAACCTCTACGGGCGGCTCGACCAGTTCAAATTGCAGGCTGGAGGCATCACCGGGAACGCCGACGATACGCACTGGCTGATGCTGTTGGCGTCCGTGTCCCGGGCCATCGACGCCTACTGCGGGCGCCATTTCTACGCCCGCACGGCCACACGCACATTCGACGGCACGCGCGATTCGCGCATCTGGACGGACGATCTCATCAGTGTGACGACGCTGTCATGCGACCTCAACGCCGACGGCGTCTACGAGCAGGCGCTTGTGGCGAACACCGATTTTGGGCTGTGGCCTACGTCGCAACCGTCGTACATGCCGTATCGCGGCATCGACCTGCTGCCGTGGCGCACGGCTATCAGTGTCTGGCCGACCGTCGCGCGGAGCATTCAGATTGCGGGCTCGTGGGGGTACTCGGCCGAGTGGGAAACGGTGACCGGCTACACCGTGCAGGACAACCCGCTCACGTCCGGGGCGACCACCCTGACGCTTACCTCGAATCACGGCATCCAGCCCGGTGAAACGCTTCTCATCGAGTCTGAACAAGTGTCGGTGACGGCCGCGCCGACGCAAACCACGTTGACGATTGAGCGAGCCTACAACGGCACTACGGCCGCACAGCACGCCAGTTCGACGGCCGTTAGTCGCCGTCGCTACCCGAGGCCCATCGAGCAGGCGGCGGTCATGCAGGCGATCCGCTGGGCGTGGGAGGCGCAGGGAGGAATGCAAGGCTCGGTGCTTCAGACGGAGTACAACATCGGCGCCGGCCGGACGCTTTACCCGATGATTCGCGACTCGCTGGAGCCGTTCCGGCTGAAGGCGTTAGTGGCATGACCGGCGTATCAAGCGTCACCAAGCGCGGCTCAACCACCATCAGCATCGATATGTCCGGGCCGGTGTTCCTGCTCGGCGGCGACTCGCAGCTGGTGTTTCGCACGCTCCACAAGCGAATCGAGGACATGGGCGACATCGCGCTCGACCTCGCCGTGAGCGCGTGGTCCGACAAAGGCCGCTACGTCTCGACACTCGGGAAGTTTCCGTCCGAGGACAAGCTGTTCACGATCGTGCGCTCGCGCTGGTGGGGGCGCCCGTACCCGCAGAACGCGACGGCCGAAGCTGCCGGCGGGCCGCTTCTGTCGTGGTGGCTGGAAAAGGGCATGCGCGGCGGCGTGAAGCTGCGCAGCGGCACGGTCCGCTGGCAGCGCACAGGTTCGGCCATCAAGGCGATCGATCAGCAGGCTTGGTTCGCCGACGCCGTAGCGGACGTGCTCAATGGTTGACGTTGACGCGCTCTACGAGGTCATTTCGCGAACCATCACGAACGGATACGGGACGACTGCTCCCGTGCAGGTGTGGGTGGGCCAACCGAATGGCCTAGTGCCGGGCCCTGGCCCCTTCGCGGCGTTCTGGTTCACCGGCGAATCTGACAAAGAGGAAACGCTGGGAAACGTGATGGTCTGGCTCGATTTCGAGGTGGCGTTCATGTGGCACTACGGGCTTGACCTCGAAACCAGAGGCAAAGTCGAAAGGGCAGTAACTCGGGGATGCAGGGAGGTTCAGGCGGCCTTGCGACTCAACAGCAAGCTCGACGGGCTAGTGGAAGGCATGCGCATCAGTGACGCGCAGATTGGCCCTCAGGAATTCGGCGGGGCTCCGTATCGCTCCATGCAATTCACACTTCAAGTGTGGTGTCCGGAAGAGGAGGAGATCGTCGCGTGAGTTGGAAGGTGGCGAACCCGCACAAGCACCCAAGGAAGATCCCGATTCTCCAGAACGGGGAGCGGACGTGGTTCGAGGGTGACGTGTACGACGGCGATCCGGCCGCATGGCTGATCGAGCAGGGCTACATCGTGGAGGTCAAGGACGATGGCGAAAAGCAACGGGCTGGGGGATAACCTCTTCGTCCACGGCATCGACGCGAGCGGCGACGTGGGCGCGGTGAACACGATCGCCGGCCGAAAGGCCGTGCTCGACGTGACCGCCATCAACGCCTCGGCCGTCGAGCGCATCGGCGCCCTCGGTGACGGCGAGATCTCGTGGAACGCGTTCTGGAACGACGGCGCTGCGGCCAGCCGTGCGGCTGCTGCTGGCTCCACGTTCTACCAGTTCTCCAGCCTGCCCACCACGGACATCGTGGTGACGTACTGCCGCGGTACCACGCTCGGAAACCCGGCCGCGTGCCTGAGCGCCAAACAGGTCAACTACGACCCCACGCGCGGGAACGACGCGTCGCTCATGGCGACCATTCAGGCGCTCGCCTCGGCGGGTTCGCCGCTTGACTGGTGTAAGCAGGTCACGGCGGGCAAGGTCACGCACGCCTCAGCCACCACGTCCACGGGCTACGTCGACACGGCGGGCACGACGGCGGGCGGCGTCGGGTACTTGCAGTATTTCTCGCGCTCGTCCGGCACCCCCACGTTCATCATCCAGCACAGTTCGGACACCACAAACGGCACAGACGGCACATGGGCCACGCTGCTCACGTTCGCGGGCACCGGCGGCACCACGGCGTTCGGTGAGCGCAAAGAGGTCACGGGCACGGTCAACAAGGGCATTAGGGCGCAGACGACCGGCACGTTTTCGAACGCGATCTTTGCGATGGCGTTCCGGCGCGGCACCACGGTCGACGACAAGAGCCTAGCCTGATGACCCGCATCTACCTTCCGGCAAAGACGACGGTACGACGCTTCGGGCAGCCGGCGGCGACGTGGAACGGGCCGTATCTCCAGTGGGCGAACTGGCGCACGCCGGTCGCCCCTGGGATGCAGGCTGCGCGGCTCAGCGTGCCGATGCGGCAGGCGACGTGCGAAGAGGTTTCCTGTACGTGGTTCATGTTCGGTCACGAGGGCGAGGATCCCGACAAGAACGGCGTGATGGCGCCGTTCGTTCACCCGGCGGGCGTGCGCTGCGGCGACTTCAAGCGCTGCTGGCATCCGAACTGCCCGTGTCCCGCGCGTGCCAAGCAGCACCGCGTGCCGGATGAGCGGTACCAACTGCTGCACCGCGTAGGCACCACGCAGGGCGTGCGCACCGTCACGAACGACGAGTGGAAGTACCGCGTGGCCGAAGGGCTCGACGCGCAGGTGCACATCAAGACTCGGGGGCTGTAACCGAGTCTCTCGCTGATCCCCCCGGACGCTGAGTCCAACACCTCTAAGGGGTTGGACTTGGCTAAGGAAAACGGGATCGGCATGACGTGCACGATCGACGATTCCGGTGGAACCGGGCGCGCGATCACGAACGACATCACAAACCTCGCGTTCACCACTCCGCGCGGCCTTCAGGACGTGACCGGCCTGAACAGTTCCGGCGTCGAGCGGCTGCTGCTGCTTGCGGACGGCACCGCGACGTTCAACGGCGTGTTCAACGACGCGACCAACCAGGCTCACGACGTGTTCAAGACGGTTCCGACGACCAGCGTTTCGCGCACCGCCGTGATCGTGCACTCCGGCCAGACCATGACGATGGAACTGATGCTGACGGACTACCCGCTCACCCGAGCGGCTGACGGTTCGCTCACTTTCGCCGTGCCCGGTTCGCTCGCGAACGGCACTGCACCGACGTGGAGCTAGCCTGATGCGCGTACCGCAGAGAGAGGGCGTCGTCACCTTCGAGGGAACCCCCTACGAAGGCGCGGAAGTGCGGTTGCGGCTGTCAGCACCGATGAAGCTGCTGTTTCAGTTCCAGTCGATGGACGGCTCGGACGCGCAATCGTCCGAGGAAACCGTGCGCATGTTCGGGGACAAGCTGCTCATCAGCTGGAACTTCGAAACCGAAGACGGCGACAAGCTGCCGGCAAACGCGGACGGCCTGTTGGAAATGCCGATGGACTTCACCGTCGAACTGTTCAGGAAGTGGGCGGAGGCGGCCACCGGCATCCCCGCCCCTTTAGGAGCCGCCTAGAGCTATGGGCGTGGACCGGTTGTAACGAGCATGGCGTGCCAACCGGTCCACCCATAGAGCTCGAACAGGCGCGAGCCATCGACGGCCTGTGCCAGCGTTACAGCTGCCTGCCGTCCCAACTGCTGAATGAGGACGTGTCGCTGCTGCGCATGCTCTCGCTGGTTTCCATTGCCGAGATAGGGGCGAACAATGGCGGGTAACGTCGTCAGCGTCAAGATCGTCGGCAAAGACGAACTGACGCCGCAACTTAAAGCCTCCACCGTCGCGCTCGGCACGGCGATGGGGCAACTGGCGACGCAGGGTATCGCCAAGGTCGCCGGCGGCATCGTAGACACCATCAAGGTCGCGGCCAACTTCGAATCCGCGATGAACCGTCTCGGGGCGGTCTCCGGCGCTTCGGCGTCCCAGATGGACAAGCTGAAGCAGGCCGCGCTCGACCTCGGGAAGAGCACCAAGTTCTCAGCGTCCGAGGTTGCATCCGCCGAGTCCGAACTGGCGAGGGCTGGCGTGTCCGTGGCCGACATCCTCGGCGGTGCGCTGTCGGGCTCGCTGAGCCTCGCAGCGGCCGGCCAGATCGACCTCGCGGACGCTGCCACCGTCGCGGCCCAGGCGATGAACATCTTCGGCCTCGCAGGCTCGGATGTGGAGCACGTGGCCGACGTGCTCGCCGCCGGCGCGAACAAGTCTGCTGCGGACGTGGGCCAACTCGGGCAAGCGATGCAGCAAGCGGGCCTCATGGCCAACAACGCGGGCTTGTCGCTCGAGGAAACAGTCGGCGTGCTGTCGCTGTTCGCGGACAACGCGCTCATCGGCTCTGACGCGGGCACGTCCCTCAAGACGATGTTGCAGAAGTTGGCCGCGCCTTCGAAGGAGTCCGCCGCGGCCATGGCGGAATTGGGCATCGCTGCCTACGACTCTTCGGGCGCCTTCGTCGGCATCAGCGAGTTCGCGGGCATCCTGCAGGAGAAGCTGGGCGGGCTGACGCAGCAGCAGCGCGACGCCGCACTCGCCACCATCTTCGGCTCAGACGCCACGCGCGCCGCCACACTGCTCATGGAATCCGGCAAGGGCGTGGTGCAGGACTACACCGCCGCTGTCAACGACTCCGGCGCGGCAGCGCGTGCTGCAGCTGCGAACACGGCCGGGGCAGCTGGCGCCTGGGAGCAGCTTCAGGGTGCCATCGAAACGATACAGATCGAACTCGGGACGGCGCTTCTGCCGATATTGGCGGACGTGGCGCTGTGGCTGGCGGATAAACTGCCCAAGGCCGTGGATGAACTGAAGAACTCGTGGCGCCCGGCGTTTGAAGGCGCGGCAGCAATCGTGGACGACCTTCGCGGGCCGCTGTCGAAGCTGATGGATCAGTTCGAGAAAGACGAACTCGTGCGCTCGTTCGCGATCGCGCTCGGCCTCGTGGCTACGGCGATGGCCGCATTGGCAGTTGCCACGACCATCGCGACCGGCGGATTGAACCTCATCATCCCGGCCGCGCTGGCGCTAACTACGGCGACCGTCTACCTCATCCGCAATTGGGACGAGGCGCGGGGGGCGCTGGACAAGTTCGGCGCCATGGGCGAGTCCATCGGTTCGATCATGGACGGGCTCAAGGAGGTGTTCCGGGGCTTCGCGGCGGTCATGCGCGGCGACTGGTCGAACGCGTGGCGCCATTTCGCCAACGCCGGCCTGGAAGCGCTCGAAGCGCTTGTGAATCACGCGATCACCTACTTCAACCTCATTCTGCGGGCGTACAACTCCACGCTCGCGAAGCTGCCCGGGTTCGGCGGCGTCGGCCTCATCGGCGACGTGCAGCTGCCCAAGTTCAACACCACGGACGGTGGCGGGGGCGGCGACCCGCGCATGATGTACGACGGCCCGATCGGCCCGCTCGACATTCAAGGCCCTATCGACTACGGCAACGCTGGCGCAGTCAACGGGCGCGCGTTCACGGCCGGTCTGGCTGGGGCGCTGTCCGGCTCTGGCTCGGGCGGTGGAGGAGGTGGTGGCGGCGTCGCGGAGGTAGCGAAGACTGCCGCCGAAGAGTTCGCGGCTGCGTGGAAGGAAAGCCTTCAACAGCAGCAGCTAGAGGACGCCTTCGGGGAAACCGGCGCGAAGCTCGCACTGACGTTTCAAGAAGCACTTACGAACCCGGCCGCCGCGCGCGGTCTGCCTGACATGGTGATGCGCATCATCGACGACCTCAAAGAGGCGGGCTTACCGAATGCGCAGGAGCTTGGGGACAGACTGGCCGCAGCCATCGCGGAAGGACTGGCTACCGGCTCGGGCGTCGCGCTCGACGCGGTGCTCACGGAAATTGCCGCCAAGATGGGCGAAGGCGCCACCAACGCCATCGACGCGTTCACCGCCGGCTTCCTGGGCGCGCAGAAAGACCAGCAGGAAGAGGACCGCATCGGCAGCATCGGCGTGCGGTTCATGGAACAGCTCGAGGAGGGCCTGAAGAAGGGCGGCGCGAAGGCGATGCAGGCCATCGGCGCATCTGCCCAGGGCATCGTCCAGCAGCTGAAAGACAAGCTGCCCGAGGGCGAAGCCGCCCGCATCTCCACCGATTTCATGCAGGCGTTGCAACGCGCCATCACGGAAAAGACGCCCGAGGCCATCAAGGCGCTCGACGACATGTTCGTGAAGATCAAAGCCGTGTTTGACGGTGGGCGCGTCATCCTCGCCACCGGAGCCGTCGTTGCGGGCACGGAAATCAAGAAGCTGACGGACTTGCTGAAGATCGGCGCGGACGATGTGGTCAAGAACATTGACCTATTGATGAAGTCCGGCCTGATGGGGATTCTCGGGAACGTCAAGGTCATCAGCGAGCAGATGCGGCTCGAAATCGTCCGTATCCTCACCGACCTTTCGAACGGCGTCATCACGGCGCAGGCCGCACTCGAACAGCTGACGCGTGCAGCCGGCGCTGTCGGCTCGGCGGCCACCGGCGGCACAGGCACGAGCACTGCCGGGAACGGCGCGGGCGGCGTGAGCGCCAACGGCGGGTTCCGCACGCCCGAGGAAGAGTACGCGTCCTGGAAATCCCAGGCGCCGGACTCAGCAGTCACCTTCGCGGACTGGAACGCCATGGACCGCCGCACAAAAGACGCCGCGTGGAACAGCGTAGGCGGCTCGCCGGACCCCGGGACGGTAAACGGTAGCGGCACGTTCTACAACGTCGGCGGCACGTCGAACCAGCGCACGGGTGTGACGGTGCAGGTGTTCGCCACGGGCTACGTGCAGGACGTGGGCGCGCTCGCGAACGACATCGAGAAGCATCTCAGCAGGTCGATGTACTGATGGCCGACATCACGTGGAGCGTGTCGGTCGATTGGGACCGCAACGGGTCGTACGACACCGACATCACGGACCAGATCGACAACCCAGGGCAGGGAATCCTCATCGACCGGGGCATGGACCGCAACGGCATCTACCAAGCCGCGCGCGTGTCCATCACGGTGCGCGACTCAACCGGCCTGTACGCCCCCCAGAACAGCAGCAGCGCCCGTAACGGCCAGATGCGACCATTGGTGCCCATCAAGGTGCAGGCGACGCACAGCGCGGTCACGTACACGCTGTTCACGGGCTACATCATGTCGTACCGGTACTCCGGCATTCAGGCCGGTGGCGTGCCCACGTGTACGTTTGAATGCACCGACCTCGCGGGCGTTCTGGCCGATTACGAGCCCGTCGATGTGACGGTGGCCACACGGACCACTGACGCAGCCTACACGGCCATTGCCACGGCGGTCGGCCTGACAGGTGGCGACTACAACTTCCCCACCGGGGCGCAGTCCCTGCCGGTGCATTGGGTGCACGCGCAGAACGCGCTCGAAGCGATGGGCGAGGTGTTGCAATCGGAGCTCGGCGGTTCGTGGTACGTGGATGGCCTGGGCGTCATTCAGGGTGAGCCGCGGACGGCCCGCTACGGCACCACGGTGGACGACACGTGGGGCGATGGCACCAGCATCTACCCGCGCGCCGTCGAGGTGCTGATCGACAAGAACGACGTGATCACGTCGGCTGAGGTGCAGGCGCAGATCCTGAGCGAAGACGTGGACGAGGTTGTGATCTTCGCGTTCACGCGGCGGTACGACAACCCGACGCCGGACAGCATCAGCCTCGCGCCCGGTGGCCGCTACGAAGAGACGTTCGGGTTTCCGAACCCGGTCGAGTCCATCGTCACGCCCGTCTCGACCACCGACTACACGGCGAACACGGCCGTCGACGGCACGGGCACGGACCGCACGTCCAGCCTCGGCGTCACGGCGTCCCTATTGGGCGGCGGGTTCTCGCTCGAACTGGTGAACAACCACGCGAGCGACACCATCTACGTCACCCACTTCCAGATTCGCGGCCTCGCGCACAACATCGCCCCGGACCGGCCGGCCTACCGCGCCACCAAGTCCATCAGCGGCGACAAAGTCCAGCGCGGCGTGCAGGTGTTCCTGCCGTTCGCGGACGACAGCCAGCCGACGCGCGACTACGCGATCCACCTGCTGCGGACGTGGCGGTACGAGCCGTACCGCCTCAAGCTCTCGTTCACAGCGCGAAATGACTCTGAGCGGGCCAGCCTGCTCGGCCTCGAAATCGGCGACCTCATCAAGTACAAGGACACGGCCAGCACAAACACGTCGTACTCGAACGACTGGTACTACGTCGAGCGCATCAAGCACCAGGTCCCGCCGGGGATGGCAGGCCGCACGTGGGTGTGCGAGGTGGAACTGCTGCCGTCTTATATGTTCAGGCGCCTAGACAAACTCGTCTACGACGACTTCGGGCGGGCGAACGCCTCGGGCGACCTCGGGACGGCGTTCTCGGGGGACGTGTGGGCAGATGATGGCAACTTCGACATCACATCGAACAAGGCGCGGGCGAACAGCAATACCGCGCAGTACCCGAACCTAGACCTTGGCACTGGCGCGACGGACCAAGTGTTCGAGGTCGATTTGGCTAGCATCGCGGCCACGGACGAGGTCGGGCTGACGCTCCGGTTCCAAAGTTCCTCCAACACCTACCGGGCGTACCTAAAGAAGGACACTAACCAACTGGTGCTCGACAAGGTCGTCGCCGGGGTGACGACTGCGCTGTCCACGGTGAGCTTCACGGTCGGTTCTTCTCACGACCTGCGCGGAATGATTCAGTCGAACCGTATTCGGGTGTGGGTGGACCGCGTGCTGAAAGTCGATACGACCGATTCGTCGCTCACGACAGGAACCAAGGTCGGGTTTTATGCGCTGAACGCCTCGGGTTCTACCACGTTCGCGGACCCGTATGGGGAGGGGCTTTGAGATGGTGCGCGGGATTCGAAACAACGCGACGGTCATCAACCCGCAGGTGCAGCCGCAGGCGGCGTACACGTACGACCCCATCACCCGGCGCGCGGTGCGGTACGTGGAGACGGTCGTGCCGACGATGGCGGACGCAGGTACGGTGCAGGGGTCGCCCGCGGACCGGTACTACATCAACTTCGGCGCGCTGAAGTCGTTCTCTTCGGCGGGGCACTGGTGGAACATTCCGGCCGGCTCGTCCACGTTCAGCAACTGGGATTCGACCAACAAGCGCAGCTACACCGCGCTTATCGCGTCGAGCACAGCAAGCAACCCGGAATCCCAGTTCTACTACGCGGGCAACGGTGGAACGGCGACTGACCATGCGCCAAAGAACGCGACGGTTTCGCAGCTCGAGCTGACGATGACGCTCCAGTTCCCCGACAACATCGACTACAACACGCTCGGCATCGGGCTCAGCAACAGCACGAACTTTACCGCCGGGAATCATTCGATACAGGTGCTCCGAAACACGACCGCATGGGAACTCGGCACGTCGGACGGTTCGACCACGAGCCAGTCGAGCGGCGGCACGGGTGACGGCAACTGGCACGTGTTCAAGGTCGTCTGGACTTCGGCCAGCCTCACGCTGTACGTCGACGGCGTCTCGACCATCACAAAGACGACCAACCGCCCCGACCGGTCGCTGTCGTTCTGTGTCGGATCGGGTGGCGCCGGAAGCGGCCAGATCAACATTCACGACTATCTCGTGACATGGAGCTGATGCGATGCCACTGACAGCGACGACGGTGACCGAGGCCGATGGCACGATCATGGTGGAGATCCGCGACGATGCCGGGAACCTGCGGGAGCGGTACGCCGAACGCCACCAGCCGCAGCCGGTGAAGCATCGTGAGGCCGCGCTCGACGCGCTCGCGACATGGGCGCTCATCCGCGACTTCCACGCGGACATCGTGGCGGGCGGGCTGAGCGAGTGGCAGCAGGTGGCCGCCGACGCGGGCCTGCCGACCTCACAGGGCGCCTACGATACGGCGACCGCCTTCCTGCTCGCACGCCGCAGGAAGGCGACCTCACGCGCTCTGGCGGCCATTAACCGGTGGCGTCTCGCCTAGCGCCCCTGACCATAGCCCTATGCGGTGGTTCGTCGCGGGCTTCGTCTCGGCTGTCGTGTGCATCTTTGCCTGGGCATGGAGGTGGCCGTGATCGATGTACGACGGACGTACACCGAACGGTGGCGGTTGACTGTGCAACGGTGTGTGAAAATCGCACAGGGGTGCAGTCGTGTTTCTCATGGGTTGGCCCGATGTGGTCGCCGTCATCGCTCAGGCGGCGCTACTGGCAGGCTTTGCGGGCTGGGCGGTGTGGTTTTCCTCCAGGCGGGGACCGCCGAAGGGGTGAACGGCATCGACATTCCCCAAGAGTGGGGAATCGTGGGGTTCGTCTGCTTCGTGCTGGTCTCCATGCTCGGGCTGTTCACTTGGTGGGTGCGCGGCGCGAGGCAGGATCAGCGCGAGGCGACGAAGGCGCTCATCAACTACATGAGCGTCGAATCGAAGGCGACCGCGACCACGCTGAACAGCATGACGCTCGAGCTTCGGCTCGACCGCAACGAGCGACAAGAGTTCCAGGCGCGCCTGCTCGAAACGCTCCAGCACGTGTGCCGCCACAAACCAGGAGATGACGTGTGACCTACCTTTGCGCATGGTTGGGACCGCTCGGGGCTTCACGTGCTAGACCATCGCGACGTGATCGAACTGGCGAAGCAGGTGCAGGCGATGCACTCACGCGGCCTGACGCCGACCACGGAGCCGACCGACGAGCAGCGCCGGCGCATCTGGGAGCGCGTGCAGTCGTTCATCAACGCGGACGCAAGTTCGGAAATCGCGCAGATGCGTGCGGAAATGCGTACACTGCGGCGTGAGTTGGCCGCGGCGAACGAGCTCCGCGACCACTACGAGCAGATGCTGAAGGAGAGGATCGGCACTGAGAATGGATATAGGTAGGTGAGTCACTACCCGGGGGCGCTCTGGCTTCCGTGGACGTACTGGTCGCCGGACGGCCAGCCGACCTACTACAAGGGCACCAATCGGCCCGCAGCCGTGGTGATCCACAGGATGCAGGGCCATTGGCAGACGGCGGTACAGTGGGCCGCTGAGGGCCACTACGGGGCGTCCTGGACGTACACCGTGGCGTTCGACGGGCGCGTGGCCCAGCACCTCGAACACGAGGACGGCGGCTACCACGCGGGCATCGTGCAGCGGCCGTCGTGGGCGCTGCTGCAGCCGGGCGCCAATCCCAACAACTACACCATCGGCATCGAATGCGAGGGGTTCGTCGGGGACGAGTGGCCCGAGGCGCAGCTGCACGCGCTCCGCGACCTGTGCCGCTGGCTC
>Ga0208005_1000273_pt1 | contig 20827 bp, 35 predicted proteins | sample DEB19_08_DNA_3_FD_184530 | JGI IMG/M metagenome (GOLD analysis project Ga0208005, IMG submission 184530) | Aqueous microbial communities from the Delaware River and Bay under freshwater to marine salinity gradient to study organic matter... | ecosystem: Environmental > Aquatic > Marine > Coastal... | reverse complement strand
CCGTGTTAGCACTCTAAGCGAGCTTCTCTCCGAATACATGCGAGCATGCGGCTCTCTTGTTTCTCCTCGCATAGAGAAAAAAGCAATTGCCGCGCTGGAGGCCAAGCCATGAGTGACGTTTATGAAATCATCGATACGCTATCTCGCGACGTGTGCGAGCTTCATGCCGATAATGTGCGCCTTCGCGCCCGCATTGATGCGAATGCAATCGAATATGATCGACTTTTATTTCGCTGTGCTGCGCTAGAGCATGTCCGGCAGCAGGCGCAAGCCCTCATCGACTATGAGGATGCCGGTCCCGATGACCCAGCCGGAAATAGTTGGCTGCATTGGGAAGAGAAGTTTGAAGCCCTGCGCGCCGCTCTGAATGAGGCTCCACAATGAGCGACAAGATACTATGGCGGCTGGTGAAGCAAGTATACGAATCCGAGAATAACGGCAAGCTAGTTGAAGAAGCTATCGTCGAGATAGAGCGCCTCCGCGCTCGCGTGGATGTGTTGGAGAAGCATCTCGGCGAGCTAATCTGCAACGTCTTGACAGGCTCCCCAGAGAGTGAGGGCATGGCTACAGACAGAGCCATCGCTATCCTGCCGAATTGGTTGGAAAAAGCAAATGGATATACGCGCGCCGAGCTGGACGCCGCCGCTGAGATCGTGAATCTGCACGTTGAGGAGGCCAAGTCATGATCGTTGCAATCGGGTTGGCGATAGTATGGTGCTCGGTACTTGTTTTTGTCGCGGGGATTGAGGTCGGCCTCCGTTTTTCCGAGGCGAGTTGCGGACAATATTGCCCCCGCGCATTCAAGGAGGCCAAGCCATGAGCGACAAAGATATCATAGAACTGATTGCTCAGCTTCGCGCTATGTCGCGCTGCGAACACGAGGACATGACTGTAGCGTCTGATGCTGCTGATGCAATGCATGAGATGCTGTTTCGCATCGCAACTTTGGAAAAGGCTCTACAGCCTTTGGCAGATATGTGGCTTTATCCAGACGATTTAGGCGCAGACATGGCTGCGGATATTAGAAAGGATGTGTACTGGGATGAAACTACAAACGACGAGGCTGATTGTGCTGAAGGAATACGTCGAGGACACATTCGTGCTGCTAGATTTGCGATAAAAGGAGTAAGGAGCGACGCTCTTGCAGGAGGAGATGCCCTTCGCGAGGAGATCACCCGCCTCCGCGCCGGTCTCCAGCGCATCGTGGAGGGCGACGGCTTCTGGGATGCGCCCTCCATCGCCCGTGACCTCCTCGAAGGAAAGGAACTGTGACATGAGCCTTGATGTAACTCTTACTGCTGTTAGACCTACAATCGTATGGGAAGGTAACATTACCCACAATCTTGTTGACATGGCTATGCAAGCCGGTGTCTACACGCCTATGTGGCATCCGGAAAAGCTTAAGATACACACAGCATCTGAACTCATTCCTTATCTGGAAGTAAACCTTCCGCTTCTAATCAAGAATCACAAAAGCCTAAAGAAGTGGAATCCACCTAATGGATGGGGCAGTTACGAAAATCTACTTAAATTTACCAGTGAGTATCTGGATAACTGCAAGAAGTATCCAGATGCTAAGATCGATGTGTCTGTTTGATAAGGGAGAAGTTTAAATGAGCAAGAGCGAACTTCAAAGGCAGTTTGACTATGCTATCCGTATGATCAAAAAGCAGGGTTGTCCAGCTTATACCCCAAAGACTGGATGCAGATATAGGATGAAAAAGGGAGGTAAAGTACTCAAGTGCGTAATTGGATGGCTTATCCCAGACTCATACTTCAAGGACAATCCGTGGCATGTCAAGAATACATCAGTAGATGAACTAGAAAGTTCTGTATACTACAACAAAAGGATGAAAGCATTTCAAGGAAAAGAGTTACTTCTTGTGGAACTTCAGCAAGCTCATGACGAGCTAGCTGATATGTTCTCAACAAATGAAGAGTTTATTGCAAACTTCCTTATTGAGGCTCGTAAAATTGCGAAGGATTACCGTCTCAAGTGGAACTTCAAGTAAGGAGATGTAGTCATGGGCAGGATCAAGTGGCGAGCAATCGATAGCGCACCAAAAGACGGCACTGTCATCCTAGCTCGACTTGTATTTGAGAGCGATGGGGCATATGCTGGTGCACACACAATCAAGTGGAGGGACACAGTTGATACTGGTGTCCTTCCCTTGTCGCTGTCAGCCTCAAGCTTGCAGACAAGCATATCTCGCAAGTTCCTGTATCTTGGCAGCGTATCCCCGATAAGCGGGAACATGAACTGGATTACGAAGAGGAGTAAAAAGAAATGGCTAAGAGAGAACGAGACTACAAGCACGAATATGCAATCTACCAAGGTAAGCCTGATCAGATCAAGAAGCGTTCCCAGCGCAACAAGGCGCGAAGGATGATGCAGAAGGCTGGTCTTGTTGGCCTTGGAGACGGCAAGGACGTAGCTCACAAGAAGGCTATCGACAATGGAGGGACCAATAGTCGGTCAAACCTTACCGTACAGTCCCCTTCAAAGAACAGGGGCTGGAGAAAGGGCAAGAAGGGATACTCCGTATGATGCGAAGTATGGTCGTAGTTGCTTCGTGTCTTTTGGGAGTCATTGGTTACTCAAGTGCACGATCATTTGAGGTTGACCAGAACGATGCTCCTTGCATGCCAGCTAATGAAGTATCAAGGTTCCTGTTTGAGAACTACAAAGAGTTCCCTGTAATGGTGTTCTCCTCCGACAAGGTCAAGTATGTCCTTTTCGTGTCGGACAATCCAAGGGGTTGGACTCTTGTCGGAATGGTAGATGACAAGATTGCTTGTTTTGTTAGCGAAGGCAGCGATTGGTTGGCAAACAAAAGGTCTCTTGACCAGCTACAGCGATAGCGCCCTTAGCTCAGTTGGATAGAGCAACAGCCTTCTAAGCTGTAGGTCGCTGGTTCGAATCCAGCAGGGCGCGCCACTTTCTCTACCAATGGTTGTGTCACATAACTTTAACATTAGAGATGTACCGATAGCCCTTGCGTAAGGTCCATTGAGGTAGTATCTCACTAGTGTGGTAAGGGCATGGTGCTAAAGATGAAAAACAAAGAACTTCTAGACGCTATAGATGATACACTTGAACTACTGTCTATTGTTCAACTCAATGGATCTTTGACATCGTACAACAACATGAAGACTGTATCCTATCTTCTTAATCAGTGGTCTAGGATAAGAAAAGAAATTGAAAGGGAAAGAAAGAATGGGAATGGCTCATAGAATAATCTGGAATTTGATTGTCGTTGCTACATTCACCGTCTTTAATTTCTTCTTGGCTTGGGCTGTCATCGATAGTCAGAAGTTTATGGTTGACATCCATCCCTACTACTATTATCTTGTCGTCACAGGGTGGCTTGTTTACATGCTGTCCTTTGTAGGTAGATTTCTCCAAGAGGACTAAATGAGTAAGTACAAATACACATCGTATTCGCAGATGCCTCCATACATGAAGGCTTATATCCTTTCATGCAGCAACAAGTCAAATCTGGAGGATATCCCCATCCAAAGGATCAACAGGTTCTTGAACTCTGAAGAGGAATGGAAAAGTGATCCGCTCTACGGCAAGAACTATTCTCAAGGTAGGTTCTAAAGCTCTTCTCACTAGTGGGCTTCTGTTGGTAAGCCTTCCAGTAGCAAACGCCGCTGGGAGGCTTACTGATTTTCAGTGTCTGGTTGAAGCCATCTACTATGAGATTGGATTTGGTAGCATGGAAGAGCGTCTAGCTGTAGGTGCAGTGATCATGAACAGGGTCAACTACAGCAAGACAAGAACGACAATCTGCGCTGTCGTACACGCTTCTTCTACAAACAAGGATGGTCGAAAGACTTGCGCGTTCAGCTATCACTGCTCAGCGTCCAAGACCTACGCAAACATACGTAATTCCTACGTCAAGCAAATGTGCGAGTACGCGGCCTTAGGTTCAATTGAAGGAGCGGTTCCAGCAGGACTATCGATGGCTATATCGTTTCACAACGATAGCGTCGTACCCTACTGGGCAAACAAGCTTAGGTTTGTACGAAAGATTGGTACTCATCTTTTCTACGAGGCAGCGCAATGAGCGACTACATTGAGCGCAACATAGAAATACTTCGCAAGGCTGCCATCGACATAGTAAACCCAGTTCGTTCGTACAGGGTAGCAGCATCCCTAGTCTACAAGCGAAGGATTGTCAGCTTTGGGATCAACAGGTACAAGACATCACCTATACAGAATAGATTCAAGAAGAACGAGAACGCCATCTACCTTCACGCTGAAGTGGCTTGTGTAAAGAACGCCCTTCGCCATCTTGACGTTGAAGACTTCAAGAAGTGCGATATGTTTGTCGTAAGGGTAAAGAGGCTTGTGTACGAAGGTGACTTCGTATATGCAATGGCTAAGCCATGCGAAGGATGCTCTCGGTGCATCGCTGAGTTTGGCATCCGAGATGTGTACTACACCGTTGAAGATCCTAACGAGACATGGAGGAAGATGTGAACAATGATATCGACATCAAGCTCTCCGAGCGAATCGCAAAAGCTTGGGTGTTGCTTGATTTTCCCCACAAGGAATGGCCCTTGATCTCTCCAGAAGAGCAAGGAATGTGGATGCGTGACGTAGAGACAGTCATGCGAGCAATCCACTCGTCTGGGTTGGCTATTGTTGAAGCAGAAGATGGAAGGTGATGAAATGAATAGCGTAAAGCTTGTGTCCTGCACTCGTCCATCAATCGATGTCCTGAAGGATGGTATCTCCGATCCACAAGATCTGATTGCCTACTGCGCTCGCGTAAGCAATCCAGAGAACCAAAGCCACACAGAGACTTATCCAAAGCTTGTGAAGTATTTGATCGATAACAAGCATTGGTCTCCCCTTGAGATGATTGACGTAACTATGGAGATCAATACAACAAGGGACATTGCTCGTCAACTTCTCAGGCACCGAAGCTTCTCGTTCCAAGAGTTTTCCCAGCGTTACGCCGATGCAAGAAAGCTTTCTGACTCTCTTGTCTATCGGTCTGCTCGTCTACAGGACAAGAAGAACAGGCAGAACAGCCTACCATCCGCTGATGAAGAACTGAATGCAAAGTGGACTGAGGCCCAGATGAATGTAGAGAAGGTAGTAATCAGCTACTACAACTGGGCCATTGAGAATGGAATTGCAAAGGAAGTAGCTAGGGCAATCCTGCCAGAGGGCATGACGATGTCCAAGCTGTACATGAAGGGAAGTCTTCGTAGCTGGCTGCATTACATCGACGTACGAACTGACGCATCAACACAGTATGAACACAGGGAACTGGCAATCAAGGTCAGTCGTATCATCAACATGCTATTCCCTGTCGTTTCTGACAAAGGAGCTTAAACATACATGGCTAAGGAAAGTGGATCTACACGACTGAAGTCTTCTGGAAAGAAGATCATCAGCAAGAAGCATCTAAGGACAAGCATTGGAAAGTCACCTAATTCCCGCCCCAATAACAAAAGCCTTCGACGTAACACGAAGAAGTACAAGGGGCAGGGGACAAAGAGGAAGTAATCCTCATGTCCTATGACTTCCTTCAAAAGGAAAAGAAGCGTGTATTCAGGGAATACTATCGACAGTATCTTGATGATGGATACTCCCACAAGGATGCCAAGCACTACGCATCGATAGATGCAGAAGACTTCATGAGCCAGAACGAAGAGTTCATTGAAGACATAATGGACGCTTCATTTGATGGAAAGGAGTGACAACTTTGAAGTACATGTTAATGTACACAAATTCAGATTCCTTTAATGCGACTGTATTGGGGGAGTCTTCCTCTCTTGAAGAATTTACCGAGATGCTTGAGTCTAGAAAAATCCTTTACTCACACATAGGTTATGATGTAGAATTCAAGAGTGGTGCTGAACCTTCTATCTACAAGTGCAGGGCTTCTGTTCATTACATCATCGACAGAGCTACTGGAAGTATGAGAGGAAAGCTTACAAGTATTGAATTACCATAACCGTTGAAGGTGAGCATGCGTAACGATAGCCATCCAGTCAGCAGGGGGCAGTGCGACGACTGCGGAAGCAGCGACGGCAAAGTCCTTTTCTCTGACGGTCATTCATACTGCTTTGTCCACAACCAGTACTATCCGTCAACCGATGAGGAAAGAGGAGACTACGAAAACATGATGAACGCCAATCAGTCTGATGACGTTGTCAGGAACTTCCCATCCACAAGCGGGTCACAGTACGACAACAAGCCACTTGTGATGGGCTACTTCACCAACATCAAGGACCGTGCCATCAACAAGGACACATGTGAGAAGTTTGGTGTCCGTGTTGTATCTGACGCTACTGGCAAGATCATCAAGCACCTGTATCCGTACTACGACAAGAACGGCGCACATATCTCCAACAAGATCCGAGACGTAGACAGCAAGGCATTTGAGTCCCAGCCGCGAGGTTCTCTCGGCAAGGCTGGTCTCTTTGGCGAGCATCTGTTTACTGGCGGCGGCAAGTACATCACCATCTGCGAGGGCGAACTTGACGCCTTGTCAGCCTACGAGATGATGGGCAGCAAGTGGCCTGTCGTGTCAATCAAGGACGGCGCGCAGTCTGCTGTCCGTAACTGCAAGGCAAGCTACAACTTCCTTAACAGCTACGAGAACATTGTCATCTGCTTTGACAACGACGAGCATGGCAAGAAGGCTGCTGTTGCCGTTGCAGAGATCTTTGAACCCAACAAGTGCAAGATCGTAAACCTGTCCCTCAAGGACGCCAATGAGTACCTCAAGGCTGGCAAGCGTGAGGAGTTCATGCGCTCTTGGTGGGATGCCCGAGTCTACACTCCTGCTGGCATCATCAACCTCAAGGACTATGGTGACGCTCTCTACGACGAGGGCCAACAACAGACTTGCTTGTATCCATTTACTGGTCTCAACGACAAGCTGTACGGCATTCGCACTGGTGAGCTAGTGACCGTCACTGCTGGCACTGGCACCGGCAAGTCGTCCGTTATGCGCGAGCTTATGCATCACGTTCTACGCAGCACAAACGAGAACATTGGCGTACTGTCGCTTGAAGAGAACGTGCGCTCCACGATCTTCCATCTCATGTCGGTAGAGGCCAATGCTCGACTGTACATCCGAGAGGTGCGGGAAGGATACCCGAGAGCCGAGCTAGAAAAGTGGAACAAGGCTACGGTAGGCACCGGACGCTTCTTTGCCTTTGATCACTTTGGCTCTCTAGCCACGGAAGAGATCCTTGCCCGCATCCGCTACATGATCAAGGCTCTAGACTGCAAGTGGATCTTCCTTGATCACTTGTCCATTCTAGTCTCTGGTCTAGACGGCATGGACGAGCGTCGCAACATCGATATCCTTATGACCAAGCTTCGCTCTCTTGTCGAAGAAACCAACTGTGCGCTGCTTCTTGTCTCTCATCTACGCAGGGCTGGCTCAGACAGCGGACACGAGGACGGCAAGGAAGTATCCCTAGCCCACCTTCGTGGCTCCCAGAGCATTGCACAGCTCTCTGACGCAGTCATAGCTATGGAACGAGACCAACAGGCTGACGATCCTAACGTAGCCAACACCACTACCATTCGCGTACTCAAGAACAGGTACGCTGGCGAGACTGGTGTTGCTTGTCATCTATTCTTCAACAAGGAAACGGGACGACTTCATGAGGTTGAAAACCTTGGGGACAGTGACACAGAGAAGGCGTCTACTAGCAATGACATCGACATCTAACAGACAGGAGAGGCTAGACATGCAAACTAATTTCCAGAAAGTTGGGGAGTTCATGCGATGCATGGGACAAGATGTAAAGACATCTCCAATGAACACAGTTGACAAGAGACTTATTAACCTACGAATGGTATTGATTGCAGAAGAAGCTGGAGAACTTGGAGCAGAGTTTCTTGACTTACTTGAGTCAACCGACAATCCACCAAAGCTTTGCAATCTAGCCAAGGAACTTACAGACCTGTTGTATGTCGTCTACGGTGCCGGTCACGCATTCGGCATTGATCTTGACAAGTGCTTTGAAGAGGTCCATAATTCCAACCTCTCAAAGCTTGGTAACGATGGTAGGCCAGTTTACCGTGATGATGGGAAGGTAGTGAAGGGACCAAACTACATGGCTCCCGACATGCGTAAGATTGTTGGTTAATAGAAATTAACCTCTCACTTAAGCTTGAAGAAGGGTTGGGCATGGAATGCATCATCGACATCGAAGCAGACAGCCTTCAACCTACGGTCATCCACTGCATCGTAGTGAAGGACATCAAGACTGGGGAGGTAAGGCATTGGTCTGAAGGCGAGTGCCTTACCGACTTCCCTAAGTTTGCATCTTCAGTCACCAAGTTTATAGGACACAACATCATCTCGTTTGATGCCCCAGCACTCAACAAGCTTGTCGGTACATCAATCAACCTGAAGTCAATCGAAGACACTCTCATCCTTAGCCAGCTACTCAATCCTGCTAGGGATGGTGGGCATAGCCTTGAGTCTTGGGGCAAGCGACTGAACTACCCAAAGTCAGACTTCAATGACTTCTCCAAGTTCTCTGACGAGATGCTTAAGTACTGCATAAACGATGTGGAGTTGACGTTCAAGGTCTGGATGTGTCTTCTTCCAGAGATGAGCAAGATCAGCAGGAGAAGCATTGACCTTGAGTACAGGATACGTGAGATCATTGACGAGCAGGAAAGGTATGGCTTCAAGCTTGATGTCAAGAAAGCCATGTGCTTTGCTGCTCGTCTACAGGACAAGTCAAATGAGATTGAGAGAGAAGTACAAGAGGTATTCAAGCCACTACCATCCTTCGTAAAAGACTACACACTCCGACTGAAGAAGGATGGATCTCTTTCGTCTGTTGGTCTCAATCACCTTGAAGACAAATCAATTGTAGCTGGAGATCACTCGGTAATCGAATACCAGCAGTTCAACATGTCTTCCAGACATCAGATAGCACGACACTTGATGATGAAAGGCTGGAAGCCTGAGAAGTTTACCGAAACTGGTCATCCAACCGTAGACGAGGCAGTACTAAAAGATGTTCAAATCAAGGAAGCCCAACTCATATACGAGTTCCTTCTCATTCAAAATCGACTTGCTAAGGTTCAGTCTTGGCTTGATGTTGTCGATGACGACGAGAAGGTTCACGGTAGCGTACTTACGCTTAGGGCAATCAGCGGGCGAATGGCACACCACTCTCCTAATGTTGCCCAAGTTCCTGCCTCCTATTCTCCTTACGGCAAGGAATCCAGAGAGTGTTGGACAGCTAGTTCTCCTTCTCGCTCTCTCGTTGGATGCGATGCTTCGTCGCTTGAGCTAAGGGCATTGGCTCACTACCTTAACGACCCAGCATTCGCAAAGGAAGTAGTCGAAGGGGACGTACACACAGCTAATCAGAAGGCTGCTGGGCTGGAAACGCGAGACCAAGCAAAGACATTTATCTACGCATTCATCTACGGTGCCGGTCCTGCCAAGATTGGATCAATCGTTGGAGGAGACGCAAAGGTTGGTCTTGAACTGATTGAGCAGTTCCTGAGAAACGTCCCTGCTCTAGCTACGCTACGCAAGCGTGTTGACATTGCAGCCAAAAGAGGCTATCTTATCGGTCTTGACGGCAGACGACTGATTGTCAGGGAACCTCACGCTGCCTTCAACCTTCTAATCCAAGGGGCTGGAGCAGTCATCTGCAAGAGCTGGCTTGTCCATATCAGAGACATGGTGGCCTTGAACAATCTTGATGCCAAGCTTGTGGCGTCTATCCACGACGAGTACCAGCATGACGTTCTAACAGAACACGCGGAAAGCTTTGGCAACATGACAAAGATTGCCATGTCAGCGACTCAAGACAGTTTAGGCGTAAGGTGCAAGCTAGACTCAGAGTACAAGATTGGCAAGAACTGGTGCGAGACACACTAAGGGAGTAAGGACAAATGCCCGAGATAATTGAAACCAAGATCCCTATAGACATGATTGCAAAAGCCCGCATCTACTCCGATGAAATGGGAGTGATCAAGAACTCAATCATGCAAGGCGGCGGCAATATCTACGGGTTCATTGGTGAACTTCTAGTAGCTGACTTCGTTGGTGTGCCTCTTAGGCACTCCTACGACTACGACATGGAACTACCAAATGGAGAGTCCATTGATGTAAAGACAAAGAAGACTGGTTGGCCTCCAAAGCTTGATTACGACTGCACCATATCCGCATTCAACATCAAGCAGAAGTGTACCTACTACGTCTTCACTCGCGTGAAGTCCGATCTCTCTGTCGGATGGCTTCTCGGATACCTTCCAAAAAAGGAGTACTTTGATGCAGCACAGTTCATAAAGAAGGGTGAACTTGATCCTTCAAACAACTTTACAGCCAAGACTGACATGTATAATGTAAAGATCAGTCAGCTAAAGGACATGAAGGATCTACTTGATACAAAGAAAGCTCTTGACAGTCTAAAGATGACTTGATAGAGTATCCATCCAACCAAGATAACTTGGCTTGGCATATGTTTCAGAAGGAGATAAGGAAATGGCTACTACCAACAACAAGTACACGATCATCTCTGGCAAGGCTCATTGGGCTTCGCTGATTACCCCAAACACTACGTTTGAGCCATGCTGGTCTCTTGATGTCTCTCTTGACGAGACAAACAAGAAGAAGGCTGCTGCTGATGGTCTTGTCATCAAGAACAAGAACGACAACCGTGGTGACTTCGTGACCATCAAGCGCAAGGTTACCAAGCGTGATGGCTCGCCTCGTCAGGCTCCAGAGGTCATCGACGCAGCCAAGAACCCTTGGAACGGGGATCTGATTGGCAATGGCAGCGTAGTCAACGTCAAGTACCAGCCATACGAGTACACCGTTCGTGGCAAGAAGGGTCGCTCTGCTGACCTAGTCAAGGTTCAGGTTGTGGAGCTTGTGCCATACGGTGGCGGCAAGGACGACGGCTTTGATGTCATTCACGGTGGTTATACCGTTGGTGCGAAGAAGGATTCAGACGCTGTGGCCGATGACATTCCGTTCTGATAAGTAATACACACAAGGGGTCATCATATCGTTGGATGACATTCGCTTGTCGGGTGTGGAGAGGGACCGACTGGCACAAGCAAATGAAATACACATACAAAAGGAGAGAAGTTCAAATGACTAACGAGATCCGAGTTCTAATGGCACTTCTTCGTCGCAATCGAGTTACGCGCAAAACGGCAATCGAAAAGGGTCTATGTGAGAACCTAACGGCCACGATCTCTCGTCTCCGTCAGTGGGGTGTAGAGATCATGTCGGTAACTGCAAAGTCAGATACCGGAGAGAGGTACACTCGCTACAAGCTTGTCAATCCGGAACAGGCTCGCATCAAGCTTTCGTATCTTAAGCTTGATCATGAGATCAACAATCCAGCGTCGATGACGCGACAGGCAGCTTAAGGAGCCTTTGAGATGACAGAAGCTTACAACAACAAGAAGACTATCGATACTCTTGTCGAAGACATCTACAGTCTGTTTGACGAGAGCAACGATGTGCAGATTGACGATAAGGCAATCGACGCATTCCTAGAAGGAGTCCGAGCTTCTGTCATCTCCTCTCTTACGCGCAAGAGGGGCGCACCATATCTTCGACTGTCTATGGTTGGTCAACCGGATAGGAAGATCTGGTATGAACTAAACGGCGCACCAAAGGAACCTCTGACAAAGCCTACACATATCAAGTTCCTGTATGGCGATATCCTTGAGCATCTTCTAGTCCTGCTCTCAAAGCTTTCAGGACACGATGTAACTGAGCAGCAGGATGAACTTTCAGTTGAAGGTGTAGTGGGTCACCAAGACGCTGTTGTCGATGGTACGCTAGTAGACTTCAAGTCTGCCTCACCGCACAGCTTCAAGAAGTTCAAGGATGGCTCACTGGCAATGGACGATCCGTTTGGGTACATTGCCCAGATCTCGTCCTATGCGTTTGCTGGGAAGCATGATCGTGCTGGCTTCGTGGCAATCGACAAGGTATCTGGAGAGATCCACTTCCACGAAGTCCACAAGCGTGAGCGTATCGATCCCTCAAAGAGGATCGTAGATCTCAAGCGCATTATTGACATGCCAGTACCACCAAAGCACTGCCATGACCCAGTACCAGATGGCAAGAGTGGAAACATGAAGCTAGCCCCTGCATGCTCGTTCTGCGACTTCAAGAAGCACTGCTGGTCATCTTCCAACAACGGTGCCGGTCTCCGAGCATTCAAGTACAGCAATGGTGTTCGCTATCTCACTAGTGTGGCAAGCACTCCTGACGTAGAGGAGGTCTTTGAAACATGATCTTTAGATCTGGACTTGAGAAAAAAGTAAGTGCTGCGTTTATTGCCAATGCTATTGGCGCAAAGTTTGAACCCATCAAGATCCTCTACAGCACTATTCCAGAAGACCATAAGTACACTCCAGACTTTGTACTCGACAACGGTATCCTCATTGAGGTGAAGGGCTACTTCACTGCACAAGACAGGAAGAAGCATCTACTGCTCAAGTACAATTATCCAGATCTCGGTGTCCACTTTGTCTTTGGCAACAAGAAGAACAAGCTACACAAGAACTCTCCCACGACATACGAGGACTGGTGTAAAAAGCACGGCTTTGAATGCTGTGATGCAAAGGACGTAGAAACACTAAAGCAGTGGTCTAAGAAGAAGCGCAATAGTCTAGATACAGTAAGACTGTACAAGGTCGCAGAGAAAACCAATGGAAGAGAAAAGAAGAGAAAGCCTTCAAAGCCTCGGAGAAGCCCTAAGACTTGACTCGTACGGACCATCAACCCCACAGGAGTTGATCCTCTTCCGTACGGTAATCCTTCAAGCACTTCTTGATGCTACAAAGCCAGCCTATGAAAATGAGCCAGAGGAAGAAGCCTTGGCTCGTTCACAGGCACAAGCTTGGTTCTTCTCTTCCGTAGGAGTCACTTGTCAAGACTTTGTCGATGTATGCGACATGGCTGGACTTGAGCCACAATTTGTGCGATCATTTGCATTCAAGGTCATAAAGACAAAGGAGATCAAGTATGTCAGGAAACGAATCAACACAGTCCTTAATGATTGACAAGTTCAAGATTGGCGATGTAATCTATGACCCATACATCAATGACATGAAGGGGCCAATGTATCTCTACGATCCACAAGTAAAGTACAACGTCAACATCCCTTCATCCACGGATGAAACACAGCTCTATCCAGATCTATCTTCTGACTTCATTGTGTATAAGTACAATGAGGCAAAGCATATTGCTGAGCTAAAAGAGTACATTGACTCAACGTACTCCGCTCACTATGCCAAGAGCAAGATGCAAGCAACGGAGATCATGATCGATAGTGGGTATGGCGAAGGATTCTGCATGGGCAGCATCCTCAAGTACTGGCAGCGGTATGGTCGCAAGGACGGGTACAACAGGAAGGACTTGCTAAAGATCCTTCACTATGCGATCATTATGCTTTCGATCCACGATAACAGGGTTGAAACTAAAGACAAGCCTACCTAAGTTAACCAGTACACACGAACACATACATCATCCCGTCTGGGAACTTTGAGCGATAAGCCATTGATCCCAGACGGGATTTTTGTCTCTTCAACCATCTTTTATTTGAGGACATACCAGCCATGCAGCAGAAGGATCGCTCTAACGAGCCACAGTACTTGCCAACAGATTACCAGACGTTTATCGCTCTAAGCCGCTATGCACGATGGCTGGAGGACAAGAACCGAAGGGAGACTTGGGCAGAGACCGTTGATCGATATATTGACAATGTCGTTCGTCCAGTTCTCGGCAAGAATAGCGGAGAAACAGTCAGCATTCTACGCGAGGCAATCTTCAATCTGGAGGTAATGCCATCGATGCGAATGCTGATGACTGCTGGTCCTGCTCTAGAGCGAGACAACACCTGTGGGTACAACTGCTCTTACTTGGCTGTAGACGACATCAAGTCTTTTGATGAAGCCATGTTCATCCTTCTATGTGGTACTGGTGTCGGCTTCTCAGTCGAGACTGAAGCCATCAACAACCTTCCAGAAGTACCGGACAAGATGTTTACATCCGACGATGTCATCGTTGTCCATGACTCAAAGGAAGGCTGGGCAAAAGCTCTTCGAAAGCTTATCGCCATGCTCTACAGCGGCGAAATCCCATCTTGGGATCTGTCCAAGATCCGCCCTGCTGGTTCTCGCTTGAAGACCTTTGGTGGCAGGGCTAGCGGTCCAGAGCCTCTGAACCAGCTATTCTCATTTGTCGTTGACATCTTCAAGAAAGCTAGTGGCAGGAAGCTTAACTCGATTGAGTGTCACGACATCATGTGCAAGATTGGTGATGTCGTAGTGGTTGGTGGTGTACGTCGATCTGCAATGATCTCACTGTCAGATCTCTCTGACGAGCGTATGCGTGTTTGCAAGAGCGGAGAGTGGTGGAGGTCCAACCCACAGCGTACTCTAGCCAACAACTCTGCTGTGTACACCGACAAGCCAGTCATGACTTCATTTATGAAAGAATGGCTATCTCTTGTGGAAAGCAAGAGTGGCGAACGTGGTATCTTTGCTAGGTATGCTGCACAGAGACACGTAGCACGTAATGGTCGAAGGGATCCCAATCATGATTTTGGGACAAATCCTTGCAGTGAGATCATCCTGCGAAACAACCAGTTCTGTAACTTGACTGAAGTTGTTGTCCGTAGCACCGACACGTTTGATGATCTATTTGTCAAGATCCGTAATGCTACCATCCTTGGAACAATCCAGTCTACGTTTGTGAACTTCCCGTATCTACGCAAGGTTTGGCAGAAGAACACCAAGGAAGAAAGGCTTCTAGGTGTATCCCTTACGGGAATTATGGACAATCCTATAACGTCAAATCCAAATCCTTTGACGCTTAAGTCTCTTCGTGACTACGCTGTAGAAGTCAACAAGAAGTGGTCAGAGATTCTCGGCATTGAGCAATCGACAGCTATCACGTGCATCAAGCCATCTGGCACCGTCAGCCAGCTTGTTGACGCTGCCAGCGGCATCCACGCACGGCACAATGACTACTACGTCCGCACTGTCCGTGGAGACATCAAGGATCCACTTACTCGCCTAATGATGGACTCCGGAATCCCCAATGAACCCGAAGTCTTCCATCCTAATGATACTGTCGTGTTCTCATTCCCGATGAAGGCTCCAGAAGGATCAGTTCTGAGGCGGGACATGTCTGCTGTTGACCAGCTTGAGGTATGGAAGACGTACGCCCTTAACTGGACAGAGCATAAACCGTCAGTGACAATCAACGTACGCGACAATGAGTGGATGGCTGTTGGTGCTTGGGTCTATGAGAACTTTGACATCTGCTCTGGTATCTCGTTTCTTCCTCACGATGATCACATCTATCCACAGGCACCGTATCAAGATACCGATGAGGAGACTTACACAAGAATGCTTAAGAACATGCCAACGACAATTGACTGGTCTGCACTATCCCTCTACGAGAAGGAGGACAGCACCTCTGGAACCCAGACACTAGCTTGCGCTTCCGGAGCCTGTGAGATTGTAGACCTCACAAAATAAGACTTGACTTTCACAGGACTATTGGATATATTGGTGGCGAAGATGCCTTCAAAAGGGTCTTCGTCACCAGTAAGCCTTTGACTAAGGGCTTCTAACGTAACCACATACGCTCTAATAGGAGGTATAAGACTATGCTGACACGACTTCTAAAGGACTTCGACATTGAGGCTATGATGAATCCACTGTCTCTAAATCAAGAAGCCTATCCTCCCTACAACATCTATCGAAAGGGAGATTCATTCTATGTCGAACTCGCCCTAGCTGGATTCAGTCGAGAAGAGATTGATATTGAGGTCACCGATATGGGACTCGTTATCACTGGCAATCCGGTTGAAAGGGATGACACGCTAGGACACAATCTAGAACACGTATACTTTGAGCGTCGTATTGCTCGCAGACCATTCAAGCGCAAGTTCACTACTCCACATAACTCCAAGGCTACATCAGCGGAGTTCGTGAATGGTCTCCTACGAGTGCAGATTGATATCATCGATCAAGAAAAGAAGAACGCAAAGAAGCTTGATATCAACTGATAAGTGAGCAAGGCCACAGCCATACATGAATAAAGCATGTCGCAATTGGTTAGGGCTTTAGACCAATAACGTGAGGTCTAATTCAAAATGGTGATTGATGTCTAATACCTACACTGTCCTCATTGGATACGATCCAAAAGAGGCAATCTACACAAGCGTACTCAAGAGTACCTTGCACAAGCTTTCAAAGTCTAAGCTTATTATTCATCCTATTGTCCAGAAGGAACTTAGGGATCTAACCCTGTACTACAGAAAAAGCGAAAAGGTCAACGGACAGAACATTGACGTAATCGACGGAAAGCCATTCTCTACGGAGTTCAGCTTTACCAGATTTCTGACACCAGTCATCTTTGAGCATTTCTACAAGCCGTATCTGGAGAACCACAAGGGTCTAGTCCTATTCATGGACTGCGACATGTACGCTCGCGCTGATATTGCTGAGCTATTTGAGACTTTCCCAATGGACAAAGCCATTGGATGCGTCAAGCATGACTACAATCCTACTGCTGAAGTCAAGATGGACGGAGCTGCACAGACAAGGTACTTCAGGAAGAACTGGTCATCCTTGATGATGTTTAACTGCAACCACGAAGCTAACAAGTCCCTTGATGTTACAAACGTCAACTACCGAACTGGGAGTTGGCTACACAGCTTTACTTGGCTAGACGAGCCATTCATAGGAAAGCCGGACCCAGATCAGTACAATCTGTCCTATGGCGAAAGCCTTATTCATGGCTTTGACCACAAGTGGAATTGGCTTGATGGTCATTCCGACCCATCGATTGATCCAGCAATCGTACACTTCACAACAGGAGGTCCAGTATATCCTAACTGGCGTCCTTCCAGAGACATTGACGGTGTTTACGCAGACGAATGGGAACGTCTAAGGAAAGCGTACGCGGGAGAGAACAAGCAATCATGATTACGTTTGTGACTTCGTTTAGCGAAGAAGGTTTCAAGAAGTATGCCAAGAACATGCTGCTCTCTGTCGTAGAGAACTGGAAGGATGATCTAAAGCTTGTAGCGTACTTCCACGACTGCTCGCCTGAGACAGTAAATGATTTTCCAGCTTCACCTAAGATTGAGTACAGGAACCTCAATCTAGTCAAGCCCATGCTTTCTTACCGTGATCGCATGAAGACGTACGATGGCACGATGGGTGGAAAGACTCCGTACAACTGGCGTCTGGATGCAGTCAAGTGGTGCCACAAGGTCTACGCGCTTACGCAGTATGCCCTGTACGATGAGACTGTGGAACACGGCAACTGGCTGTGCTGGCTTGACGCCGACACTATTACGACAAAGCCGTTCTCAAAGGACAAGCTACTAGAGATCCTAGCCAGAAATGCAGACATTGTTCATCTGGGTCGAAAGGATGCTGACTACAGCGAGACATCCTTTATTGCCTTCAACATGTTCAACAAGAATGTCAGTCCATTTCTTCTGGCTGATCTTCGTGGCTGCTATGACATTGGAGAGGTTACAGCCTACAGGGAATGGCATGATGGCTTCATATTTGAGCGTCTCCTTAAGATCTACCAAGCTCATGGTGCACACGTACAAAACCTTTCTGCCAATGCCGTAGGGCTTGCAGCATTTGCACAGTCTCCCCTAAGCCAGTACATGACACACTTCAAGGGCAACCTTAAGGACACTCCAACTGGAGTAGCTCCAGATGTCAAGGCCGGTAGATACAAGAAGCTTGCGGATCTAGTCCGACAGTACGTAGGCAAGAAGGACGGCAAGAAGGCTCACATCGTAGAGGTTGGAACTTGGAACGGTGGCAGGGCCATTGAGATGTCCCTAGCTGCCTTTGAGACGCTTGATGCCGTTCACTACACAGGCTATGATCTCTTCGAAGAGGCCACGGAGGAACTAGACAAGGTTGAACTGAACTCCAAGAGGCATAACACAATTGACGCTATTCGTGAGCGTCTAATGCAGTTTGCTGATAAGATGAAGGAGAAGGGCAAGGCCTTTACCTGTGAACTCCACAAGGGAGACTCAAAGGTAACACTAACCAATAGTGTTGCAAATCTGCCACCAATTGACTTTGCCTACATTGACGGTGGTCACAGCGAGACTACTGTAGTGTCCGATTATGAGAACCTGAAGAATGTCCCAGTCATCGTGTTTGACGATTACTTCTCAAAGGATGCTGATGGAAATATCTTGGGCGAAGAACATCAAGGCACTAACAGGCTATTCAAGAAGCTTAAGGATGAAGGAAAGCGCATTGCTGTTGTGCCTTCAACTGACAAGGTAAAAGGTGGAGGTATTACCCATCTAGTTGTCCTTCTGAACAACAAGGAACTTGAGGATATCCGCAAGGATGTCATGATGGTTCCTATTGTTGTCCAGCCAAGGGACAGCATGCCAAAGGAGTATATCCTTAACAACATCAAGGAGAACATGAAGCTTATCAAGGATTGGAAGTTTGTGCGAAGGTACACTACCAATGACGAGCATGCCATCATCGTCTCTGCTGGTCCGTCCACCGACTTTGAGAAGGTAAAGGAACTCTCAAGGAAGCACAACTCAAAGATCATCTGTGTCAAGCATAGCTACCCAACTCTCCTAAAGAATGGGATTGTTCCATATGCTTGCGTGATCCTAGATCCAAGACCAGTTACTGGTACGTCTACACACGGCATTGTACGTACTGAACTATTCAAGGATATCCGAAAGGAGACCAAGTTCCTGCTGGCATCAATGACCGACACAAGCGTGACAAAGCTTCTGATGGAGAAGACAGACAACATCTACGGTTGGCATGCTTTTTCGGAGGCTGTCCAGCAAGCCGCCAATCCAAAGAACTTCACCGTCGAGACAAAGCTTGATCTAGGTGATGATACTACGTTTGTAACTGGAGGTACTTGCTCTGCCATGAGAGCTATCGGCATGTTTCACATTGTCGGCTTCCGTCAGTTTCATCTCTTTGGGTTCGATGCTTCGATCCCAAATATGGCGGAAGAGATGAAGAATGAGAAGCTTGAAGACGATAGAAAGAAGTACATTCCCGTAGAGTGTCACGGCAAGTCCTTCTGGACTACTGGAGAGCTTCTAGCACTAGCTCAGGACTGTGAGCGTCTATTCGACAACAAGGAAATCGACATGACCATCCACTTCCACGGAAAGGACACTCTGATCTCCCAGCTATACGACAAGTCGTATCACGGAAAAAAGGAGTACTACTCAGAGTACTTTCCAAAGGTAGCAGCTTGACATGCCACAGCTACAGGAAAAGCATGAGAAGTTTGTACGTAACTACCTTGTAACGCGCAACGCTACAGCCTCGGCAAAGGCTGCCGGATACTCTCAGATATCTGCTAGCGTTACTGGCAGCAAGCTTCTCAAGAACCCAGACATCATTGCTAGGATTGCAGAGCTGGACAGCACTGGCGTCACTGACATCGATGTCATCCTTGAGATTGAGAAGCAGTACGAGTATGCCAAGAACAACAACCACACTCAGAGCGCCCTAAAGGCTCTAGAGCTTCTCACCAAAGTCAAGGATGGCATTGAGACAGAGAACCCTAAAAGCATCAAGGATCTTGAGGAAGACATCGTCAGGAGCCTTGAGATCTTGGGAGAGGAACGCGCCATGCGTATCCTCATGAAGTGCAGCTTCTTCTCCATGTCTCCGGAAGATGAAGAAACTTCCAAAACAGAAATGTCGCCGGATGAAGACACCGAAGAGATGTCTGCGTCCGACGACATTGAAGAAGTAGATATGTCCTACGACATTTCTACTGAAACAATTGAAGAGGAAAAGCCTAAAGAGTAAGAAGACCTTACTTCTTTTTGTCTTCTTCTAGCTTGTTGGCTATGATTGTATTCTTCATCTGACTGCCGCTGCTACTCCCAAAGTAGTAGGAAACAACAGTACTAGCTGTTCCACCAAGCCAACCTACAGCTAGCGTGATGAAGTTCATGTCTGCTCCGCGAGCTAGTGGAGAGAACGTGACCATTCCAATAAATCCAAAGAAGGACACAAGGGTCAGGATGCCAAGGATGGCTGGCATCTTGTCACGTACTTGGATCTCTCTGTTTCTAGCAGAGTTCCTGTCTTCTGAGTGAAGCCGCTCTACATCGACATCAAGCTCCTTCATCTTCACAAGGAACTCGTTGTTTGCCTTCTTGATCTCTAGAAGCTGTTGAGGAGAGGCTTTCTCTAGAGCCTGTTCAATCTCATCCTTTGATCCATCTGGCTTGCCCAGAAGGATCTCACTAAGCTTTGAGGCTACCATTCCTCCGAAAGGACCGCCAATGGCTGTGCCTAATACGGGAGCGACTGCGCCTAAAATGCCTGAAGCTACCTTTCCAAAGTCCATGACACTCATATCTCCTTTTCACGGTACTTCAAAGTGAGGGCCGTCAATGAAGGGTCTTGTACCCTTCTTCTTGCACTCAGCTACATACGCATCCATAGCCTCCTGCATTGATCCTTCCCACTTGCTGATGTCCGGTACGGACCACGCAGCACCCCACCGCACCTGTACACCAAGTTCCTTTGCAGCAGACTTGACTGCGTCTGCAATCTTCACGTACAGTGGAAGATCCCAACTACCCTTGCCATCCTTGAAAGCCATTACGTCAACGGCTTTGCCATCCAAATGCTTTGACTTAAGGGTCTGTGTAGCCTTCTTCTTGAAAAGCTCTTCCTGCTCTGCTTGTGTCCGCATGCCACAGGTAATAGAAAAGTCAACCTCGCTTAGCTGAATAGCCCTGTTGATGACAGACACAAGCTTTGGAAACCCCC
>Ga0208005_1000272_pt1 | contig 20835 bp, 20 predicted proteins | sample DEB19_08_DNA_3_FD_184530 | JGI IMG/M metagenome (GOLD analysis project Ga0208005, IMG submission 184530) | Aqueous microbial communities from the Delaware River and Bay under freshwater to marine salinity gradient to study organic matter... | ecosystem: Environmental > Aquatic > Marine > Coastal... | reverse complement strand
TTTGGGGTCATACTCTTACCACCCAATGCAATCTTTGTTCCAGCCGCAGTTCCTACAAAATCTTCCCCAAGAGCCTGTCCTAGTTCAACCGCCGACGATTGAGTCGGGACTCTGTTATCGTTGAATACTTGTAACATCCTAGTTATGGCGGCTTCCTCGTCTTTCGGGCTTGGGTACTTGGTCGAAAAACCGAAAGTTTCTTCGATGTTCCTTACCCAAGTTCTAAACAAAATGCTCGCTTCTTTGTATTTTGCGTAATCGGCAAATTGTTTCGGAATAGCATTAGTTAATTCAATTCCTTTTGCCGCTGCAGTATTTTCGGCAGCAGTTCCAACGGCCTTCGTAAAGGTTATAAGGTCGTTGAGCATCGAACTAATGATGGACTTCGCTTGCACACCAACTGCATCATTGCCACTCGGTATCTCAAGATATGAGAGTAATCTCTCATATGTGGCGTCGATATTCTTTATTCCAATTTTCTTCAGATTAGCAATTTGTAAGAAAGCATCTTGTACTGCTTTTTTATCAGCAGCGGATACAAATTTTGATGGTAAATCTGGTTGGTCAAATTGTAGGATAAGGTCGTCACCGACACCTATATTGGCACTATTCAATTTCCTCGCGATGCTCTCGACGAGAGTTTCAGCGGCCTGTTTTGTTTCGGGGTTTTTTGCGATATTGATGCCAGAACCACCAGCCTCCTCTGATAGTTTCCCGACATATTGTTTCCCATTCTCAGCTGCACTTTTAACAAATTCCCTAAATTTAGGGAAAGCTCCTTTAATCATTCCAGTGAAATATCCTGCGCCGCCCTCAACGCCAGCTTTGGTTGCCTCTGAGCGCTGAAGAGCAACTTCTAGCCATTGCTTTGGATAGCCTGAGACAGCGCCAAATGTCTTTAATAGTGCTTGCTTAACAACAGGAATTTGAGCTATCTGCGGAACTCCGTGAAGCAATCCTGAAATGACACCTGTCCCGACCATCGCCCCCTTATCACCTTCTGATTGCATCCCTGCGATACCGACATCTTTAATCACCTGTAGACCTGCTCTCAAGGCAGCAGGAACTTCTGACATTTTGGCGATTTCAGTTTCTGGCAACAGAAACTCACCTAACTGGGCGGTGAAAGCACCTGCTTTCTCCCCGAATCCTTTTGGCTCAGATTGCTTATATAGTTCAGAAAATCCTTCAGCTGTTCCAGTTGTAGGGATGTCCTTACCTGTTATTGCTTTTAGGACAGGTGTTGTCACTGTATCGGCTATTTTAGCTCCCATCTCTCCGAAGCTCGCCCCCAATCTAGTGCCCTCCTTTAGAACACCTCTTGTGAAGTCGAGCTGTGGTGTCATTTCTGCAAACTTATCCCAACCTTGCTCAATTGAGCCGCGTGTCTCAACTGCTTGCGCGTATTCAGGATGAGCCTTTATGTACCTCTGAGCAGCTTCGACACTGTCGATTTGGCTGTAAGTTCTCCCATCAGGTAATTGAACATTTCCGTATTTTGCCTTCAAATTATCTCCAAATTGCTGGAGAGATGGTTTCTTCGTAGGTGCTGACCCAGCGGTAGGTGTATTTTGCTGTGGTGGAATGAAGGGCGGCATATTAAAAACCAAGGAATGACGCAGTGCCTGGTTGCGAGTTAGTTTGTAATAGGTCAGGGTCGAGAGTATTTTCTGTCTTCACTTGTTGGTTTCCGATACCAAATTGGTTAAGACCTTTCGGGTCAGAAAGTAGATAATTGTAATTGTCTGTTCCGAGTTTCTGCTTATAGAATATCTCTACTTGCGTTGCAAGACCAGAATAAAGTGAGTTAATCAACTGGTCGTTCACTGCGAGTGTATTCTGGTAATTAGGGAACAGTTTTGCATATTGTTGTCCTTCTGCATACGAGAACTGAACACCGGTCATTGATTTACGATAGTTGAAAAGTATCTGTGAAGCTCTCGAAAGATAATCAACTTTAATTGGGTCAATAGTCGCGCCAGCCTTCCTCGCCAAATCTTCTGCTGTTCCTGAGATAATGTCTGTAGATATTCCCCTATCCTTCATCTCCCGTACCAATTGCTTGAAAGAATCAATAGCAGCCATTGTTTCACCTACTCCTTGTATTTTCCTAAAGGTGTCAGCGTTCGATGTTTCGAGCGCAGTTTTGAAGATGAACTCTTTTGCTTTTTGCTGCTCCCCTTGTAAGAGGAGCTCTGAAAATGTTTGTCCTCTTAGTTTAGCTTCAGTCGCACTAGCGTCTGCAAGAGCAAATTTCATAGCTGAACCATATTGCACATTCTGCTCGCTAACTGTTCCATCTGGATTTGTTGGGAGGTCGATATATCCCTTAAGTTGCAGAAGTGTCTGCTGCAGTTGAGCTTGGCGAAGTGCTAGAAGCGTTGGGTCGGTAGGATTAGTCGTAGCCGCGTCTTTCGCTTTCAAATAATCAAAAAACGTAGGGTTGGCATTTCCTGTAACCCTCTGCAATTCTCCTGAACTGAGAAGATTCTGGAACATATTCCAGTCTTGCCCAAGTTGGGCAGGAGAACCTACCAAATCAGAGTAAGCCTTTGCCACCTCATCTGAAGAGACATTCAGTGTTCCAATTACTTGATTCCCTGACATGGCATCGAAGATGTCTTTTGGATTTTGAAGACCACTATCAATAGCAGCAGAAACAGCTTGGCTTATCTGAGCAGTTCTCACTTGCTCAAGTAGTTTTTGATTCTGGGAAGTAAGGAGGTCTCTTTGTTCTTTCTCTAACTCATCAACACGTCCTAGAATTTTACCTACCAAATCCCAAGAATCTTTTGCAGCAGCAGCTCTTGCATTTGCAATGGCAGTCTGCCTCTGACTTTCTATATTCGATAATTGAGAAATGCCATAACTAATCTCTGTGTTAGATATCCCTGCCGCAGAAAGTGGGGAGTAGCGTGAACTGCCAGTTCTTAGAAGGGCCGAATCAACAGCTGCCTCTTTACCAGCGTTAGCCATTTTCTGCATGTTAAGAAGCGCGTCAAATTGTTTGTTTATAGCGTCTACTTGCATTTGCAGCTCAGGATTCAGAGTATTCCGCACACTCGCGTAAGTGTTCTGCGCCTCTTGGAGAGAGCGAGTTATGAGTTCATCTCTCGTTAGTTGAGGGGTTGGGGTCTGCACCGTAGAGGACGTCCCTGTATCGGAAACAGGATTTCCGAAGATGTCGTAACCAGTTTGTCCTTGGTTCTTTACCTTTTCTTCTTGTTGCTTCTGCCAATCAGTCTGAGTTGCTGTTGTACCAGTTTTGGGAGTTTTTATCTGGTCAAATTTAGCCTGGTATTCAGCAAGTTTGTCCTTATATTCAGCAATCTTAGGTTCAATAGCGGTGCTACTTACAACTGACGGTTCTACTGTTTTCTGGGTTACGCCAGACGCAGGGGCAATAGGTGTGTATTTAGACCAATCAATCGGAGTGGTTTGCGGCATACTTAAAACAGGAGGGATAGTATTCGCAGGTGTCGTTCCGCTATATTTTGACCAATCTGGTGCTCCAGGCATACTTTTATTGACGGATAATTAAGCTAAGACCATACACATTAGCACTTGAGTTTGAGCCACCGCCGTACAAAACAATGGCTAGTGTCACATTACTAGTGAAATCGACTGTACCTGCTGTTGAGCCGCCTCCTGAACAACCCATTAGCGATGCGGTCGCTGACGTGAAAACACCAAAAATGGCACACGTATAATTTGTCGTCTCGGCTGTCATCGACGGAGCAAAAATAGTATTGAACGTGAAGCTGCCTATTGCGTCAGAACCGTTCGTATTTGTTGACCTTGGCCCGATTGAGATACTCCCAAGTGTCTTACCAGTGCTATCTCGCAAATATACATTGCAATCAGCTCCTGTTGAGCCTGTCGCCAGACAGCTCGCGCCGCCCGCGACGGAAATACTTGAGCTCGCGTTAAGAAATCCAGCGGGTATTGTTATCAACGTAGAAGTGCTAAAAACACCTGCGCCTGCAGTGAGAGTCGTCGATGTGGCGAGTGTGTACATCCCGTGTGCTGGCTCCCACGTTAATTTCCCTGTGCCATCTTCAGAAAGGACAGTCGAACTTGCTCCACGCGCTGTTGGGAAACGATAAGCCAAACTATTAAATACGGCCGGATTAGTTGTAAGACTTGAGGCTGAGATTGTTGTGGTACCAGTTGAAGTGAGACCTCCAGTAAAGGTAAACAACGCAGTCAAATCAAGCCAAGCCTGTGCCAAATACCCTGTAATTCTTGTCATCGGGATGACAGAGCCACGAGTAGCAGTATTAGGGGTATCAGTTGCATACTTACTCCACAAAGCAAGGTTTGCTCCAGTGCCACCAGTTACTGTAGAAGATGCTGCTTCCCTCGCAGTCGCAAGTTCAACAAGACCCTGCAAAACATCAGTCGCATTTGATGCTCCTGCGATTGCAGTGGCCTGAAGTTTCGCGAGGTCAACAAGCGTTGATGATGCTACGTCATTCCACTGCGTCGATGTAAGTGCCCAATCATAGTGAGGTGGTGTTGTGGAGGAGAAAACCAAAGAAGCACTCGAAGTTGCGTTCGCTCTTGTCGGAAGATATTCGTAGAAGAAACATGGGGAATCCGAAACAATAAAGATAGATTGTGCTGCGTGCGCTTGTGCAAGGGTCGTCGATGCGATACAAGCACTACCAGCTGGTGTTCGTGACAAACCTCTCGTGACACCTGTAAGAGTCGCAGTACCATCTGCGTTTTGAGTTATGCCAGTGAAAGATATAAATTCCGGCTTCGATGTCTGCGGGTCAAGCGTTCCATACACTATGTCTGAATTAAGATAGGACATCGTATATTTGATATTGGAGACTGGCTCTTTAAACGAGGATAGTGTAAAACTTGTGTCTGAAGTACCTATCGATGCCTGTAGTCTATACGTTCCACCGCCAGTAGGTGCAAAACCTTCATACGTTTGTGTGGCGCTCTTGAATGAGGAAAGCATTACTGTCGTTAGAGTGATTACGATTGAGATGCAAACTACGATTACTGCTTTTCTATTCATAGAATTTGTTAGTAATTATCCATTAAATTTTAATTATTTCTATTGGTTCCGACTGCGAAAGTCGTATATTCGAGCCGTAGCAAAGTAATTCCCATCTATCTCCCGCCTCCTGCGAATACAACATTGTGGCAAATTCATAGCAGTCATTCACTTGCGTTCCGATGATTGTCCTGAATTTTGGAAGTGTGAAATGGTCGTCCAACGCCGTATTTAGCCCATCGCCAAGAGGATTTTCACCGAGAGAAGCATCTCCGAGTGACGGAGGAACAACGCCAGAAAACAGTTGTGAAGTTTGGAATCGTGAATCTATATTAGAGATAATAGGAGAAGTAACAGTAGTTGAACCCTGGTAATCGTAGTAAAAGCCCGAGTAAAGATTGGTTCCTTGTGTGCAATATCCTTCAAAATATGTCTTATCAAAGATAATCTTTCCCTGTCTTCTCCCACCATTTTGATAGGCGAACAGTGCGATTGAGATGTAGGGCAGACTGTCAGACGGAGCATCATCTACCCATTGGTCAGTTTCCCAAAGATAATATGCTTGTGGATTAATGTTTGAAAAACCAACTAATTTCTCATCACCATTTGAATCAGGAACGGCAAGGACACGTGAGACACCCCATATTTGAGGAGGCTGCCATAATCTTTCAACCGACAAGTTTTCAACAGCGTTGAGCATCGCAATTTCTTGGAACCAGTATACGTATGAGCTGTTCGGGGCAGTTATATATATATTGTCCCCACGTTTGTCAGCAATCACTTTGAGATGTCCGCCAGTAAAATCAGTCAAAGAAAGCTCGTCCATTACATCTCTTGATAAAATCACAGGTCTGTCAGTCACCATTTGTGAGAAAGAACCGAATACTCTCACTTGATTTGTTTGGTCGAGGTAGATAAGGTTATCCGACAATGAGTCGATAAAATCGTGTGATTTGGCTGAAAGTTCCGAGCCAAGTGGAATTTTCTCTACCTTGGTTTGCTCAGAAAGAGTCGAACCTACAGTTATCTGGTTAAAGGTCACTCTATACAAGTTTCCACTTCCTGCAAAGATGTGAGCTGCACCTTTTTTAACACCAATACCACGCCCATTGTCGTCAAGCGTGAGTGTATCTCCTTCTCCAGTCAATCTTGGAGATGATTGAGCGCATGATTTATAGTCGCTATCTTTCGTTATATATGTGAGTCTCGAAGTATATGAGCCTAAGTACATCTGATTATTAATCACTTTTATGTAATCATTCACAAATTCAGTTCCTGGCCCAGAGGAAATAGATGAATTTGGGAGTGTGTAGATAGTCTGTACCACAACACTATCTGCTGCCTCGCCTGCGGCACTGGAGCCGACCCCTGTCAGGGTACTGCCACTTATTCCTGTATAAGTGTAATCGGTTCCGTTTATTGTAACAGTCCCAGAGGATGCAAACCCTGCTGTCGCTGCGTTTCTGTCAAGTGTGATGACCGTCGGAGTTGCTGAAACGAAGAGAGCGATTCCACCGCTCCAGTCATAAACAACATTACTACCGTTGACCATGAGAAGCTTATCTTTTTTGTCGGTGTTGTCCCACCACGTATCGAAAACAAAAGAGGTAAGCGTAAGACTGGTAAGAAGATTGTACCAAGTTCTTGTCCCCGTTACATCACTCTCAAACCGAAGGTTGCCATCGCAAACTTCCAAGACAAACGTGCTCGAAAGAGATGTGTGCCATACAAAAGCCGCTTTAATACCGGCTATAGTTGCGTCAGTAGACGCATCATAGAGCTTTCTACCAGGGCGATTTGCAATCACTCCTGAAGTTTTGCGGTACGTATTTATTGAACCTTGAGTTAGATAGTTCGGTTTGATAGCTGTCGGGTCTCCTGAAGAATTATATCCTGGGAAACCAGAAATAATGCCGAAATCGACATCATCTGTTCCAATAATTCCTGATGCCTTTTTACTCATACCATGAGCCAATTTCTCTCAGTTCTCTTGAAGGATTATCGGCTTTATACATTGGGATAAGACCAGGTCTGTTCATATCGCCAGGTATCCCATAAAGCTGCCTATCAATGTCAGATATGAAAGATGATGCTATTGTGCCACCTTGCTGTTTGGCAATAGTTCTGGCCGCTTTAATCTCAAAAATGACATACGCTGCTTCATTCAAGATGACTTGGTCATTATCACTCGTTATTCGATTCGACGGCGTAGAGGAGGCCATAAAAATGGCATTTGTTTGGTAGAAAGCTGTCACAGGGCAAGGGTAAGACATCCACAGACCACCGAGTCTAAGATTAGTTATTGTCGCCCCATGAGCAATACTAAGATAGACATAAGTAATCGCAGACCAATCTGGCGTTCCTGTTTGAGATGCTGTCGAAAAGTCAAAAGCAATAAGCAACCACTCTCCTACAGTCCATGTACCGAGGAAACCTTCAGTTACGGAGACGTCATTGTAATTTGAAGCACTGGAGCCAACACGAAATGTCATCGATGTTATATCAGTTGCTGATGCACCGTCAGGAATCCTCACGGCAAGAAAAACGACACCCACATCTTCATATTCTGACAGGTCAAGTGATGAAATTGTTTTCGTCAGTGTTCCTGTTGATGCTCCTGTCATTGTGAGTCTGAGACTAGCAGGTGCAGAGTAATAGATGATTGAGTCTTGGACAGGAGCAGACGCGCTTCCACCCTCAGACCAACCAGATGTTGTTGACATTGCATCGAGTATCGCGCGTGACTTCGGCAAAACTGAGTAAATCCTCGTTACAGGAGTGCCGTTCTTATACTCGAAAGCGATTTCAGTACCAGTAGTCCCAAATCCTTTTTCTCTGTCAAAATCTTGCGGTGGTTTACGGTAGGTGTAATTTACCGAAGAGCGAGAAACGCCCTGAGGTCTTACGTCGGTTATCGCAGAGCCGAAGATACTCGGCAGTTCGCCGTAATCATACACGCCGTCATAAAGAATCAAATTACTTTGGAGCGAAGCCTCTGGTATATCAAGTTCAACACAAGTCTCACGAGCGGTGCGCTCTAATGCCTTATATAGATTTTTGACATTGTTCAGGTTTAGTCCCTGTAATTGTCCTGAAATACTATCCTTTAGCTGTGAGACTGTGTTGAATGACATACAAGTTTGCTAATTTGTTTCTTGCTTCCCAACAAGTGCTCCCCAAATCGAGGAAGAAGCCGCCCCAATCGGAACAGTGAGCACCGCACGTACACATTTAGTTGGGACTCGAATAGGGATAAGCAGTGTGTCACTATCAGACGCTGCGACACCTCCTCCAATCGTTGTTGAAGCAAACTGCCATGTAATGGCGTTAAATGAGTTGACAGCTGCGTCAGTGTCAACTACGTAATCTGTGGAAGTCGCAACCGGCGCGTACCAACTACCGCCTGTCGAAGCGTCGCAGTCATCTGAAAACTCGAACTTGATTCTTGTTCTTGTACCAGGGGCACTCGCATTTCTGTAAAGCATCAATGCAGCTGAATCGATAGCCCTTGAGGAGCCGCATCCAACTGCGTTAAGGGTTAGAGTCGTAGTTGCTCTTCCTGCTGTCATATAAGCGACAGAAGTTGATGCAGACATCGTACAGTTTGTTGAAGAAGATGAGCTATTCCGCACGAAATAAGAAGGATTCGCTTTCACTACAGTGACGCCAGAGGCGATTACTGCTGCGATGACTAGCGCAATAATAGCCAAAGTTATAATTGTATTTTTTAATGATTCCATAAACTTTAATTCTTTTTAATAATTGAGGCTTCGCGACCTCACTACCACCCGTAGTACTAGCGCAGTAATTACGGGTGGGGTGAGGGAACGAATTACGGACAGGTTCCGTAGTCCCACGCGACAGCACCAGCTGGCACTGACCCGCCGCTATAAGTGGCGAGCGCAGTTGTAGTTGAAAATTCAATACGAACCGCTGTGGCAGTCGACGTGGCGTACATTTGAATACAACCAAGTACAGCTGTGGAAGTGGCCGAATTGGAAGTTGGTTGAGAGATGTTTCCACTACCGTTTATGATAGTGTTGCTCCCGACCTTGAAACCTCCATTTGTCGATGCTTGGAAGTAGTCAAAGTACGAAGTTCCTGTAATATCCCCATATTTAGGGGTAGCTCCGAGGAGTGCGATTACTATCGCAACCAGAGCCAATCCGATAGCTATATATGCTTTCATAGTTGGTTGCGAATTACGATAATAATCAGGCACTTCCGTCAGAGCCGACGAGACCCTGGTACTCTATGGTGTCAACTTCCTCACGAGCGCGCATCTTGTACAGATACTGGTCGTTTTCGTTAGTCTCCCATCCCACAAGGGTAGTGAAGAAAGATTCTCGCTCAAAGCGCATTACACCGTGGTCAGCGGAACCTACGAAGTACATCGTCGCTTGGTTTGTTGCGCCAGAGTTGTCTATAAACTGGTTCCACACAACCTTCATCCCAGGATAAAGTTCCGAGAAATAGTTAAGGTCGTTGGAGCCAGTTCCTGCGCGAAGCACAGACTTCGCTACTGTAGTCGCGTCCATGTGAAGAGTAGAACCGCAGAGGAGGAACTTCGGCTCATAACCGACGATAACACCTGTTTGGTTTTTCTGTCCGCGAAGAGAAACGATAGCAGCATTGAGAGCTGACACACTCATTGCTGCGGTCTCGTAGTTGTCAATCGTGTCTCCGTTGACGTTTACGTGGCTGCTTGAGAACAGTGCGACGTTGTCACCTACAGTCGTCGAAAGCGTGGTGCCGAAGCCATAAGCGTAGTACGCAAAAGCGTTTTGGTCACGAGTCGCTGTCCAAGAGAGAACCTGTTGTCGAACAGATTTTGCAACAGCTTCATGCTGTTGGTCCATCATAAACGAACGGGAGATTGGTAAGTCAGAGTTGAACTCAGCGATTATCGTCGTCTTAGGTGAAAATGCAGCTTTAACCGCGTTTTTCTTAGCCGTGATGTCTTGAGCAACACCAGTAATGGTCTTTTTGAAGTAACCACCGCCACCGATAACAGAGCTAATGACAGCAGCTCGGTCAGCAGTTGATTGGTTGAAAACCATCGGGTCGGTAGCTATTGCCTTACCGTTGTTGTCAACGGAAGCAAGCGTACCATCTCGGAGCTTGTCGAGAGCTGTCTTTACAAGTTCGAGATTTGGAGAAGAACTATAATTTAATCCAGGCATGTAGTTTTGGTTAGTTTCTGTCGTTTCGCGTAGGGGTCTTAGAACTAACTCGCCCTACCAACTCTTTCATCTTTACAGATGGAACGACTCAAAGCTAAATGCTAGTTTGTTAATCTGTTAAGAACTAAATCGCTGTCGAAGTATCGAAGATGGTTCCCTTTGCAGAGTAGATAAAACTTATCTCGCTCGTCTTTGGGTTTCCACCGACGACTACAACACAGTTTACAAGCGCATCAGTCGCGGCAGTGTCAACTGTCCAATCAGAACTTGTGAGGTCGAAAAGAACCTTCTTACCCATAAGGGCGTTAATTTCTGATTGAGTGTCAGCAGCAGCTGCGGACTTTGCATAGCCTCGGTAGACAAGGCCTGGGACTGGTGCCCAAGTGCCAACCGTTCCGTTTGCTGAGGCTGTCTCAGTTGAGGTTCGCTTGCCGAGTCCAGTAAAGCGCTCTCCAGTGACGAGTCCATCGCCGTCCACCATAGCGGCGACAACTCCGGCAACAGAGCCGTCAGCTGTGACACACTTAGATGGAGTTCCTGAAGCAATCGATGCTGATGTTCCTGAAGCAACGATGAACGTCGTTTCAAAAGTCATCGAGAGACCTTTGTCGATTGTGAAAATTTTGTTTGGTATACCTGCCATATTGGTAGAATTACCTGAATAAGGCCTTCCCCAAGTAAAGCCAAATTATTGCATTTTGTTCCTCAGCTTGATGAGTTCTTCTTTTGAAAGATTATATGGAGGAGCCATGAAAATTCTCTCCTGCTCAGTCGGCTCGAAAGGTACTTCTTTCGGAGCGTCGCTAGAACCACCTGCAGCAGTTCTAGGAGCCGCAGTTTTACGCGCAGCCTCCTCGGCAATACGAGCATTTCTCACAGAGTTTACTGCGCTTCTTGCGATTGCAATATCAGCGGCAGCATTACCCGAAGGAACAATACGCGTTTTTAGTATCTCACGTACTGCCTCTCTCTCCATTTCGTCCTCAATCGAATCGAGCAACTTGAAGGCTTCCTGTTGAGCTTGCGTTTGCTGCATCTCTTTCAGTTTGCCTACAGTTAATGGCTCATTTTCATCTAGTTTTGGAGCCGGAGCAGGTTCTGTCTTTATCCCAAGAATTTCTACTGGGTTAAGGCCAAGTTCTTTAGCCTTTTCAGCTTGTTTTCTTAGATTATAAGCAGTTGTCTCTGCTTCGGAATACTTTGGTTTTGTTTCTTGTGAAGGAACGGAGCCTTGCAACTCTTCGGTGGTTTGAGTTTCCACTACTTTAATTTCTTCTGACATCGTTTTGAGTTTACGAAAAACTATGAAAGTTTTGTCGTTTTAAGTTGACGAATAACTGTCCTACTGGCTGGACAAGCCTTCTCGTTGCGCTAGGAGACGTAAGTAGCGTTGCCGCTGCTGATGCCACCATATCGCTGCTCTGAAGAAAAGGAGCTTTTCAGGGGAATCACCATTGTGAATCCCGTTGACTGTCGCTTCCCAAAGCATTTGGAGGTCGATTAGTTGTTCTGCCTTGTTATCTATAGCATCGTTGGCCGACATATAGAGTTGCTTGGCTTTGTCTAAATCGACAACCTCCCCTTTGAGAATCAACTGCCCCAAATCATCTGTATAAAGAATAGCACTAAGCGGATAAGCGTCCATTCGTTCGATAATTAAACCGAACAAAAGATTCTTTTCGCTTAATTCTAGTTTCCCTGAAAGAACTTTTCTGAGAAGCCAATGCGCTAACTTGGCTCTCATATTTATTTCAATCTACGTCGCTTCGGCTTGACCTCAACGGTCTCTTCCTCAGCGGCTTCATCGAAATTCTCATCAAGCACAAGTCCACCATATTTCACATAAAGTGCCTTAACAGCCTCTTCAGTGACTTCTAGTTTAGACTTCTTCAATTCTTGAATCGCTCGGTCAAATTTCCTCAAACCTCCTTCTGATACCCATTTATATGGTTCCATAGCTGATTTCAATTATTTTAATAATACGACCTATTTCACTTTCGGTTTCGGATGACCACTTGGCTTACCGCCAGTCGCAATCCGCTTGTGCAAAGGTAAAACTGTTGCTTTCTTTTGACTTGCCATAAATTACTGCGCTCCCGCGCCTAATGCTGGTAATTCGTTCATTGAAGAACCGACCTTTTTCGTGGCATCCGCCGCTATAGGAGATGGCGTCGAGCCCCCAGGGCCAGTTGGCCCACCCGCACCACCGCCCATAACAGCAGACATCATTTGGTCAGGAGATTGCTTCGACTTAAATCGGTCAGGGTCTCCATCTGAGAACTCCTCAATAACGTAATTCGCAATTTCTTTTTGGTCAGTGAATGGGTATACAAACTGAGACGTGAGCATTTGTACATTGAGAATCTTCTTCATCCTCGTAGAGCCAACGGCAGCTGATGTTATTTGCTCTGCATCGGCATACATTGAGTATTTATTCCTCGCAAACTTATAAGGGTTCACATGGAAAAGATTGTACTTCGCGTCAGCCCCTCCAGCGTCTTTCCACAATTTCCAAGCGTATTCGTCTTGCTTGGTTTGGGACATTTTTTTACCAATTAAGTCAGAATTGAATACTATCTTATTCGCCTTGTCTTGGCCGTTTTCTTTGCTCTTTATTAGCAAGGTTTCAAATTTAAGTCGCAGATTTTCAGGTGTCGTGGCGTCCAATTCCCCAACAGTCGTGTATTGAATTGTGCAATCTATAACAAGTTCACCAATTTGCTTGATAAGGTCAGCAATCATCACGCTAAATACACTTAATACACGTTGGGCTTGTTGTTGCGCCTGGATTGATTGCGTTGCAGTTACGTTAGGCGTAGTGATTCCTGACATTATCTTGTCTTGGGTGCTCTCACTCATGTCCTGTTCTTGTTTCTGAGTCACCTGCATAGCAGAAACGAGGTTTGGCCCGAGTGAATATGCCTCAGTTTTTGCTCCTGTCGGCATACCAATCGCAGCGCCAGGGGCTATCACAGTAGAGTCAATCTTTGAAATTCCCGAGAAGAATATAGGCTTAATGACGTCAAGATACGTTCCATCAACAAGCAGTTGGTGCATTTTGTTTTGTGTTGCGTCATCCCAGAACTCCTTGAAAGCACCTGATTTGCCGTAGGCAAAACGTCCACTTGTGTCTAACGGTTCAAAAAACGTCTTCGCGAAAGGGTACACAGGCATAGACATCCACTCTTCTCCGACTGGAACCATTCTTCGATGTTCAAATGGATTAGAGTTGAACGGGTCGCTCTCGTCACCTACAAAAACACCACCGACGAAAGTCGCCTGTAAATCATCAGCTCGGTAGTATGCTGCGATTACCTGTACCGCAGTTTCATCTGCCTCAGTCCAATCAATATCGAACAATGTTCCCGCCTCATTCCCAGCCATAAAAAGTCTTGTCTTACCAGGTTGGACATACTTGAAATCTTTATGGCTGCCCCATATTTTGCGCGCTGTATCATACGGGATTCTCCTTACTTCGTAAATTTCAGGTTGACTCTGTACATCATTTACGTAAAAATCACCTAAAAGAACTTGGTCAATTGGTTCTATATACAAATTAAGACCTGAAAGTAGAGAATCAACTGCCTCAGTTATCTTTATTTTTCCATCAGCAAGCCTTTGTTTAATAAGCTGGATTGCTTCTACATATTCAACTTTCACAATAACAGCTGGATTTACCAACGCAGAAAGCACCATATAAAGAAACCGAATTTCATATTTTGCCTTGCGGAGATGTTCCTCAACAATAAGGCGCATTACTTGTGCAGATGTTGCGTCGTCTTCGTTCTCATCGTTTTGGGCTCGAACCATAGGATACAGCATCCCAGAAAGCATGTGCGCGAGTATCCCAATTAGCTTATTTCTAGCAGTATTTTTCCTCCCTTTCCAACGCCATTTGTTATGTTGAGCAACAAACTGAGCACCAACAAATGCGCTAAAGGTCTCTTGGTCGAGTTTCGACCTCTGTAAAAGAGACATCCCATCAAATTCATCAAATGTTCTGTGTTGGAGCGCATAAGCACGCTGATAGCCCAATTGAACTTTTGCAAAAAGCTGAGCAACATCCCAATTCGGGAATTTATACTCAGACGGCTTTACAGGGTTGACTTCTCCATTAACTAAAACACCATCTTTCGTCGGAGAGAAGGCTTTCCCAATCATAGAATGAATAGTAACATAAGCACTTGTCAAGTTAATTACCAATCATCCATTGGAAGAAATACTCTTGCAGAAGAACCTACTGAAATGTTTGGAGAATCCGCAACTTGTAGTTGGTAACTGAGTGCGTCGATGATATCGTCGTGGAGACCTCTCGGGAAATCACGGAGTTCAGATTCTAGTTCTTTTGTGAAACCTTGAACATGGAAAATGGAACCGCTTGCATATCGAGGAATTAAGCCACGGATTCTTATTTCCTTATTTCTTTGTTCATGTGAAAGTTCAAGAATTGGCAAGAAAATTTTTCTTCTTCGCATCTCTTGGTCGAGATAAGGTTTGAGACCCCATGTGTAAGCGGTCTTCTCAATTCCGATTACTTCATATCGTCTGAGTAGGTACAAATTGAACATTGTTTCAATAAGCTCTTCTGGGGATAACTTTTGGTGCCAGCCCTTAACATGCCAAAAATTCTGTACATCTACAGAGTTATCAATGAATCCAGTATAGTCGGAAGATTTCTCTTTACTCATTGCTGGGTCGATAGTGAGAAAATTCCTTGTGCTTTTTTGGAGCAGTTCAACTTCAGTAATTGGCTTGAACCAAGCAATATCGAACTCTTGGTTATCTGTCAGGACTGGGTCTCCCATGTAAAGAGAAGCCCAGTCATACGGGCCGACAGTTTCCTTGATTTCATTCAATTTATCTATCGAGTATTTTTTAGGCCAAAGTGCTTCCCCCACATTTCTGTAGGAATCATTTTCAACAGCGATTGCTGGTAAGTGTATGACTTTTGTCATCTTTGAAAGGGACGGGTGTGTGATTATTCGCCCGACAAGGTCATCGACATGCCATCTCTGCATAACAACAACGACAACCCCACCTGGTTCCAATCGAGTGAACGCAGTTGATGTAAAAAAATTCCACAGTTTTTCTCTGATTATTTGGGATTCAGCCTCTTCTCTATTTCTGACAGGGTCGTCGAAAAGGAGAATGTTTGCTCCACGCCCTGTCACTGGCCCTCCGACACCAACTGAAGTATAAGAACCGTTTTCATTAGTACGCCACCTTGCCTTAGCGGCGTCATCTTCTTTGAGAGTTGTATTAAAAATAAACTTATATGCCTCAGAATCTACCAATTCTCTTGTTTTACCACCGAAATCCTGAGCAAGTTCTGCTGAGTATGAAACAGTTATAATCTCTTTATTTGGGCTCATTCCCAAGTACCACGCAGGAAATCCTATAGAACATAGCTGTGATTTCCCATGGCGAGGAGGCATTGAAACTATCAATACCTTAAAGTCCCTATCACCATTCTTAGCGATGTTCTCTAGTTCCGCTGCAAGAAGCTCATGGTGCCAGTTCGGCTGGTAGCGATGGTTGGTCGCTATCATGAAGTCTATGAGATGATTCTGCGCTTGGTAGCGCATCATGTTCAATAATTCTTGCTGCGACTCTTTTGAGCTGGTCTCTTGAGAAGAGAGTGATGTTGATTGTGTCTCCGTTTCCTCCTCCATCTGTTTTTAGTCGATTACGTAATTTATAAGCCAATTCAAGAAAATTTTTCTGTGTCTGGTAGTCGGGAACCTCTCGCAGGTCGGCGCCAACATATTTTACCGCATCTAACCCATTTCTATGAAGAGAAAGCAATTTATCTTCAGGAAGATATTCATCAAGCAATTCTTCAAATCCCTTTGCTCTCACGACATTACTTAGTTCAGTATATCCAGCTTCGAGAGCTGCTTTCTTCGGCTCTACTCCACGCATGATTTTCATCATAGTAGCTTTCTGCCGTGGAGTTGGTTTCCGCTTAGGTTTCTTTGCTTCTTTTGGGACGCGAAGCCCCTTGAGGGGGTTTTCCATACCTATCGTTTCTTCCCCCTCATCCCGCGGAGCAATTGCTTCTTTGCTTTTTGAGCATGTGTCTCGCCGACTCTCTCAGGAAGAGAGCGCATGTCAGGCGTTTCTTTAGCCCATTCTTCAGCTTTATCTTTCATCTTTTCTCCAAGTTTACCGGAAAAAGCTGCTCTCATCTGGGCCTTCGACACAAATGGGGCCATAATTATTTCATTACCTTCTTAACTGCTTTCTTTGCAGATTTCTTCACTACTTTCTTTGCCTTTTTCTTTGTTGCCATGAGAAATTTCATTATTACTAATAATTTCGACGCCTATTGTTGAGTGCGAGTTCGGAATAACTCGTCTAGTTCGGAAGACTTTTTCGCGGTTATCACACCAGCCACCGTTGCGAACGTAGAAGCAGCGGCACAAGCCTGTTCCAAGGAAACCTTCACTACCTTGAGTGGGTCTCTCACCCATGACTCAATTGTAAAGTCTTTTGGAGCAGAATCCATAAGGAGTTTGTATGGCTCCTGTATCGGCATCTTGAGAAAGTAATCATCAGGAAGTATTTCTGCGATTTGTTTGAGAGCGAGGCCGCCACCAGGGACAGTGCCTTCTTGGAGAGCAGCACGAACAGCATGAACAGCGTCTTCTGCTTTATCGAACAACCGCTGTCGTTCCATGTCAGATGGAGAACCAACCTTTACGATTGCAAAACCATTATTGAGTTGAGCAGCGCGCTCTTTAAGTTTCTTCTTTTCAAATTCAGATTCAGAACCATTGTACTTATCTTCAAGTTCTTTTGTCCTCGCCGCAATCCGCTCCGCAGTCCAATTATCGTTCTTTCCAGCGAGAATCGCCTCGAATCTCTTTGCTGTCACTTTCGTTGCAAAGCCCAAATCAGAAAGTACCACATCCTTTAAGCGAGAGCTCTCGGAATCATAGAATTTACCGCCAAGTACAGCCACCAAATCCTTAAATCTCTCCTGCATATCCTCATAAGGAGCTGAGAGCGGATAAATAGACATACCACCCTTGTTTATATTCTCAAGGCAAAACCGAACAGTTTCATCCGTCCACGCCCTTGCGATAACAACGAGCTTGTTTTGCCCGTCTTTCGCGACCTGTTCACAAACGCGCATGATATTCTGCCAATCCTTAATATCTTTTATCGTGTATGAGGTGAGCAGTACCTGTACATCTTCAATTTCGAGTGTTTGCTTCTCTTGATTATTGATTATCTGTGAAGTGCCAAACCCGTTATCAATCCGGATACCATGAATCATCTCAACCGACGACTGCCTTTCTGCAGTAGGTTCAGCGAGGAGATAGCCATCTTTCCCCACTTTCCACTGTGCCTTTCCAATTATCTCTCCAAGTTCCTTTGATTCCGTTGAAACAATAGCTGATTGCACAAGCTCTTCCTCTGAAGTAATTGGGGTCGCCATTTCCTCTAATTTCTGAATGATTTCCTGCTTTTCAGTCTCGATTTTCCTTACAATTTCAGAAGGAGTCATCTTTGCTCTCGTCACATCATCCCCCAAGTAATGAGAAATTCTTTCATAGATAGCATATCCAAGGATAATAGCTGTCGAAGTTCCATCCCCTGATATATCAACAGTCTTAATTGCTGCTTCCCGAATTGCAGTAGCTCCCCTCGACTCAATTTCATCGTCAGGTTGAAACTCTCTTGCCACCGAAACACCATCATTCGTCACCGTATTCTTCTTATCAAGAAAGAAATTCTTCCCATACGGGCCAAATGTGGAGCCAACTGCCTCAGAAAGTTTTCTCGCTCCCTCAGCAAGTTGCTGCCTAGCCTCATAATTCGTCTTAATGATTCTTCGCATGTTATTTACTATTTAAGTATAAGTTCCCACCCTTCTGGAGTGAAGTATCCATGATGACTTCTCCCAATACCTGGCTGTTTCTTCTCTGAAAACCTCTTCCTCGAATAAAACACCTGCTTCAACTCTGCCTTAAACGCCACTTTCGCCGCCTCATAATGCTCCCAATCAACCTCAAAATAAGGCCAAGGTATCCCATACGGGAACCTCTTATTTTTCCTTCTCATTAAAATAATCATCAATTACCTTACTAAATTGAGGGTCTCCGACCAGCGCCCCCATAAATCTCCTTATAAAAGAAGAAACATTCCCACCCACGAACTCCCTATACTGAGCCATCTCCTCCTCAGTAAGTCTCATTGTAAACAATTTCCCCCTCCTCATAACAATTATTCTAACCACCGTATAGACAATGTCCATCCAAAACCCCTATATAATATAAAAAATTACTTTCATCTCTTTCTATACACTTTTTTCTTAAAAAATTGGTTGCACTTGTGTGGGGAGACTCCGCTTTTCAATACCATACCCCTCTTTCGGGTATACCCCTTTTATCTATTCCAAAGTGATATGTCGGACAATCTATATTGTGCGACTCTATATTAAATGGCTCTACTAAGCCATTCTATAGTGCTAGGTATAGTGAATGTCTATACTCTTTATGGTAGGAAAGACACTTTAGCAATGTTGGAGCTTTCCACTATTGCGTACCCATTAATAGTTGTATTTGTTCCTTTTTCCTCTTGTTTCTACATACATCGCCATTGCATCTTATATAAGATTTTTATACTAGTATTTGTTTCTTTTGTTTATTGGGGGCGGGCTTTAAGGATTTATATATCTATATAGTGTTATTGTTTTATTGTTTGTTTGGGGCGGGAGTTATCCACAGTTGTATGGGACATACTTGCGGCCGGTATGATACTAGTGTAGTCTATGTATAGACGTTTAGTTGTTCGTTGACATAGTGACGGGGTAAATAATATAGAGATATGAAACATGAATATGATTGTATGTGTGAAGAGTGCATCTTTACACGGAATAAGTGTGAGGATTGTGGGGGGCGCTTTGTGTTTGGGGCGGCGGTGTGCTTTCAGTGTGCACGCAAACGACACAAGCGAGCATTAACAGGTAAGACAACTCGATAGTGTCTAGCGCTCGCGCTCTCACTTATCGGGGAGTGCGCGGGCTAGAATCAAAAACATGGAATACAAAATACAAGTGTTCGACTCTAAAAATACTGCTCGAGTGTTCAGCGTTACAGCAAGAAACCACTCAAAAGTAAAAAGGCAGGCTCGAGACAAAAGTATGGCGCAAGGTATCCACAAAGTGATACTCGAGTTTGGTGAAGATTGGATAGAGTACGAAAAAGGCAAGTGCTACTCGAGTACACTGGTAAACGAGTTAGATTAAAAACAAAATACCCGTCACTATGCCAGCGTATAGCTGGATTAAAATATGCAACGTATGCTAGTTGCGTTGCTCATTGATAATTAAATATGACTAAAAAACAAATGATTGGGTTTTTGTCGCATCACTTTCGTTACGATACGGCCGGCGGTTGGAATCGTTCGACAAGTTACGCGGTAAATCTAAAAATACACAAGGTTATACCGCGAGAGTTTCAGAATAGAGCCTACGAGTTGATTGGGCAGGGTGGAATATACAGGGCAATAGACGAGTTGATAAACGACTTTAATGTTGCCCACGATTGGCAATATCAGGCGGGCTTTAATGGCCGCTCAGGTGGTTACTTGGTACTGTATCAGGGTGGCAAGCGTGCGAGTGAGCATAAAAGTTATTGCACGAATTGCGGTCAACGTAATTTCAATTCAATAGCTGAAAGCGGCACGGATGAGTGCGGCGCTTGTTCAGAACACACACGTATTGATTATGAAGTGCCGCCAGTACAGCCATTCACGTATTCAGGTAAGAGTATTGACGCTGACGAGGATTTTTCTGGGTGGTGCATTGATGAGTTGCGAGCACGAGTCAAACTTGTAAAAGAATTTGACAGGCTTGCAGCTTCTATTGTGGCTCTTACGATAAAATGGTGCAAAAAGTACAAAGTTGAGGAGCGTGATATACAGGTTACTAAGACAATCAAGGTACTTGTATGAAGCTAACAAAAAAGAATTGGCACGATGTTTACCGCGCAAAGTTAGTATCTGCCGAGACAATGGAAGTCAAAGGATACACGCTCATCGAGCGACTTTTTGTCGACTCATCGGGTTTCGGGCGTGATGATGAGTCGGCTCTATCTCGAACACAGTTAGAGCGTAAAATGCTCGAATTATTAGAGGAGCATGGAACGTTATATGCAACGATACTCGATGCGGGGCTATTTCAAGTGTACGTTGGTCTTTTCAAAAAGACTGGCAAAGCGTTAAGCAAAAGAATAGCTAACAATACGCTCGAAATACAATACCCCGATGGCAGTACGGCATACCGCTTACACAATACCGATATAGTCACATATAAGCCAAATGGTGATATTGTACTAAATACTGGCGGGTGGAATACCGTAACAACACGCGCTCGCATGAATGAATATCTACCGCGCGGGCTGCAAGTATGGCGGCGCAAGGGCATAAGTTACATTGTCGACACTGGAAACAATAACAGCATGCTACCGCTATGCGATGGTATGGTACTAAAAGGTTACAGCCGCGTATGAAACTCTACGCAACGGTTACGAGTGAAAGGGCGAGTAAAGGGCAAGGTGGTAATGGATTTTTAGACATTAAGCTGCAATACCATATAAACGGCGTGAATGCGTTTTATGGGTGCATAACTTT
>Ga0208005_1000269_pt1 | contig 21069 bp, 29 predicted proteins | sample DEB19_08_DNA_3_FD_184530 | JGI IMG/M metagenome (GOLD analysis project Ga0208005, IMG submission 184530) | Aqueous microbial communities from the Delaware River and Bay under freshwater to marine salinity gradient to study organic matter... | ecosystem: Environmental > Aquatic > Marine > Coastal... | reverse complement strand
TGGATCACGCATGGCGCCGTAGATCAGGTCGTCCTCCTGTTGCTGGAGCAGTTGCTCCTGTGGCCCGACGTACGGGCGCGGCGCACCGTCACGGCCACGCATTGCCGGTGACGTGGCAAGCGACTGGCGCTGTTTCTCGATCTGCTGCAACTGGTCGGCGATCGGCCCGCCCTGTTCGACAAGCATCGACCGGATGCCCTGCCGCTGCCCCGGCGTGATGTTCGACATGTACTGGTCGCGGGTCATGCCGGCGGACACCGGCAGCGCACCCACATCCGGGTTCATCGGATCCTGCACATAGGGCATCTGCGCACCGGCGGCACCGACGATCGCGGAACCGTATTGCCCGCTGCCGACGATCTGACCGGGCTGGTACTGCGGCTGTGCCTGTGGGCCACCACCCATCTCGCCTCGGGCACGGGCAAATGCCCATTGCGCATTCTCGCGGCGTTGACGAAAAGTATTTGGATCCGTATCGCCAAACGGATTCGATCTCTCCCGCTGTGCTGCCTGAGCATCTGCCGGAAGTGCGTTGAACTGGCGCTCAAGCCGCTGCCTCTCTGGCGAACCTTCCTTTGCGGCCATCATGCGATCGAACAAGTTCGGCTGGTTCTCGATCCGTTCCGCAGCAGTGCGCGGTGCTTGCATCGCTGCTGCTGCACCCTCAAGTCCACGGCGCTGCGCGAATCCGCTCGGTGCGCCGGGTGCCATCGTGGGCGCGGGAGCACTCATCGCACTTGCCTGCCCACCCTGCATCTGCAACCCGGCACGTTGCATCGAGTCACGATATGAATCAGACGTTCGCGGATCCATACGATCCACGTCCCACGCATTTCTTGGCTGCACGGTCTGCCCGCCATACGTCTGCTGCTGCTCGGCAGGGACGCTGCGCTGCCTCATCTGCGCATACGGGTCGGAACCGAAGGTCACTGGAGTCTGGCCGCCAAGGCCCTGCGCCTCAAGCGATGTCGACATCCTCCGCCAATCGCTCTGCGCAAACTGATTCTGGGTTGGAGCAGCCTTCGATCTTCCGGTGCTCACGTTGGGCGGCGCCGGCCGGTCTGGACGGGTAAATCCAAACGTCGGAACAGGCATGTTCGGTTCTGCCGCAGGAATGCCAGCCATGCCGGCACGCATCTGCGCTTGGTTTCCGGTCAGTGCCCCGATCATTGCCTGACCGGCAGCATCCATGCCCCGTGGAACTCTCGGAGACGGCGGGCCAAACTGCTCCGGCGGAATTGCCGCCGCAACCCTAGATTGCATGCCGCGCTGCACATCCGCTGGAGTCACGCCACGGTTTGCTTCCGGGACGATGTATCCATCGCGTTCAACGATCGGAGGGGAGATTGCCGCACCCGGTCCAGCCATGGGATTGGTGCTTGGAATCGGAGTCGTCATCTGCTCCGACTCGACCGTCACCTTCGATTGATCGAACTTGGCGCGCTTAGACATTGTCTTCCTTCTTCCCGAATGGGACGATCTTGTTCAGCAACTTCTGGCGTTCCTTGCACCCGCCGCATGGCCTGATGCCGACCGCCTTCGTCGCGGCGGCGACAACGTCGCCAAGCCCGCGAATTGGTTCCTTCCTTGCCGCCTTCCCGAACAACGGCGGGTCGTGCAGGTTGCCGTTGCGCGACTCCCGAGAGGCGCATGTTGCGCACGCGGACACGTCGAGATCCTTGCGGCATGCCGGCTTCCCGGCGCTGATGTGCCACGACTTGCAGTCGAGGATCGACAGCGAGATGCCTGACGGGAGTCTGACTGTTCCGGCGTGAAGATTCATAGGACTTCGATCACGGATCCGTCGGTCTCGCAGAATGCCTTCTCGTTCTGGTAACTGTCGCAACCGCTGCACGATGGCGCAATACAGAGTATCGGGATCTCGCCGTCACACGGCGTCACCGAATACACATGGAAGTACGAACGGCACTTGATCTGCGTCGGGCCAAGGACATTCAGGCACAGGGCATCCCAGTCGGCTTCCGGATAGTTGAGCCCGCCGACGAGTTCTTGGCACTTCGGGACCGACAGGCTGGTGTTCAGGTCGATGCAGATGTCGGTCAAGCATTCCTGCTGCTCGATCCGCCGCATGCTGTACCGCAGGCCGCTCGAATACTCGGCAGGGGACAGGCAGTGCAGGTTGAAGCCATCGTCGGCATTCCCGGTCGCGGAGATGGCGGTCGTCACGACATCGCTTGACCCAAAGCAGTCGAACGCCACGCTCCAGACGGATTCGAGCGTCTTGGACGTGCAGACGTACTTCTTCCTGCTCCGGCCGACGAGGTAGACACGGGGTCCATCCGGCAACGGCTCAACCCGGTCAACGACCAGTTCGTCACCCTCCGAGTACGGCGGGATCACCAGATCGAAAGCATCGCACTGCGTGCAGGTCTGGCGCCTGTTGAACCAGATGTGCTCGTCCCATGGCGCGATCGACGTTGCCGTGACCAAGTCGCCGATATGCGCATTGATGCTGTCCGCGATGTTTTTTGCGTTCCCGGACATGATGTATCCGTCGTAGTTGCAGACTTCGAGCAAGGTGACGGGGTAGTTCGACGGATCCCACACGGTCGAAAGCGTCGTCACGTCGACGCGAACGACCCCGGAAACGGGGTCGATGTAGAACGCATCAAGTTGGTCCTGCACATCCTCCGCATCCGGATCGATCCCGGAGTGGCACCACGGGAAGTCGATGTACAGGACATCCTCCTCGAACCAGACCTGATTCTCGTCATCGTCCAGACAGTTGTTCACCCGGTAGCACGTCTTGATGCTGTAGGTATTTGCCGGATCCTCGCACGCCTCGTCATATGCCGGATCTCCGGGACTCAGCCCTTCGCATGGATCGGATCCGCCGCAGCATGATGCCGTCGGATTGCATTCCGGGCAGGTCAAGTACTCGACAAACACCTCTGTCCGCTGGTTCTCGCAGTTGCCGAACCCGCCGTCGACCGGTTCGCACAGGCCCACCAGTTCCTCATGCGACACCGACGCCTGCTGATGGACGATCGGTGAACCATGGTCGCACGGGACATCGTGCGGGATGCCGATCGTCGCATAGCAATAGGTGAAATCCGCACGGACCTTGACCTCCTTGCCGATGACGGTGCCCCATTGGTCGTACTTGTCGTACTCGACTGCGATCAGGTCTTTGCATGGAGCGGGCGTCCATGGGTGTTCCTCGTCGAACGACTGGTCATAGATGCACCCTTCCTCGTTGGTGTCAACCGGTTCCGGTGTGCAGCACGGTCGTTCTTCCGTTGCTTCGTATGTCTCGAACAACGTGCCGACGTTCTGGCCAGATCCGGGCGGACTTGGGCATGGGTCATCGACGATGCCGGACAACTCGTAGATGCAGCAGTCGCTCCACTTGATGAGGACGCATTGGCCTTCAGGGATTGGATATGTCAAGCCTTGGGCGGTCGCATACCACTGGCACCAGATGATCTGCTCGGGAGCGTCATCGCATGCACTCGGAGACACGGTGCAGCAGTACGTCAAGAAGTAGTCGCATGGAGTGAAGACGTAATACTCGGTGCCCGGCGGAGGCGGTCCCGGCTCCTCGCAGCAGCAGACTGCCGGCAAAACGCCGTACACGGTCAGACCTCTTCACACGCAGGGAGGATCGGGTTCGGTGCCCAGAATTCGTAGCGAACCTTCCCATTCATGGCAATCGTCTCGCGCATGAACACGATGGTTCCTTCCGGCACGGGCATGAACTGGCACGCAGTGAATGGCGCATCCGACAGATACCATGGCGGCCCGCCGCCCACGTTGAAACCATAGGCAAGACTCTGCGTGTTCGCGCTTTCTGCCACGTTGATGGCATCGCCGGTCCTTGCCCCGGTCATCGACGTGAAATCACCAGCCGCCTTCGGAGACTCCGTGTTGGATGCAGTTTCCGACAATCCGACATTCACTTCCGTGAACCCGTAGGTCCATGCCACTCTGGAAGTCGGGGTCGGAGCCGTGTCAAGAACGGCCGGGAACCATACAACCTGCCGAACGCGCTTCTTTTCCTTCACCATCGCGCCGAGTTCCGGCTGCATCGATGCGAGTTCGGCGACGATTGCCGACATCTCCTGAAGTTTCGACCAGAACTCGCTGGAGAACGGATTGCGCAGGCCGGAGAATGCGGATGAACTGAACATGAATCAGAAATTCGCGGTGTCGTATGCGACGTTTGCAGCCACGACGGTGACTTCCCACTTGTTCGTGTTCCACCGGATGCGCTGTTCCGCGAACGAACGGGATGCCGTGTACATGTAGGTCCCCTGAAACGGGAACCCGGAATTCGTGCGCGTGCTCATTTCGATGCCATCGAACCGGATCTGGTATTGCGAGAACGTGATTTGCCCGCCACCTCCGGGGAGATTCACGGCAGGTATGGTCACGTTGTTCGCGTTCAGTTTCCCGATCAGGCCATAGATGCCGCTCGTCAATGGGTTACTCTTGGACTTGAACGGAACCCCGATCCGGACGACAGGACGCATGAACGAATATGGTTGCGGTCCCGGATCGAGCCGTGTTTCATCGGGGAGATCCTTCCATTGCGCGCCCTGCGCAATCGTTCCGGGCAATCCATGTGATTGCACCGCCCCGACTGTATAGCACTGTGTCGCTTCGTACCCGGTGCGATATTCGGCAAGTGTGTTGGTCTCGAAGTTCCCCCACGACGAGGAGTTCCATGCATAGACCTCCTCGACGATGAACCGGCCGACCCCGATCTGCTTGGCAGTGACGTTCTGCCGGGTCATGCCGACCCCGGACAGCAACGGGAACCGGGTGTTGAAATTGATGACACCACTCACCGGGTCGGTGACTGCCGTGATCGCCTCCTCAAGCGGGTGATTGCCCGTGATCCCCTCGACGTAATGACGCCGTATGACCTTCTCGCCCTGAGACGAGGCATACCCAAGCGTGTGGGTCGAGCCGTAGATGTCTTCGACAATCGTGACTGGCATGGCTTATTGCGTCAGCCGTTCGAGGATCGTGCGGATCTGAAGTGCCTCGTCGTGGATCAGGTGCAGGGCGTTGAGGATGTCGCGCATGACCGGCGGATCCTGCTGTTGCTGTGCCTGCGGTTGCCCGCCCTGCTGCGGCGCCGTCTGGCCGACCGCTTCCGTGAACGATTCCGTGGCCTGTGCCGCCGCCTCGACGCGACGTGCGAATTCGCTCAGGTCAGGGAGTTCGGGCTTGCCGTCGAATGTGCTCATCAGTCTGGCACCGGGTCGTCGTTCTGGAGTCCGGCAAGTCGGAAGGAGAAGGCGACGCCGACGTATGGGCTCGTCTTGTTGGAGTTGACCTCCATGTTCTCAAGGATGCCGACGAACGTCTTCTGCCGCGCCCTGTCGCCGTACTTGATCACGATGTTGCGCCCGGTATCCGTCTCGCTCTCGATGGCATGCCGAGTTCGCCAGAAACTCGCCGCCGTCATGTATCCGGTGACGACGATCCTGCCGTTGACGAGACCGGTCTTCGCAAGCCGGCGGTGCGCGTCGGTCCCGGAGGTCACGTCCTCGATCTCGGCCTGCAACTGGATGCGGAACGCCGAGATGGCCACGTCGATCGGAACGTCATAGGCGTACGGCGAACTGCCGCTGTAGGTCAGTTCGAGTGGGTTTACTCCGGGCTTGGCGAGTGCTTCTGCCATGTGTCCTCAGAGACTCGGCGTCAGGTCGTTCTGTTCGCCGCACAGGCGGAATCCGACCGCGACACCGACATATGCCTTTGTCTTGATCGAGTTGACCTCAAGGCTTTCGAGGTAGCCGGTGAACTCCTTCTTCTTGCCCTGCACGCCGTACTCGATCGTGATTACGTCGCCTTGGCCGGATTCGTTGTCGATGACGCGCAGGAGTTCAAAGACACTGTTGTCCTGCATGTAGCCAGTGGCAAGGATGCGCCCAAGGACAAGGCCGGTCTTGGCAAGTCGCCGACCAGCGCTGGCTCCTGCCGTCACATCCTCGATCTCGCCACCGACCTGCACCTGAATGCCGACAACATCCATGCTGACCGGCATTTGCGTGCCGATCAAATAGGTCAGCCTGATCGGATTGACTGCTGGCTTGGCCAGTGCCTCCGACATCCGTCACCTCCAGTCCGGCGCGCCGGACTTTTACGAGATCGTCAGGGCAGTCCACGTCGCCGTGGTCGTCGTTCCCGTGTTGACGTACAGCGTGTTGCCAGTGGTCGTTCCGGTCGGATTGATCAGGATCGCGCCGCGCATGTAGCCCTGCACGTCCGCGCCGGCAGTGGCCGGGGCCGTGGTGCCGCACTCGAAAATCTGGAACATCTTTCCGGCGTTGCTGCGCACGGTGCCTTCGTTGATCGACTCGATGTAGTTGTGTCCGGGCATGGGGTTCTCCGATTACGGTGTGTAAGTGACTGTCGTGTTCCGCCGCCATGGCCGCTCGACCAAGTCGGATTCGTCCTTGTTGTACCCGAGATTGCCCGCATACATGCCGGTCCGGTCAGACATGACCGATGCGGCAAGGCGCTGCATGAACAGTTCCCGGTACTTGCTCGATGGGGTGTCCCCGAACTCCTCCGCGATGGCGAGGCAGGACACCATGATGGTCTCGGAATGGGATGCCGCCCCAAGGGGCTGGTCATCGACGTGCGATAGGGCCTGCGGTGCATACTTTGCGTGCATATGCAGGCTCATGGCCACCTGCGGGAACGGGTAGACCGCGATCCGGAAGTCCTGCGGATTGTTGTCATTCCCGGCCGGCCAAGTGTGCGGCTCGATGGAGAAGTATTCCGGATAACCGATGTGCTGCACCGCGGTCGACTCGGACAGGCGTTTGATGTACTGCGAGTTGACGTGCTTCAGTGCCTTCTTGCCGTAGTTGTAGGTGTACGAAATCTGGCTGTCCGTGCCGACGATCTCGGCGCCAGAAAGGTCGATGTAGGCGTAGTAGAAGGTCGCTGTGGTCGGCGTGCTGATCACCAAGGTTTCGTCGGTGATAGTGAAGGTGGTCGGGGTACGGGTGAGCACGTCATAGAACGGGCCGTCCGACCCGAACTGAACGACCGAATGCCGGATGTCCGTCGGAAGCGTGCCGCCCGACATGGTTGCCGTACCGCCAGTGACAGTCACGGTATCAACCGGGGTCAACGGTGCGGGAATCTTCAGGTCATCTGACTTCATCAGGAACGACCACTGGTGCGACGATGTCTCGCCGGGCAGCGGCGGCGGGTAGTAGAACTGCCGCAGGCCACGGTTGATGATGCTCGTCACGTCGCCAGCGAATGCCGTTGGAAGACTGCCGAACGAAGTCGCCCGCCCATAGCCCATGAATCGCTGGACTTCCTCGCGCAACGACGTGAGAGTGATGGTCAGGGCTGGCATGGGTTACTCCTTGTTGATCTCCACCCACTCCTGCGCGGCCTCGTCCCATTCGTACAGGTCGCCGTCGGTCGGGTACGGAACGGGCGGCTGCCACTGCATGGCGTCACTGAGCGTCCACGAAGGGAACGGCTGCGGCGCGGTGAAGGCGTCGTTCTCCTCGTCGTAGAAGTAGCCGACGCCCGCGAAGTTGTAGCGCTTCGCCGGGTTGCCGTTCGCGTTGTAGCTCGTCTGGACCCAGCGGCCGCCGTACTGCTCGGCGCACCACTCGGCGCCGCTGGCTTCGAGCGAGTCGTGCACGACGATGACCCGCGTGACGGTGTTGGTAATGTCGATCTCTGCGAAGTGTGCCATAGGTCAGCCGGTGTAAGAGCCCGAGGCCGTAAACTTGAGGACTTTCGTGCTGCCGTCATCGGTGACGGTCGGCGAGCCCGTGGTGGTCCCGGAGTAGTTCGCCGCAGGTACGCGCAGGATGACGACGCCGGAGCCGCCTGCGGCGCCGTTCTGCCCGCCGTTTCCAAAACCGCCGCCGCCGCCGCCGGTGTTCGCTCCGCCTGCACTTGTGCTCGGCGGCGTGTTCTTGCCTTGTCCATTTCCGCCGCCGCCGGTACCGCCGGTGCCGCCAGTTCCTCCGCCAAGCGTGGTCGTTCTCCAGCTACCACCGCCGCCGCCGCCACCGTAATCGCTGCCATAGAAGGTTTTCCCTGCCCCGCCGTTCCCGCCGCCGCTTGTCGTTCCTACCGCGCCCGCCGCGTCAGCGCCGCCGCCACCGCCGCCGCTGTACGGATCAGCGGCCTGTCCGTTACCGCCAGCATTGCCTTCGCCCGACGTGCCGGAACCGCCGTTCCCTCCGCTGCCGAAATTGACGCCGCCGCCGCCGCCAGACCCGCCGGTTGTTCCGTTTCCATTCGCAGCGCCGCCACCGCCGCCACCCGTCGCCGTAACGGTAGAGAAAACGCTGTTGTTCCCAGTACCTCCAGTAGTTCCTGCGGCGCCACCCGCCCCGACTGTGATGCTGTAGGAAGTGCCGACCGTCAACGAAAACCCGGACGCCGTCTTGTATCCGCCCGCGCCGCCGCCGCCGTAAGAGCCGCCCGCGCCGCCGCCGCCGACCGTCAGGTATTCAATCGTGTAAGTCGAGCTCCCGCTCTGCGTGGTCGCCGACGCGCTGGAGGTGTACGCCGAGTTGCCGCCCGCGTTGTAGGCGCGGACGCGGAAGTAGTAGAGCGTCGAGGCGGTGAGGCCCGTCGCGCTGTAGCTCGTCGTGTTCGCCGCGAGCGCGCCAGCGATCTCGGTCCAGTTCGTGTTGTCGGTGCTGCGCTCGACCTTGAAGCCAGTCTCGGTGCTGCTGTTGTCGGTCCACGCGAGGTCGATCTGGGTGGAAGACGTGGCGGTCGCCGTGAGACTGCTCGGGGCTGCAACCGAGGTCGTCGCCGAGGCGGTCCCGCTGTAGTCCGAATTCCTCGCAGCGTTCGCCGCACGGACCCGGAAGTAGTACAGGGTGCCATCGGTGAGCCCGGTGGCCGAGTACGAGGTAGCCGTCGCGGACAGCCCGGTGGCGATCTCGGTCCAGTTGGTGTTGTCTGTGGACCGCTCGACCTTGTACGACTGGTTCCCGGTCGATACATCGGTCCACGCGAGGTCGATCTGGGTGGAAGACGTTGCCGTCGCGGTCAGGCCCGTGGGTGCCGAGGGGACGGTCCAAGAGTTCGCCGTGGAGGACGCAAGGCCACCACCAGCCTTGTTGAAGGCGGTCACGCGGTAGTACCGCTGGACGCTCTCGGCGAGCCCTGAGTGAGTGAACGTGGTGACGTTCTGGTTGGTGGACCCGGCGGAGGTCCAAGAACCGAGGCCATCGACCGAGGACTCGATCTGGTAGGACTCTTCGCCGGCCGTGTCGCTCCAACTCAGGCTGATGGACGAAGTGGTGGCCCCGGTGACCGTCAGGCCGCCCGGTGCAGCCGGCACGTCCACCATCGTCTCGGTGACGAGCGTGCTCCAATCGGACGCAATCGAGTTCTTGACCGATCGGACGCGATACGAATACGAACCCGGAAACGAAACGGTCGTGTCCGAATATGTCGTTCCGGCCTGCGTGACGAGGCTGCTCCAAGTCGCGCCGCCATTGGTCGAACGTTCTACCTCATAGGTATCGGCAGAAACATTCGTCCACGACAGGTCAATGGTCGACAACCCATTCTGTGTCGCCACGATCGATGGGATCGACGTTGCAACGCCACCATTGCTGAACAACATGGCGCGACTGGTGCTGCCGCGAAGTCCAGCGCGTGTTGGACGGCTTGGACGGTTCATCGATCAGATCGGTGCCCAAAGAATCCCGCCGGTTGTCGCATTGCTTGCACGCAGTTGCACCGTGACGATCTGGCTGCCGATCATGTCCGCCACGCCGCCGATCGGGAAGACCGATGCGTTCGATGCACCGAAATCGCCGTACAGGTTGACCGATGCGGTCGGGACACCGCTCGTCGCTGTGTTGGCAATTCGGTTCGGAAGGTACATCGTCGCACCGTTCAGCGTCATGGACGGCACAGTTCCGCTCGTCCAGTCGAGTGTGTATCTACCGACAAGAAGCGGAACCCACATGGTCGTGCCGCCGGTTTGGACATATCCGTTCCAGCCGATCAGGCGCATCTCCATGCCGGTCGCGTCGTTCGTGCTCAGGTATGGGACGAACTTGATCAGGCTCGTCAGTTCGTTGTTCGACGATGCGTCGTAGACGATGCCGGCGGATGGCTTCGTCGTCGATGCGGTGCTGACGCCTGCGCCGGTCGCGAATGCGCTCGTCATCCCAGTGAGGGCGACGTTCTGGAATTCGCGCTGCTGCGTTGCGATGATCGTGCTGCCCATGTCCCTGCCTCCTGACCGGTCAGTAGCCGGCCTTCTTGGTCATCTTCTTGCCGCTCTTCTTGGCGTAGGACTTTGCGGCCATCTTGCCCTTCGCGGTGTACGGGAACGACTTCTTTCCTACCTTTGGCATCCCATCATCCTTTCTGCAATTGCAGGTCATGCTAACACTTCCACGCCCGTCTGGCCTTCCTGAGACGGCTGTTTGGGTCGTTGGCGGCCTTGGGCCACATCTTCATCTGGCCGGCGCTCCTCGCGCAGAAACTCTTGCGGCGGGAGGCATCCTTCTCGGTCTTCGGGTTGGGAGCCGGCGGCTTGAGGTTGCCGCCGGTCTCCCGGTTGTAGGACGCCCGGCCGGCTGCGTTCAGGCCACCCTTGGGGTCCTTGCCCGCCTTCCTCTGCCATGCCGGGGTCTTGGCCATTACTTCTTGGCCTTCTTCTTCTTGGCGCGGGCCGGGAGGCTCTTCATGCCGGGAGTCTCCTTGGCCCACTTCTTCGCCGTCTTGGGCATGTTGGCGAACATGAACCCCTGCTGCGCCTTCGACTTGAACGGCATGGTCAGACCTTGCCCTTCTTGCAGAGGTAGACGCCGGCGCCGAAGCCGACGATGCCCATCAGGAGGGCGAACCAGATGTTCCCGAGGAACGACGCGAACCCGTCAGCGAGAATCGGTGACATGTGCTTCCTTCTTGCTCAATCGTCGCCATGCGGCATCGAATTCCGGATCGGCCCCGCGCCGCGCGGCGACGTATTCGCGGGGGTCCTCCTTGGATTCAGGACGGAGCATGCTGAAAGCAAGTTCCGCGTCACTGACCTTCTTCCGTGGCAGCCAACCGACAGCAATCCGGATGGCCTGCCCCAGACCAGTCTGCCAAAGCAGGATGACCACAGCCAGCGTGACCACGGCCGCAGAAACCCATACAAGGGCCGATAGCCAAGCCGGCTCCTTGTCCTCCAGATCAGGTAGGCGCTCATGGATGTGAGCAGCAAGATCGTAGATCCGTCGGGAAGAGTCGACAACCTGCGTGTCCCCGGTCTCTCGACCGTGGGCCTCCAGCAGACGCGCTTCCGTGCGGATCTCGTTTGCATGTTCGCTGACCTTGCCGAGCGACGAGCAACCGGCAAGGATGGCTACCGACAGCGTGCTAGCGCGCAGTGTCCATCTTCGCCTCGATCTTGTCAAGGCGGTGGTTGATCTGCTGCTGTTGCATGACCAACTGGGTGAGCATCCGGTCATGGTGCAGGTAGGCATACATGATTCCGCTCGAAATCGTCAGGACGATCCCGATGATTGCGGCCCAGTCCCGGACCGACAGCGTGACGACGTTGTTTGCATGTCTGGTCATCTGGCACAACCCCCCGCCCCACCGGCGGGCCCCGAAGGAACCCGCCGGTGGAAGGCGATGGATGGAGGATCAGCGGTTGTACGCGAGGTGCATCCAGTCAACAAGGATCTTCTTGTTGGCCGTCGCGTACTTGGTGGCGTACGTCTCGTACATCACGTCCGTCGAGATGCCAGACGTTGCCGTCGCCACCTCGATGCCGTTGACGTAGAACGTCACCTTGCTGGTGCCGTCGACCACGAAGCCGAGGCGGACGAAGGTGTCCGCAGCGGCGGTGCCGACCGCAGTGCTGGTCACGGTCGCGCCGTCACCCGTCACCGCGGCGATCGCCGTGGTGGTGAAGGTGAAGCCGACGCCGTCCTGCGTGCCGTTCATCGCGCCGGCGGTGGTCACGGGGACCGTGCCGGACGTGTTGGACAGGCCGATGAACGACGAGCCGCTGGAGGCGATCGTGCTCACGGCGACCATGGCCTCGAAGCAGACCTTGCGGCCGGCAGCGAACTGCACGACCGGGGCGATCGAGTAGGCATGGCCGTCCGCAGCGGAAGTCACAAGGCCCCACACGCCGGTGGCGTAGGTGGTCTCGCGGGCCGCGGTGCCGGCGGTGACGGTGAAGTCGACGCCGGTTGCCGTGATGTTGTTGAAGAACTCGCGGGACAGCATGACGGCTTCGTTGGGAGCGAGGAGCGCGTCCGCCGTCTGGGCGTTGCCGAGGCTGCCGCCCTTGTACTTGGTGAGGATCTGCATGGTGGTATGTCCTTTCTATGCAGAGTGTGGATCAGAAGGCGTTGCTGCCGGTGCCGAGGACGAAGTTCATGCGACGGTTCGTGCACATCAGGTTGAGCGTGGTGTCAACGTGGGTGACGAAGACCGTGTGCTGCGACGAGGCCGGGGTCGGGCCCTCTTCGCGCATGTACTCGCCGGCAAGGAACGCGGGCTTGAGGCAGCCCCAGTTGATGCCGTACACGGGGTTGGCCGCGTTGGCCTCAAGGTAGGGAACCCAAGTCACCGGGACCTGACGGAACATCAGGCGACCGTCCTTGGAAGCGATGTCGTTTCCGAGGTTGTCGTTCTGCGCCTCCAGCGCCTCTTCCAGCGGCCCGATCACGTTGTAGTTCGTGTAGTAGCCGTAGTTGTTGCCGGTGCTGTAGGACGGCGACGGGACGGGAGCCTTGAAGTTGGTGAACGTCGCGGCGCGGCGCCACTTGCGGATCAGGTCGGTGGACGTGACCGCGGTGTACGTCGAAGCCCAGTTCGTCCACGCCGGGTAGGTGGTGGACGACAGGTTGCCCGCGCCGGCCGAGAAGCCGGAGGGGTTGGTGCCGGCGAACGAACCGTTGCCCGACACCGTGCCCGGATACACGATCCAGTACGGGATGCCGTACATGCGCTGGTTGTCGGTCGAGGCGGCGGGCTTCGTCCAGAAACGCTCCTCAAGGTGCTTCGCCATGTCGATCATCGCGTCGTTGCGACGGATGCGGACGAGGTCGACGATCTCCGCGGGGGCGCGGTTCATCGCGATCTCGCGGCGCTCGATGGCGTAGTTCGTGGTGACGTGCCGCCACGGGATGTTGGCGGTCTGCATCACGTCGGACACGTTCACCGAGTCGGTGGCGTACAGTTCGGTGTCCTTGGCGGCACCGGAGGTTGCGACGGCGACGTTCCACTGGATGCCGAAGCCGCTCTGGAACGACACCTTCTCGCGCTGGAGGATCATCGGCAGTGCGACGTACTCCTGAAGGTTGTACGAGATGTCGGTCCACTTCATGCGACCAAGATCGCGCTGAGTCGTCTTGATCAGGTCTGCGATGTCATCTGCCTGAAGGAAGGCCATGACTTTCTCCTTGTGTCAGGTGGTTCAGTCTGCGTTGCCCACCCCGCCCTGCATGCGCTCCCGCATGATGGCCGCAACATTGGAAATCGCCTTCTCGCGCCCCGACACCGGCCGACGGCCGTTGTTTGCCGGACGCGCGATCAACTGCGATTCCCGCCGCTGGACCTGCGATGCAAGCCGCTTCCGCTCGACGGACTGGACATGGCTCCCGAAAACGCTTCGGAGAGCCTGATCGAAGGCATCCTTGGCTTCCGGCACCTTCCGCTTGGCGGAACGTGCGTCGTCCTGAATGCGCTTCATTTCCTCGACGACCTGCAAGCGCGCACGAAATTCGCCGGACTTCTTCGAAAGAGTCGTGGCGGGTCCCTCCCCGAAGATGCCGACGTAGTCCTCGCCCAACTTGGCGATGAGGTAGTCGGCCTCTTCGGGACGCACTTCCGGGGAGGCAGGCTTCTCGACCTGACGCACGCGCATCTTGTCGAGTTCTGCCTTCAGCGCCTTGATCGCCTTGATCGCCGACGGATCGATTGCATCGTCGGGATCGAGTGCGGCAAGCGCCTCGTACTCGGAACTTGGGCTTTCGCCCGCATCGGGCTTCTGCCCGGTTGGCTTGGTGTCGTCGGTGGTCTCGGACGCAGCCTGCCGCTGGAGGGCGGCAATCACGCTGCGGAGCGCACCGGGGTCCTTGATCTGGGAAACCTCGTCGTCGTTCATGCCGAGGCTCTTCGCGTTGGCCGCGAGTTCCTGAAGCATGGAGGCGTCCGACTCGTCCACGGCCGGCTTCGAGTCCGGCGCGCCGGACTTTTCGTCCTTGGCGGGGACAAGGTCGAAGTAGGACGAATCGGGCTCGTCGAAGTCGAGTGGGTCGGGCCGCTTGGTGTCGGCCAGTTGCTCACGGGTCGGGAACGCTTCCGCGTCCGAACCGTTGCTCTCGGGGATGAAGTCGTCGTTCTCCTCAGTCGCCATAGCCTGCATTCCTGTCGATGAACCCACGGGCCGCAAGATACCGCTTCCTATGCGATCGGTCCGTAAAAATCGCCTGCCCCGTCCTTGGGTCGAACTGGGTGGGTACTCCAATGGAAACGGAATGCTCGTGTGCCTCGCCGGCCTGCGTCGGGTGGACGCCTGCGGCATCGGACTTCATGGGCCATGCGGCGCAGCCGCCGCGGGCGGGGCCATGCTCTGCTTCGAGGTCGCGCCTCAACGTCCGGCCGTCCCGGATCAGGATGCCGTCCTTCTCGGACGCCTCCATCTCCGCCACCGACATGAAGAGTTCGACCGGGTTTCCTTCGTCGTCTCGGTATGCGTAGGTCGGCATTTACTGCTGTCCCTGTCCAGCCATGCTCATCAGCATCCGCATCGACTCCTGATCCGCCCCCTGCCGGGTCGCCCCGGACACGTTTTCCCGGACGTTGGTACGGGTCGTGATCGGGGACTGGAGCGGGCGTTCGCCGCCGCCTGCGGCTTGCTGCATCATGGCCATCTCCTCCGGCGGGATCCTTTCGAGGATCCTCTCCATCTCCGGGAGATTCGAGTACTTGGCCATGATCTGCATGAACTGATCCATGTCGATCCCGATGCCGCGCTGCTGCAACTGCGGCGCAAGCGGGATCACGAAGTTCGTCATCAACTGGCTCAGGGTCGCCATGCGCTCCGTCGGCGTCCGGCTCTGCATGGAGTAGGGGGCGATCTCGACCATGTAGTCGAGGAGGTCGCCTTCCCGGAGATCCTGAGAGAACTCGATCGGGATCGAAAGACCGGTGTCGCCGATCCTCTTCAGGACTTTCGGCGCCGCGGTCGGGTCGTTCCAGAGGTAGTCGGCGAGGCTTTCGATGACCTTGCGGACGGAAGTCGTGGTGCGGTCCTGCATGTCGGCGATGAGCATGTTCGCCGAGCGGGAGATAAGAGACTCCTGACCCACCGTATTGGCCTGACGGCCAAGTCCGCCCAGAGCGTCGAGATTGCCGCCCAGATAGACGAACAGATCCTTGAGTTGCAGCAGGAAGGCGATGCTTGCGGCGTCGGGGCCGCCGTAGCGCGCTTCCCGCGTTGCCTGCGGGTTGTCTGCCCTGATCGTGTCGCCGTCGTTGGCATCGATGATCCTCCGCGCGTCCTCTTCCGCCCCATTGGACACGATGGTCAGGGTCTTCTGCCGGTCGGCCTGACGGACGATCTTTCGGAAGACGCGGTTGGCCGCCTCGTGCAGGTCGAGCATCGCCTGCGCCGGCGGAAGCGGCATGATGTTCCCCGGCACGTCGCCAAAGGAGAGAATGTGGAACGGCCCGATTTCCGGGCCGTCCCAGTCGACCACGCGGACGATCTTCCCGCTTGCAATTCCGGAGTTGTCGACGCACTGCACGGTTACGAGCAGGTTGTCGAAGGGAAGCCAAAGATCCCATAGTTCCACGAGATCCATGTACCCGCGCTGAGGGTTCCATGCACCGCCGGTCTGGAGGATCGAGACCCGTTCATCGCCCTGTTCGTTGTAGTCGGTGAGGATGGTGGGGGTCAGTTCCTCGTCGAACAACTTCAGTTCCATCGCCGCCTCGTAGGGCAGCGTGTACCGGTTGCCGACGTACTGGCAGAGATCCCACCGCTTCGCGTTCATGTCGAACACGAAGTCGTCGAAGTCGACCACATCGGCAAACGGCACGCCCGCGTCGTGGTTGTATCCCTCGATCTCCCACTGCTTGCCGGGGCTGATCCCGACCTTCATCACGCCGACCGAGAACATCGCGTCGATCACCCATTGGGCGATGGATGCCTCAAGGTCGATCTCCTTGATGAGCCAGTTCAGGGCCAGTTCGAAGTCGTCCGCCGTGGCGGCGAGGCGGGGATCCTTCGGGACGATGAGGGCCTGCGGTGCGCGGGCCGCCACCTGCCGGCGGTAGATGTTCACCGCCATCTGCATGAGGTTCAGGGGCACCTTCTCGGATGCACCCATCTCGCCATAGTTGCTCCCGACGTAGGCGCGGACGGCCGCAAGGCGCTGCTCCCGGAAGGGCTGCATGCGCCGGCGCGAATAATCGACTGCCTCAAGCAGCCGGCTTGCCCTCTTGGAATCGAGCGTCAGGTCGCGCTTCTTCCTTGCCATTACCACTCCGCCTTCCTCGACTTGCGTTGCTGCGCCATCAGGCGCCTCCATGCAAGACTACCCGGAAGCATCTCGGCGTCCGTGACTTTTTGCTGTCCCTTGCCGCGCATGCCCTTCCAGCAGAGGGCGTCGGCGGTCGGCCGGTCGCCGTGGTTCTCCCTCGCGCCGGACGGGTCAGGGGTCGCCATCGACCTGCCGTGGATCACCCACCCGCCGTCGGTGTAGACGATCTCCTTGCACTCCCGAAGGGCGTCGACCGACCGGTTCTGGAACTCGCCTTCGTTCAGGGCGCGCCGGTACTCGCCGTAGAGCGCCCGCTTCTCGTCCTTGGTCGGCCACCAGCCGGGGACAGTGCCGGCCTTGGCGTTGATGGCCAGTTCGTTCTTTCGGTAGTAGACGTTCCTGTACCCGGACTGCATCACCACGTCCCCGAAGTTTCGGCCCGGTCCGGGTGCCTCCCAGACCATGAACGCCTCCTTCTGCATGCCCTTGAACCACTTCCCGAGGGCGACCGCCAGCCGGCCGAGTTCGTCCGGCCTGATCTTCGGGTTGACGTATTCGCCGACCTTCTCCCCGGTCAGGCAATCCCCGATGGCGATTGCGCTGTTGGACGAACCCGTGCCGGTGGCGATGTCCACACCGATGGCGTAGTTACGGTCGTCCGGCAACTTCAGGCCAAGGGTGGGCCGCACCCACAACTTCAACTTCCCGTGCCCATGTTCCACGAACGCCGTCGGTTCGAGGGTCTGGGGATCGAATTCGAGTTCCCCGCGGACGTAGGGCGGGCACCCGGTCTGGGCGACCAGCCGGTCGATCATCGAGGCATCGAAGAACAGGTAGTCGCTGCCCGCGAAGTCGATGTCGAGTTCCTGCGCGATCTCGGTCGCGTTGGCGCAGCGGCGGCATTCCCGGTCGTACCACGGGCTCCTCGCCTTCCCGGCCGAGTCGGTGTACATCCCCTCCGCCTTGACCGGGTGCTGCGACCAGTGCATCCGGATCTGCCGGATGTCCTGCTTCTGCGCGAGGTCATAGAAGGCGTTCGAGGAACCGGCCGGCGTCGAGTTGAAGATGCGGCACCGGGTCGCGTCACGGGTCGCGCTCAGGGCGCGGTATCCGTCGGTTGCCTCGAATGCGGCGAACTCGTCGAGCATGATCGCGGTGCGGCGGTCGCCGCGTGCCACGTCGCCGGTGGTCGACTCGCCGTCGACGCTCGAACCGTTGTCGTCGTTGGACATCCGAAGGCGCGTTCGGGTCATGTTCGGGAGGAGCCATCCGGGCATGTTCTTGTGCAGGAAGTCGAACTTCCAGAACAGGCTCTTCGGGTTGCCGGCCTTGTCGACGTAGTCCTCGTTGCGGCTGACGACGAGGAACGACTGCCCATGCCGGAACCGCCACATCCACTCGAAGGTGACGAGGATGATCCATGACGCGCCCATGTCGCGGCTCTTGGCGACGAGCAAGTCCTCGCCCTTCTCGATGCACCCGACGATCTGGACGATGGCGTCATCCTGAAACGGATATGTAATGAACGGCACCGTCGACACCGCGAGGCGCGGGTCGTACGTCCATCCGAAGGTGTTGACATAGAAGAGCGGATCCTGCGCGCACATCGAGAGCAGTGCGGACTTCTCCTTTGCGCCCTCGTTTCCGAGGCGGATCATCTCCTGCCGGAACCGGAGGTTCGCTTCGAGTTCCTTCGGGACGAGATGGACGTGCGGGCAGTTCACTCGTTCGACTGGTCGATCCACTCCTGCGCGTCGGGGAGTTCCATCGGGCGCAGGAACACGGGCGTCCCCTTTCCGACCCATGCGCCGGTGACGTTGAACTCCATGAACTCCTCCGCCTCCTCCTCCGTCATCCCGTCGCGCTCCACGAGGATCTGGACGCACCTGCCATGGTCGTACACGGCGAAGGTGTGCGTGAACTGCTGCCCGATCCCGATGAAGGCTTCCTCGAATCCGTCGGCAAGCATGATGGGATCCGACATCAGTTGATCCTCACCTTGAGGTTGTTGCCGTCGACGAACGCCTGAAGGACGCGGTTGGCGCGCTCAAGCGCCTCGACGCGGTGGCGCAACTTGTCCACCTCGTCCATCAGCCGGTACGCCTCGTCGCGCCACGACTGCCACGACGGGGAACCGTCGGGCATCATGGGCGAGTTCGGGAGGATGTTCCCGTTCATGTCGACATGCTCGTCGCCGTGGTCACGTTCAGAATTCACGCCGTGCCTCCTTCAGAAGTGCGTGCAGCCTCTCCACCTCGCGCTTGAGCCAGAAGGACTCGCGCATCTCCTTGGCGAGTTCGCCGCGAAGTCGCTCGATCTCCTTCTTGCACGACAGCAGGATCGTCGCGGGGTTCTTCTTGCCGGGCCTGTTGTGGAACCCGATGATCTTCTCGATGATGTCCGTCCCTGTTGCCATCGCGGTGGGGACCTTACCAAATGGGCAGCAGCCGCTCCGACGCGGCCCTGCCCCGGCGGGAGGTTTCTGTTACCCCATCGGCCATCTCGCCGGGCGGCGTACCTTGCGGCCTTGTGGCCCGGCCCGAGCGGGATTCGAACCCGCATCTCCGCATCGAAAGTGTATTCCTCATGTGACGGATCATCGGCACTTCGGGGCGAAGGTCAACACTTTGTCACATGTCGATCCGGCGTACAAGTCCAGATAAGCCGCACGCAACTTCCACTTTTGGAACTTCACTGCGGGTCCCGGCGGTATCCGAGCCGCCAGAGGAGGCGGGACAGGTCGTTTGCAAGTTCCGTGACGGCCTGTTCGTCGAGTTCCGGCCGGCAGCAGTGGATGGCTTCATGGAGGGTGGTGTCGAGTTTGTCCTGTTCGCCCTGCCATGTGGCGACACGGAGGATCCTGCCCGCGGCACGGCCGGGGTCGACCATGTTCCCGTAGTCCTTGAGGTTCGGGCTGAACCTCAGCGTCCAGTATTTCCCGCCGAGGCGTACCCGCATCTGTCCTCCTCAGACGGCCAGTTTCACTGTGCGTCGTGAACGTCCCATGCGATCCGGGGATGGCCGCGTGACTTGCCGCCCTCCTTCGGATCCTTCGTCTCGTACCGGCTGTACAGCCTGACCCACTTGGCGCGGATCGGGGACGGGCCACTCCCCTTCTCGACGATCCATCCGCCCGACCCGTCGCCCCAGTCCTGCTTGTACGTCCCGCACCGCACGAAGTCGCAATGCCGGTGCCTGATCTCGTACAGGCCATTTCGGGTTTCGAGGTATTCCCGTGCGATTCCCGCGATGTTCGACTGGTGGTTGTGCCCGACCGCGATCATGTCCGCGCCGTCCACCCAACTGAACATGCGCCTCGAATCAAGGACACCCATCGACATCGGCGCACTCCCGCCCGACCCATGGTGGTAGCGCATCGTCCACGCCAACTTCGTGTTGTTGATGTTGACCTGAACCTTGAGCCACCCGCCGTACCCGCCGGCCCCCATCTGCGAGTCCTTGTTCAACACCTTGATCGCCCTGACGAGGTTCGTCGTCGGGCAGGTCTCATGGTGCTTGAGCCACGCGCTCTCGTGGTTTCCCTGCCCCATCACCGCCCAGTTCTGCGCATACGGCGCATAGAACTCCGACGCCTCCTCGATCACACGGTCGAAGTACGCCGCCGCCAACTGGCTCGACCGCAACTGGCTCTTGCACTGCCGGCGGTCGCTCACCCCCTGCATCAAGTCCAGCGTGTCCCCCAGATCCACGATGATCGCACCCCGCTTCAGCGCCAACTCAAGGTGCTCACGCTCCAACTCCACCTGACACTTCGGGTTGTCGTGGTGCGCATCGCTCCTCAGCAGCAACCACTGCTCCCACCCAACCTGCCCCTCGCACGAAACCACATGGACGTTCCGCCCATGATGGGTGACGACAAACGGCACTCGTCCCTTCTGCCTCTTCGCCATGCAATGAGCCTATCGACCAACCTCCCCCTCCACCTCCACTTCCTTCACCACGGATCTCGAAGATTCCGATGCCAGCCTCACCCGGTCAATGATCGCCACCACCTGACTCCCATCGTCCGACAACCGCTCCGCCGCCTCCAACTGCTGCTTCGACGGCATCATCTTCGACCAAATCTGACCCCAGAACTGCGCCTCGTTCGTGTTCGACCGCCTCGCCCAACACAGCATGCTCCACGCCTCCATGCTCGGCGCCTCCCCCGCACTCGGATCCTCCACCATCAACATCTTCGCCACCCACTCCACCGTCCGCGTGATCGAACACCCCTTGTCCCCAAACACCTCCCGCTTCACCCGACCGGAAAAGTCCGGCGCGCCGGACTTTTTGCCTACCGCCCCCACCTCCTCCGGAACTCCCACTCGTCCACCAACACCACCGCCAACATCGTCACCGCCACCCCCACCGGCATCCCCAACAGCAGATACACCCACTTCTCCATTGATCACCTCCTCGTACGCCTGATCCCACGCCTCCGGAGGAGGAACACCCTGCCCCTTCAACGCCTCGCGACGATCAACAAACACCTGCCACAACCCCTTCTCCACCAACTCAGCCTTGCGCGCAAACTTGTTCTTCCGGCGCGTCACCTGCTCATTCGTCAATCGCTGCATAT
>Ga0208005_1000268_pt1 | contig 21117 bp, 29 predicted proteins | sample DEB19_08_DNA_3_FD_184530 | JGI IMG/M metagenome (GOLD analysis project Ga0208005, IMG submission 184530) | Aqueous microbial communities from the Delaware River and Bay under freshwater to marine salinity gradient to study organic matter... | ecosystem: Environmental > Aquatic > Marine > Coastal... | reverse complement strand
CGATGATCGGAAGCTCGCGGATGGAGCCGTCGGGCATCCGGTAGTGAGCGGTGGCGGCGCGGCAGCCAAGGAGGCTGCGCAGGAAAATGGTCGTGACCTTGGCGTCGTAGGTGGGCGCGAGGATCGTGAGACGCCAGGAGGGATCGAAGACGTCGACCGTGCGGCCGTTGACGAGCGCGGTGGAGCGCGGGGCGGGCGAGAGCTGCGCAAGCGCAGCGGCAACCGGGGAATCGGAGTTCATGCGTGCAACTGCGGAGGGCGTGTCAAGTGGGCAAATAAAAAGCCCCGGGCGGCCGGTTAAAGGCGCGCGCGGGGCTGAGGGAAGGGCGCGCACGAGGCGCGCCCCTACAAGTCGCTTACGGGTTGGCGGTACTGACGAACACGCGGCAGGCGGTGTTGTCGAGCTTGGCGACGCCGAGCATGACGTCGAGCGACGCCCAGCGGATGCGCGTGGCGCGCGCGACCCACGTGGAGGCGAGGACCGACATCGTGGGGGCGAGGCCGCCCTGGCCGGTGCCACCACCCGCCAGCGGCACGGTGAGGACCGTGGAGTTGATGTCGGCGCGAACCTCCTCATCCATCACCGGGAGACCGGAGACGATGCCGAGCGCGCCGGGGTGGCCGGCGAAGCCATACACGTTGGTGCCGGCGAAGGCCCGGGTGGCGAGGAACCAGTTGTCGAACCCGTAGGCGCCCTGGCCGAGGCGGAAGCCGTTGGCATCGGCCGGGAGCATCTGCGAGTACGCGGTGGCGTTGAGGATCAGGTTTTTGATCGGCGCTGCGGCGCAGGCCGCCCACACGGTCTGGAGGTTGGCGCGCACGAGGCTCGCCTGCGCGACCGCGATGTTGGCAAAGTTGGTGGTGCCGCTCGAGGTGAGCGGGGCGGTGACCACATCCCACACCTTGGCGCCGAAATTCATGTACGCCTTGGTGGCGAGCTGGTCGAGGCGCCAGCCTTTCTCGATCTGGTCGGGGTCGATGTGCCAGGAGATCGAGTAGTGGCTGACGGGCAGGTTGACGTTGTCCTGGCCGGAATCGCCGCTTTCCCAGTTGGTGGGATTGGTCTGGGTGGACGGGCCGGCGTTGGCGTAGCGGATCCGGATGTTCTGACCCTTGGTGTAGGTCTCGTCGGAGAAGTCCGACGTGAACGCCGCGAGCGGGGCGAGGATGTCGCCGAGAGGGGTGACGACGGTCCGGGTGATGGAGTCGAGAACGAGGGAGCTGGAGAGGGAGTTAGCCATGAGCGAGTGCCAGCCCGCTCAGCGTGAGGTGGAAGGGTGAGGGTTGAGAGTTGAGAGCTGAGGGTTGAGAGACTGAAAGATCAGCGGCGGCGGCGGAGGGCCATGCCGCGGTCGATGCGGACGTGGTTTTCGGCGTAGAACTTCGCCCGGGCCGCGGCGGTGGCCTTGGTGCCGGCGTGGTTGTCGTCGTCGATGAGCTTGATGTAGGTATCGAGCGCGGCGAGGGCGGACTTGTCTTCGTCGGTGGTGGTCGGGGTGACGTCGTCGATCGCGTTGGCGGCCGGGACGTGAGCGGGCGGGTGACCGGTCTTGGCGAGGGCGAGGGTCGTTTGCTTGGCGACGTGGGCCTCGAAGGCGGTCTTGATTTCGTCGGGCTTGGCAGTGAGCGGGGTCTGGATGCCGAGCGCCGCAAACGACGAGTTGAAAGTTGAAAGTTGAGAGTTGAGAGCGGTGAGGCTCGCTTGCGCCTCGCCGAGTTTCTGATCGTAGGCTTCGACCTCCTGGAGGGCCTCGGCGAGCTCGGCGGTGTTGTCGATCGATTCGAGGTGGGCCTTTAGCGCCTCCGGGCCCGCGGCGAGGAGCTGTTCGAGGTTGAGGTCGGCGGCGGTGAAGAGGGCGGCGACGGAATCAAGGGTCGCTTTCGCGGTCGCGAGCGTCTCATTGGCTTGGGGCAGGGTCTTCGGGGCAAGACCGATAGCGGCGAGGAGATCGGAAAATTTGGACATGAGGAAAAGGAAAGGCGGGAGGCTTAAACAATGTCGAAGGTGTCAAACCCATGGATTCACCACGGAGGGCACAGAGAGCACAGAGGAGGGGAAAACAAGGCGCCCCGGGCGCGCTACGCACTACCGGGGCGTTGTTCCGAGCGGGGTAGCAGTTTAAGCGGCGTTGTAGGTGGTCCCCGCGGAAAGGGATGGCACGACGCGGTCGGCAAGGCCACGGGCGACGGCATCGGCGCCGAAATAGGTGAGGCCGGTCATGCTCTCAGCCTTGATGGCCGGTCGGGAGGTCGTGACGAAGGCGCGGAACATTTCGCCGAGGTAATCGGCCCTGCTCTGCATGTGCTCCTCCTGCACCTTGGTGAGCGGGGCGTCGGTGCCCATCATTTTGTCGGAGCCGGAGCGAAAGACGCGCAGGCGGGTGCGACCGTCGGCGCTTTTCGGATCGACGGTCTCGCGAATCTGCGCGACCACGCCGATCGAGCCAACCTGGGTGGTGGGCGTGACCTCGATCTCGTCGGCAGCACTGGCAAGGTAGTAGGCGGCGGAGCCGATCATGGAATCGCTGCGGGCGATGACGGGCTTGGCCTTGGTCTCGTAGATGTGGCGCGCGAGCTCGGGGACGCCGGTGACCGTGCCGCCGGGGGAATCGATCGCGAGGTGAATCGCGGAGATGGCCGGATCGGCGTTGGCTTGATCGAAGGCCGCCTGGATGGCCCCGATGTCGGCGCCGCCGCAGGCCATTTCAAGCGGCGAAAGGTTTTTTCCGATGACCCCCTGGATCGCGATGGTGGCCGTGCCGTTGGCGGAGGAAAGCGCGTTGGGGACCACGCGCTCCACCTTGGGCTCGAGGGCGATGCCGGCGATGAGACGCGATTCGAGGAGGTGGGCGATGTTCTCCAGGGCCTCGTCGGTGATGAGCCAATACGTGCCAGTGAGGCGGGAAAGGAGGTGGACGAATTTCATGGGGAGGTCTTTTACCGCGGATTACACGGATGGCACGGATACGCTGCGCGACTCAGGTGCCTTGATCCGTGGCATCCGCGTTATCCGTGGTTGATTGGTTTGGGGCTCCAGTTCGCTGCACCGTAGCGCCTTCGTCGCCGCGGATGATCTCGATGTCGACGCCGGTCTCGGCGGCCACGGCTTGGGCGGTCTTGTAGGCGGCGGCGCGCATCTCGTAGACCTCGCGGTCGGTGTGCCCATCGCGCGCGCGAAGGATCGTCATCGCGGAGCGTCCGGCGGCAACGTCGTCGAGGTCGTACTTGGCGGAGGCGCGGTCGACCTCGAAATAGGGCGGCGGGGCGATGTCGAGGGCGGCGGCTTCCTCGTGGTTGGGGATGACGCCGAACTTGATGAGCTTGGCGGCAAAGTAGCGGAGCACGCGTCGGACGGCGGGGCGGTCAATCTGAAACTCGTCCTGTATACGGGTGTTGATCTGATCCTGGAAGGCGCGGTTGGCGGCACCGGCGCCGATCTTCTCCGGGTCGAGCATCTCGATCCGCCAGCCGAGGGCGGCGGCGCTGCGGGAGGCGACACGCTGGTCGAAGGCCATCCACTGCACGCTGGGGCGGGTGATGTTGGGCACCTCGATGTTGCCCTGGCCGGACTTGAAGTAGCGGTAGGTGCCGCGGTCGACGAGCTGGGTGGGGGAGCCATCGCCGGGCCCGCGACCGCCCATGCCGGTGAGCTGGAGGTTGGGGTCAGGGGTGCCGGTGGCGTTGGTCTCGATGGCGGTGAGCTTGGCGTCGTGGATCTGGTTATCGAGGGCGGCGGTCTGGGCCTCCTGCAGGGCGAGGAAGTCGAGGGCGGCGGGGGCGAGGTCGGGCACAGGGCGGCCTTCGCTGTGCGAGCGGGGGCGCGCGACGTGGATCATGTCGCGGGCGGAGATGTCCTGATCCTCGGTGCCCTCGGGGTCGGGCCCGAGGAGGCGGTAGGCGATCTCCTGGCCGGCGGCGTTGTAGATGATGCCCTGGTTGATGGCGAGGCCGACGTAGGGTGTCTGGATGCGGCGGCCTTCGGTGTTGATGGTGAAGGCGGAGCCTTTTTCGACGACGGCGACGGAGGTATCGCGCTGGCCGACGCGGTGGCCCTCGAAGACCTGCAGGGCGGGCTGGTCGGTGTCGCCCCAGCTCGTGAGTAGAACGAAGAAGGAGCCGTCGGTGGCGCGAGAGATGGAGCTGAGGCGCCAGGTGGTACGCCAGTCGAAGCGGGGCCCGCGGAGATTGCAGAGGAGGAGCGACTCCTCGAGGGCGGCGATCAGATCGGAGCCGTAGGCTTCATCGGTGCCGGTGAAGCGTGGGCGGTAGTGCGAGGCGCTGACGTAGTCGGCACGGTTCTCGAGCACGGCGCTGACGAGGCCGCGGGTGCGGAGGTAGCGGCACTCGGTGACGAGCTCGCGATAACGGTGAGGGGAGAGCAGCGCCAGAAAATCGGCAAAGTGAGAAGGTGGCTTGGGTCGTAGATCATCGTCGGAGCGGGTGCGGCGGTAGAGGTTGCCCTGGCCGCCGTAGACGGCGGGGCGGCCGTAGGGATCGAGGAGGAAACCGGGGGCGGTGGCGGAGGGCATGCGCTGAAAGTCTAGAGTTGAGAGTCCAGAGTTGAGAGACAATCAGCAGAACCTCGTGGTCGAACGGGTGGGCGTGGGGAAGCCGTAGTCGGTGACGCCGAGGGAGACGTAGGCGGCGGCGATGGCGTCGCCCCACTGCTCGAGGGTGAGCTCGCGTCCGTTTATCTGAAACTGGAAGCTCTGGCCGTTGATGCTGGCGCCGGTGAGGTTGGTGTTGCTCTTCTGGACCTCGGCGATGTAGCGGAGGCGCTCCTGGTTGAGCTGGGGCAACGTGAAGAAGCGGTAGAGGCCAAATTGCACGACTTGGGCAGACATTGGAACAGGAAGGCCGGGAAGAGCGGGAAGGGAGGAAAACAGAAAGCCCCGGCGGCAGGGCGCCGGCCGGGGTCAGAAGGAGAGCGGGTGGATTTAGTTAGGCGGGGCGTGTCAAGGGGCGGGCGGCGCGCGGGGTGCAATTCGGCTTTTTCAATGATAGGCAGAAAAGGTTCGGCCTAATCAGTGTTCACCACAGACTGCGTGCCCCAACGCTTGAGAGCCGCAGCCTTGGCCTGTTCGGAAGATCGAGCCTTGGACTTGCCTTTGCCGGCCGCGCCGCCTTTCGCGCCCAGCAGCTTCGCCGCGTTGATGCGTTTCCCGCAGTGTGGGCATTTCATCGCGCGGCCTCCGCGTATTGCGCCGCCGAGGTGCGAAGTTCAGCCTCGGTGTAGCCGTTCACTTTCTTTCCAGTGCGCGCGGCCTTGTCCGCCATCGTGCGAAGGCCATCCGCATTTTTCGAGAGCAGGCGCTTGGCTTGCTCGACCGTGCATCCGAACAGAGCGGCGCTGCGCGCCGCATCGGGTTTGATAGGAGTGTTTGTTTTCACGCTCGTATCTATGCGCAAGCGGTTGCGCATGTCAAGAGGTATTCGGACCACTGTTTTGCCATCGCCTGTGCTATGCCTGGATAGGTGCGGCTGCGCACTTTCCAGCGGTCTTTGCTCGGCGGGAGTTTGTTTTGCCCGTTCGCCGTTTGGTTGTTCCATCGGCCATGCTCGGCGCGAGGCGGGAGCGGCGCGGCGAATAGGTCGCCGTCAGCGTGAGTGGCCACAAGCGGCGGGAGATTCACAAGCCAGAGGCAGGTTGCCTTGCTCTCCGCGTCGCCGAATTGCCACGGCTGGATTGTTTGGTCAGGCGGGCGGATGCGTGTGGAGATTGCGCCGACCGGGTTTTCGAGCGCGATGTGAGGCACAGGCGCGGACAGTAGCAGGCGCACGAAGGCGAGCGCATCCTCGGTGAGTTGCGGATCGCGCAGGCCGCGCACAGTCCAGTGCATCCCGGACGATGCGAGATAGGTGCATGGCGGGTGGCAGATCATCGCGTCCCACCGGCCCGGCGTGAGGAGTTCGCGCACGTCGCCTTGCACATGCCAGCGCGGATCGCCCTCGCACGGCTCCAGGTCGCAGCTCCATGCGTCATGCCCGAGGGCGCGGAATGAGTCGCGCACTCGGGCGGAGTATTCGCAGGCGATGAGTATTCGGAAAATCATGGTGAACCAGTCACTAGACCGAACGCTTCGCGTCGGTCAGTTCACTGTTCTGATTTTTTGGTTTTTGATCTTCCGCCGAAGTCTCGATGCTTTCCGCGCCGATGAGACCGGCCATGGAGGCGAAGACGACTTGCATCGCTTCGTCGTCGCCGGCGTGGTCATCGTGGAGGCCGTGCCAGACCCAATAAACCTGGCCGTCGTCGGTGGTTTTCTTGATGCGATAGTGGGCGTCGATCTCCTTGAAGTACCAGTCGGGGGCGTTGCGGGCGGCCGTCCATTGAGGCTGGCCGTCGGGGCCGCCGAGGGTGCGGAGGAGGTGGAGGCGGGAGAGGGCTTTCTGCTTGTTGAAGAGGATCTGGGCGACGTTGACGGGGGCGTGGGCGGTGCCTTGCCAGGCGTTGATCCAGCGGGGCTCGTCGTAGATGCGGTAGGTGCCGGTGGCGGGGTGGAAGTAGCCGGTGTTTTTATCCTTCTCTCCCATGAAGACGCGCCAGCCATACGGGGCGCAGATGCGGCGGACGTATTCGGAGTCGTGGCGGGCGTCGAGGAAGACGCGTTCAGAGGGCACGGCGTGGCGGAGCTGGGTGTCGCGGATGGCGGAGGGGCTGGTGACTTTGGAGACGTGGCGGAGGCGGGAGCCGGTCTTGCCCCAAGCGCGGACGAGTGGGACAAAGTAGTCCTGCTGGACGTCGCAGGTGAGGCAGCGGACAGGGCGGCCCTCGGGGTCGAGCGCCTCGCCAGGCCATGGGGTGGCCTCGGTTGTGTCGGTCTGCATGTCGTAGTCGCCGACGGGGCGGGCCTTCTGGGTGCGGAGGTATTTCTCGGGGATCCAGATGCCGGCCATCTCCTCGCGGATCCATTTGCCGAGGAGCTCCAGGTCGCCGCGTTTGAGGGCGAGCTGGGCGCGCTCGAATTTGTAGGCGGTGTCGATCCACGGGCGGATGGCGAGGGAGGAGAAGTTCCAACCGAAGCAGCGGGGGTGGGGGTTGGCGTTTTTTGCGACGTACAGGCCGACCGGGCGCTCGCAGGTGCCGGAGAGGGCGAGGCGGGAGGCTTGGGAGTCGGGGAGGGTGGCGTGGCAACGGGGGCACTCGTGGCGGAGGGTATCGGCGATCGCGTTACGATCAGGCAGCCCCTCGGCATCGAAGGCGCGGGTGTAGCGGAGGCCGCCGATGATGGGGGATTCGGGGTCGTCCTCCTTTTCGCGGTGGAGGTAGAGCGGCTCGAAGAAGCGGCGGCAGGATGGGCAGCGGACGTGCCAGGTGCGCTGGTCGGTGGAGCGCCAGATGCCGACGGCCTCGGAGCCGGTGGCGCCCTCGCCATCGGTGAGCCCGGTGGACATGAAGGTCTCGGTGAATTCCTGGGACTCGGTGTAGGCGCCGCGGCGGTTGCTGGCCTGCTCGATCCAGCCGGGTTCGTAGAGGTGCGGCTCGTCGAAGTAGAGGTCGCAGTAGGTGGCGCCGGTGCGGTCGTTTTCGGTGTTGGCGGAGAGGATGTGGTGGGAGCCGCTGGTGAATTTCCAGTAGAGCTTGGACTGCTTGAGGGCGATGTTGGGGAAGTCGGAATCGCGGGCGGTAAAGATGGCTTCGAGGAGGGGGTTGAGTTTTTCGTCGGCGAACTTTTTGGCGAAGTCGATGGTGGGAGAATACCAGCCGACGGGGCGGGGGCGGATCCAGTGGTTGCGGGCGAGGCGGAGCTGGCCGAGGGCGGACTTGAGGGACTGGTAGCAGCCGAGGATGAAGAAGCGGGCGCCGTCGTGGGCGTCCATGGTGGCGAGAATGTCGGCGGCGAGGGCGAGGTCGAGGGCTTCGCGGAGCTTGGCGCCGTTGTCGAGGCGCGCGCAGGCGCGGCGGGCGAAGGTGAGGGTGGAGAGGCGGCGCATCAGGCGGCCGGGGCGGCGAGAGCGGGGGGTGCGGCGGGAGGCTCCACGGGCGGAGCCTCGATGGCGGCGGCTAGGGCGGCGCGGAGTGCGGCCAGGGCCCACGTCGGGAGGGCGGCGCCGGTGCCGGGCGGCAGGTCCGCGGAGCGGCGCAGCGGATCGAGGACGCGCGTGGTGAGGAGGACGGGCTCGAGGATGGCGTCTACCTCCTGGCGGAAGAGCGGGCCGGTGGCGGAGGCGGCGGCGAGGCGCGGGGCGAGCGCGGCCTTGGCGTCGTCGACGGTGCGGACGAGCCAGTAGGCGATGGCCTTGAGCTGGCGTTCGTAGTCGGCGCGGGGAATGATGTCGCCGATCTCGCGGCCGAGCCGCTGCGCGCGGAGCTCCTCGTCGTGGATCACGCCGGAGAGCCGGGTGATGGCCTCGGTGACGTCTTTTATGACGGGGAGGTCGTTGGTGGCGTTGGCGCGCTGGAGTTTGAATATTGCGAAGTCGCGCTCGAACTTGAGCGCGGCGAGATATCCGGTGTCGTTCGATTGGGCGGTCTGGCTGCTCTCCGCCTTTTGCCGCGCCGCTAGGAACGCCGCCCGGTCGGGATCCTCGGGCATGACCAGAGGGGACTTGATCGCTCCCGAGGCTGGCGCCGCGCCCACGACTGCTGCATTCGACGGCGAGCGCGCGGCCTCCAGTCGGAGCTCGGCGATCCGCCGGCGAAACGCCGGTGAGAGCTTGGCCTGCGTGACCGACGGTTGCGCGGCAACCCAGGCGATCATCGCCGCAGGATCGTCGACCGGGAGCGGCGGCGTGCGCGAAAGCCACCGCTGCACCGTGCGGAGGTCAACGCGCCAAAATGCGGCACGCTGGGAGTTGAGGGAATTCGACGTGTCGGGCATCTGGCGCGACACGACAGGTCCGTGTCACCCCTCGCGCACAAAAAAGCGACGCGAGTCGCGTTACCTCTGTCTAGGCGGCAATGGTAAAAGATTCCTTGCCCCCCCCAGAGGCGGATTGAATTCGGGCCATGGCCCGCTGCCACCATTCGATAAGTGGCTGCACTTCTCTCACCTGCGCAACCAGCTCGTCGATGTCAGCAGCGTCGACGCTTGATATGTGCGCCGATCCCCAACGCCGAGCATGGACCAGTTCCATCGGCAACACGAACTGCGCTTCGGGTCCGTCTTGCTCATCCTCCGCGGCCCTTTTGCTTTTACGAATCGCCGCGCGGAGTTCACTGTGCGACCATCCGTGCTGCTCCGCCAGATCAAGCCAGTTGTCTGCCACCGCCTTGTCACCATCACTTGCTTCCTTGGCCTCGATGTGATGCGACCAGGTCAAATCCTCCCGACGTCGGGAGGATTCGTAGAAGTCAGCCACACCCTTCCAATGCCAGAGCGTCTTCGGCTCACGGTTGCAGATCATTGAATACTCCGCGCCGTAGTTCCTGAGTCGCGCATGCTTGGTTAGCTCATCCATCGCTCCGCCATCCTCCTCGTCGCGCTTGAGCCGATAGCCGCAATAGGCCGCCAGGAAGTCCCCCCACCACCAGGCGCACGCCGCATCCACCGCCTGCAGGAACGCCCCCGCAGCGTGCAGCGTGTCCTCATCCACGCGCTCGAACGCCATCGCCGTTCGGCTCACGCGCACGCCGGGGAGCACGATCGCTTGCTGAAACCCCACCATTTCCGTTCGTTTGCTCATGCTGCGTTTCTCCCTAGTTTTCCGTTTGTGTCCTTGTAGGTTCGCTTCGCCTCGTCGCTTTTCTGCCCGCTCGTCTTCGGCAACTGCAGCGACCTTTGCCAATCCTCCACTGCGTTTGCGGCCAACTCGTGGCTCACCGACTGCCTGGCCGCCAACTCTCTCGCCGTCCCGAAATCCCGGTGTGTCGCCCCTGTTGCCAATACCAGCGCCCCAGCCGCCACTCCACGCTTCGGCGCTTGATAAATCTTGATCCCGATCGCTCGCAACCCCTCCAGCAGCTCGACCCGCCCCGACAACACCTCCGCGCCGTCAGCCATCCCCACCACCTTTCGATCCCGCTCCCCCATCTCCGCCACCACCACCTCCGCACACCGCTGCGCCAGAATCCTCGCAATCCCGCCCCGCACCAGCCGCTCCGCCCACTCGTCGATCATCCGCCCCGCCGCATCGTCGCAATCCTCCTCGCACACCTCCCGCGCCGACCTCACCGGCTGCGCGTCCGCATAGAACTGTCGCGCCGCGCTGTGCTGTTCCGAATGCGTTCCCATCGCCCTTGCTCGTCCGCCCCGTGTCAACTCGACCGATACAACCCCAACGTCCAAAATCCCCTCCGCTCACTCCGTCCACCACTCCCTAGGTCCAAAAGGGAGGGTCCAGAACCCCCCTTAAAGGGGGTTCTGGACCCTTCCCAACGCTGGACCGTGGGACCAAAACCCAAACAATAATTTTGGACCCTTTTGGACCCACACCCAAACACCCCACAGACGCAGGAGCTGAGCTCAACTGAACGTCGACGAAGCACCTCATGGCATGAGCGCACCCGTGTCATTTCTTCACCGTGTAGAGTTGCCCGAACTGCACCACCCGCCCCGATTCCACCGCCTCAGTCCGTAGCCGCTTGAAGGTGCTCTCCGTCAACCCCGACGCCTTCAACCACTGGCCAAACGACAGCCCGCCCGCCGGCCCCTCCTCGAGCACCCGTACCACATCCGCCGACGTGTTTTCCTTCGGCCTGCCCGCCTTCCTGAGCGCCGACGGGTCCAAGTGGTCCCTCCCCACCATCACCGGCTTCTCCCACATCACCACCATCGGCTTCCTCGGCTCCAGATCCCGCAGGATAAATTCCGCCGTGAAACAGTCTTCCTCCTCGTGCGGCCTCAGCACGATCGACGAGTCCGGATCCCGCATCCACGCCCCCGCGCCCGACGTCAGATCCCGCTTGTCCTTCTCGCTCGAGTCGCCCTTCGCGAAGTGGTGCCCATGCACCATCGCGCAGTCCGCATCCACCGCCACGGACTCCACCTCGTTCAGGAGGTCGCCCACCTCCCCATTCGAGTTCTCATCCCGCTCACCCAGGCACTTGTAGATCGGGTCCAAAATTCCGAGCCCGATTTTGAACCGCCGCAACTTGTTCAGCAGCGGCACCCGTAACTCCCGGAAATCCCGCGCCCGCCCGCGCAGATTCCACACGTAGAAATCCGGCGCCGACTCGATCCCCTTCGCCTTGCAGATCGCCCGCACCCGCCGCTCGAAAGACCACGTCTGCAGCTCGAAATTCACGAACAACACCGGCGCCTGCGTCGTCTTCATCCCCCACCAGCCCTTTCCAGTGGCCACGCTCAGCGCCATATCGAGCAGCACCCACGTCTTGAAGCTCTTGCTCCCGCCACCCAACATCAGCTTCCCGCCCCGGTAGAGCACCCCGCCCACCAGCTCCGCGGGCGCCGGCCGCTCCGTCGGCCCGACCAGTTCGCCCCACTTCATCACCTCCGGCAGCGACCGCCGCGCCGTCGAGGTTACGTCCAAAATTCGCGCCTCGCTTTGGGCCGCAAACTCGTCGATGCCCCCGCTAAACCCATAGCAATCCTCCACCAGCGCCGCCCCCACCCGGATAATCTCCCGCAACTTTGCCTGCTCCCTCACCTTTTCGATGAAGTACGCCGCCTGCGCCGTCGTCGGCGCCCTCGAGCTCACCTGCACCAGAAACGCATACCCCCCGATCTGCTCGAGTTGACGCGATTCCCGCAACTCCTCCGCCACTGTCGCCAACTCCAGCGGCACCCCCCGCGCCAGCATATCCATCAGCCTCGCGAAGACGATCCCATGCTTCGGGTCGTAGAACGAGTCCGCGCGCAGATTCGCCTGGATGCACTTCGCCAGCACCTCCGCCCCGTCGAGCAGGCAGCAGCTCAGCAAATGCTCCTCCGCCTCGATCGAGTGCGGCAACACCCTTCCGGGCGCATTGTCGCGCTGGCCCCCATCTTGGGCCCTGGCAGACCGCTGCCGCCTCGCCCGGTAGCGCGCCTCGTCCTCTGCCGACGCAAACTTGATGACCTCAGCCGGTTCGCCCATAATCACTGTTAGCCAAATCGGAAAGCAGCTTTCGCGAGAGCCTGCGTTGTGCGCCCATGCCAATGCTTTCGGCGTGCGTCGCCTGTGCTTCAGCGGACGCGGTCAGCTTTTCTAGCCGCTCGCGGAGCTGTGCGTTTTCTTGACGTAGCTCGTTTGATTTTTCTCGGTCGCGACGTGAGGCCGCTTCCTGCTTGTCGATGACTTTCCTTGCTTCATCGAGCGTTTCCGGAGCGTCCGATAGGCGGACGACCATTGACATAGATTTCATAGGTTTTTACAGAGGCTAACCAGTCGCTACAGCCAACGCCTATGCCTGTCACGTTCCATGCTGCGCATGGCCCGCGCCAGTCACAGGCGCGGCTGATCTTTAACGTTCAGCCAAGACAGAGAACGTCCTGCGCGAGCCTCTTGGCGATGGCGGCGCAATAGGTTGGATCGCGCTCAATTCCGATGGCGCGACGTTGCAGGTTTTTCGCGGCGTGCAGCGTTGCGCCAACGCCCGCGTAGGGGTCGAACACTACGCCCTCCGTCATGGCCACGAGCCATTGCATCACCGAGAGTGCTTTTTGCGTCGGGTGGTTGAGATACTCACGGTCAGCCGGGCCGATTCCCTTTTTGATAGCCCAGTAAGTCATCACCTCGCTCCGGCGCTTCCTGCCGTCCACGTTGAAGTGATAGATTGGCTCGTATGGCCGCCCGTTCACGTTGTTCCGATGCCACACGTGTTTTGCCACGAACGGAAGCGGGCACGGTGGCGTTTCGAGTTCGTTCCAGAATATCAGCGCCTCTTTCACGTCGCACGACGCCACGATTGCGCGCGCCAGTGGCACGTCAGCGTCGAAGTGGCCGGCGTTGTTCGGGTAGGGCGGATCAGTGATGAGCACGTCGAAGCTCCCGAGGATTTGCGGTAGCACCTGGCGCACGTCGGCGTTGTAGAGCGTCACGTATTCGTCCGCGTAGAAGACGGAGGCTGAACCAGACGCCAGAGCCAACGACCCGACCCGTCCTTTTTCGACGGCTGCAGGCGGTTCGCTCGCCAGTTCAAAATTTGCGGGGTCGTGGCTCATCTTTGGTGTTGGGCCGACTGACCGTGAGGGCGAATCGACCGAGTTGGAAAATCACGCGAGGAAGGTTTCTTGCGGCCTTGAGGTGACTTTCGTTGGCGATCTCGCAGGCGAACATCCGCACTTCATGCGGAAGCGCGAAGTTGTCGGTGTGGTTCTGGAGTCTGTCCTTGCGCCCCGCCGCCCACGCATCGCCAAGAAGCCGGTGGGCATCGTTGAGTGCGGCTTGCTGCGTGCCTCGTGAGAACCGCAGCCACATCCAAGCTGGCCCAACAAGGCGCCAGAGCCAACGAGCACACGAACCCTTTGCGTGCGATTTCATGTCAGAGGTTTTGTGCTCGTGGCTCATCTTTGGTGTTCGGCAAAGCGGGCATCGGCATCCAGTGCGTGACGTCTTCGTCGTCAAACACGACCCATTCAGCATCTCGCCATTGGTAGTCAGGGAAGTCACAGTCTCGCCAAGCCACAAACGGAACCGATGACTCGTTGTACACCACAAGCACGGGCTGCCCCTTCGGCGGCACTTGCTTTCGAACATCAATCCAAATGCCGAACAAGTCGCCAGAGCCAACGCCCACGTCAGGGGTTTTCAAATTGGTTTCGTTATTCATGGGCGTGGCTCATCTCTGCGTTCGGCGCGCGCGCCACAATCGCGGCGCACATCTCTCGGAGATGATCGCTGTGAGAGTTGCGGAGTTCTTTCGAGTCCGGCACGCCGATGGAGATAAGTGCGATCCGAAGAAGCGGCCACTCGCGCAGTGTTCCAGAGACGCAGCCCGCCGCGGCTTGTTCGATTTGCAGTTTCTCCCACGCGGTCAGCGTTGACCACATTTCAGGAATCCGGCCCAACAAATCGCCAGACAAAAGATGCACGCCGGCACGTTGCGGTGTTGAGCTAGAGTCGGGGGTGGCGTGCATCTGTGTCATCTTTGGTGTTCGTTCATAGCTCACGCCGCCTCCTCGCTGCTTTCCGCCCAGACCCCCAGCTTCGCCATTTCGTCCCGGGAAAGCGCCACATGCGCCGCCTCTTCGTCCCGCGCCTGTCGACGGCATAAACCCAGACAGCGCGCACCCGCCCACAACGCCCGATCCCGACGCCCCGCGACCGCCTCTTCGATCTGCGCATGCCGCCATTCCCATCCGTCCACAATCTGCACGCCCTGCAACGCCTTCTTGATCCGCCACTGCTCGTGGGCTTTCGCCACCTGACTCTCGATCTCCACCCACCTCACCCACCCCTCCCGCGGCACGTAGAGCCACGACTGCGCCCGCTCCACCGAGCCCGACCGGCAATTCATCTTTGCCGCACTCGACGCCGCCCCCGGCACTCGAATCCCCAACCCCTCCTTCACTTTTTCCGTCGCACTCATGCCATCTCCTTTCGTTGTTCCGTCTTTTTCCGTTCCGCCAGCCTCCGAATTCTCTCGCGCACCAAGTTCCGAGTCGCTCGCGCCCGCGCCACCTGCCGCCGCCAATCCTCGCTCGTGATCGTGCGAAACACCGCCGCATCGATCCGCGACCACTCCCGCTTCTCGTGTTCCAGTCTCATTCAAAATCCCTCCCCCACCACCACGCCGAGCGCGCCCGTGTCATGCGCTCCGACTCCCGCCGCGCCGCCCGCTTGCGCGCTTCCCGCCTCCGCGCCGCCGAGACCGCCACCATCCGGGCGGCCTCCGCAAAGTCGCAACCCCGTACCCGCGCCACCCGCGCAATCCGCGCCTCAAGAATACCCGTCATACCCGATCCCCCCTAAATTGGGGGTGAGCACCCCATTGATCCCTGCGCATCAGCCCACCAATCTCTCGCCCGCCATGCGTACCATCACCATCATCGCCATCCTCGCGCAGCCCCTCGCCGCGCTTCCCATCAACCTCCTCACCAACGGCTCCTTCGAGGCGCCCCTCCTCACCACCACCATCGGCATCACCGGCCCCTTCACTCTCCCCGGCTGGACGGGCCTGGCGCCGAGCAACGGCGGCAACGCCGGCCTCGTCGTCGGCATCGACAACGGCCTCAGCCCCGCCGACGGACGCCAACACTTCACCCTCAACGGCGGCAACCCCTCCGACGCCGGCTACCTCGAGCAGACCATCGCCACGACCGCCGGCGCAGCCTACGAGCTCACGCTCGCGGTAGGCCGCGCCGGCGGCGGGCAGTCCCTCAGCCTCTCTGCCCTGCTCCTCGACGGAGCCCTCCCTATCACCAGCCAAACCCTCCTCCCGCCTCCGAACATAGGCTACCTCACCCACACCCTCTCCTTCACCGCCAGCGGCCCCCTTACCACCCTTCGCCTCGCCGACAACTCCGGAGTCAACTCCATCTCCGACCTCTACGTCGACGCGGTGAGCATAACCCAATCGGCCACCATTCCCGACCGCCCCGCACCCCTCATCGAACTCGGCGCCATTCTTCTCATCCTTCACTTCGCCACCCGCCGCCGGACCTGCTGACCGATGAACTACACCCTCGAAATGGACTGCCGCGGTGCCCCTCCGCCGCGAGAAGGCGACATCTTCACCCTCAGCGTGATTACCCGGGAGCAGTACGAGATCGTGTATGTTGCCGCCTACCACGACCCGCAGCCCCGTGAAGGTGGTGCCGTGGTCACGCACCACATTCGCTACCGCCGCAAGCCGCGTGCCATCTGAAAACACCCCGTTTTGGTTCCCTTTTGGTTCCAAAACGGGGTTTTTAGAGTGGTGGCTCAGACCGGAATCGAACCGGTGACACGACGCTCCGGACTTTTTTGTTTCGATGCGTCGCGTTTTTCCTCTGAGCGTTTTGGGTTGCTCCGATTTCTTGGTTCCGCCTTGGTTCCACCCATGAGCGTCTTCGCACGGCACGATCGCGACCGCTGGTATGCCAAAATCCGCGATCCCAAAACCCTCGCCTGGCGCGGCATCCCAACCCCTTTCCGCATCTCCGACCAGGCAGGCAAGCGGAAGGCTCTCATGTGGGCCGCCGAGCGCGATGCCCTCGGAATCGAAAACCGCAAGCTCGGCCGCTCCGAGGTCTGGGCCCGCTGGGTCGTGCCGTGGCTCTCCCAGCACTACGGGTACAATGCACTCACGCTCAATCGCTACCTCACCGCCTGGGCCCACCTGTTCGAGTTTCTCGCCGAGCATCAGCTCCTGCATCCGCGCGAGGTGGCTTACCGGCACGCCGCCGAGTATCTCACCTGGCGCACGACGCAGCGCCGCCACCGCGGCACGGAGATCAACCACAACACCGCCCTGACCGAGATGAAGGTGATGTCGCGCATCCTGCGCGAAGCCGTCCGCCGCGAGTTTATCGCGGCCAACCCCTGGGCGCAGCTCGGCATCCGCCGGCAGCGCGTGCAGCACACGCCCGCCATGTCGCGCGACGAGATCAACCAGATCCGCGCGGCTCTGCTCGCACGCGAGGGCGGGCTGCCGGTGACCCGGCGCTGGATGACGGTCAGTTTCGAGCTCGCGTTGCATCAGGGGGTGAGGTTGTCGGCCACGATGGTGCCGATGGAGCGGGTGCACCTGGATCCGCGGACGGACCCGAAGACGAAGATCAACCTCGATCGCATCACGGTTGTCACAAAGGGGAGGAATGGAGAGCCGCGGGTGCAGGCGTTGCCGCTTCACCCTGCGCTGCGAGGATTGCTGCTCGAGTTGCGCGCGGCCGGCGCGCGCTACACGTGCGAGCTTCCGCGAATGGCGGCAAAGGAGTGGTGGAAGTTTCGGCGCGACCACGGGCTCGCGCATCTGCGCTTCCATTCAACGCGGGCGACGCTGGCGACGGAATTTGCCCGGGCCAACGTGCCGCTGCAGAAGGCGAAGGAGATGCTGGGGCACAAGAGCGAGAGCGTGCATCTCGCGTACCTGCATCTGAGCGCGGCGGATGTTGCAGACGAGCTTGGCGCTGTCGATTTTTCCACGCATGCGATGGTCGCCAAGTCGGGTGCGCCATCACCCACTGGTTGACCGCCTCGGCGGTGGCGTAGCGCCCGCCGCGGAAGGGGCTGTCCGGCTCGTTCTTGATCGCCTGGAGCATGCAGCGGGAAAAGCCCGTGGCCTCGACGAGTTGGGTGGCGGTCAGGAGGCGCATGGTCAACGATCGAGGCCGAGCTTGCGCAGCTCGCGGCGCAGGTCGATTAACCCGAAGCAGACCTTGAAAAACAGCAGGACCACACAAACCGCGCCTGCGAGAATAACCGATCCATTTGCCGCTTTTTCCCGTGCCATGCTGCTGGTGTGAGCGATAGAAGCAACGGAAGCAAGAATTATTTTTGCCTTTTTTGCGATTTGTGGAAAGTTCGCCGCATGCCGAGGTATGGCTTCAACGGAAGCATTGTTATTCGATGCACGCCACAACAGGCCGACATGCTGCGCTTAATGCTTGAACGGCAGGGCGTTCAGCCGGCGGCGCTGGGGCGCGAATTGATTGCCGCCGCCTGCCGTTTTCTCGAGGCCGGCGGGCAGTTGTCCTTTCCGTTGACTGTGCAACCTAGGGACTATCGGCAACCGAAGGATCCCGCGCCGATTGTCCCGGATTCCACCGAGGAAGATTCCGCCTTGCTGAAACTGATCGAGGCAGCAAAGGCTGCTTTGCGCGCACGACGTCCCGCTCCAAAGCTTCCAAATCCTCCAAAATCGCCAGACGCTGCAAGGGCGTCACGTGCGAAAAAATAATTTTGAACACTCGGCGCTGGTCGATGTGCATAGGCGGAGCGGGGTAGTATTATTCTATTATACTACTTTTGCTTCACTTTGCACGGGCGAAATGCCCGTCGGTTCACATTAAAGAAGCCGCGGGCGGGGCTCAAACCCGCATCTTCAGCTTTGCCCCAGCCGCGTCCGGCTGGCAGCACGGGGGATGCATGCTTTCCTGCTGAAATGCTCTTCTTTGCACCACCGCGACAGAAGAGCCGAGGGTGTCAGACGAGCTTTCCGTCGATGATGTCGAGGAGCGAGACCGAGAAATCCATGCCGTGCGAATCGAGGCGCGCGCCGCCTTGGTTCCACTTGTTGACCTTGGCGTAGTCGGGCCAGAGGCCGCAGAGGCAGCCGGTCGACCAGCAGGCAATCTGCTTGCCCTTGCTGGTCGTTTCGCGGTGCACCGAGCTGCGATGCAGATGGCCGGCGATGGTGCATTCGAGCGTCTTCAGGAAAAAGCCGCGGGCGGGGTTGACGGGCGGGGCGATGCTGCCCTTGCCGAGCTCGTGGCCGTGCAGGATGTCGAGGTGGCCGGCGGTGATTTTCTCCTGGTTGGAAAGAAACTCGATGCCGCCGATGGCGGGCTCGGCGCCCACGGCCTGCGTGAGGATGTTCTCGAGCGAGACCTGCGGCAGCGAGAACAGCTCGGGCGCCTTTCGCCAGAGGTATTTTGAGAACCACTCGTCGTGGTTCCCGAACTTGTAGATGATGCGCTGGCGGGGGAAGGTCTGGCGGAGCCACCCGAGGAACTGCCGCGTGAGGTCGATTTCCTTTTTCAGTGCGCTCTTGGTCGGGCTCTTGTCGAAGCGGGAGATGGAGAAAAAGTCGCAGACGTCGCCGTTGAGGAGGACGCAGTCGCCGGAGCGGAGAAACCGCTTGCCCTCGCGGACGAGCGGGTGGATGGCGCGCGGATCGTGGAACGGGATGTGCAGGTCGGCGAGGATGAGCGTGCGGCCGGGCGGAAGCGCAAAGGGCTCCCACTTCTCCGCGGACGATTTCGGGAAGCGCCAGACGAAGCCGGCGGGCTGGTTGGGCCGGAAGTAGGTCGGACGGCAGGTTCTCCGCATGTGCGCGCCCTTATTGCCCCGGACGTTGCGCACGGCCTGGAAGCAGGCGTCGAAGGTGGGCCAGAGTTGGCCGTGCTCGGCGTACAGCTTGCGGGCGAGCGTCTTGGTGGGGCTATCGGGAAAATCAGCGCAGGCGCGGCGGACCAGTTCCGGCTTTGCCGCGCCGCGGCGGGGCGGTGGCTTCATGTGCGGAGTTCAGGATTCACGGGCCAAGCGGTCGATGCAGGCGAAGACGCCGGTGGTGAGTTGCGAAAGGTCGGCGGCTTCGATCACGTGATCGACGAGGTGTTCGTGCACGCCGGCCTCGCTGGCGTGCGCGCGCGACGCCGAGAACCCGGGCCGAGCGAGCAGGACGACCCTGCCGCCGCGCTCCCTGATCATCTCGGCCTCGTTGTCGAAACGGACGTCGTCGATGACCACGCTGTGCCCGGCGCAGAGAAGGTGCTTCACCCGCTGCTCCGCCGCCCGGAGCCAGATGTCATCACCCACCAGGCGGCGCCCCCACTCGGTGCCGAGGGTCTGCAGCGCGTAGCGCGGGGTGCGCCCACAGAGAATCGCCATGGGCTCCTCCTTGCGGTCGCTCATGTCTTCGGGCGTGAGGCCGAGCGCCCGCAGCATGGCGCGGAGCGGATCGGCAAAGGAAATCCGGGTCCAGCCGGGGAAGCGGCCGACCACGGTGCAGGCCGCGGTCGTCTTGCCGGCCTGCGCCGGGCCGCAGAAGCCGAGGAGGTGGGGTCCGCGCTTCACTCGTCGCGGCCCATGCGCTGGATGGCGCGGACGGTCTCCTCCGCCTGGGCAATGCGTTTTTCCATGGCCTCGAGGCGGTATTCGCTCGACTGGCGAAAGAGGGCGATCGTCGTGCGGAGTTCGGAGAGCTGCATGTTGAGGTGCAGGAGGAGGCCGCCGAGGAAGGCGGCAGCGGAAACGATCGAGGTGATGAGGGCCGCCAACTGCCGGATCGAGAGCCGGACCCGCGTGCGCTCGCCGTCGATGTCGGAGGCGGAGGCGGTCATGGGGTAATACGGCGCTCGTAATCCTCGATCGTGACAGAGATTTTCCAGCTTGGGTACTGCGTGACCCAGGTGGCGCGCGCGGCCTTGACGGTGTCGTTCTCGACGCGGACGTTGACCGCTTCGATGTGCGTGCCGCCGATGGGGTCGGCGCGGTCGTAAACGATCTTCGCGGCCGTGACAGGCGGGAGCTGGTAGGAGGCGCAGCCCGAAAGCAGCGCCGCCGCGATTAGGATGCCTGCGAATTTCATTTTGCGTTCCTCCGAAAAGGGTTGGGCATTTTGTTGCCGGCGCGCTTCCAAGTTCTCACGGCAAGCAAGCCGGCGGCGATGCCAGTCCAAAGCGCGCCGGCCGTCCCATAGTCCAGGATGTCCGTCAACGTGCTCGTCGGTGCCTGCGTGCTGTATCCGGTTCCGACCACGAGCCCGACGCCGGTTATGCCATCCACGAAGCCGTCAACAAACTCGGTGGTCATGTCGGTGATCCAGAGAAGCCACTCCTTCCACGGGCGGCTTTTGGTGGTCAGCGGCACAAAGGGCGGCTCGCTTTGCGATGGCGGTAGCACGGTCGCGGGCACGCCGGCCTCGCCCTCGGGTAGTTTGTCTGGATGCGGAGTCATCGGCGACGCGACAGTACGCCCGCGGCAGCGCGTGGCGTGTGGTGTGGGGTGGGGGTGCCGCCCGACAGATAATTTTCGTTCCCGTTGATCGCCCTCCACGCCGCCGGAATTAGCACGAAGGTTGCCGACTGGTCATGGTTGGTCGGAGGGTTGGTTGGATCAATCGGCGGCCATGTCATCGTGCCAAACCACGACGGCTTTGAAGACAGATAATAGCTATCGGGATAGGTGTCGCCCCCCATCGCTTCGGACGAATGAATTCCGTTGGAGTAGGCATTCCAGTTGCCCTTGATGATGGCCGTGGCGTACACGTCGTAGTCGAGTTCCTGAAACCCATTTGACGAGATCGGCTGCCAATCGCTCTGCGCATCGCTTGGGGTAGCCCAAGTCGTCAGTCCGTTTTTCGCCGGATTCACAGCGATCCAGTTTAGGATTCCGGCTCCTCCTGTTGTATTCCACGGTCCCGTTGTGTTGTAATCAACCACGTCTCCTACCGTGTAGGCGTTTGACCCACTGAATGCGCCCTGGCGGACCATTGCCGTTCCGTCCCAATTTCGCCACCAGATATTGTAAGTCTGCGGGGCGCTAATGTTGTACTCGGGTCCCCCAAACCCACCGTTGCCAATGTTGGGCATTCCAAGGGTGTAGATGTACCCCTGTGACGTATTGGCTCCGTATCCGCCCCCACCCTTT
>Ga0208005_1000265_pt1 | contig 21267 bp, 33 predicted proteins | sample DEB19_08_DNA_3_FD_184530 | JGI IMG/M metagenome (GOLD analysis project Ga0208005, IMG submission 184530) | Aqueous microbial communities from the Delaware River and Bay under freshwater to marine salinity gradient to study organic matter... | ecosystem: Environmental > Aquatic > Marine > Coastal... | reverse complement strand
TCCTTGTATTCGGCGCGGACGGTGCAGACGCACTCGGTTCCGTTGAACAGTTGAAAGTGCGTCCTGCCGCATTTGATTTCGGTCAGCATGGTCACGCGGCTTTCTTGTTGATGGATCTCATTAGAGCGTGGGTTTGCTTGTGGTGAGCGGGGCATAGCCAAACGACATCAAGCGGGGCCGAGTAGTCCGGGTGGTGTGCTTCCGGCTTGTCGCTGCACTCTGGGACTGCACAGACGGGCCAAGGAAGGATGCGACCAGAGCGGACGGCGTTGCCGAGCAAGATGTGCGCTTGCCTGCGTTCGGGGTGTTTTGCCTTGTATTCCGCCGCGTATCCTGGCCGACCGTGGAACCCGCGCTGACGGTCATACTCTCGGATCTTTTCGATGTTTGCCTCACGATGCGCCGTAACTCTTGCGCGGACGCATGGCTTGCACTTGGCAGGCTGCGAGGCGTAAAAGTCGGCGGCTGGCTTATACGCAGCACACGTTCGGCAGTAGCGGCGGATACTCATGGTCAAAACGGGATCAGGTCGTCTTCATCGACCGCCCCCTTCGGCTTGCCCTGCTCGATGTGCGTGACCCCCTTGGCGATCTTCTCTCCCGGCTTGAACGTGCTGACCGCCGCGTACCACTTGCCGCCCTTGGATTCCTTTACGTCGATGTTGATCCAGTCGGTCTTGCCGGCCTTGTACTGCTCGCGCAGCCACTTGCCGAGGTCTTCGACCTTGATGGAGATTGACGCCTTGACGAAATCCGGGGCGCGCTCGTGGGGCGGCTTGATGAATAGGCCGGGGACGAATTCGGTTTCGTTGCTCACAATTTCCTCGCTTTCAGTTTTGCAATGATTTCGTCAACCTCGGCCAGAAACACATTGACCTCAGCCTCCATTTCCTTGATGAGCCTGTCACTCCGCTCAAACCGGACCACTAGCAATTGCAGGTCGGCGGGCAGACGCGGGTCGAATGAAACGAAGTCGCACCACGCGGTTTCCGTGCAAGCCATCTGCCAGAGCATCTGCGGTTGGTACTGAGCCGGAACGACGCCAGCCAAGACGTATTGCAGATGGGTAGCGGTCTTGGGGCATTTGATTTCCAGCAAGCCGCCCCCCACAAGCCCGTCAGGAGAGGCCGCAGCGCGTTCGATGGTCGGGTGCAGGACAAGCCCTACCTGATCGACCAGAGTGCCTGTAATAGCTTCATACACTACCCTAGCGGCGGGTTCCGTCGCTGTTCCCCATTGCATGGCTTCGTTCGTGAAGCCCGACTCCTGCGGCTTGCCGGTCAGGATTTCGGCCACGATCTGCGCCTTGTAGTCCCTGCGCGCTGCGGCCTCGCCGGTCTTGATCTTGGCTTGAACATCGGACACGCGGGAGGCTGTGACCTTTCCGGCGCGAGCACCAAGCCATTCCTCGGAGCCTTGCGGGAAGTCAATTACCTTCACGCTGCTTCCTTCTGCGCTGCGCGCTCTATGGCCGAAATCTTGGCTTTGCAGGCTTCCTTGACTTCGGCAAGGGTCAGGCGCTGCGCTACGGTCAGGCTTTCCCAAGCGGTTTGCAGCGAGGACAAAGACGAGCAATTTTCAAGTTTCGCCTTTCCAGCCAGGTCGGGTTGCGCTTTCGGTGCTGCTTGCGAGGCGGCGTTCCCGTCGTCATCTTCCGGGGCCACGCCGCAAGCTGCGGAGAGGCTGTAGCGCCGTGCATAGGTAAGGGCAGAACCGACCCCTTGGGCGTCCGTCTTGGTGACGGGCAGCGCCAGAACCCCAGAGGAAATCCACTCGCCGGAAGCGTGAAGAATCACGGTTTCTACGCGAATTTCCTCGCGCTCGGACGGCTCAACCGTCTGGACGTAGGAAAGCCCGTTCTTTGCGAACGCCTCGCGGATCGCCTCAACCACGCTCGACAGGTCCGCATACTTCGACTTGAAGAACGGGTTCGCTGAATCCTTCAACGCCCCTTTCATTTCGCCCTGCGCTTTCGCTAGGGCTGCTGCCAGTTCCTTGATGCTCTCCGACTTGTTCATCTTGCTCCCTCTGTAAAAGTTCGACTTGAAAGTGCCACGCGCCTTGGCTCACACGCCCGCCGCCGTGAGAATCGCGCCGAACACCACGCAGGCGAGCAAGAAGCACACGATTCCAATAGCGCAGAAGTCGGCGGCTTCCTGCTCTGCGATGCGGCGGCGCTGGTGGTCACTAAGCATTGCGCGGGTGAGGTATGCGTTCATGCGGGCCTCGCGTGTTGAAGCTGGCGCATTTCGCTCTTGATAAGTCGCCAGCGGGTGTCTTGAAGATCCTGCGCGATGCGCTCGGACTCGGCTTCCAGTTCCGTGATGCGCGCGTGCAGGTACATGGAGTCTGTGGCGTACCACCAGACCAAGAGGCGCGAGAGGATGGATTTCATTTCGCCCTCGGGTTTAGTTTCCAAATCGCGGCCAGCGCGAGTCCGAACAGCACGACGAACACGGCGAGAGTCACAGTCCCCTCCGAGCGTCTTCGGCTATCTCGCGGGCGCGATCCTCGACCGCGCTCTCGGGAATATGCTTTTCGACGATGCGCCATGCGAGGTCATGGACCGCGCAGGACAGCATGATTTTTTGGTCTTCGGGGCCGAGGCTGCTATCACCCACCATCAGCGCCGCTAGATCGTTGACCGTGCCGGTGTAGCCGTCAGAGTTGAACTCGCAATCTAGGCAGGCTTTCAGGTCGAACCCTCCGACCGTCTTGCCCATCAGCACATCCCACACGACCGCGTGCCGAGCGTCGTCTAGCTCGTCGTCGGTGAGTTCGCGTAGTTCGCCCGCCAGATCGTTCAGGTGACGCTCTCTGAGAAAGTCGCTTGCTGCCCTGTCCATCTGCATCCTCCTATCGCCCCGTGCGGTGGGGCGTTGATTGGAGAATATGCGCGTCCGCATAATTTGTCAAGGCCGATTCGCATATTATTTTGTAAATGGGCTGCGAAACTGCGCTTGCTATCTGAAAAACGGACGGATCAGGTTAGGCCGATGCTCTTGGCGGACTCTTGGATCTTCCGCCACAGTTCGCGCTCGGCAGGGGAGGCTTCCCTCAGGATCGGCGGGTTCTTGGCGTCGAAGTTGATCGTCAGTAGTTGCCACGGCTCGCAACCAAGGCCAGCGGCCAAAGCCTCAACTACGTCTAGGGAAGGATTGAACTCAAGCCGCTCAATTCGGCTGATTGTTCCCTGGTCGATTACATAGCCTTTGTGCCGCGCAGCAGAGGACACTTCCGGCTGCGTTTGCTGGTTGGATTTGCGAAGCGATTTCGCGTTCGCGGCGAGAACTTGTTGCAGGGTTCGATTTGGCATGGATTCAGCGTAAATCGAAGCGGTATGCAGAATGACCTTGACAAAATATGCGAACGTGCATATTCTTCGATTTATGAGCATATCCATTCAAGAAGTCAGGGCGCATCTGGCCCAATCGAAGGGGCGCTGGCCCGAGGTTTCTAGGGGCGCTGGCGTCGATTATTTCACGGTCGTGCGGATCGCCAGCGGGAAGTCGAAGCAACCGCGATACGAAACGATTGAGAAGTTGTCCGCCTACTTTGCCACGCAGAGTCGGCCCGCATGACTCTCCTCCCGCCGCTCCTAGGGTTCCTCCCCCCTGTCGAGAGCGTTTCTCCGGTCGTCTGTGTGCGGGCACATGGGCCGGGGTTTCTCCTGAAAGGAGACAGCTATGTACGCTGATCCATCCCTTATCCGCGACCACGTTGTGAAGCTGCGCCTGAACGATCAAGAGGCCGCGCTCATCGACGCTTGGGTGAATTACACAGGCCAGCAAAAGGCGACCCTCATTCGGGAAATGTTGCTTGAGCAGGCGACGTTGGACATGGCGCAGATTGCCTCCGGTGGCGCGGGTAGTGAAGTCCCGCAATTGACCCTGTTCCGTTCCTAAGAGGGCCCTCAAAAGTGCCTAATCAGGTGCCGCTGTCAGTTGCCGAGCGTGAACTGGTGAAGCGGATAGCCGATCGGGACGGAATTACAGAGGACGAGGCGGCGACGCAGTTAGTGAAGGCGGCGCTGGCAAGGCGAGTCAGGAAGCGCACAGGCAAAGGGCCTGCGCGTGTTTACGAGATGAGGAAGAAGTAAGGCACTCCGAGCCGATCAAGAGCCTAACCCGGCTGCGCGGAAGAAAAGGGTACTCGACGCGGGTGCAATCCCCATAGCGATTCGAGGGACTGGCTGTAATCACAAGTCCGGGGACTCGGTAACGAGCATGTGATTCCGCCTTGCGCGGGGTAGCGATTTCTCCCTCTCTTCACGAATGGCGTGGGGTAGGGGGAGGCTTTGAGGTAGCAGATAGCAGTACTGAAATTTTGGCAAAGAGGGGCAAAAGGCCCGAACGCGAAAACTGGAGGACGTGAATGCCGAAGCCATACGCACCACCAGCACCAGATGCAGAGTTTGAGAAGTTCTGGCAAGCCTACCCGCGCAAGAAAGACAAGGGTGATGCGCGAAAGGCTTGGGAGCAAGTGAAAACGATTCGCCCCTTAACGGCGGATCTTGTAAAGGCCGTGATCGTACAGAAAAGCACCGATGATTGGACGCAAGACGGTGGCAGATACATACCATACCCTGCGACCTGGTTGCGCGGCGAACGGTGGGAGGACGTTGAAGAGATCGACCTTACTGGCGTGGTCAACGGGAAGATGTGGTGGGAATCTACGGCAGGGATCGACGCGAAGGCTGCGGAACTCGGCCTTGAATGGGACAACGCGAGTGAGACCTACCAGCAATTTACGGCCCGAGTGCGGCGGGTGGCCGAGGGAAAGCACGTTAGCGGGCTGCGGGTGGTCGCATGATGCAAACCACGATCTTCGAAGCGATTGCCGCGAATGCTCCGCGCTGCCAAGTGCCAGAACCCCAAACGCAGCAAGGACGATTGCTAAGGGCCTTACAGCGCGGCGTGAGACCCACGATCGTTACGGCGGGGCCGCATCTTGGCATCGGCGCATTGAGCCAGCGCATTGGGGAATTGCGCAAGATGGGGTGGGACATCAAGGACAGGCGCGTTCATGGCAAGCCCTACGTCGAATACTGGCTAGAGGGCGCGGAGCCTGAGGCGGCATGAACTTCGAAGACCTCCGCACCGACGAGCAGAACAGGTTGATGTGGTCGTGTTTGCACGACCTTGAGAAACAGCTTCTTTGGCCCGTTGACGGCGAGATGGTTCATCTGGACGCCGAGGACTGGAAGCACGTTATGACGGCGGGATTGAAGAAGCACCAACGAATGGCGAAGGGGATCGACGGCGGCTTTGTGATCTTGGGCCAGTCCACGCGCAAGCTGAAGAAGCCGGAGATGTCTATGTTGCTGGAGATAATCTTCGCCTTCGGTGCAGAGCATGGAGTGATGTGGTCTGAGCAGAGGCAGGCCGCATGAGTCCCGAGCAACGGCATATGCGCCGCGTTGCCTCGATCGGCTGCGTGATCTGCCGCCGCCTGGGGCATCCAGACACGCCCGCGCACGTTCACCACATTGCCGAAGGGTCGAGCCTGCGGAGCGATTTTGCCGTTGCCCCTCTGTGCCCAGAGCACCACATGGGCGCTACAGGCTTTCACACGCTCAAAGAGGAACGCTTCTGCAAGCTATTCCGTGTGCCGTGGGAGAACGAATACGGATTGCTTGCCATGACCAACGAAGACCTAGCGAGGTACGCATGATTCCGCAATGGCTAGTGCCACCCAAACCCAAACTGACCGGCACGGTGCGCGTAATTTCGGAGGAGGAAGAAGCGCGTCGAGCGGAGGCCGAGTTTAAGGCGCGGCTGCGTGAACGCGAGCGCACAGACAAACTGCTGAAGAAGATGGAAACGGCCAAACAGAAGGCGCAGCGCGTCAAGATGACGAAGCAGCAAAAAGCCTTGGCCGAGTGCGCTAGGTTAGGCGAGACGATGGAAGAACGGCGGCACAGACTGCAAACGGAATGGTATGCCAGGAACATCGAAAAGCGCCGTGCTCGGTCGCTTGAGTATTACCACCGGCACAAGAAGCTGAAGAATGCGCCGAGCGGCTAAAGTTGATGCGGTGCAACCTGAGATTGTGGCCGCGTTCCGGGCGATGGGCTGCGATGTATTGCACACGCACCAGTTAGGCAAAGGTGCCCCGGACCTGTTTGTTGCGTTCTCAGGCATTTGGCTGGCAATTGAAGTAAAAACGCAACACGGCAAGTTGACCCAGGCGCAGGAAAGGCTGTACGAGGGGCTTAAAACGCGGCCCAGGATCGTCCGGACGGTGGAGGAGGCACAGGAGACCGTCGAGACTCTAAAACGCTGGCATGAGGCTATTAAAGCGATGGGGATGCGATGAAGCCGGAAGTAGAGCAAAAGGTTGCTGACCGTAGGGCCGAGAGAAATGCAAAGGCCATTGAAGACGTGCGCCGCTTTATCTCGATTGTTCGAAGTGCGGAATTCGACATGAATATTGTGAGTGTGACTGGTGAACCAAGCCGAAGCGTGATCGACGACCGCCTAGCGTGGCATCTGGACAACTGGCGCAAGTGGATGCACTCCGGGGCGCTGAAGGGCTTGGGTGCGCCTGGTAAGTCATGCGGGTTCGTCGGGGGCGGGTACAACAACGATTTCGACTCCATGTGCGAGATAGCCGACGATCGCGCAGCCGAGGCTATGGACGCCATGATCGGTGGGTTGGTTCCGGTTCAGCAGGCGGCGGTGCATCACCGCTACCTGAACGCGGTCTACAGGTTCCCGAGGGGGAACTACATGGAGGCGCTCGAGGCGGCTTACGTCATTTTGAGGGCGGGAATGGCGGGGAGGGGGCTGGTATGACTACTGTACAAAAATACATATTCGTGTCAAAATAAACACATGACAAAAGGTGAACGCATCGAGTTCATTGGCGCTGAATTTGCGCTCGGTAAAACGCTTCAAGCCATAGGCGATCAGCTTGGTCTGACTCGGGAAAGAGTGAGGCAGATCGCATTGCAATTTGGGTTCAAGCGGCCAGAGGCTGCGCCCAAGCCGCCGAAGGTTCGCTTGCCTAGGGGCAGGCCAAAGAATTTCAGTGAGATTCGAGAAGCTTGCGCTATCCAAGGACTGTCAGACCCATACCGAAAGTATTTGGAGCATAAAAAGAACTCCGGTCAGCGCGGAATTCTTTTTCGAATGACATTCCCAGAATGGTGGGAATTATGGCAACCGCATTGGGCGGATCGCGGGGTTAAAGGTGGTTGCAAGGTTATGTGCCGCTATTTGGACGCTGGTGGGTATGTGGTTGGGAATGTGCGTATTGATTCCGTCCGAGGCAACGCCGCTGAAAATGGGATGGTGAGGAAAATGCGCCGCGTGAGAGCATCGCGCTCGTCAATCGGCCGGGGCGTGTCGAGAGGTCCATCTATCAGCGGCCGTATCAAGCGGCCCGAGGAAGCGTACATGGATAAGCACGAAAATGAGGATCGATGGCAAGAAGATGATCTTCACAATCGGATGCAGACCGTGTAGAGTTTTCGCGGGGCAAGTTGCGCCCAAAACACACAAGGCTCGCTTCGGCGGGCCTTTTTCATTTGTGGTCGCCATATAACGCGATCCTTGCCCGTGCACAGACGGGCTTTTTATTCGGCCTCCCGCCTAGACGCCTACGCCCCTCCTCCTCCGTCGAGGCGCTACGGCGCGGAGTGCCGATCTACAGGAGATCCTAACGCTTGGTCGAAGTCATTCCCATCGTGGTCGGTTTCGACCCGAGGGAGTCTGTCGCCTATCACACCTTCTGCCAGTCCGTAATCTCGCGTTCGTCCATGCCGGTCGCTTTCTACCCGCTGGCGAGCCGCTTGATCGGCAAGGACAGAAAGGCAGACGAGTCAAACGACTTCATTACCAGCCGCTTCCTAGTCCCCTACCTCATGGGATGGGGCCACATGGGAACGCACGCCATATTCGCTGATGGCGATATGGTCGTAACAGACGACATTGCAAAGCTGTGGAACCTGCGAGACCACACCAAAGCGGTCCAGGTCGTGAAGCACGATTACCAGACCAAGCACCCGATCAAGTACCTCGGCAACAAGAACGAGGACTACCCGAGAAAGAATCAAAGCAGCGTCATCCTCTGGAACAACCGGCACTTCCGAAACAGGTGTCTTACGCCTCAATTCGTAGCCGGGAAACCGGGGAGTTTCTTGCATCGCTTTGAATGGCTGACCGAGGATTTCATTGGGGAATTGCCCCCGACATGGAACTTTTTGGTGGGTGAGTTCGATAAGCCAACAGCAACCCCGGCGCTGCTTCACTACACCATTGGGATACCTAGCTTCAGCGAGTTCTCAACCTGTGATTACGCGCAAGAGTGGCACCGAGAGCATTACGCCGCTAATCAACCATGAGGAGATAGCAGGTTATGAGAACCCCGTTAAGGCACTCAAAAATTATCAGGCCAAAAGGGGGGGGGAGACTAGAGCGCCCCGCTAATTTGGTAGCGATGCTCAAGACTTATCGGCTTTATCAACCGATAGATGTCAAAGAGATTATTGGAAGAATTCGGGCTGCTGGCGGCAGTGGAACTGTTGGGAAACCGTCCGGAGACAGCATCGGATATGGCTGCTTTAGAACGCCCGCAAGGAGCAGTGGCTATTCGTAACGCCGCCAATCAACCCTAGACCAACCCCAAGGGGAGTCTGAAATGCCAGCAAGACTAAATCCGCGCCACTCAGACATGGTGCGCCAGAAGATACAGGCCAGCGTCCTAATCGACCGCCTGACCAAGCACGCAAACGGCGAGATCAAGATGACCTCCACCCAAGTACGGGCGGCAGAGGTCTTGCTAGATCGGTCAGTTCCAAAACTGTCACAAATTCAACACTCTGGCGACGAGGCTAACCCGGTTCGCGTGTACGGATGGATGAACCCCACGGGGTAATCCCATACGCACCGCGCAGGCAGCAGTTAGATATTCACAAAAGCCTCGACGCGCATCGCTTCGGGGCTGCGGTTTGTCACAGGCGTTTCGGGAAGACGGTCCTAGCGGTCAACCACTTAATCAAGGCGGCGCTAACCTGCCCGAGAGACCGGCCTAGATTCGCCTACATCGCCCCGACCTACACGCAGGGCAAGGCGATCGCCTGGGACTACCTGAAGTACTACACGGACGTTATTGAGGGCCGCAAGGTCAACGAGTCTGAACTAAGGGTAGACCTGCCCAATGGGGCGCAGATGCGGATTTACGGGGCGGATAACCCCGACTCCCTGCGCGGCTTGTACTTCGATGGGGTTGTACTAGACGAATACGGTTTGATGCCCTCTAGGACGTTCTCAGAGGTCGTAAGACCAGCCCTAGCAGACCGGCAGGGTTGGGCGTTCTTCATCGGAACGCCGAACGGTAAGAACCACTTCTACGATGTTTGCCAGCAGGCAAAGACCGAGGCCGGATGGTTCTTTGCCGAATTCAAGGCATCTGATACCGGGCTAATCAAGCCGAACGAGCTTGAAATGGCCCGCAAGAGCATGACCCCTGACGAATACGCGCAGGAGTGGGAGTGCTCGTTTGAGGCGTCCGTGAAGGGCGCGATATTCGCTGCTGAGTTGAGGAACGCTCGGGAAGGCAAGCGCATCAAGAACATTCCCTACGAGCGCGGCATTCTGGTCGATACGTTCTGGGATTTGGGGGTGGGTGACGCGACCGCGATCTGGTTCGTGCAGGCCGCTGGCCTAGAGATACGGTTGATCGACTACTACGAGCATTCGGGCGTTGGTTTGGATCACTACGTTTCGCTGATTCGGTCGAAGACGTACAGCTACGGCAGGCACGTTGCGCCCCACGATATCGAGGTCAAGGAGTTGGGGACTGGCAAGACCCGGCTTGAGACCGCGCAGAAGCTTGGAATCAACTTCGAAGTAGCGCCGAAGATGGGTTTGGAGGACGGGATTAACGCGGCCCGCCTGATCTTTGACCGCTGTTACTTCGACGCGCATCGGTGCGAGAAAGGGCTAGAGGCCCTGATGAACTACCGGCGCGACTTCAACACGCGCATTGACGAGTTCAAGGCCGTGCCCGTCCACGATTGGGCGAGCCACGGCGCAGACGCATTTCGCTACATGGCGGTGTCTATTCGCCGCAGGGACGTAAAGCCCAAGGCAATCCAGTACCCCACGAAAACAGGAATCGTATGAGCATAGCCGACACCCAGAAGGTAAAGGAATTGGAGCGCAAGGTCTCCGAGTTGGAGGCGCGGCTCTTGCTCCTGGAGATGCAGAAGCGTCCTGTAGAGCATGTTCGCAACACGCTCACGCTCCCGCGCAAGGCTGCTGCCTAAATGTTCGAGCAGCAATCCGCCACGAAGAAAAAGGGCGGGATGGGCGACCTTGAACTGTGCTCGATCATCGAAGCGCAGGAAAAGCGTGCCCTTGGCTATGGCGACGGGGAGCTTTCCAAGCAACGCGCCGACGCGCTGAAGTATTACAACGGCGAGCCTTACGGCAACGAGGTTGAAGGTCGTTCTCAGGTCATCACGACCGAGGTATTCGATACCGTTGAATGGATTCTGCCCTCCCTGCTGCGGATCTTCACGGCATCGGATAAGGCGGTTGAATTCACGCCCGAGCGGGCTAGTGACGAGAAGGGGGCCAAGCAAGCAACCCTGGCTGCGAACTACGTTTTCTATCGCCAGAACCCCGGATTCACGGCCCTGTATACCTTCTTCAAGGACGCTCTGCTTGAGAAGAACGGCTATGTCGAGGTGTATTACGACAAGTCCAAGCGCATCCGCAAGGAGTCGTATCAGGGCTTGAGCCAGCAGCAGTTGACGATGCTGGTTAGCGATCCAAAGGTCGAACTGCTCGCTGCTACGTCCTATCCAGACCCCACATTCCCTGCTGTTGACCCAATGGCCGGCGCGGTTGGGCAGGCAATGCAGGCTCCTCCGCAAGTCCCGAGCCTGTATGACGTGAAGATCCAGATCGAGGAAGACTACGGCAAGGTTTGTATTGAGAACGTAGCGCCCGAGGAAATGCTGGTTGACGTAAGCCACAAGGACATTGACCTATCGAATTGCAATTTCACGGCCCGCAGGTTCCAGAAGACCATTTCTGAGCTTGAGGAGTTGGGCTACGACACCAGCAAGATCGTAACGACGAGTGCTGAAGGCTCCGAGGTTGAGACTTCTGCCGAGTTCCTGACCCGCAAGCTCTACAACGAAGAACGGCTTTATACAGACTCGGACACCGAAGACCGCTCCATGAGGAAGGTCTGGGTGACGAAAGCCTTTATCCGCGTGGACTATGACGGAGACGGTGTTGCCGAGCTTCGCCGCGTGGTGAAGGTTGGGAAGGTGGTGCTCGAGAACGAGGAGGCGGATGTTGTTCCGTTCGCTTCCTGCACGCCGATCATCCAGACGCACCGGCATATCGGGAAGTCGGTGGCCGAAATCGTGATGGAGTTGCAGAAGATCGCAACGACGCTGACCCGGCAGATGCTGGATAACGTCTACCTCACGAACGCGCCGAGGATGGCGGTCCAGAGTACGCCCGAGGGTGCTCCGCTTGCGAATCTAGATGACCTGTTGACCGTCCGACCGGGCGGGATCGTCAGGCATTGGGGCACGACTCCCCCGACGCCGCTCGAGATCCCGTTCATGGGGCAGTACGGCATCCAAGCCCTTGAGTACATGAAGACGGTTCAGGAGAACCGGACTGGTGTTACTCGCTACAACCAGGGCGTTGATGCGAACAGCCTGAACAAGACCGCGCACGGCATCAGCCAGATCATGAGCGCCTCGCAGCAGAGGATTGAGCTGATTGCGCGGATCTTCGCTGAGACAGGGGTTAAGCAGATATTCAAGCTGATCCAGCACTGTTTGATGACGTATCACAACAAGCCGATGATCGTGCGGCTGACGGACGACTATGAAGAGGTTGATCCCCGCGAGTGGTCCGAGTCCTACGACATGGTTATCAATGTTGGATTGGGTACTGGTGATAAGGACCAGCAACTCCAGCACTTGATGGCGATGGCGCAGGCGCAGTTCCAGTTCCTGCAAATGGGCGCTCCGATCGTGACGATGGAGAACGTCTATAACACGCAGGCGAAGATTGCCGAGAACGCGGGATTCAAGTCTGTCGAGCAGTTCTGGACCGACCCGAAGAACGCTCCACCGCCTAACCAGAATCAGCCGCCTGATCCTGCGTTGGTGGCCGAGCAGAACAAGATGCAGGTCGAGCAGGCGAAGATGCAGCAGGAAGACCAGCACAAGGCGCTTGAAGCGCAGCAAACGGCGCAATTGGAGCAAATGAAGGCTGTTGCTGCGCAGCAGACCGAGCAGATGAGGTTGCAGGCTGAACAGCAACTTGAGGCGATGCGGTTGGAGTTCGAACGCTGGAAGGTGCAGGCCGAGATCGAAGGGAAGGTTGTGGTTGCGCAGATCGGGGCGAATGCAAGCCTTGAGCAAGCGCACGTTTCGGCTGAGAGCAAGGCGGTGGGCGAGCTTTCGGATACCGGCGAGAAGGCCGAGACGCCCGAAGGACCGCGCAAGCGCCCGATGGACACGTTTACAGACCTGCTGCTGCAAAAGCTCCAGCCTACGCTTGCCGAGCATAGCCAGAAGATCGCTGAACAGGGCCAGGGCGTTGCCCAGATCGCGCAGGCGCTGTCTGACGTTGCCGGCAGGGTGCAGGGCATGGGCGGGAAGGATGTTGTTCAGATGGTTCGCTTGAAGGGGCCGGATGGCCGGCTGGCTGGCGTGAAGCGCATCCACAAAGACGGGACAACTAGCGAAGTGGCGGTTCAGTGAATGAGTCATTTTGCGAGGGTTGAAAACGGTCTTGTCACGCAGGTGATCGTAGCCGAGCAGTCGTTCGTTGATACGCAGCCGGGCGAGTGGGTGCAGACGAGCTACAACACGCACGGCGGGGTGCATTCGGGCGGCGGTGAGCCTTTGCGGAAGAACTACGCGGGCATCGGATATCACTACGATGGAACCGGGTTCTACGCGCCGCAGCCTTTTGCCTCGTGGACGCTGAATCCGGACACGTACCTTTGGGAAGCGTGTGTCCCGATGCCGCAGGATGGCAAGGACTACGTTTGGGACGAGCCTACGCTGTCATGGGTGACGTATGGCAGCAGTTAGATATTGCTGCGTAGCCGGTGGTGGTGGCGGCGGATACAGCGGCGGCGGTGGCGGCGCTGGCGGGATGCGCCAAAACTCTGCCTTCGATTTCACGGTTACTGTGCAGGCGTACACCGTCACTATTGGCGGTGGTGGCCCACGGTCCACCACGAACGGCGCACGCGGAACTAAGGGGACGGACTCTGTTTTCGCAACCATCACATCGACGGGCGGTGGGGGTGGGGGTTGCGTAGAGACTGGAACCGGAAACCCGTTCACTGTCGGCGGTGACGGTGGATCAGGCGGTGGTGGTGGGCGTTCTTCGACGGACAACAACACAGGCGGCAATGGGACTGCGGGACAGGGCAATAACGGCTATCAGCCCGCCCATCACATCGCACAGTACGGCGGCGGCGGCGGTGGCGGCGCAGGAGCCGCAGGAGCAATCCCGACCTCGACGGTAGGCGGCAAAGGTGGTGACGGAGCGGCGTCCAACATCTCGGGAACGACCTATGCAGGCGGCGGCGGCGGCGGTACTCCGAATGCTGGCGGCGATACAGGAGGCGCTGGCGGCGCTGGCGGCGGCGGCAAAGGGCAGGATCAGGACTCAGGAGTAGCGAGCGCCGGATCTGCCAACACAGGCGGCGGCGGCGGCGGTGGAAAGAACGGCGATGCCAATGGCGCAGCGGCTGGCGGTTCGGGCATCGTCGAAATCGCGTACCAGACAGGCACGCTTACCGCCACAGGCGGGACGATAACGACCGGAACGATTGGCGGTGTTGCATCCACCATCCACACGTTCACGTCAAGCGGCACGTTCACCGTTACGGAGATTGCCCCAGTTGCCGACTTCACCGGCACGCCGCTGACCGGAACCGCCCCGCTGAACGTAGCGTTCACCGACGCATCGACGAACACGCCTACGAGCTGGTCTTGGACGTTCGGCGACGCTGGGACTTCGACGAGCCAGAACCCCTCGCACACCTACGCGGCGGCAGGGACTTACACGGTCGCGCTGACCGCGACGAACGCGGCGGGAAGCGACACCAAGACGCGGACGAACTACATCACCGTATCTGCGGCGTCAACCACAACGGCAAGCATCGCAAGAGGTCCGCGCAGGATTCACCCGCGCTGGATCAGGGAAGACGAGGAAAGCGAACTTCCCGAGGTCATTCAGAAGAAGACCAAGTTAACTAAAAAGGTCGAGAAGCTACTCAAGAAGCAGGAAGCGATTGAAGTCAAACTCGACAAGGTAAAGAACAGGCAGGAACTAGACGCAGCCCTCGCCTCTGCGACGATGAGGATCGAAGCCGACCGGCAGGCGCAGATGCGCCGTCAAAACGACGAGGACGATGATTGGCTCCTTCTGGTGGTCTGAATGCGGTCATCGTAGGTTCGGGTTCGGAGATCGGCCAGAACCTCGCAAAGCGGCTACAGGGCGACGGATGGTGCATTGGTACACCGTGGGATCTGCTGATTCTTTGCCGTGGGACGTTAGAGCCGATCGGCAAGTTCTTCGACTGTAACGAACGGGAATGGCTAGAGGGGGTGTGGGGGAATATGGAGCCTCTTTCAGCCATGAGAAACCATTGGCCGCAGCGCAAGCCGGGGGCGCAAGTCGTCTTTCTCGGCGGGCCGAACATGGCGAAGCCGAACGAGACCTATAGCGCCTATCGGTGCGGGAAGGCCGTTTTAGAAGCGCTCGCCCCGACCCTGAACGCAGAGTACCGAGAGCATCGTTTCCACATCCTGCACCCTGGGGTTGTGAACACGAAGATACACCAGCAAACGATAGCCGCAGGAGACCGGGCGGCGAACCTTGAGCGCGTAAAGCGCATTGTTAACGGAGAGGAAAAGACCGTCACTCATGGCGAGGTTTACGAGAGATTGCGAGCGTTGATCGGATGAAATGCTCCGACAGGATCGCTGAAATCATCGCGGGGCGTGTAAAGCACGTTTTCGCGGTTTCCGGTGGGGCGTGTCTGCATATGATCCATTCCATCGCCGCAAGAGACGATGTAAAGGTCATCTGCCCGCAACATGAACAGTCTGCAAGTTTCGCGGCGGATGCGTATGCAAGGCTCACCGGCATGGGTTGTGCGCTGGTCACTTCGGGACCGGGGGCGACAAACCTCATTACAGGCATTGCTTCAAGCTTCTATGACTCTGTGCCGGTGATCTACTTGAGCGGGAATCAGACACGGGAGAGGCTTGGAGAGGGTCTTAACGTGCGGCAGTACGGTTTCCAATGCACGCCGATCTGCGAGATGGTAAAGCCCATCACGAAGTATGCCGCGACGGTGATGGACCCGTCTAAAGCTGCTGAGATGCTCGTATTGGCGTGGCTGATGGCGACGAAAGACAGACCCGGCCCTGTGCTGTTGGACATTCCGGACGATGTTGCGAGGGCAGAATGCTGAGTCGTCGGGAGTGCTTCGATTACATCCTTAAACAGCTACCGATGCTCGGTATGGATGCCGAGTGCAAGAAGGTCGCTGAAGAACTCGGAAATTCCCGCCGCCCCCTGATCATCTTCGGGGCTGGCGTTAGGAATTGTGTCAAGCAGGCCCGAGAGATGGTCGCAAGGCTGAACGTGCCTGTAATCGTGACTTGGGGGGCTAGAGACCTGTTTCCGGATGCCGAGACCTTCGGGACGCATGGCAACCGGGCGGGCAATTTCGCCGTTCAATCTGCCGACTACATTCTGGCCGTTTGTACACGGTTGGACACGAAGGCTACGGGGTCTCCTGCCTCATCGTTCGCCCCACTTGCAAAGCTCGTCATGGTCGATGTTGACCATAACGAGATCGCAAAGATGGAGAAGATCGGCAGGCCGCTTTACAAGGCTTTTAATGTTGACGCGCTCGATTTCATTTGCGCGATGAACCTCCATAGCGAACAGTGCGAACCGAAGGGCGATTGGGCGGCAAAGATAGAGGATTGGAAGGCGCGGTTTCCTGTAGAGACTAAAGGCCGGTTGAACCCTTACGCGGTGGTCAAGGAGTTGTCCGATCTGATGTCTGCGGATGACGTTCTGGTTAGCGATACAGGATGCAGTGTTGCGTGGTTGATGCAGGCATTTGAATTCAAGGGCCAGCAGTTCGTCCATGCGTTCAACAATACGCCGATGGGGTACGGACTACCTGCGGCGGTTGGCGCTGCCTTTGCCACTGGCAGGCGTGTAGTGCTGGTGACCGGCGACGGCGGGTTAGGAGTGAATATCACCGAGCTTGCGACGATTGCGCGGCATAACCTGAATATCAAGATCGTCCTTCTGAACAATGAGGGGCATCAAATGTGCCGGCAGACTCAGAGGCAATGGCTTGGGGGCGTCTATCCAGCGACCTCGCATGAGGGTGGTCTAGCGACCCCTGATTTTTCGGAGATTGCGATTGCCTACGGAATCGAAGCGCGTTCGATTTCATGCGATTCGCAGGCGTTCCTGAAGTGGCTTCTGAAAGCAGATGGACCGGGCTTCTTGGAGCTTCGGATTCCGAAGGATGCTGACGTTGCCCCGATGGTCAAGTTTGGAAGGTCCATCGAACACGGAGACCCGGAGATCGAGGACGTTGCGGGCATCTTGAGCGAGGCTCTTTGAACACTCGAGGCCTGATCCTCCGGCCGTACTCGTTCGGAAATGTGCCAATCCAGGCGCTGTTCTGCGACAAAGAGCAGGCGATATTCGACTTCTACGAGCGCAACCGGGACAGGTATAGGAAGGCGCTGGACATCGGGGCGAACATCGGCGTTCACACAATGCTGATGGTCAGGAATGGATGGGAGGTCCGGAGTTTTGAGCCGGACAAGTACCACTTTTCCGAATTGGTGCAGAACTGCGCTAATAACGACCTTCTGCCCTACGAATTCAACCGCAAGGCGGTGTCTGATCGGGATGGATCGGCGCAATTCACGCGGGTATTGGGCAATACCACGGGAAGCCACCTAACGGGCCTGAAACAGCCTTACGGCGAACTGGAAACCGTTGATGTAGAGGTTACGGACGCGCTGCCTTTGCTGGAATGGGCCGACTTCGCCAAGGTGGATGCGGAGGGCGCGGAGGCGGAAATCGTGTCCTGCCTCACTACCTCAATGAAATGCGACCTCATGGTAGAGGTCGGCAACGAAGAAAACGCCTTTGCGATCTTTTGCCATTTACGGGCAATCCACAGGCGCTCTTGGTCTCAAAAGACCGGATGGAAGGAAGTTAAGACCGGGCACGACATGCCCAAGCACCACTCCGAAGGTGCTTTATTCATAGGAGATGCGATTTGAGCGAGGACGGGATTCGTCGCGGGCAGTTGGCTGCTGAAGCACTCGGAAATGTGGCATTGCAGGCCGCGCTCAAGCAGATGCGCGAGGACATTACCGAGATGTGGGGAAAAGCCCCTGTGCGTGACCTGGAGGGCCGTGAGCATTGCTGGCGGCTGTTCAAGAGCATGGAGAAATTCGAGGCATTGCTAAGGAGTTACGTCGAGTCCGGAAAGGCTGACGCGGCGATGCTTGAGAGGAAGAAGACCCCGCTGGAGGCTGTGAGGCACGCAGCAGGGTTCTAAAGAGTTTTACCGATCCCAGACGGTTTTCAGGGCGCTCCACGGCGATAGAGTGCACCTGATGCGAAAGGGTTGGATTGGGATGGCTCCCCTATGGCATCCCAATCGTGTTCACTCGACGCATCGCCGGAAGACAGTACCCGTCACCATTTCGCCAACGCTGAGAAGCGTCGGCAAGCCGGGAGCATCCCGCACCCGGTTCCCCCAGAGGGAGTTTTATGAGCGACCAAGCGCAAGCAGTCGCAGCACCGAGCGTAGATGACCGGATCAGTGCTGCCCTATTCGGCTCAATCGAGCCTGAACAGCCTGAACCAGAAGCGCCGCAGGAACAGGCAACCGAAAGCACCGAAGTCCAAGCCGAGCAAACCCAAGAGGACTCGACGCAGGCTGAAGAGCAGACGGAAGTCCAAGAAGAAGCGCCGCCCGCATGGGAGGAAGTCAAGGCGCTGAAACTCAAGGTTCCGCTCAAGAACGGGGCCGAGGAGAAAGAGGCCGATGTAACCATTGACGAGCTTCGTCTGGGTTATATGCGGCAGGACGACTACCAGAGGAAGACTCAGGAGGTCGCCAAAGCAAAGCAAGCCGCGCAGGAAGAGGCAATGCAGGCCGTTGCCCAACTTCGTGCGCAGTCGATGCAGGAATTGAAGACGCTGGAGGCGTGGATCGTCAACGTCGCAGCGCCCGAAATGCAAGGGGTCAACTGGAACAAGCTGGCTGCGGAAGATCCCGCAGAGTTCGTGAAGCTGACGCACAGAGCGAATCAGCTTACGACTTTGAAGAATCAAATCAGTCAGAAGTTGCAACAAGCCGAGCAACAGAGGACGGCAGAAGAAGAATCGAAGCGTGCCCAAGCGATAGAGCAGGCGCAAACCGAACTCGCTTCAGCCATTCCTAACTGGAACGCCGAGCTTCAGCAAGCGTTGGTCAAGTCGGGCCGTGAATACGGTTTCTCCGATGACGAACTGGCGAAGGTTTACGACCCGAGATTTGTGAAGGTCTTACACGCAGCGCATCAGTGGGCGGCTTTGCAAAAGCAAGCGCCCATCGCGGACAAGAAGGTGGCCGAGGTTCCCAAGATTCTCAAATCAGGAGCCAGCCCGTCGAAGTCTGCCCAAGGACGCGCCCAGTACGAAGCCCTCCGAACCCGGATCAAAAAATCTGGCGGCAAGGATCACGCCGCTGTTGAAGAACTCATCAAGTCCAGATTAGGAGCATGAAATGTCTGCACCCGCAGGTACTTTCCAGACTTACCAGGCAATCGGCAACCGAGAAGACTTGGAGGATTGACAAATCCTCTCCCGTTATGGGAGAATGATAGTCCTCAGTGAAGCTTGCGGACTATGAAATGCTTTCAAAGAAATGGACGGAGTTAGATAGAAAAGACTTCGTAGCACTTGCGGCGAAAATGAGCGGCCTGGAGATAGCAAGACACTTCGGGGTGCATCACAACGCCGTTTACTACCGACTCAAGATGTTCGGGATTGAAGCCTCCGGGAAGTACCGTAGATTCGATCCGCCTAAATCCGAGTTGGCTGCGCTGTATAAGCGTATGTCGATGAAGAAAATAGCCGAGCATTACGGGGTTGGTGAAACCGTGGTCTTCAAGCGGCTCAAGCTGCATGGGATCGGCGGTATCAGCAGGGCCGAGCGATTGCGCGGCAAACCCAAGAGCATTGAACACAGGCTTGCGATGAGCGAGTCTGCGTTGTCTGGCGGGTATCGCGCAGGAGCGAAGAACGGCAACTGGAAGGGCGGCAAATCTGGCGATGGACTTCGCGCTAGATCGAAAGCCGCCTATACGGAATGGAAGGCTGCGGTACTGGCTAATGCGAAGTGGCATTGTCAGGGCTGCGGCAAAGAGCATGGGGTGATTTGTGAGTGCTGCGGGCATCGAGTCCTGCTTCACGCGCACCACATCAAGCCTTTCGATTCCTTTCCTGCCCTGCGATACGAAGCCTCTAACGGCAAGGCGCTTTGTGAGCGTTGTCATTGGCTGGAGCATCACAAGAAAATTGGGTGAATTGCTGGAAACCCCTTAGAGCCTCAAGTACCGAAAGGTAACAATCTCGAGGATTGGGCAATCAGCAGCCAAGCCGTTCAGGGATGGACGGAAGGTTCAACGACTAGAGACATACCGCTAGAACAGCGATGAAGTCTCCACGAGCGCCCGACACCGACAGGTGATGATGTAGTCTGAGCCGCGACCGAAAGGCGCGGAAGCGCGGGATAAAGAGCCTGCGCGATAACAAAACTGATCATTTGGGACATCTCGCCCACCGAAACGCCCTTTGTCAGCAAGATCGCCAAGATCAAGGCGAAGGCCCGCCTGCACGAATGGCAGACCGACGCACTCGACGCGGCTGCTGCGAACTCGCAGATTGAGGGCGACGACGCGACGACGAACACGGCAACGCCGACCGTCCGACTGACGAACTACTGCCAGATCCTGAGCAAGACCGCCCGTGTTTCCGGCACGCAGGAAGCCGTTGACAAGGCGGGCCGCGCTTCGGAGATGGCGTATCAGGTTCGCAAGCGCATGGAAGAAATGAAGCGCGACCTCGAATATGCCTGCGTTCGCAATCAGGCGTCTTCGGCTGGTTCCGCTACCGTGGCCTCGCGCATGGCCGGTGTCGAGTCGTGGATCGCCACGAACAAGACTTCGGTAGGCGGGGCGTCTGTTTCCAGCCCCGTTACGACTCCCGGCTTTTCCTCGGGGACGGTTGCAAGCCCGACCGACTCGACGGCTGCTGGTTCGGTGACGGAAGCGAACCTGAAGTCGGTGATTCAGGCGGTGTGGGCTGCGGGTGGAGATCCGGGCACGCTGATGGTCGGACCGGCAACGAAGTCGAAAATCTCGACCGCGTTCGCTGGTATCGCAACCCGCTATCGTGACGCCAACAAGAACGGCGGCGCTGCGATCGTCTCGGGTGTGGACCTCTACATCTCGGACTTTGGCGAGCATCGTCTGGTTCCAAACCGCTTCGTCCGTGACCAGAACATCCTCGTTCTGGATATGGAGTATTGGGCGCTCGCGCAATTGCGTCCGCTCAAGGCGATGGAACTGGCGAAGACCGGCGACTCGGAGCGCAAGCAACTCATCATGGAAGCCACCCTGGTTTCCCGTAATGAGAAGGCGAGCGGGAAGGTCACGGACATCGATCCGGCGAAGTAAGTAACGGGCGGGGAGGGCTTAACGGCTCTCCCCGTTTTCTCTTAAAGGAGCAAATGAGGTACTTCCTCGGGTACGACCCAATTAGCGGCATCAAGCGGTGGATGGACTATGACCCGCTGACCGATACCACGACCGAATTTGCAGAGGCTGACGTAACGACCGCGCTGGATGTTACGAACGATCTGCGCAACGATGACGACTACTGGAAGACGGGCGTAAAGAACAGTTACGCGCACTATGCTTCCATCCCGGCGATCCTGCTTGAAAAGTGGACGCGGGAGGGGGTCAATATCAACGACTCCCAGGCTTTGCTGGATATGGTGAACAAGCCTGAATACGCCTACCTGAAGGTGACGAGAAAGACTCATGCTTAGTCTTTACGACTTGCAGGGTCTGATCGACTCGGGCGAGATAGATCAGGCGGTATGGTTCACGAACGAGGCATTAAATCAGTCTCCTGACGACTGGAAGCTGCTCTGCGTT
>Ga0208005_1000262_pt1 | contig 21388 bp, 33 predicted proteins | sample DEB19_08_DNA_3_FD_184530 | JGI IMG/M metagenome (GOLD analysis project Ga0208005, IMG submission 184530) | Aqueous microbial communities from the Delaware River and Bay under freshwater to marine salinity gradient to study organic matter... | ecosystem: Environmental > Aquatic > Marine > Coastal... | reverse complement strand
ACTCAACCGAAACACTAATCGTAGCCATGCGGGATTTGTCTCAAGACATCCAATCCGAGGATGGTGTTGCCAGTGCTGCAATCATTGAATCCGCCCAGCGACTGGAGGAGCAGCATATGCGCATCACCCAACTAGAGCAGGAGAACGACGCCATGCGAGCGGATCTGCTGCTGTGGAACGAGAAGGAGGTGAAATGAGCGACTACACAATACCAACGTCGAATACGGTGACTACAATCGACCCACAGGCCACAAAGATTCGCGAGCTGCAATCCGATGTAAACGAGCTGAAGGAGCTGGTCGAGTACCTACGAGATCGGATCAAGAAGCTGAAGAAGGCTGGAGATGACTTGGACTCATGGCTAGGCCGAGAAACACCAGTCACGGTGCGAATCAACTGGAGACAAGTCAAGGAGGGGAAGCCGTGATTCATGTCTATCCGCTAAACGACGAGCAACCGCACGAACTAAAAGGAACCATGTGTCAGTGCAATCCTCGCGTCGAGTGGCACGATCCTGAGACTGGCGAGGCTCATAGCGAGGCACTCGTAATTCACAACGCCTTCGACTGCCGCGAGGAGGCGGAGCGGATCAAGGAGGCCAAGCCGTGAGCGCAATTCATTACGCCGAGACAAAATACGGATTCGATTGGGGTTCGGCCAAGATCGAACGGTGCTTCTCTGATTCAAAGAAAGGATGGGTGGCGTTGATTGTCCAAACTCCGAAGCATCAAATGGGGAAAAACGAGATTCAGATCTACGTCACCAAATCTGGAAAGGTCAGGATCAGCGATAGAACTGGAGAATGGAAGAAATCAAAGGAGGCCAAGCCGTGAACCATCTTGTTAATGACAACAAAAAGGTCAGCGATACACCGCGCACAGACCGGCAGGCATACATAACGTGGGATTTAATCCAGTTCGTGAAAGCTGGATTCGCCCGTCAGTTAGAGCGGCAACTGGCGGGTGCGAACAAGCGGGTCAAGGAGCTGGAGGAAGACGTCAAAGCCTACAAGGTCAGACTCATCGAGGATGGCGAGTACATCTACACGCTGGGAACAAGGTCTGACCGCTATCGCATGGCGCTGCTCAAGGCCCGTGAGCGGATCAAGGAACTGGAACTCAAAGAGGACGAACTGAACGACCTCAAGAAATGGTTGGAGGGAAGATGAACGTGCCTATTGGACCTGCCGCATTCGTCTTTAAGCACCGGAAGACCGGACAAGTCATCGTAGCACCCAGCGAGCGATGGCATGAGTACTACGACAACAAGGAGGACTGGGAACATACCGCAAGCATCAATGCCTGCATGGCCATTGAATATCTCATCAACGTCAAAACGAAGGAGAGGAACAGGTACATCAGATCACTCACGGAGAAGCTATGAACCGAGCAGACAAACTCAGACACGAAGGCACAGGCCACTACCGCTTCCGCAAGGGCGAGATCACCGAGATCGTGGCGGCCAGCAAGGCCAAGAAGATGGAGTACACGTCCTACTGGACGCGCAAACGTGGAAAGGGAACCAAGTGAACGTCACCGACCGAGATGTGGCTAGGACGATGCAGGAATACGGCGGCAGCTTCGTGCGTGCCTTGGGCGCCGCGGCACTGGCTGCAGACCCTGTAAACCTGAAGAAGCTGCGGGATGCCTTCCCGGACTATTGGGCTAACTACATGAAGATGGCCCAGCAACTTTCCGAGGTCGAAAAGCAGGCCTCGAAATAACACAACAACAACAACACAACGTAAGACGAAAGCATGATCATTAGCGCAAGTGGAGGTAAGAAGGACTACGCACCGTGCCCGGAATACACCGGCAAGGCCGTGTGCGTCGACGTGACTCCGCTCAAGGAGTACGAGACCGAGTATGGCACCAAGAAAAAGTTCAAGTTCGCCTTCGAGATCGACTTGATCGACGACAGCCGTGATCCGGTGCAGCCCTGGGTGGTGTTTACGAAGCCCATGGTGCCCAGCCTGCACGAGAAGGCAGCCCTGACCAAGTTCCTCAAGGACTGGTTCGGCCGGGCGCTCACGCCCCAAGAAAACAAGGCCCTCGACATCGAGAGCCTCATCGGCAAGTCGGCCACATTGGTGATCGCTCACGAGCAGAGCGCGGACGGCACCAAGACCTACGCCAACATCAAGCTCATCATGCCGCTCAAGCAGGGCGAGCTGAAGCCCAGCGGCCAGTGGGTGCGATTGCAAGACAGGCCGCCCAAGGACGAGCAGGGCCAGACCCAGGCGCCCGCCAAGCTCGACCTGAGCAAGATTCAGGTGCACGTCGGCAAGTTCCGCGGCACGCCCGTCTCAGAGCTGACCGAGACCGCGGTGAACGGCCTGGCCGAGGTGTGGGTGCCGAAGGCTATGGCCAACAAGGACATCACGGCAGAGGACAAGCGCCTCATCGCCGCAATCAACGCTCGGCTGGAAGAGATCAAGGCGACAAGGGAGATCACGGCTTTGGACGACGTACCTTTCTAAAACGATTTCATGTCATCAATCGTTTTAGAACCAGCACCCAACGAATCTGGGAGCACCTTACATATGTCGAATCGTAGAAAACGCACACCCCTAGCCCATCTCGTACCATCCGTGGTGCTTATGCGTGCCGAGGGGCGCACACTGGAGGAGATCGGCGCCAAGCTGGCTCTGACCAAGCAGCGGATCAGCCAGGTGATTAAGGCTGCCAAGAAGTTCGAAGACGTCTCCGCCCAGTGGGGATTCCCGTTCAGCAACCGAACCCATCGTGTGCTCGATGCCTTGGCAATCCAGAGCAAGGAGGACGCCTTGGCCCTCTACCGCACCGGACACCTGTACCCTGGTGCCGTGTGGTCATTCGGCCGCAAGAGCTACAACGAGATCTGCGAGTGGCTCGGAGTCGAGCCGCTGACCAAACGCCCGGTGAAGGGCTGCAACTGCCCACACTGCGGCAAGCCTATCTAACACTTTCCCGGCAGCCTGTTGCTGCTGGGGGACTCATGGTTCGTTCCGGGGGGTGCGCATCCGGGGACAAACGCACACAATTATCTATGGAACAAATTACTGAACTGAACTTCGGGCAGGCTCTCGAAGCGTTGAAACTCGGGAGACGCGTGGCCCGTGCCGGATGGAATGGCAAAGGTATGTGGTTGAGGATTCAGACACCAGATGCAAACAGCAAGATGACGCTTCCATACGTCTACATTGAGTATCCGGTCTTGCATCCGGCCTACCTCAACGGATCGCGTGTGCCGTGGCTGGCTTCACAGACCGATATGCTATCGGAAGACTGGTCCATCGTTGACTGATGTAAAAATGAGGGGTGCGCATTCGTACAAACGCACACTAGACAATGAAATTAGATCTTTCCGCAGAACGTATCGCAGCGCTTTGTGCGCCGCCTCCTGGCTACGTCAAGCCAGCCCCACAGCCTCCGGCAAACCCGGATGCACTGAAGAAGCGCCGTATCAAAACCAAGCGCCAGCCGCACTGGAAGCCTGTCACCCGTAAGCCCATCAGCCGCTATCAAATCAACAAAGAGACAATCGCAAAGATTCAGGAATGGCGAAAAACCAACCCGTGGCACAGCTATCGGGAGATCGCCGAGCACTTCAAAGTTTCCGTTTCAACCGCCTACTACAGCCTCAACCGCCCCAAAACCAATGCCAGCTAACCCCACCATCATATTCGACATTGAGACCGGAGCGCTCCCGTTTGGCGAGCTTGTCATCCCGGCCTTCAATCCCAGCGACGTGAAGCTCGGTAACACCAAAGATCCCGACAAGATCGCCGAGCGTATCCGGCAGGCCGAGGAGAACCACGTCACCGACTACATCAAGAACGCTGCCTTGGATGCACTGAGCGGCCAAGTGCTGTGCATAGGCTACCGCCTCGAGCGCGACGAGCCTGCAATCCTGTCGTCAGACGCTGACGGCGAGGCCGCCATGCTCCGGCAATGGTGGGAGCTGCTGAACACCTGGGAACGCCAGCCGCGCCTCATTGGGTTCAACTGCAAGGCCTTCGACCTGCCGTTTTTGATCAAGAGGAGCTGGCGCCATCGTGTCGCCGTTCCCTACTGGATACGCCACGGCCGCTACTGGAACGACCTGATCGTCGACCTGCGCGAGGTGTGGCAGCTTGGGGACAACCGTGCCCACGGAAGCCTCGGAGCCATCAGCAGGCACCTAGGGCTCGGGGAGAAGAGCGGCAACGGCGCCGACTTCGCCAACCTGTGGAAGACCAACCGCCAGGCAGCCATCGACTACTGTCTGCAGGACGTGAAGCTCACGCAGCAGGTGGCGGATGTTCTGATGCCTAGCTACTAGGAACACCATGACATGGATTCTACCTCGTCAGTTACACACATTGGCCTGTGCGCTGGATACGGAGGCATTGAGCTTGGACTCCAACGAGCAATCCCAGATCTGCGCACAGTCGCTCTTTGTGAGATCGAAGCCTTCGCCATCAGCAATCTGGTTGCGAAAATGGAAGCGGGATTCATGGACCCGGCACCTATCTGGCCGAATCTTAAGACCTTCCCTTGGTCGGACTTTCGTGACCGCGTGGACATCCTCACTGGGGGATATCCATGCCAACCCTTCAGCGCAGCCGGTCAGCGCAAAGGAAAGCAAGACCCGCGGCACCTGTGGCCGTGGATTGCAGATGGCATTCGACTTCTCAGACCCCGAATCTGCTTCTTTGAGAACGTCGAAGGACATATCAGCTTGGGGCTGTCCGACGTCATCGAAGACCTGGCAAGAATGGGTTACAGAACGACGTGGGGCATATTCAGCGCGTCTGAAGTCGGCGCACCGCACCAGCGCAAGCGGGTGTTCATCCTGGCCTACAGTTCGGCACGGGGAAAGTTGGCAAGGTCATGGAGCGACTCAGTCTTATGCGGAAAACGGGGCGAATCATCAGGTCAACTACCGATACAACAAACAGGGGGAGAAAATATCCATTCCGAAAGGCACATTCGACACAACTCTGACGACGGCGGTGATAGCTCAAAACTGGCCCTCGCCAGTAGCCTCGGAGGTGCGGCAGGGCTTTCAGGATCGCTCCAGAGGCATGAAGGGGAGTCAGGAGAGTCTGACGACGGTGGTGGTGAAGCAGCATGGCCCAGCCGTCCCGGCGAGCAGCAGTACGGATGGGAGCCGCCAAGGGTTGTGGCAGACAGCCACGGTATCGACCGGAGCGCACAGGCAGAAGGACGGGAGCATGATCGACAAGCTGGATCAACAGGTGAAGAGCTGGTCGACACCGGATGCGAGCGACAGGAGGAGCGACAAGTCGAGGCAGGTGGGTCTGAGCAATCAGATGAAGTCCGAGACGTGGCCGACTCCAGCGTCATCGGGAGTGACGGGAGGCCCGACCGGTCTTGCGGGTGGAGCCGGGAATCGGGAGAAGCTAGCGTCAATGCTACCGGAAGCGGAAGCCAAGGCGATGGGATGCGGCAAGCTAAACCCCCGCTGGGTGGAGACCCTGATGGGCCTTCCAGTGGGATGGACTATGCCCAGTTGTGCGTCTCCTGTGACAATAGAACGGATGAACTCCGATTGCTCGGTAACGGTGTTGTCCCAGCAACAGCGCACAGAGCGTTTTGCACGCTCATCAGAGAGCTAGACGACGAGGAAGCAGGACGATAGGGAGCAGTACGTCAGCGCGAGCCGTAGGAAGTGAGCGCCGACACTACAACCAGAAGCCATGTCCAACCAACTTTTCCCCACCCTTTCCGTGCCACGTCCCGTTGCTTCTGCGGGAGTTCCTACCACGGTCTGGGTGGGGTTTTCTGTTTGATACATGAACAAGGAGAAGAAACAAAAAGGAAGAGCCCCGGCATTTCAGTTCTATGCCGACGACTTCCTAGCAGGCACAATGACCATGACCAACGAGGAGCGTGGTGCCTACATCAGCCTGCTGTGCCTTCAATGGTCGAAAGGCTTCGTTACCGAGCTCGACATCCAGCGGATGTGCCATGGTATGCCAACGCATTGCCAAGGCATATGCCAAAGCAAGTTTGAGGCAGGAGACGATGGCCATTACCGGAACAAGCGATTGGAGAAGGAACGGACCAAACAAAAGGAAAGAAGCGAAAAACAGCGGGATATTGCCAATCTGAGGTGGAAAAACCATGCCAACGCATTGCCAGAGGATATGCCAGACGATGCCAAGGCATATGCCGAATCAGTACCAGAAGTATGCTTTCCGTCTCCATCTCCTACTCCTATAATACATACACCGACACCGAAGTCTCCGTGGGAAGTCGCCCATGGCATCGAACTGCCGGAAAGCATCCGCACTCAGAACTGCCTCGATGCCGTCAAGCTGTGGCTGCAGTACAAGTCGGAGAAGCGTGAGTCCTACAAAAAGACCGGCCTGACCGCAGCACTGACCAAGTGGTCGCGTGAGTTCACGCCTGCTGAGTTCCCGTCTATCGTAGAGCATTCAATCGCATCAGGCTGGAAAGGCCTTTACCGACCTCAAAGCTCTTCTGGCGTCATGTCAAATCCGGTTGGTAAAAAGGAACTCAACTGGAAGGACAGCCTATGACAAACGATCCCTTCCACGCCAACGATGACGAATACGGCATGATCGGAGCCTGCCTGAACGGAACCATCGACACATCCTCGGATGCCGTATCGGAAATCAGAAGCGAATGGATTCAACGGGATGAACTCAGGCTGACCTTCGATGTCATCCGAGGTATGGTTCAGGAAGGCAAAAGCCCGACCCTCTCCGACCTGCACAAGGAATGGAAGAAAGCCTATGGCCAACTGCCTGCCCCGTTCGATGCTTGGAATCAGGCCATGGAAGTCTGCCCCAGCCCGGCCAACCTGACCTACTACACCAAGGCAATCGTCGAGGCTGCCCACAGACGCCAGCTCAGAGACGCTGGAGACCGCCTGATACGCGAGTCCGCTATGTTGACCCTCCAGCCCGATCAAATCGTCTCTAATGCCGAAGCAGGGCTCAGCATTGACGTGTCCCGTGAGACACTCACAACCAGCAAACAGGTCGCCGGGTCATTCATCGACCAGATGCAGGATCGGTTCAACCGGAAGGGGCAGCTCTCCGGCATCCCCACCGGCTTCTTTCACCTGGATGAAAAGACCGACGGTTTGCAGCCCCGTGAGATGGCCATCATCGCAGCCCGTCCGAGCATCGGTAAAACAGCCATTGCAATCGCCATTGCAGAACACGCTGCGATCAAGTCCAAGGTGCCGACTCTTTTCATCAGCCTAGAGATGAGCAAGGAGGCAATCTTCAGACGCACCATATCGACCGTTGGAAGCATCCCGATGCAGAGCCTCAAGAGCGGCAACCTGAACGAGGCCGACATGAAGTCGATGATGCTGTCATCGGGCAAGGTAGCCAACAGCCCACTATTGTTCATTGATGGCTCAAGCATTCACAGCATCTCAAACATCATGGCCAATGTGCGACGAGCTGTGCGCAAGCATGGTGTGCGTCTGGTCATTGTGGACTACCTGCAGAAGATCAAGGCAGCCGATCGCTCTGAGAAGCGCACCTACGAGGTCGCAGAGGTATCGGGCAAGCTGAAGGACATCGCAGTGCAAACGGGAGTCGCGATGCTATGCCTTGCCCAGCTCAACCGAGAGTCGGAGAAAGAAAAAGGCAGGCAGCCACGCCTCACCGACTTAGCAGACAGCGGCCAGATCGAACGCGATGCCGACCTTGTCATGCTTTTGAATCGTGACAGATCGGAGGCTTCAGGCGAAGCTGCCATCATCATCGCCAAACAACGGGACGGCGAGTGCGGTCTGATCAACCTATGGTACGAAGGCCAATACTGCCGCTTCACAGACCCATCTCCTATCTATTGATATGAGCAGAACACACAACGACAACCTCAGGCTATTGTCTGAAGCGCCGCAGATAATCGCCCGGGCCGTCAAGGCTGGTTGGATATCCTACCCGGCAAACCAGAAGTTCCTCGAAGACGGTTCGCCAGATCCCATGCTCATCGAGGACTACGCCCAGCAAGCCGTCAGGCACCACCCCGAATCCATGATTCGCGCCTACCAGCTCCGTAATATGGGCCTCAGCCTCGATGGCACCGCCAAAGCGTGCAATGTGCCCCGCGGTTCCATCGTTTACATGATCTCCAAAGGCCACGAACTGACACTAGCCAGAGAACGCGAAGCAGCAGGCCTCTCCCAAGAATCCAAATGAGCACCCCAACCAATCCACCCATCGACGATCCGTTCCTCTACGCACCCAAGCCGAAGTCGGTGGTGCAGCCAGAGACCAAGGATGGCACAAGGCCTTCCATCCACGTCAGCCTTTATGCCTACGGCGGCATCTCAGCAGCCTGCCTGATGTCCTGGGTCGACCTGACAGCCACCTTCGCACGTGGAGATCGCCAGACCGACCTACGCACGATCCGCGAGGATGCACTCATTAGCCGCAGCCGTTGCCGCGCAACCAAGTGGTTCCTCGACTCCGGCAAGGACGTCTGGGTGCAGATCGACCATGACGTGGAGTTCGCCGCGGCCGACATCGTGCGTATGGCAGAGCTCGCCCATCAGCACCAGGCTACCGTCTGCATCCCTTACCCCTGCAGAACACTTCCGGCTAGGCCAGCCCTGCGTCCGAAAACAGAGCACCTGCAGGCCCTGAAGTTTCAAACTGCCAACGCAGAGTCGGCTAGTGAGCTGGTGCCGATTCAGATGTTCGCAAGCGGATGCCTCGCAATCCCTCGTAAACGCCTCGTAGAGACGTTAGAAAAGCTCGGGAGGGTGGACATAGCACCCCCCTACAGAATCGACTGGTGCAAGGACGTGCGCGTCGAGGAGTTCCCAACGCTGTGGATGCCGTTCGCCGTGGACACCATGCCGGGACAACTGGAGTACCTCTCAGAAGACTTCGCTGCAGCCTTCAGGATGAGCCTGTGCGAAGTGCCGCACTACTCCATGATGCCCAAGAAACAACTCAACCATTGGGGAGAGTTCCCCTACAGCTTTGCGCCTTATGCCGGGTAAGCCCGATAAGAGAAAGCGGGAAGGCAGAGTGTCACAGAGGACTATCGCTGAGGCCTCTGGTGTCAACGAGGTGTACGTCAACCGTATCCTCAAAGGCATAAGGAGCTACCCAGAAGAGACTATCGAGAAGGTGCTCAAGACAGCAGAGAAGCTGGGATACAAGAAGACAGAGAACCCAAACCAGCACTTCAATTCGACACTGACACAGGAGAAAGCGGACGCCATTGTTGAAGGCGTGATACACAACAAGTCATTGCAGACTATAAGTCAGGAGGCTGGTTTAACAGAGGGAGCCACGTTCAAATACATAAGAGGCGTCAAGGTTCCGATGGATTATCCCGAGACTGAGGAAGAGTGGCGTAAGGATGTCACGGGGTTCATGGAGGTAGCTATTTGGAAAGGCACTAAGCGACTTGCAGAAACATCTATCAACTACATCGACGATAGAACACTACCCATCGCCATAGGCGTGACCTTGGATAAATTGTCCACACTGAAGGGCCAGCCTACCAGCATTCACCTCGCTATGACAGCCAGCGTAAACCACCGCGACCTAATGAAGGACCTGAAGGAGCGCGATGTGACCCCCGTGAACGACGAGCAACTGCCCGATGCGGTTTAGGTAGTAGCGCCAAATGTCCTACCCCTCCACCGCGGCAACCACCGAAACACGCGAGTTTAGGCCTGTTTCGACGCATTGATGCACAATCCGTATTATATTCACTTGGTCACGCAAACACGCAGCAAACCCGCGTAAACATTGGGCCAAACGCACGTTGCACCATGAGCAGAAAGCCAGTGTCCTACCCCGTTACGGCAGGTGGAACAGCAGTCACCGCGGCACCCCCCGGGGGAGGGGGTCGGCGGATTGCGGCAACGCCTAAAAGGCGACGGGTTCCTCCAAACGAAAAATATCAGGAAAGCCTCTACCTCACCGCGCTCACCCTCGCCACCCAGGACAACCTCGATCTCACCCTCGAAAACACACACCTCCGCCGTGAACTCACAGCACTCCGCCGTCGCCTCCGCACCGCGCTGCATGACTTGCAATGCGCCATTCGAAGTCATCAAGCATCACAGCGGCCCTAAGCAAAAGCGCTTCTGCACCGAGGCGTGCAACACAGCCTGGTGGAACGAACAGCCGCAGCACCCTGTCATCCCCAAGGTCGATGCATCGCACCCCCGTGCACTGGAGCTGAAGCAGAAGCGCACTCAGCTTGTCCTACTGGAGAAGGCTGATCCGTACACCTACGGCTACATCCCGGACCACTGGGAGGTGGCCAATGCGGAGTATGGCGCCACCCAGGAGCTATTGATCAGCGGCGGCAACCGTGCTGGTAAGACCTTGTGGGCAGCTAGGCGTGTTGTGCAAACGCTGATTGAGAAGGAGAATGCTAGTGTACTGTGTTGTCACACTAGTCATGCCACTAGTGTTACTGTGCAGCAGCCTGCGATATACAATTATCTGCCTGTCGCACTACGAGCTACCAAGAAGGGCCGTATCCACTATTTGAACTACAGCAGGAAGAATGGTTTCACAGATGGCTCATTCATTCTGCCTAATGGCTCGCGGTGCGACTTCCTGAACTACACGCAATCGGAGAACACGATTGAGGGGCGTGAGGCTGACTTGATCTGGTGCGACGAGTTGGTGCCACAGAGCTGGGTGGAGACGCTGCGGTATCGGTTGATTACAAGGAGGGGCAAGCTGTTGATCACACAGACGCCGCTGGAGGGTGTGGCCTCGGTCTACAAGGAGTTCACCGCGGGGTCTGCGATCACCAAGTTCCACGATGCTGAGTTGCTCAAGGGCAAACAAGGATTGCCGACGTGGCCTGTGGGCAAGGCTGCTCGCACTATGGTGCAGAATCAGACTAACAGAAGGACTGTGTTCTTCTTCTCGGAGGACAATCCCTACAATCCGTTCGATGAGATGAAGTCGAAGCTGGTGGCTTCGCCTATGGGTCAGATACTGACACGGGCCTATGGGTGGGCTAGTGACAACATCGGCAAGGCCTTTGCGCGGTTCAGGCCTGAGATCCATTGCATCCCGGCTTCCTCGGTGCCTGCTGGCGGGACGTTGTACATGGTGTGCGACCCCGCGGGTGCTCGTAACTGGTATGCCTTGTGGATGCTGGTGTACGAGGATGGGAAGCGGGTGGTGGTGCGGGAGTTCCCTGACTTCGCCAACTATGGCGAGTGGGTGCTGCCTAGTGAGAAGGCTGACGGCAAGCCCGGGCCTGCTCAGACGCTGGAGGCTGGGCGGTCGATCTCGGAGTACCGGAGGCTGTTCCGGCAGATTGAGTCGGACTTGGGCTATGGCGAGCCGGTGATGCGGTTGATCGACCCGAAAGCGGGTGGATCGCCTGCATTATCGGAGGCTGGAGGCACTACGCTGATTGATCTGTTGGCTGAATCAGACGATCCCGCTGATGATGGCATGGCCTTCATACCGGCGCCTGGCGTGCCTGTGGACCAGCGGACGAGTGCGATCAACTCGCAGCTCTCCTACGATGCCACTCAGGAGCTGACGTCGATTAACGAGCCACAATTGTACGTTGTGAACGACTGCACCAACCTGATCTATGCGCTGTCGGAGCATACGGGCAGGGATGGGCAGAAGGGCGCGACCAAAGATCCGATTGATTGCTTGGGTATGTTGTTGGTCTCGGGCCTTGCCTTTGTCGGCCGTGGGGGCTTTGATAGTCGCGGCGGCGGTGGATACTAACACAAGACACTATGCAAGGAGATTCCTACAAGACGGCGACAGACGTGATGGCCCGGGTCGGCGAGGAGCCAAATGTGCCTGCATTGACCGAGGAGTTGCGGCGCAGTGCTACCGATTACGGATGTTTCGCTAGGATCGACCGTGTCGAGCAGGTGCGGTACTGCCGGTGGGCTGGTCAGACCGACGACGGCAAGAAGTGGAATGACGCCAACCGGAACAAGCCGGCGTTTCCTTGGGATGGTGCTAGCGACACGCGCATCCCGTTGGCCGATGAGGTGATCAATGGCCTTGTGGATCTGTGCTCGACGTCATTCTGGCGCTCGATGCTGCGGGTTTCCCCTACCAACGTCAGCCAGTTGGATCAGGCTGTGACCGCTCACAACCTGATGGACTGGGCTATGAACGCCCGGATGTACAACGATTTGACCCGTGAGGTAGAGCTGCTGTCGCAGTACCTGTGGACCTACGGGTGGGCAGGTGTTCACGTCACCTGGCAGCAGGAGCTTGGGCAGAAGGAGCAGTACCTGACGATGGACCAGGTGATGGCCTTGGCTGCGCAGTCGCCAGAGGGCTCGGTTCTGGCTGATCTGCCCAACCTGATCGCCAATCCAGAGGCCGACGACCAGTCCGCGGAGCTGCTGATGGCTGCCTTCCCCAACTTGAAGAAGCGTCGGGCATTGAAGGCTGTGCGCGAGCTGCGCGACGAGGGCGAGTGTGACTTCCCGGTGCCCACGATGGTTACAAACAAGCCGATGATCGCGGCCTTGGCGCCGTGGGACGAGCTGGTTTTCCCGCCGGAGACCACCGATATCCAGTCGGCCCGGGTGATTTTCCGCCGGTTCTACATGACCGAGGCGCAGTTGCTGAACAAGGTCGATGTCGAGGGCTGGGACCGCGAGTGGGCGCAGGAGGCCATCAACACGATGGGCCGTTTCAGCGACTACTCGGACTTCTCGTACAGCGTTGGACTGGCTGAGAACTCGTTGCTCGACCGCGAGAACCTGATCGAGGTCTGCTACGCCTACCAGAAGGCTGTGGATTCAGACGGTATCCCGGGCGTGTTCTACACGGTGTTCAGCCCTCAGGTGGGCGACAAGTGGGGCTACTTCGAAGCTCTGGAATACTCGCACGGTCAGTATCCATTTGTGGTGTGGCGTTCGGAGGTGGTGCATCGTCAGATCACCGAGAGCCGCGGCGTGCCCGATATCTGCTCGACCTGGCAGCACGAGGTGAAGGCCCAGCGCGACTCGATCTTCGACTACACCAGCTTGGCGACGCTGCCGCCCATCGAGGTTCCGAAGACTCGTGGTGGCAACCTGAAGATTGGGCCGGCCGTGCAGGTGCCGGTGCTGCGCCGCGGCGAGATCGGCTTCCTAGCGCCTCCCGCCCGGGAGCCTGGTGTTGCCTTCAACCTGATCGACTCGGTGATGGCCCAGACCGATCGGTACTTCGGGCGCCCCACCGAGAAGGTGCCGCCTGCGGTCACCCAGATGCGCCAGCAGCGCCTGATCAACAACTGGCTGCACGGGTGGACCGAGGCCTTCCGGCAGGTGCTTGCCTTGACGCTGCAGTACGTCGGGCCAGCGGAGATCATGCGCATCACGGCTTCCACCACGCAGTTGCCTGAGAACGTGCAGGACTTCGATGTCATGCTGAAGTTCGACATCCGCGAGTTGTCGACCGACCTGGTGACCGAGAAGCTCAAGGCCATCAGCACCTTGGTGCTGCCTCTCGACACTGCCGGCGTCATCGACCGGGCCAAGTTGATCTCGGTGGCCCTGCGCAGCATCGACCCCAACCTTGCGAGCGAGCTGGTCATGCAGCAGGGACCGGCTGCCCAGAAGATGTTCGGCGAGACCAACGACGAGATTGCGCTCATCAGCCTCGGAAATCCCCCGATGCTGCGTGAGAACGACCCGACGGCTGCTATGCGCCTGCAATTCGCACAGCAGGTGCTGGCGAGCAATCCGAAGTATCAGGCCCAGTTGCAGCAGGATCAGCTCTTCCAAGCTAACTTGCAGAAGTACATCGAGAACCTGCAGTTCTCGGTTCAGCAACAGCAGAATGCGGTCACTGGCCGCCTCGGAGTGCAATGAAACTCAACCAAGAACAACTGGCCGAGGCTCTGTCTGTATCCGACGAGCACCCGGTAATTGCGGCATTCCTGCAGATCATTGCAGATACGTCAGAGGACGAGAGTCGTTCTGCTATATTGCCTAACCTGTCAGCCGAGGACCGCGCATACAACTGCGGCAGGGCTGCTGCCATACAAGATTTGAGCTTGCTAATAAGCTCGCTCAGAAGTGAGAAAGATTTGACTTCTCGTCATTCTTGATATCTCACTACAACAACGGCTTCTTGGTGGGCCTTTAACCACCCTGGCGAATGATACCCGGCTTGCAGGGTCAAAACAGCATGGACATCCCGAATACGACACAGGAAGCGCAACCTGCCCAAAACACGGAACGGCCCCCACTCAACCCGATGCAGTTCGACGAATCGGCGTTGGCGAAGCTGCTGAAGTCAAGATTCAGCGGGGAGGAAGAGAAGGCGAAGCAGTCCGTTGAACAGTCGGAGCCTGAGCCTATGGCCGCGAGTGCGGACGAGGAACAGGCAGCGGAACCGACCGCTGAAGAAACGGAGAGTCAGGCCGAGCCGCCTGATGAAGTTCTTTCGGAATCCGAAGACAACGACGAGTCGTTGGGCTTCCGTAAGCGTATCGACAAGCTCACGCGCCAGAAGAAAGAGGCGCTGGAGAAGGCCGAGGCGCTAGAGCGTGAACTCAACGACGCCAAGAGCAAGCTGGAGCAGACTCAAGCCGAGCGGCCTGTGCCTTCGGTGGCGTCCAACGACCCATTCGCTGATGTCTGGGATGCGTCCAAACTCAACGATGAGTGGAGCAAAGCCCGGAACCTGAAGCGGTGGTGCGAGGACAATATCGACGGCTGCGAAGTAGACGGCAGGGAGTACAGCGCGGATGAGGTGAAGCAGATCAAGAGGCGTGTCGAAGATGCGCTGGATCTGCATATCCCAAATCGTGCGAGATTCTTGCAGAACTATCAGCAGATCAAGCCGGTGGCCGAGCAGCTCTATCCTTGGTGGAAGGACCGTGCCAGTACCGAGTACACGGAAGCGCAGACGGTGTTGCGGCAGTTGCCGCAGCTCTCAAGCCTTCCAGAGTACCAGGTGCTCATCGGCGATTTCATCGCTGGCCGGAAGCTGCGGTTGGAGGCATCGAAGGGGAAACCCGCGGTGAAGCCCATCGTGAAGGCGCCGAGTCAGCCGGGCAAACCTACTGCTGCTCCTGTGAAAAAGGATGCGGCTGCGGTCGGCCTGCAGCAGGCAAAGTCGAAGTTTTCGAAGACCGGGAGTCAAAGTGAACTGGCTCAATTACTGAAAAGGATGTTCTAACCATGCCTCTGCTCCAACCCAATCAGGGCGGCTCTGTGCCGCTCGCTTCCACCTCCGCCGCTCGTGAAGATCTGGCGGACTACATCGCCATCGTCGATGCCAAGTCGACCCCGTTCGTGTCCATGGCCCCCAAGGGCAAAGACCTCGGGAATATGCAGTTCTCTTGGCAGGTCGACAATTACGGCGCCCCGGTTCTCCAGGGCGTTGTCGACGGCACCGATGTGACCGTCTCTAACGCTGCCAACCCGGTTGCCAACCGGACCCGCTTGAACAACTACGGCCAGGCCTTCCGCCGCGACCTGCGCATCGGTTTCATCGCCGAGACTCAGGACGTTGCCGGCGTGACCGATGAGCTTGCCAACGGCATCGCCAAGCAGCTCGTTCAGATTAAGCGCGACATGGAGTCGACCTTCATGTGCACCAACCAGGCCGCTCAGGCTGACAACGGCACCAACCCGTACCTGACCGGATCGCTCGGTAACTGGTTGAACAGCACCAACGCTTCCAACATCGGCGCTTGCGCTTCTGGCTCGGTGTTCCTGCCTGCCTCCGGCGCTGTCGACACCACGGCCTCTGCTTCGTTCACCGAGGCTACCGCCCAGAATGTGCTGACTGCCATCTACGGCAACACCGGCACCTTCCGCGACTACGATTGTATCTTGGGCACCACGCTGAAGCGTGCGTTCACCAATCTGACTGCCTCGGGCACCACCCAGGTTGCCAACACCAACACGATTGCTGCCACCTCGGTGCGCACGTTCAATCAGGAGCTGGGCAACGACACCTTCAAGAACAGCATCGACATCTTCGAAGGCGACTTCGGCCGTCTGATCCTGCACCCCACCACCTTCATCGGTGGCAAGAACAGCACCTCGCTGTCGGCTCAGGCCTACAAGGGATACGTCATCCCCATGGACATGGCCGAGGTGCGCTATGCCAAGCTGCCGCAGGTCAAGGCTCTGCCTGACGCTGGTGGCGGTCCTGCTCGGTTGGTCGAGGCCATTGCCGGCTTGGTTGTGAAAAACCCGTCGGGCTTCGGCTTCTTCAACGGCGCGAGCTAATTGCTCCAAACACGGGGAGGCTGCTGGACAAACCCGGCAGCCTCCCCTTTTCTCTGTCTATGCATCAGAATGTTTCATCAGTGATCGGAAACGCACTGAACGACCTTCCCGGCGATCTGCGCCGTGCGGTCATCAAGGAGTTCGAAAGCGGCATCCAGAAGGACTGGGTGCAGGCCGGCATCCAGCAGAAGCGGATCGCCAAGGACTCGCAGACCGACTTGCGCAGTGTGGATGGCATCGGCCGTCTTCGGATGCGCATCGATCCTACGCTGTACCATGCCTGGGGCACCAAGTACGGCTACGACTGCTGGAAAGACTCGCAGTTCCTGAAGGAGATCGAGCGTGACAACCCGGAGGTGAGGGTTAAGTGCGGGGGTACACGCTTGCAGGTCGGTTGGCAAGGTGGCACAAAGAGGAGCAGTCAGAAGTTCACTTTATGAATGTTGGCTCTAATCGTCAGCTCGCCGGCGAGTTCGGCGGCAAATACATCACTGCGGCCGACGGCACGGTGAGCGGCAACTGGATGGAGATCCATGCCGTCTCGACGTCGATCCTGTCGGGCTGCACGTCCAACATCACCGGATTGGGCTCTGGCGTGACCATACAGGCCGGCGATTCGATCTCCGGTGTGTTCACCTCGCTCGCTCTCAGCAGCGGCGGTATCGTGGCGTACAACCGCAAGTGGGTCTAATCAATGAGACTGGGACTAGGCCTCGGCGTTGACGTCCAGCGGTTCGCTGGCGGCGGCGGCGGTGCGGACTATCCCATACTGCGGCGTGACTTGCTGCAGGAGGATGACTTCTTCGTTCTGCTGGAGAACAGCGATAAGATCGTCATCACCTTCGGCACTTTCGACTCTTTAGACTTGGAGAACGGGGACTTCCTGCTCCAAGAGGACACAGGCAAACTCATCATCCAAGCAAACTAGACACTATGGCAGACACGAAAATCACGGCCTTGGCGGCCATCACCACCGTCGATCCCGCGGCAGACGTTCTGCCGATTGTGGATGTCTCAGATACTTCGATGGCTGCATCGGGCACCACGAAGAAGATCACCAGCAACCAGATCCTCGGGGCAGGCGGCACCGCCACCCTCGCCTCCGCCACCATCACCGGCGATCTGACGGTGGATACCAGCACCCTGAAGGTTGATAGCGCGAACAATCGGGTGGGTATTGGGACGGCGACTCCGGCTGATACATTGGATGTCAACGGTCGAGTAACTGCATTGCGTTATTTGTCGTCTTCGTCAAACGCTTCTCTACCTTCATTTGCTGTTTCGGCTGGTAATGGTGCTTACAATTCTGGAACCAATGAAATTGGTTTCTCGATTAACAGCACATCCGCCATGACCCTCAACGCCTCCGGACTTGGGGTGGGGGTTGTGCCTTCCGCTGGAAAAGGTGCATTGCAGCTTTCGAGCGGTATCAACTTCCCCGCCACCCAAGTCGCTTCGTCCGATGCGAACACGCTCGACGATTACGAGGAGGGGACTTGGACCCCGACGATCGGAGCTTCATCTGGAACTCCAACCACTGTAACTGTTAATTCAGCAAATTACACAAAGGTTGGGCGTGTTGTTGTTGTTAACTTTGATTTTAGCATTGTTAATAAAGGAACTGCTTCAAGTGCATTACAATTCAGTCTTCCTTTCAACCATGCTGGATCATCCATTCCATGTGGAGCATTTAGGGAAAACTCAGCAACCGGAAAAATGGGTCAGGTACTTTACAATTCATCATCAAACGCTGGTTGTTTTCTGTACGACAACGCAACCGTTTGGGTTGATGGATATCGTATACAAGGAACCTACACTTACTTCACCGCCTAATCCATACCACCATGAACATCTCTTGGATCATCGAACGCCTGTTGGTCAAACCCACCGAAGGCACTCTCACCGATGTCGTCATCACCGCCGACTGGCGTTGCAACGGCACGCAGGATCAGTACAGCGGCACTTGCTACGGCAGCGCGTCGTTCGCTCCTCCTACGGAGGGCTTCACGCCGTATCCTGATCTGACCGAAGCGCAAGTCCTCGGCTGGTGCTTCAGCAATGGCGTCGATCAGAGCGCGATTGAGGCGAACGTCTCCGCGCAAATCGAGAACCAGATCAACCCGCCGATCATCGCTCCGCCGCTGCCGTGGGCGGCGCAGCCTTCATCGCCGCCGGTGATGATTGTTCCTCCGATGTTGCCGCAGGTGGAGCCGGTTTTGGTTGCGGACCAGCCTGTGTCTGCCGACACTGCCGCCTGATATGGAAATCACCATTACACTGACTCAGGAGCAGACCAACAGCCTCCTGCAACTCATTGACATCGCCATCAAGGCCGGTGGCTACCAGAACGCCAAGGTTGGCGTTCCTTTGGCCGACATCATCCTCACCGCTGCCCAAGCCAAGACCGAATAACCCATGGACGCGACCAACCACGCAGGAACCAACGGCCCGATCATATCACTTGCAGCCGCTGCCGGTGCTACCGCGGCATCGTTCATCCCGGTGCTGACCGATTGGGTCCGACTGGCGACTGCGGTGGTTGGTCTGATCTGTGCGCTCTACGGCGCCTACAAGCTCTTCTTCAAGAAATGAAAAACACCAAGACCACGCTGGCCGGTATCGGCGCCATCCTCGTCGCCATTGGCGGTGCTCTGAAGGCTCTATTCGATGGTGATCCTGCGACCACTGTCGACCTGGCCTCGACCATTGCCGCGGCGACTGCTGGCTTCGGCCTGATCATGGCCAAGGATGCCAAGGAGACCGAGAAGAAGCCCGAGTGAACTGGATCTACCAGATCCTGAAGGCTCTGCTCGACTGGTTCAGAGAAACACCACCCACCGATGTTCAACACGGCAAAGCACCTGAGCAGCTCAAGGCTGATCTGGCTGATCGCATTGCCGATCTGCCTGGGCTGCCAGCAGACGAAGGTGGTGATGGTGCCGCACGGTGACCCGGTGATGATCGCTGCGCCTGTGCAGGCCAGCGTGTACGGATTCGACAAGGACAAGAAGCTGGTGGGGCCGTCCAAGGTGACGCTGCCTGCCGGCTGGTATGTGCTTCCGAAGCAATGATCAACTACAAGGGCAACAAGTTCTCGGGCTACAACAAGCCCAAGCGCACTCCCGGCGAGTCGAAGAAGTTCGCTGTGCTCGCCAAGGAAGGCGACAAGGTTGCCTTGGTTCGTTTCGGCGATCCTGACATGACCATAAAGAAGCACATCCCAGAGCGGCGTGCGTCCTTCCGGGCGCGTCATGGATGTGATAATCCCGGAAGCAAACTGTCGGCGAAGTACTGGGCGTGCAAATCCTGGTAGCCAAAAATGAGAACCGTTTCATACGACTACGTCCTGCAACGCGCCTGTGAGCTCACTGGGCGCGTTTTCTCTACGCTGACGACCGAGGAGTCCAACTTCTTCCGCACGTTCATCTCGATGTCATTACGGAGCGCCTGGGAGTGCTTCGACTGGCCCGAGCAGACCGTGTATCAGCAGGAGTTCTTCGCGCCGACCTATTCCTACCAGGACACCTACAGTGCCGGTGACGTGGTGTACTTCCCGGTCGAGGAGAAGTACTACCAGTGGGTCAACATCACGCCGGGCGCCGGTCAGAGCCCGACCACTGGCGGCCCCAACGGCACGTTGAACTCGATCTACTGGGCACAATCTCAACCGTCCTACGGCAACAGTGACGGCAACTGGGACAGCACCACGTCCTACACCATCGGCCAGATCGTCCTGTACCCGGTGACGCAGGAGTACTACCAGCTCTACGCCATTGCACCGGCCGGCACTGTCCCGACCAACACGGCCTACTGGGGCATCCTGAACAAGTTCCTGCGCAATGTCTCGCAGACGACCAACCCGGATGGCACGACCCGAGCCGTCACCATTGGCGAGACGTTCTCTGCGTGGCCTGCCGACCCTCGGGTGACATGGCGTCAACAGGAGGTCACCTACACGTTCACCGACGACGGCATCCTCGTTGAGAACGAGCTGCCATATGTGTGGCTTGAGTTCCGCAAGGTTCCGCCGCTGCTTGCCAACGCCGCGGAGGCTAGTGCCTATGCCTTCCCGTACCGCTTCTGCGAGATCTGTGCGCTGAAGGCTGCAGGCCAGATGCTGCGGGTTGACGGCAAGATCGACCTTGGGAACCAGTTCCTTGAGTTAGGAGAGGTAGAGCTGACCAAGGAGATCGACAAGGTTGCGACTCAGGAGAAGTATGTGCGGCAGATAATCGTGCCCAACCGCTGATATGCCTGACTTGCCTCAAATCGGTGCAATCGACGATGGATTCGTTGGAGTTGTATCACGCATTGACCCTGCGTTGATTCCTGCCTCCTACGTTTCCAATGCCGTCAACCGACGCTTTGAGGATCAGGTCATTAAGAACCGTTGGGGCATTGTGCAGCCCAAGTGGGGTGGTCGCTGGTCTAGCGGATCACGCATTGTCACACTCACCTCTGGATCATCGGTTGGTGTTCCTGTATCCGGCACTCAGATCCCTGCGAACTCGCAAGTGGTCTCTGATGTCGATGCCAACACTCAAATCTTCTCCAACGGCACGCTCTGCACGCTAGACGACAACACCAACGCGACCTTCAGCACTGCGGCATTCAGTTTCGCGCCGTCGCCTGCCAACAAAACGGTTCAGTTCTACGCCTCAACCGCTCCTTTTGAGGACATTCTCGGCGTGCTGCCCTACCGCGACCCGGACACCGGAGCCAACGCACTGCTGGTTGCAGTCAACGAGGCACGGACATCGGACGGTGGCCAAGGCAAGGTCTGGTGCATCCGGCCCAACCAGTCTCCCGTGGAAGTGTCATTGAACGGACACGACATTTACCTGCCGGTTCGCCTTATTCAGGCCACCAACGGCGTGGTCATGCTGCGCCCGGGGAATGCTCGCTACTACTTCGACAGCATTACTGGAATCGTCTACGACTCAATCAACACCGAGGGCAACGATGCAATCTTGTGTGAAAACGACGCCCTTCTTTCTCAAGAGGCATCCACCGAGATCACACTGAATGTGGTGCCTGATTTGGCTACTGGTGACATCGTAAACGTCGGCCAGATTGGCGATGCTGCTCCCCTCTGGAATGCGTCACCCGGGTCTGGTCAAGGCTTCCAGCTCTACGTCAACGTGGTTAATCAGGAGATCTCGCTCCACCTGACTCTTGCTGATGCTCGGGCCAAGACCAACTCGTT